>Ga0302322_100000051_pt1 | contig 65572 bp, 98 predicted proteins | sample Fen_T0_2_FD_203757 | JGI IMG/M metagenome (GOLD analysis project Ga0302322, IMG submission 203757) | Peat permafrost microbial communities from Stordalen Mire near Abisko, Sweden - Fen_T0_2 | ecosystem: Environmental > Terrestrial > Soil > Wetlands > Permafrost | place: Sweden: Abisko...
GCGATGATCTGACATTCACCCAGATCGGCTAGATGGTGGAGCAGTGCCAGCGCTCCAACGTCGTCGACGTCCTGACCGATGTCCACGTCGGTGATTATGCGTACCGGGGTGGCGTCGGCGGCTGATAACCTGGCGGTGATTACGTCCTGAGAGGAAATCCCAGACGCAGAAACAGATCCCCTCCCACCGACAAGAGCCGTCCCCGTAGGAAATACGTTGTATGAGGTTCCAGGCGTTTTCGCCGTTCCGACAACGGTGCTCGCCGTGGCCGCCCAATTGTAGGCCGTGGTGTTTCCGCCAACCGTGTTTAGGTCGTTCGCCAAAGCCGCGCAGAACGTGGGCAGGTCGGTGGATAGCGCCAGGGCGGCATTGATTGTTCGCGAATCCTCGGCCAGGGCTGGGGTGATCGTTTTGAACGTCTGGTTAAGGGCGAGAGATCCGAACGCGAGAGGTTGTCCTGAAATCACGGCCCGTGTACCCACGTATAACGCCTGGTTTTGGGCCGCTGACCCGTCCACGGGGCTCCATTCCAATTCAGCTTTCCAATAGGACCCAGTATAAGACTTGCTTAAACACGCCCCGATACCAATCTCTCCACCCACAACAACACTAGTAGCCTTTCCCCTAGTAACGCTACTTAAATAAAGAGCGGCCCCGACCGTAGGCTCTTCCGTACAATTAACAGTTAGAAGCCCTTTAGTTTCCACTTGCCCGACATAGCCAGGGGTAGAAGCCTTTTGGACGACCCCGATTAGGGATTGACTGTTGGTCGTCCCGTTGGCCAGGGCTAGTAAATATCCATAGTTTTGACCGGAACTCTTTACTATATCCCCGGTTATGGGAGTGTAGATATCATTATTAGTAAATTCTAACATATCACCCTTCCTTAAAGATTATTTTTGAGACATTTCTCTTACGAGGTTTGGCATAATATTTTGATTAAGTTCTTTAAGAGCCCAGTCATAAGCATCTTCAAAGATCATAGACGGGGCAAATCCTGGGTGGTCCCACATCCCCGTCCCGAGTTGTTTCCTAGACACGGTTCTAAAAGTAAGGACCTTCCTATCCACCTTACCAGTGACATCGTTTTTATTCTGATATACTGCTGCCCCGGCTAAGAATGGCTTGCCCCCAGGCTTATCAGCAAACCCACTACGCTCAGCCCCGATTTCCCCATGACCCATTCCAGGCCCTACGTGGGTCTTATCAGGTGTTTTTACTTGTAAAGTATGTAAACGACCTAGTTTAGGACGGCCTTGATCGTCTTTTTCTATTTTAGCCCAAGGTATTTTCTGAGACTTCATTTCGGCCTTGACAGTATTTACTAAATCCATTTGCCATTTAGGGGTTGAAGCCGCCCCATGTCCCGGACCGTTAGAAAATGGAATAACTTTATGATTAGCTCCTTTAAGTAACCCTTCAATCATATTGAATTTAGGGAGCCCATTGTTGATCCAAGCGAATTCATCCTTTAGCCAGATTATATATACTCCTGGCGACTCTTCGGCCAGGTGAGTATTATCGTTAAATAAAGTAAGCCGGTAATGCAACCGTTCGGCCCCTAGTTCCTTTATTTTGGCGTAGGTCTGATTGGCAAGCTGACTCGCGGCCCGCTGCCCCAATTCAAGCATGCGCTCTGAAGATAGAGCCTGCTCGACGGAATCCATGTCTATGTTAATCCTGAACATCTTTAAAATAATAGTCGGGATTCTCGGCCAGATGATCCATAGCTATTTCTTGTGCAAGATTAAAATCGTTGGTGTGTTCTAGCTCTCTTTGAGTTCCAATGGCCAGAGCTTCTTGATCAAAGTCTTCTGGTTTTAGCCTGTCCGCCGCCCCACCCTCCATAATATCCTGTTTTTGGATCGCTATATCCCCCATTTGGGTAGCGTTTGGTGGTAGATTATTAAAATTGTTCTGAAACCCTTCGTTTCCCATAGCTTTATTAAGATCGTTTTGGGCCTGACCAATACCCCGACCTAAAGCGATGACGGTGTTGATTAGTTCTAGGATAGAATTTGCTGTATCGGGGTAGACTTGTTGGATTAGGGCCAGATTTTCTAGCTGTGGTTGGAATTGCTGAAGGACGTTAGCGACAGCCCCCTTAAGTTGTTGAAAATTGACGGACTGAGCCATGGTAGTAGCCCGGTCCCGACGTTCTTGTTCGTTCGCGGCCTCGATAAAAGACTCTTTTAGGGACAATGCTTGGTTTAGGACGGGTTCAGACTTGGCTAAGTATTCTTCATTTAACTTTTCGGTCTCAGTTGGTGTCACAGCTTCGGTTATTTCCTTTTCCATGTCCGGTTCGTAAAAACAAACCTTGTCTTTCCCCCTAAGCTTAGCCACCATAAGGGCCTTGGACGAGTCCGAAACCTTGTTCCCTATCCCAACCGACACCGTAGCCCCTACTATGGACTTATATGAACTACGGACTGACTCCAGCCCGGTCAAAGCACTGGCTGGCACCTCTAAAAGACCTTCGTCTCCCCCAGACTCCACCACGCTACCCCCGGCTTCAATAGCCCATCCTTCAAAAGCCTTGTTTCCCCTATCGATAGATTGAGAAATCCTACGTAAATACTCGACATCATTAGATAAACGAGCCCTACCAACCTCTCGGCCAATAGTGTCCCCGTCATATGACACGTAAACCTTCATAAAATAAAGATTGCTATGGAATTATAATGACTTGACTTAGAAAAGAGGTTGGGGTAATATCGGGGGATGAACAAAATCAACATCCACAACATTCGCGGACCACAATTCGCAACCAATAGTTCGTCTGTTCACACCCTTTTGGTCTTTAAGGATCCTAAAGAGATTAAAGAAGCTATCAGCAAGACCGTTGATATCGTATGTGAAGTCCGTCCAATCTATTCCCTTAAGGCTGGAAACAAGGATGTATAAAAAAGAGATAACATTCGGAAAATACAAAGGAGTACAAAGGCTAAAACAGCAATTCCAAGAAGACTTGGTAAGGGCTAGGGGGATCGTAACAGAATACTTACAACCCCGAGACATCCGTAAAACAAACACGGTATATGCCCTAGACCTCCCCCGAGCCCTGGACGATTTATGCTTACAAGGACATAACTATATCACTATGGTTTATGCCGTGGCAAGTTATTTAAACGGTAGAATCCAAGATGAACGTGATAAACCTGAAGACATCCCCTACCCCACCCTTGACAAAAGACTCACACATCTGATAGATATGAAAGACAAACTTGGCCGTAAAGATGCAAAAAAGAAAAGGAGACCCCAATGACCGATGAACGATGGTATGGAGTGACTGAATATGAAGGCGTTTTGGAACTATGGGCTATTGGAAAGACTAAACAACAAGCCATTTCAGATGCCCAGGACAGGATTTCCCAGGTCTATAAATCCAACGATGCCCGTGCTATATGTCGGTTAAAGTTCCTGTATTCAATGGACCATCGGTCATATTTATCTAATTCGGCCGGTATGGAAGACTTCACTTACGATTTTTCGGAGGAGTAGAAGATGATTACTTTAGATTCTTGGGTATATTATTTGATGTTATTGGCCCTTTCATTTCAGGCGGGTGAGGGTATTGTTTTAATTATAAACCATTTTACCAGATGTCCAGAATGTAAAGGGAAAAAAACGAGGGTAGTAGATTTTAAAGACTTCGTTGAATTTGCTAAGTTAGACTCGTCTGCTAGTCTTTTTGATTTTACTAAATGTCCTAAATGTAATGGAACAGGAAAAAGGATGAAACATGCAAAAACTACCGACCGATAAAGACCTTGACAAAGCCCGAGTATTTGAACTATATTGTAAGTCTATTGACGGGACGATTACCAAAGAAGAACTTAAAGAAATGATCAACGATAAAAACAACAAATACTACGCAGAACTGATCAGCAAAGGGCTATGATGAAGAAAAAGAATACCCAAACAAACGGCCAAGGGGTAAGGGACCTTAATCAAATTGGCCCTAAACCCAAACGTCCGATGGAAACTAAAACCTGGTACGATCCCGAATACGACCGGCTTATGTCCCTTGGAAAGGGACCTTACTCTACCAATGAAGAAGACCTTCCCGATGCTTAAGTTTGGGACTATCAAAGACACTAGGATGTCTTATCTCCCTAGGGAAGATTCCCCAGCTATAGAAGTTATTTCAGAGGCTATTGAACTGGCGAAAGTGTCAGAGTCTAAACATATTGAAGTTCATTTCAAAAATATAGTAGTAGACGTAACGGCGGCATCTATGCCAGAAGCTGTATATAAGCACTACCTTCTACAAAGAATCGGTTGACTACTACCCCAGTTTCATCTCAAAAGTAAGGGGGACAGGCTGTGATATGCCGGTAACGGCTGCGCTTATATCAATTTTAACGGTAGGCCCATCTTGGCGGATTTGAAGTTTATCTATACGGCTAAAAGTGTTATCGTTGGCCAACATTTTACGAACAGCTTCAAGGACTTTTTGAGGGTTAAAGTCAGCCGTCGACATTCCTACCGAAAGCGGAAGCCCAAAATCACGGTGTTCTATTAATTCACCTTGTTCTATACTTAGTGCGGCCCGTAACCATTGGATAAGGTTGGCCATACCATAAGTAAACCTAAAGTCCCCATCTTCACCTATAACAAGATCGTTGTTGGAGTCCATTAAGAGATCTAAGCCGCCTACTCCAAACCATGGGTCGGTGGCATCCACCCCAAAAATAGACTTGGTAACTACATCCTCTTCCCCTACTGGTTCACGGTCTGAGGGGATCCAAAGCATATTTTGGCTATTAGTGGTACCGGACAAAAAGGTATCAATTTTGGCAGCTTCAGATACTTTTAATTTATCTAAATCATCTTCGCCACTAAGTTTAAGATAGGATATACTACCCTGAACTACAATTTCTTCTATAGTACGGGTTTCCTTTGCTACGGTTTTAGACCAAATCCAAACCGTTTTACCAACAAAAAGATCGTTGTTGGTTTCAACCGTAACCATATTCTTTATCCCATTGCTTCGTAAATTTAAACTATATCCTAGTTCGTCTATGTAGGGGGACTTTAGTCCATTCAAGGCAATGATTTCATTTACCCGATCTGGTGTTCCCAGATATTGGTCAGATGTTTCTTCTAGTGTAGCACCATAAGGAACAGGAATAGCGAACTTTGCCACGGGTTTAACCCAGGCTATACCACTTGCAACAGACAACCCCCCAAACCGATCTAACCATGTCGGGGCCTGTGTGGGTTCCCCCTTGGCCGTCCCTGCAAACTGTTCAATAGTAGAAATAGCATCATCAAGGCTGTTAAGGACATCCCAGTCTGCGGAAGTAGGCTGATCTTTTATTGGGGTTATATTAAGGCCCAACATGTCGTTTACTGTAGGGTCTCCGGCCCCGACCAGAGTAGCGAACCGATTGTAAAAGTCCTTTAGACGGGTAGCATAGTCTTCAAAGTCTTTTCTAGTAAGGTTCTTTACTCTTTGTAACATACTTTGGATATCAGATTTTACATCTTGTGGAAGAGGGATCGAGGTTAAGGGGATCTTTTCAGCTAAGGGTAAGGGGATTTTATCTAAAAGGACCTGTAAAGAACTTATAGCGTTAGATCGTCTTAAGGTATGAATATTAGAGTTTATAAGGTTGATTATATTTGAAACTAGTCCCCCCTTCTCAGAAAAAAGACTCCCCAAAGCTTTTGAATCTTCCCCTAGTGATACTAAGCTTTCTTTTGCTTGATTCAGGTCAAGAGAAATTCTTTGTTTTATGGCTAAGGGCATGTCTGCCAGTTGTAAAGTGGCCCCAATCATATCCTTCCCTAAAAGGATGGTATTGTTGATAGGACTAAGGACGTAATCGATATCCCCTAGTACCGCTTGTTTCATCGCACCAGCCCCTTGGACTGTTTTACGGGCAAAGATAAGGGTGGATAAGGCTTTAGCTATTAGATTCTGGTCTTGCCTTATGGGAGGGGGCTCTACTGTGATAGTAGATGTTCCGGCCTGAAGAAGGATCCTCTTAGACCCTTGAAGGGTAAGAGAATATCGGTATTCTAATGGCGACCCGGCATCTTGGACTATATCAAAGGATATGGGACGGACCAAGACTACCGAGTTCCGTTTCCAAATAGCAAAAGCTAGGCGGTAGTCGCTAAATTCTTTTAGTTTTTTAGCATTTACATAAGCTTCTAAAAATTGACTTAGTAGGTTGATTTGCCAAAAACCAGTACTTCCTCCTAGTCTTTCATATCTATCTTCAGACTCTTTCTTCGTATGAACATTGAAAGCAGGAGGGTATTGCCCCGTAATCGATCCTAGGGCTTGTGCAGCATTGTTTCCAATAGACCGGCCTTGTTGTACGGTACCAGCAAAGATGGATTCCAGGTTTTTGACCGCCCCCATCTTCTCTTTAGATATACCAGAGTCCTTCCCTGGCAAGACACCAGTAGTGCCACGGATTTGGTAAGTTTTATATACTACCCCGGCATGTTCCTCATAGAACCCCTCTAGTTGAGGGGTGGAAGTAATAGCAAAAGGGGTAGATTCAGATAAAGCTTCTGGGGGGAGGGGAAAGGTAAAGGTTCCCGATGGGACGGCTTCGTATTGCCCCGTCCGATTCTTTTTCACTACGATAAGCTGGTATGGGCAATACTTATTCCAGTTGGCTGGGTTAGGCTGGACATATGGCCAAAACTTATCTTTATTTCCTTTATATAAATACTCATAAAGGAAGTCTTGATTAGTTTCCTTAGCTAAAGTTATCCCGTCCCCATGGGAACGCAATGGATCGGACTGGGAGGAAGACATATCTTAAAGATTGTGGGCTACGATACGATTATGTTATATAAAAACTAAGCCTGAATAAACTTCTCTAACAGCTCAATATCCCTAACAGTAAGGCCTTCGGCGTTTTCAATGGCTTGTAGGGGGACAGGATCACAATCCAGTTTTTCAACAGTGTTTACGAGTTCAGCCATTTGGGTATGGAACTCTTGTTCTTTTTCGGGGAGGATCTTTTCTTGATCCCCAACCTTAACCGTACCAAGACTCTTAATCAACGCGATGCGTGATTCATCATAGTTTTGGTGCTTTACCCTAACCTCGGTCACGATTCCTTTAATCTTATAAATCGTAGACACCTTAAGTCCTTGGGCGTCGCGTAGTTTCTCAATGGACGGCAAAGCCGCAACCAGCTCAAAAATCTTCAGTTCAATCATAAAAATCCTCCTAAGAGAAGATTAGGTTAGGTCATAGACCCATCACTAATCCAGTTTCCAAAGAACAGATGTTTAAGCCCTTTATGTAGGTGAAAAAGATCAGGATCTTCTTTGGGTGTGTATCCAGAAACATATGCAGCTAATCCAATAGATATTCCATCGTTTATCTTATATTTATTATCCCTAAGATAAAAAGATATCTGGTTCCATGCATCAAAAAACCCAGGCGTGGACGATCCAGCTTTCACCTGGAACAGATTCGGAGCTACCCAGACCGCCTTTTTCCAATCTTTAATATTAAGAACTCTAGACAACCCATCCATTACAGGGACCAAGGTTTTTTCATGCCACACGATCTGACTTTGCATTGGGTCTATCTTCCAAGAATAAACTCCTGGGGGGCGCGAACTAATCACATGAGAAGTTCCCAAATATTGATAATCAGCATCAATAAAAATAGTATCTTCTACATTATTAACAGCCTCTTTTATGATATGTCTTTTTTGTTGCCATATCGGAGTAAAATCATCTTGAAATTTTATTACCTTAGCCCCACCGAAATCTAAGTTGATATTGTCAGTTAGACAATACTTCCTTACTCCTGATGATAAAGAAAGCATGAGTTGACTGGCTGTTAGAGAGTACTTTTCTCCAACAGCCAAAGTACAGATACTATTACAGACCAGGCTGCCCATAAATAATATAAGTTCCACAAACAGGAACGGCGTAAAGACCCATCCAAGTTCCGCTACCATCAACCCTAACTCTAAGTCCCAAACCGGTCCCTCCAAGAGGGATTGTCCTCCCTGAAGTTACCATTGCTTGAAGCAAAATATCTGCCGCAGGAGTCAATAACTGAAAATCGTTTTTGTTCCCTACAATAAAAGAATAGCTAGCACTAGATGAAGAGTGAAAGACTACAGATAAAACGGAGTTATTATAGATAGACCCCTGGAAAACAACCCCATGATCACAACCTGTTCCAAATGTTGATCCATTCCCTATAGCTGTACAATAAGTGCTACTAGCCCCTATCGTAATACTATTACCAAAGGCAGTATTGTCTGTGCCACCAATAGAAGAAGATGTCCCAACCCTACAACTAGAGTTAGCACTAGTATTAATATTTGTTCCTTCTATATTCCCAGTAGAAGTAAAATGAGATGTAGAGGTTACAGTTAAAGTTCCAGAACTGTAGCTCAATGGCGAATATGTTAAAGAAGTAGATCCACTAAATATCGCCAAGTAGTTGGTTATACCACTGCCTGTTAGGTAAGCTGTAGGAGTTTGCCAAACAGCAACAGTGCCACTGGTAGCTGTTAATACCATCCCGTTTGATGGGATGCTTGGTGTTATGCTTATAGTTGATCCAATACCAGTCCTTATATTGGCCGTGGTCCTATCGTTAGATAAACGCCCATCATTACCCTCACAAAGAGTTCCAGCACTATTACCAAAAGCCGGAAAGGGGTGTACGTGATCAGACTTGGAAGCCGCTGAAATGGAACCAGCAGATCCCGCCCCACCAACGACGATAGCGGCTGGCGTAGAGGTGCTGAAGGAAATGTTGCTTAAACCATCTAGCTTAGTTTTGTCGGCTGCCGACATAAACCCTGCTACAGAAGTCGTTACTACAGAGTGTAAAGTGCCCCCACCACGAGGGCCGTGATTAGAGTCAGAAATAATACCTACTTGAATAGAATCAGCATTAACAGTAATAGATCCGTCCGCCGCCACGACGTTAAACGTCCGGTCAGCGGTTAAGTCACCACCTCCAGTTAGGCCCGCCCCTGCCGTAAGAGTCCTTGAAGTAGGAACACCACCAGCACCAATGGTTGCCCATGTTCCCTGCCCGCCGCCAGCAGGATAGACGATACACTGATCTGTTCCAGGGGCCGTCGTCGGGGCGAGAAGGGAATAGCTTGCGGTGGTCGCGGCGACTCCGTGGGTAATGGCTCCAGAGGTGGAGCCGTTGAGGACAACGGAACCTGTTGTACTGGTTCCACTCGATCCTATGGTCACTGGCCCGTAGGGAAAAGCCACTGCACCAGTTTCTAAGAGTGTCTGGACCTGTGCCAGGTTCCCAGCAGCCGTCGACGTATAGATACTTATTGCGCTTCCCCCGATGGTGCCAATATTAGTGGATCTAATTAGCGCTCGGTTGTAGGTGGGAGTCCCAAAATAAAAGGTCTGCGATAGCCCATTAGTTTCTGCGTTTGAAGTAAGGCGAAACGACCCGTTGGACGCTCCACCAACCTGGAACGAATAACCAGCAGCCGGGACAAGGCCAACGCCTACCTCTCCCGTGGCAGCTACCGTCAGACGGCGCGTGTTGGTAGTCGCAATGAACACCTCCCCGGCGTCGTAGTTGTTCAAGCCGACCCCATAGCTATTCACAGCGCCGTATTTATAGAACTCAAAGCCCGAGCCTGTCCCCGTATTTAGTATGAATGAAGAAAAGGAGCCTGACGTGTTGGACGTATTGGTTACGGCCATCCTCACCGTGCCTGCGGGAGAATCGGCTGATGCGGAAAGGGCCTGACCAACAGAATTGACCACAAAAGCTTTGCTGGAGGTGACAGTGATCCCGTTCACAAGCGGGCTATTTTCGAGCGTGGCCCCGGTCGAGCCAAACTGTGCGAGGGTGCCGGATGTCCCGCTTACCGATGCCGCAGGCAAGGCCCCAATATCGCCTGGCGTAAGGGTTTGCCAAGTGGCCGTGGTTCCAGCCGTAGCCCTTAGAACTTGCCCAGTAGTCGGTGCCGTGGCCGCAGAAACATTTACTACAGTCGTTAAAGATCTTAAAGCATAAGCAATACGGTCATCACTTAATCTTGAATCATTACCAATACATACGGTGGTGCTGGTTGTGCCAGTAGGAAGATTAGCAATAGGGACCTTAATGGTTCCGTCTAGGGGAGTATACCCATTAGCAACGCCTTTGTTAACAGTTTTTTCAAAGCCAACAGTAGAAGACCAAGGAGGGAAAACAACCGTACTATAAACGCCACCGGTACCGACAGTTAAATTGCCGCTAGTAGAAATCCCCTGAACACTAAATCCGCCCATAAAACTGTATGCACTTGTATCCACCTGATCAGAAGCATTTACTAAATAGAAAGTGTAAAGAGCATAAGATCCACTAGCTGTAATAGTAACGGTCTGGGAACTTCCCACATAGACAGATCCGGTTGTAAAATACATACTTACTTTACAATCTGCGTCTGTTTTTAACCAGGCTCTAGCAACATATGTAGACTTAGGAAACCAGCTTATATTAGGCTCACCAGAAATGAAATAGAAACCACTCCCGACATTTGATGTGGTAAACGATAATGTCCTAGGGGTGTCGGTAGCTTGATTAGTTCTCGACCAAGGATTACCACCCACATTAGTAAAGTAATAAGGCGTTGTATATTGGGGAGGATAGGCGTGGATATGCCCTGAGTCTGAAGCCTTGCCAAGAATACCCGCAGTTGGGTCTCCGTGGTCCTTAGGTAAGGAAGTAGCCAACATCAAAGCCCCTGCTTGGGTAGTCGATGCTGTCGCCACATCAAGATCGATAGTAGAAGTTCCAGGAGTGTCTGTAACCGTTATTTTACTAGATCCAGCCTTAACCCCCTTGAATCTTAAATTAACCCCTACCTTATCCTTCCAAACCCCCACCCCACCAGTATTGGCGTTGCTGGCCGTGTTTACTTCCCCTCCACCCCCAACCATCTGATCAAGAGTGTTTAAAGCCTTCTGTACAGTATTATCTGCGACTGTTAGATTACGGGTGAAAGTAGATGTGTTAACACTGATAGCTGATGCTGGATGACTATCAACCCGATCTCGATTCAAGGTAGAATAGTGATCTATCGTTCCAGTTCCAGGTAGACCAGTGAAAGTGGATTGAATCCTGGTTTTGCGTTCAATTTCGCTATATACTAAAGTTAAAGTCCTAGATCTAGTCGTATTGGTCGTGAAGAAATATTCGGCAACAACATTATCTAAAGGAGTTGTTGTAATAGGAGAAGCTTGATTGGCCGTGAAGGTGGTAACACCTGGAATGGTATTCCCAATGTTGTTGGAAGTGGCCGTTAGGAAAGGACTGTCATGCGCCGGTTGACCGTTACGCCATACCGAAACATCACATCTAATTTGGTTGGTTTCATCCGAAGCTCCACCATCTGTATAAGCAAAACAATCAAAAGTCCAAGGTCCAGCAGGAATCTGGGTTACGCCCGGCGTTCCACTTAGGCTCCTGAAGACTTGCCCTAATGAAACAGACCCAGCAGTAGATCTTGTTTGGGTTAATTCTAAAGTAGCTGTGTTAGCCCCAGCACTGAATAATTGCGCAGAAGTTAAAAGGGCGTAGCCGTCAATTGTCGGGGCAGGATCGGTGGTATCTGAAAATGATAGCTCAAGCGAGAATTGGCCACTAGTACATTCTCCTAAAGTGCCTTCATTGGCCAACATTCTTACGTTTAAAGGAGTAACCGCATAGTCGATATTGAGTACCCCAGAAGCCACCTCAATAAAAGAAACGGTATCCGTAGCGTTTATCCAAGGGATTAAGACGTTTCCACCAACATCCTCAATCTGGAAAGAATACTTTGCCGTAGGCCTAGTATCACTTACAAACGGCTCAACAGTAAATAGCTTCGCTGCCGTTATTTTACGCCCTACCGTTGGTGTAATAGGAAAAGTAAGCGGTAGCAAAGCTGACGATACGTTAACATCAGGAAGTTGGAAGATGCCAGGGTTGATCCCATCATTACCTCTGTTAAAATAACAAAGATTCATGGGTGTGCGGTTTTCAACTGTAGCCGTAACAGTAAGGGAGCCAGCCGTTAGATCCGATATGTTCGAGACATGGTAGTCACGACTATCTAATTCAACCGCAACATATATTTGATTAGCAGCACAAGGCAGCCTAATGCCACTGATGATAATATCACTACCTTCAGCAATACCAAGGGGGGAAATATCAATAAGACGGTTTTCTATAAAACTGGGAACTATACCTCTATCTGAATAAAGACTAACCCAAACTCGCTCATTTGTTGGTATGGTAAAATGTGTGGTTAAATGGAGTTTAATACTCGTCATAACCTGGTTAGGATCATTAACGAGCGTGATAGCGGTTCCCCTGGACCAATAATTTGGAATAGGGTTGTAAAAGTCACTATAAAGCCAAACCGAATACTGATCAGGATTAGAAGATACCGTTGGCTTGTTAGTAGTTACTGGACTATTAGGGGTAATCAACTGGGCTGGGAAGAAATAGCTTCCAGAAGAAGGATCTGTAATCCCAGGATCTAGAGAAATAAGGATTTGTTTTTCCGCCGTTCCGTTGTAGGGAATAACGGTCTTAGTAAGGCCTGGGCCGACGACAATTTTATTGTCTAGGTAGTTAGGGATATCCGTAGGAGTTACATCTACAGTGTAGGTCTCGGGGAGGGTGTTGATAATCTTTACAGCCTCTGTAGTACCAGACTTTACATAAATTTCTTTAGCAATACCATATCCAGGCGTTATTTTAGGATCTAGATACTCTGGGGTATCCGTACCGCTAACCATAACTTTATGATCATCCGTTCCGCCCGCTCCCCCAGTTCCATCCCCTCCCCACGGAACCCAGTCCGTTAAAAGGGGACCGTTCTTAAGCCAGTATACCCCCCTCTTTATGCCTTCTGGTTCATATTCTTCGACAATCGTCCTTATAGGAAGGTCTAACCCTTCGGCCCGAGGATCAAACGCGATCCTACGTTCAATCCCTAGGAAGTTATAGGCAATAGCTTCGCCTAGGGCTTCTTCATTTTGTTTTTTAAAGTCCCTGATGCGGTCACTAGTAGGAGGGCTTTGAGGGGTATAGCCTTCTTTACGGAGGTTTTCAGCAACAGCGTCTTTACGTTGCTGGATTTCTTGCCCTACTTTTTTCCCTAGTTCTGACATTATTTAGTTGCTTTTACGGTTGTAGACCCACACCCAAGCATCCAATACGGTAGTGTTGTAATAGGGTCTATGTCGGAGCCAGTCATTACCCCGTTGATGCTAGGTAAAAGATTGCTTCCCCCTAGACTTACGCTCCCCGTCACATTAACATTCCCACCTTTTACATTTACCGTAGCCCCTTGGATAGTAGCCGTGGTGGCTTCTACCTTTACATCCTTACCTTTTATAGTAACTTTATCGCTAGAGTTAATAGAAATCATTCCATCCGGACTTACGACTATCTTCTGGCCGCCCCTTGTTTGGACTGTTAGTTGTCCTTCACCATCCACCCCAATCTCGGCCCCGTTCTCCTTTTCAACCTTTCCATTGATGTTAGTCTTACCCCTGGTATGGACCTTCCACGATCCATCGTCCTGGATAAGGAAATTAACCCCATTGAATTCAAACTCATAGTGATGCCCCTTTTGGGTGTCAGGTTTACGACGTTCGCCACCTATGATATATCCACGGAATTCATTGCCTTCTACACATAAAATTAGAGCCCAAGAACCGCTCTTTAAAAAAGAAGCATCTCCAGCCCTTAATGTATAGGTGGAAAAATCAGCTTGTCCCCCAAACCCATCCATAACCATACAATTATAATATTTTTTATAAGTGATTGCTTCTGGGGATATTACTTGGACTAAAACATCGTATTCGTAAAAACTCTTGCTTTTATTTTTTGAGTGATCTGGGGGATATATATCCCTTATCTCGCCATATCTAAGACGAAAAGAATCCTGAGGAATCCCCCCCGCGAAAGTAGATATTCCTATATCTTTAACACTATATATGGAAGGAATGATATCTTCAGACATATTATCTCTCCTGTGAAGATCCTGGGTCAGTGCTAGTTAAGGCTAGGTTGTCTGATTGGGTTTCCGAGAACCTGGTTTTCTCAAATGATTCTAAGCTTTCAAGGAATCCAGCCTTTGTAAGCCCATCTTCTTCTTCTATTAAATTAGATAACCTTTCTGTTGGTAATTTAGATAGATTAGTCCCTTTTGCAAAACCTGGAAATATAGGGATTTGAGGGTTTACCCCTTGATCTACTGCCATCCCGTGGGTTAATGTTAAAGAGGTAAAGAATTTTTTAGTCCCATTCATATCTATCCCACAATTATGAGTAACCGACTCTATATGGTAAATGACTCCTTCGAATTCTAAATTATCTCCTTCACAGATAGGACTCTGAAGCCCTACGCAAACCATAGTCCCATTAAGGCTATATTGGGAATCTATGCTCCAATCAGCAATAGCTTTGACCCATGATCCGATAGAATCCCTTCTTAAAATATCTGCTGGAACCACCTGTAATGTGGCCATAATAGGTTTAAAACCCGTCCTGGCTATACTAGACACGTCTGCAATGGGAGCGTTTTTAGCTATCTGGGCGTACAAGCTATTTGCTATTTCTTTAGGAAAGGCATCTAGTTGTCCTGAAACTTGGATAAAGTTAAACCGGGTAGCATCAGATCGTCCTACATCGAAGTTTGAAACCAAGTTAGGACTAGCTACCCATCGAGGGAGGGAGGTGAATCTAGTAAGGGGGAATATGGAAAGGTCTTCTGTTATAGCATCGGACGAAAATGGGATTTGCCTAAGAACAAGTGTAGGCATAATATCTCCATCGACATTTTGCCTCATAGCTGTATACATCTCATTAATGAGAGGGTTGTACATTTTCTCCATAATATTCCACAAAGGAACGTTGATTATTTCAGGAGAAATGGGTATATAAGTGCCTTTAATTCTATCTTGACAAGACAGTCTAGTCCCCTTTGATTTTTCTTTTTTTAAATCAGGCATATATGTAGATGGATCTGAATACGTTTGTTTTCCTCCTAATACGGTCAAAAGATCGGAATATCCTATAGCTGGGTGATTATGTTTAGTTCCTTTAATAGGATCGATGGGATTTAATCCCATAAGATTTTTAATATACGATGGGGTTAAAAAAGCATACGGAGCTTCCTTGGATTGAGGAGTAGACTGCCTTCCAGGAGCATCGGGCGAGAATTCACCATTTACTACCCCCCCTTTTAGACTATCTCTGCCCCTGTCTAAAGCATCGTTCGCAGTTTTTCCTACCCCCTCTCCTAGAATTATTTTTATAAAAGCTTCAATCAAATCTTCGCTATTGTCTCTAAGGTTCCCTCCCTGTTGCCCTACAGCATGACTCCAATCAAAAGTATCTAAACCTATTTGACTTAGGTATTTTAAGGCATCTTTCATAACATCTACTGTAGCTAAAAGCGGATTATAAAAATGAACCGAGTCTAATTCGTTAAATCCTACGGCCTGTAAAGAATATGTAGAGGTCAAAGCCCCAGTCGGACTTCTATCAACATGCTTTCTAACAGAGTGAGCCCTGCCTAAGAATTTTAGGCCAGAATCTTTATTGTTTATTTTTTTGTTAGTTAAAAAAAGTTCTTCTGTTTTGTCGGTGTCTTGAATATATGAATGACACCAGGCAAATATCCAGTCCCCAGGAAGTATCCCGTTGACAGACAGAAGATTTCTTTCAGAATCTTTAAATCTAGCCGACATATTTTTTGCATAAGATCCCTTAGAATTGGATATAGAAAGTCCTATACATTCGCTTTTAAGGGTATAAGGGGAGACTCTAGGAACAATCCCTGCAATAACATCTACAAAAGACTCTGATTTAGCCCTATCGTATGTTACTGGCCTTCCAAGAGGGACAACACCTACTAGCCATCCTGGGGAACTAGAGACAATACCGTCCGACGTTTTTCCTTCTCCAAAGTCGTTTATAAGATCGTATTTATAAGACATTAGCGTTCTCTTACTGCCCCCTTGTTTCCACGAAGGGCTTCCTTATCCGATAAATTTTTTCGAGATGCTTCTCCTTTATCTTTTTCAGGTGCGGTTCCTTTTACTGGAATAGATGGCTTATTATTAGCAATATCTTTTGCTTCTTTACTTGCTTGGGCTGCCCCAAACTTCTTTAGATAGCCAGCCGCTACGGACAGAGCTTGTCCAGCATCATTGGCGGCTTCACTTAAAGAAGATACAGCACTATCCCCAATTTTAGCGCTTCCAGCATAATCGACAGATCTCAACCCCTTGGTAATATTTGGATCGCCCCCTTCTTTAGCTAATTGTCTTTTTAGGGCGATTTCTTTTTCTTTAGCAATCTTTTCGTTTAATCCAAGCCCTGGAAGTCCAACCCTTCCCCCATCTATCGACCCCCAGTTAAGATTCTCCATCAATATCTGCCCAGCAGCAAACCCGGCTGTTTTAGCACTATAAGAACCACGTACTTCAGGTTCAAATAAAGCCATTTGTCTAGCTATTTTAATCTTTTCCTTGATTAGTTGATTCCCAGTTAGACCACTTCCGCTCGCCAGGGTTTCTAATGCTGCCCCCCTCTGCCCTCCATGGGCTGTAATAGCTTCGTAGATAGGGGTTAAGGCCGGATTGTTTTTTAGAAGCCCAGGAACAAACGAAGCTATTTGAGTAGCATGTCTTCCCTCTAAGAATGATTTTGCCCCTTCTGGGGTAACCACCCCTTTCAGTTCTTCTGGGATAACACCAAAAGAAATGGCTCGAAGTTGCATCGGATCCATTCCTTGATATAATTGGGAATCAAGCCCGTATTTTCCACCTGAACTCGCTTTTATAGCCGACTGCCAAGACATAACCTGGTCAAATGGAGACCTAGATCCAGAAGTAACTTCTTTCCATTTATCCAAACCTCCAGTAAGCATATAATTAGCCATATCTTGCCCACCGGTACCTCCACCCGCACTGAAAGTTTTTATAAGATTTCCAAACCCTCTGGCATTAAGATCTAATTGGGCAGAATTACTGGCGGCTCCATTAAAAGCCCTTTCCGCTAACATATCTAACATATTCTTTCCAACAGCAACGTCTAGTCCGCCTCTACCTACTGTACCTTGCCCCGTCGTGTGAAAATAATTATATCCTTCAGTAGTAGATCCGGTTAGAATACCAGCTTTTTTTACTAGATCTGTTGCGTTAGTAAAACCAGCCATACCAACTTTAAAAAACTCGTTTCCGTATTTTGTGTATCCTTGTCCAATCTGCAAGGCTGACTGATATCCCTGATTTGACTGTTCACGGGTCATGTTGCTGCGCATGATATCTTCTTCGTCTTTTAGATATCTGTCGTAAGTCTGTCCGGTTTTTTTATCCTTATAGATACCTGTTCTTCTCCCCCCCGCAGCAGCAGACCAATATCGGTTTTGCCAATTCTGAGCAACATCATTTCCAAGCATATTGAAGAATGGGCTTTGGTTTTGATGTTCTACATGCTGGGCAGCGTTTAATCTTTCCACAGCTTCTCCAGGCATTTTTTGAAGAAGCCTTTTCTCTAGAAGTTCTTGAGCATTTGGATACTGACTAACCTGAAGAAGTAGGTCTTCTCCAGTTACTTCAAAAAGACTCTGTCCCCAGCCAGCTATTTTTTTACCGGCAGCCGCCGTCAATGGGGAGGATGTTAGTTCTCCGGCTAAAGCTCTGACTTGCTCCTGGTTTAAAGAGATATTTCTGGCCGAATCCATATACTCTTTAGTCGAAAAGACTTTTTTCCACGCTGTCAATCCCGCCATATCTTTAGAGATAGATGCTCCAAAGATGTTTCTAAAGGGACTTCCAGCGGCGGCTATACCTTGCCTTTCGTTTAATTTATTATTTAAAACGTAATCGACCTGTTTTGTATAGAGATCTGAAGTATTATTATAAAGAGAATCGGCTATTTTAAATCCAGCATAAGCAGCCCCACCATAGGCTCCAAGTCTTCCAGCGGGAGAGGAAATAATAGAGCCAATCCCCCCCATAACATTGCCACCAGCTATCTGTTGTAGTCCTCCCATGAAAGAGGCGGACCCCCTATTATTGTCTGCTGGGGCTTTAGGAGGTGAAGCCCCACCTCCCCCGCCCCCGCTTATTGGATAGTAGGCCCCACCTTCGCCCCCACGCTTCCCTGTAATGGGATACTGGGCTCCACCTGGGCCGGATGGAGGTAACCCACTACCACCGCCTCCTCCCCCACCTGGCGTAAACGAGGTAGGGCCGCCCCCACGCCCATTGAATCCCCCAAAAGTAAATCCCTTGGCTGAAATCTGCTCTAAGCGTTTAAATTGTTGTTCAGTAACTGTAACGAAACTCGTAACTTGGTTAGCTGCTTCCTGGAAGGTAGCCTTTACCTGATTCCCCTTCTTAGCTAAGGCTGATGTATCCCCGAACATCGCGTCGGTAATCGTTGCCCCTTTCTTTTTGCCACCCCCACTACCAGAACTAATCCTTTCCATGGTAGCCCCAAACTCTTCCATACGCTTGGTAAGCCGGGACATGTTTTCCATCATGGACTTAAACATATTATCAACAGCACGGGAGCCCTGTTGATCTATCCCTACCCCAATTTTAAGCTCGGTATTCGACATCAATATAAAGATTGGGGTATAGCCCCTTGACTTTTGTTGGGTTTTTTAGTATTATGTAAAAATGAACTTTTTTATTCTTTTACTACAACTCTTGGCCCCCCAAGATGTCATAAGAATTCAGGAAGTCGTCCTACAGCGGTCCTATATCTTGGGGTACCATGTAACCCAGGCCCATGCCACGGAAATAGCTGTAACAGCTTTAGGAATGGCTAGGGCTACTGGGGTGGGGGTACACTTGACTCTAGCTGTCATCGAGAAGGAATCTAAGTACGATGTTAAGGCTAAGTCTATAGCAAACTGTAAAGGGCTTATGCAGGTTAGCCATGGGACGGCTAAAACCATAGCTAAGAAGTTGTATTGGGAAAAATTCAATCTATATATCCCCTGGGAAAACATGGTCTTAGGGATATACTATCTATATTTACTTATAGAACAGTATTCTCTCCCCTATGCTTTGACTGTCTATAATATGGGGTATCAGGGGTGGAAGCGTATAGGCTTTAAACAAAACAAGTATTCTAAGAGCGTCATATATAGGGCTAAGCGTATAAAAACATTGTTTAAGAATACCTTATACTGCCCTACTCTTCAAGCCCTGTGAAGGATTGGGTAAGGGTTTCTCCTATCCCCTTAAGTTGCTTCCCTAAGATCCCTAGAGAAGCCAGTATAGCCGGATCTGTTTCTTGGGGGATTTTATCTACAGGATCTTTAACCTTCTGTGGAGGAGGGGGTGTAGATGGCTCGGACATTTCTGACAGTAATTTTCTAACATCGGCCTCTTCTTTATCCTCGGCTAGCTTCTCTTTAATATCTTTTTGTGTCTTAAGGAGCTTTTCTTTAGCTTCTGGTATATTTTCATCAGAAAGTTCTTCATAAGAGTTTTCACATACGGCCTGAAAGACATCTAGGAAGGGGAGATTTTCTACTTCATGTAGAGGGGTGAAGAAAACCTTAGAATACGCACGGCAAATCCTGCGCATAGTATAGTCTTCTGAAGGAGTTTCCGACAAACACTCCTTCAGGGCGATAAGTTGTATGGACCGGTATATGTCCACCCGGAACTATTCTTTCTTTAGTTCAGCTTCAGCTTCCTCGGCGGCTTTCTTAAGAACCGCAAACTCTTTTTCAACAGCTTCATTGCATTTATTGCAAATTTCGTATAAAATATCGGTATCTTCCAGTTTTTCACCGAATTCAGAGTCGGTCCAAAACTTAGGGAAGGGGTCTAGAAGCCGAACCCGACAATAAGCCAGAGCAAAAGCTTGGCTCTTAGCGTCCTGACTAGCGTCCTGGGGATTGTTCCCTAGAAAACCCCGGTAGATAGTGTCCTGCATTAACTTTTCGCGGATAGAAAGCTTTGTTTTAGCCTTAAAAATACCCGTATATAGGTTGTCATCATAATCGGACTTGACACTAACTTCAAATTGTACTAAGTTCTTAACCACTGAATACCTCCAACCAAAAGATTAGGGTGAAATATGACAAAAGACAAAGTGAAGACCATTTGGAAGTTTGAACTGCTCGTAGAAGATTTTCAGACCGTTAGCATGCCACAGGATAGTAAAGTGCTAACTGTTCAAGTTCAGCAAGGAAAGGTCTGTATTTGGGCACTGGTTGACCCCAATGACACATGCAAGATCGACTGCCCTATTTGGATCCATGGTACAGGCCATCCCGTAACAAATGCTGCTGTTTTTGGTCGATATGTTTCAAGTGTGCAACTTGACGACGGAGCCCTTGTTTTTCACGTTTTTGTAGGGTCTGGGGTATAATATGACCGTAAAAGAACTGGCTAAAAGACTTCAAAAAATGATGGATGAAAAGCCTGGTGTTGGTAAATATCCAATCATCCTAGAGGTTTGTAACAACGGGGTGCCAACCAGGGTATCGGCCAATCAAATCGACACTTTTGTCCATAAGAAAACTAAGTGTGTGTTCCTTTGTAAATAAAAAAAGCCCCCTGGCTCATTTACCAGGGGGCTAAACCGAACTTGAAGTTCGGGGAGGTTGCTTACGCAGTGCCTTTGATATTATCGAGGATAACGAACTTCCGAGGCGTAACAACGGCCAGGGCACAGAAGCGGAAATGTGCTTCTGGGGTGGAGAGGTCCGTCACGGCCAGTTTCATCCGGCTGTAGGGGGCCAACTCCATCAGATTCGCTCCACCATCCTGGATCAAGAACCCAGTAACGAAGGCTGGAACCTTGTTGCCGAGGTCGGTGAACGTGGTGTTAGAGCCACCCGAGTTCTTCACGCGACCGATATATTTGGCGCTAGCGGCAGTGCCACCGGCCAAAGAACGATACACGTTGAAGTAGCGAGCGGGATTGCCAGAACCCGAGGGGGTAATGGTGACGACGATATTGTCTCCAGCGGTGATAGATGCCGTAGCAGATGCCGCCGAAGGGGTAGATTCACCCTTTTCAGAGCCACCCGTCACGTACACCTGGTAGACACCAGCGGCAAGGCCGGTACCAACCGCATTGTTCGCAACGCTGATAGTAGGAGCGCCAGGAGCGCCACTCCGGGTCTTGGCAGGAGCCCATTTAGCGCGTAGGAATTGGCTGGCTTCGATATTAATCGTACCACCCGACACCCACTGCTTACGGAGATCTCCACCCGTAGCGTCTTGAGGAGAACCCGCCAGAACGATACGTTCCTTGTTGAACACAATTTTGTTGTACGAAGCCAACGCAACTGGGTCAACAACCAGCTTAGACGCATCGCCGAAGGCCAACGAGGTCCGCAAAGCCGCATTTTCCACCAGGTCCTGGGTCATGGCCACACCACCAGCGGACAATACCACCGATTGGCTAGAGCCATATTCCGAGAACATTAGATCCGAGGCGTTAGATTGACCATCGGATTGACGAACTTGCAAACCAAGCCCGTGGATGCTAGGAGAATCAGTCCAAGCAGCTAGAGGGTTACCATCGAACGTACCGGCATTCGAGAAATCGTCCAAACCACGGAAGCAGTCCAGTTCAATATTCCCGGCCAGATGGATAGCCGCGTCAGCCGCAGCCCGTTCATCTGCCTTCTTACCGTCCGCAGTAGCAACCAGGGTCGAAGCGTGGGTAGTCCGACGCATCGAACTGTAGTAGCACATAGGAACGGTGATACGTACATAGTCCGAAATTTCCTCTTCACCCACGTTACCTTCAAACTGGGCGGCGGCACCAAATTGGCCGTAGCTGAGTTGACGAAGGAACTGGGCTAGAGTGTTCTTACAAGACTCAACCTTCAACATCTTCTGAAGCTTGATGTGTTGGTTTTCGAACGTGGTAAGATTCATTACCCCGCTCAGGTTTTCTGTCTGAAGTGCCGAGCCCTGGGTCAGCGTACTTGGCGCTGCGTCCGTAGAGCCCGCCCCCATCGCTTTAACGAGGTCGGTCAGTTGTGCAATTGGATCCATTTTTGTTTCTCCTTACTTTTTGAAAATATTTAAAACATCGGTACTAACAGGATGGTTTGAATCAAGAATGAATTCCTTGACAATATCCCGTTCTGCTTTGGTTAGGTCGGAACGTCGCGAAAAATCACCGTTGAACTTGTTCAATACTTCAACTCGGGCGGGGATTTTTTCCTGTGTCTCGGACCCTGGTTTCAGGTTAGCGGTAGATGCAATGGACTTGCGGAGGACTTTACGCTCCACGAATTCCGTAACAACTCCGATAGCCTTAGACATCTTCTCGACCTGTTCCTGGGCGGATTGCTCCGCTTTGGCTAGAGAAGCTTTCGCTTGTTCTAGTTGACCTAGGATGTCTGCTTTTTCGAGTTCAAGCCGAATTTCACCTTCGGACTTGGACATACCCCCACCCTTAATTTGACCACCATTACCTTCCGAAGTTTTAATTTCGGCTTTCATGGTTGGAGGAGCCATAGGTGAACCACCAGGAGCGCCGGGCATACCACCAGGGGCTGGGGTCAGTTTCTCTTGTAGGGCTGCGGTCGCGGCCATGGCGTAGAGCTTAAGTTCCTCTACGGGCATTTGAGCGAATTCAGCTTTAAGAGCGGCTGGATCAGGCATTCCACCACCGGCATCAGGCGAAGCCGAAGCATCACCAGGGGCAGGAGCGGGGGCCGCACCAGGATCGCCAACAGGAGAAGGCGAAGGCGAAGCCGGAGCAACGGGAGGGGCCGCAGGCGAACCCGCAGGCGAACCAGCCGGCGAAGCCGAACCTTCGTCACCATCAGGCTCTTTGGATCCACCTTCGGGAGCGGCGGCAGGAGCGGCGTCTTTAGGTTTATCCGTAGATGGAGTACCTTCAGTAGACGATCCAGCCGGAGTCTTATCCCCGGGCGGTTCTTTTCCAGGTTCCGCCTTGGCCAAAGCCCCGGCTGTCACCTGCTTGACCTGTTCTGCTACCTGATTAAGCAAGGTATCCAGATCAGATTTTGTTTTAATATTAGCCATAGTTTGGAGTCCTTTTTTAAGCCCAAACTATTGAGCTTTTTGCATGCCCCAGTAAAGATCGGAGTACGAAGCTTTAAGGTTCGCAGCGGTCATTGCAGAGCTAGAAGGAACCGTACCGTTCGCAGTCGAGTACCACAAAACCTTGCACCCCGTCTTCACACAATCGCCAATAACGGGCAAAAGTTCAAATGGGGTCAAGATGTCCGCAACGTTGTCTGTAACGCCAGCAAAGTTTAGTTCAGTACAAATTTCGACAGTATGAGGGCCATAATTGATGGCCGTATTGCCGAGGGCATCGGTCGCGGTCCAGGTCTGGGGCGCAACACGGATAACCACCACTTTTTCGCCAGTCGCTGGGGTCGCGTCTGCGCTTAGGGTAATAACCGGATTGCCGTTCGAATCAACCGACTGGACCTGACTTGGAAGGGTCGAAATTACCCGTTTCCCAAGAATGTCCAGAAGTTCTCGTGCGGTAACTTCTGCTTTTTTCGTTGTTGCCATTGTATCTCCTTAATTACAGGGCGGAATTGCCCATATATAAAGTCCTATAAAAAAGATTGTTTTTATAAAGATACAAAAAAGTGACAAATAATCTTTAAGGTGTGGAAACCTATATATGTTCTGGATGTACGAAAGAACTCCCCCGAGAAGCCTTCCATGAATTTAAAGACCCCAATCGAACCCGACAAGTTACCTCTAAATGTAAGGAGTGCCGTAAAGACTCTTACTACCTATCTAAAGGATGTAGTCCTTGCCCTTGCTGTCGCCGCCCCCGCCCTCTAGCCAGGAATGGTCAATGTAAGAAGTGCAACGAAGAAGCTGGACTAAGGGAATGTAAGACGTGTAAAAAAGTCCTGCCAGCTTTGTTTTCTTTTTACGACCATAAACCTTGGCACTGTAAAAAGTGCTTTAGAAAGTCCCTGGAAATGACCGATTCTGAACTTAAGGCTGTTTCCTAGCCCCCGTATTCAGTTAATCACGAGGTCTTTCAGGTTGCTTTACGGTATTGTTCTTAAAGATACCACCTTCATGTCCAGTAACCCTAGAGTGCCCCGTAGTAGGAGTTTGGCCAGGGGGGTGTAGCCTTTGTTTAGTTACAGGATCTGTTCTTTGGATCTTAGCTGTGATAAGAGCTAAATCGGCCGATTCTGGATTATGGCCAACACCTATCGTAACTCCAGCCTTATGTGTTCCCATAGACATGGGGAGTTGATCTACATGGTTATACACATGCCTTAGAAGGACAGACATATCATCATGGGTTGGAGCCCATAAGTGGAACTTGTCTTGTGCCCCTCTAAAAATCCTAGTTGTCCCAACCTTTTTAGAAGCCTGATGTAGGGCTAGTCCCACACCCTTAATAGCATCACTGGCTATGGAATGGCCGTGGGTCTGGTTAAGATGCTTCGAATCGTTCACATCTACCGAGGCGTAGAATCCAGGCTTTTTATTGCTAGTGAACTGCTTAAGGGCGTATTTATTCCCGATGCCAGGGATGTGGGGATCTTCATATATATGGGCTCCCCAAGCCTTACCTTGGGCCGGATCTAAAGTTTGATGGATATGCTTAGTGTTTATATCGTTGGGGAATATACCCTCAGTATTATCTCTCTTCGATAGAGGGGTATTGGAACACCACTTGATGGTAGCCAGCCCTTTACGAACATTGGCTAACATAAGCTCTAATTCATCCTCTTGTAAAGGAGTCCCGTCTAAGGTAGCCTGGGTATCGGTAAATTCTAAAATATGGGGGGACATCAGCCCGGGTCTAATATATTCGAATACTGGTTCACGAATAGGCTCGGAACTAGTAATGGTTCCTATAGAAGGGGCTCCACCATTTGGAGTATTTAGGACTTCGTGTTCATTGATCTGGAAGTGGGGGCTGGATTCAAGTTGGAACAAGCGCAGCCGAGACTCAGGAGATAATGGGCCTTCCTGAAACATGGCTGGTAGTCCGCCGTGGTAGTCTTCTAGGTGATGGAGATGATCGTTAACAACCATAAATCGGCCTAAGGGGGTTTTGCTCCCATTTCCTCCAGCCGATACTTGATACACTTTCGGAAGATCAGGGCTAGTGGTATTATTTACAACATCTGCAACCCCTTTCCTCAGATCGATAAGAGCCTTTTGAAGTCTAAGGATAGGGAAAGAAATATTTTCAGTGTCAGCTAGAGCCGATTTCTTTATTTTCCAGTCTTCGGCCACATTAGCAAAATGATCTAGATAAGAATCCGAGACTTCTGGTAGGGAAGCTTTATGGAAGGACTCTTTTAATTTTGCTTTAAAATTGTCTCGATCCCACTTATCGTCCCAGTCCCTAGCCGTAGCCAAAACATAGGGCCGGTATCGATCTATGTCTTCTTTTTGAAGGGCGGCCCCTTGGGTAAGGGAACTTGGGGCGGCATCCATACAACCGGCTGTTATAGCTTTTTGTAAAGTATTTTCCCCAAAGATGGGGTTGTAATCCATGGCCTCAGTTTTACCGAGGACCCTAGACTCTGGGTTGTCAAAGAACTTTTTAAATTCTTCCGGCACATTGGGGTCGGATATAACTTTGGTGTTACACACCTTGTTAGCCGGGGTTAAGGTCAAAGCAACTTTTCTAGCCAAACATTGCTTGATTATGTGCCCGGCCTGCTCTATAGTAGCCCCCTCGATAGAAAACCTTACTAAAATACGTTCTTCATTGGCTACATAGTCCCTAATTTGGGCGGCTAATGAAATCGCCTCCGGAGAACCAGCCCCGTCAAAAAGCCTAACAATTCCATATAAATAGGGTTTATTCTTTACCTTTTCGAAAAAGAACTTTTGCGAGTCAGTTTCACAATCTTCAGACTCGAAAATCTTTTTTACATAAACAATCTTACCGACTACCTCTTTACCATTATGAGACTTGTCGTTATGTTCATAGTTAGCTACACCTTCGCCAGCCTCAAAAGATGATATATCCATGCCTTCTAGTTTTACGATTTCTCCACTAGAATCAACTACTTCTGAGCTAAAGATGCCTTCAAGTAGCATCCCTGTAGAGTTTTTAGGATCGGGCAAAAGCATTAATATAAAGATTAGGGGCTTTAGTAGTTGACTTTTATGGGAAGTTTTAGTATTCTTCCCCTAAGAAATGTCAACCCGCCTAACCCTATATCAGGCCCTTAACAGGGGGGTGTCTATAACCCCGGTTTATAAAAATTCTCCAACGGCTCTTCCCCCTATCTGGAAAGATCGTCCTATTACTAAACAAAAGAGGGATGTTCCTGAAAACTACCAGCCTCCTATTATAAAAGTATTGGTAGGGTATAAGGGTGAATACAAACACCTACATACTATCCAACCTGATATCAAAGGTGTTTTGGACTGGGCTGAAACTCTTAATATAAAATTGTAATTGACTTGATAAACCAGCTATGTTACTATTTCAAAATGTTCAACTTTTTCAAAAAGGACCGACCAATGACTAACCCAACTGAAACCGCCAAGCATCGTCTACACTACTTCCCTAAATATGGCCTTACTATTGCTGCTGAACCTTTTTTTGTTGAAGGCACCAGTCCTCAGGTAAGGTTTGATTTTGCAGAATGCGGTGACCTAGACCAGTTTTCTCGTAAGGTGGGCAGGAATGTGGCCGAGGGACGGCTAACACATAAAGACTATGGTGGCTATTATCTTTACGCAGAAGCTTTTCGAGAAGGGCTAAAATCTCTTAGAGCACTGGAAACAGACGGGGCATCACAGCGGAGGTTTATTAGAAACTTCAAAGAGATGCTTACGTATGTAGAACCGATGCGATGATTGTGGGGAACAGTTTCCTCCAGTTGTAAAGAGTAAAAAGAAGAACGATGATGGAAAACAGTAATATGCCTAGAATGGATGCATACCTAGCCTCGACGGTAACACCGTCCCTAGGCACCGCCTTATTCCATATGAACCGAGATATCGCCTTCCTCGAAGCGCGCCACGAGGAGGAAATCAAGCGGGCTGTGCGCGAGGCTTACGAGGATGCGGCGAGTCTAATAGCATGTACTCCATTCACGGTGGAAGAGTTTCGGGAATTGGTCGGAAAGCTACGCGAGAAAGCGTAGAAAGCATGAGTAGGCCAATGAGCAATGAGAAACTATCTGACCTAAAGGATCTAACAGAACACTGGCGATCAAACGCAAGTATTGGAAAGACGACACCAAGGTCACACGCGGGATGGTTTCTATACGAGGCGTGCTCAGAAATAGATCGACTCCGCGCCGAAAACGCCGAAATCCGTAAGACGATGGCCGGGATGGTTTGCGGGACGTGCAATGGCACTGGGGTAGCTATTTTATCACATGCCCCCGTCTGCCAACCATCCAACACTGATAAGAAAGAAAACAATGAATCTTAAAGATTACTCCGAAGAAGCCCTTCAAGAAGAACTTAAACGCAGAGAGAAACAAAGGATAACTATCCCTCCAAGACTTCCCAACGCTGATTTTACAAAAATGGTGGAGGCTATTGAAAATGGTTTAGCAGAAATGGTTCAAAAAGGATATGAGGACGAGGATTTAGAAGAATTTGTTTTTGAAAGCGCTTGTATCGCCATCTATGGTCCCGACTTTTTTACATGGTATAATAAGATTCTCTAAATGAAAGTATTTTTACACATAATCGTTGGGAACGATGGGTCCGGTACCAACCCCCTATCTTTAGGCATAGTAACAGACCAAGGGCATGAATTTTATGCAGCCTTTATTGACGGGGCTTCACATAAAAGGTGTAGAGATCAACAACTAGAAATCGGATTACTTCCTAAAGATCCTCAAGCCTACCGTCCTAAAATTGAAACGGGGGTGGCTTTATCTAAACTGATTGGAATTAAACCCACGTATTATATAAACGACCCAACCAATCTTATGTGGGCTTCTTTTGTTGGAATAATGGGGGGGATAGTTTGTGTACCTAATGGAAGTGAAGTCGTAAATTTACATTACGCTAATATCTTCAATAGGACTATTCTGATACCAGACTTTAATTTTCCTCCCCACGCTTTATCTCTTGCAAAACACACCCGCGACATATATAGTCTTGTATCAGGAAAGGTGATTATTTAAATGTGTGAAAAATACTCGTTCATCGTATCCGATTCCCCATTCCAAATCTGGTGGGGGTATGGGGTATATTCCCATTCCGTAGTCCGGGAAATGTATCCCGCGTCCCGAGACGGGGCTGAAGTAGAATGGACCGGGGACCTTGAACAGGACCTGGTTGTAAGGCATACCGACCCGAAGATGGCCCGTATGATCAAGGGCCTAATCCTGGACCGATACCCAACCCGGGCCGATTTGTTGCCCCTGTTTTCGGGCTGGGTGTATTATGATGGGGATAAGTTCCATTACCAGAACGGGGAACTGGATTGTGAAACAGGCCCGGCCTGGATTGGGGCCGATGGGAGCCAATCATGGTATAAGGACGGCCAATTACACCGCGATTCCGGCCCGGCCTGGATTGGGGCCGATGGGAGTCAGGAATGGTGGGTGGACGGCCAATTACACCGCGATTCCGGCCCGGCCTGGATTGGGGCCGATGGGAGTCAGCAATGGTTTAAGGACGGCAAGTTACACCGCGAGGACGGCCCGGCCTATATTGGGGCCGATGGGAGTCAATCATGGTATAAGGACGGCCTTTTACACCGCCTGGACGGCCCGGCCCGCATTTGGGCCGATGGGGGCCAATCATGGTTTAAGGACGGTAAGTTACACCGGGAAGACGGCCCGGCCCGCATTTGGGCCGATGGGGGCCAATCATGGTTTAAGGACGGTAAAAGGCACTGTGAAACAGGCCCGGCCATCATTCGGGCCGATGGACATAAGGAGTGGTGGGTGGAGGGGCGGGAATGGTCCGAGAAACAGTTTAACGAAAAATATGGGGTAAAGTAATGAGCACTTTTAGAGTACCATGTATTAAAGTAGGGCCTATCACAAAACATTCTAATGCAGATACGTTGGGGATAACCCAGGCTGATGGATTTCAGACCATCGTTCGTTTAGGGGAAATCAAAGAAGGCGAACTGGCCGTTTATATCCCTGCTGAATCTATGATTAATGTCCAGTCTAAGTGGGCTCTTAACAGTATCCCCGACATTATTAAGGACACTAATGGGCGATTTCGGGTTAGGGCCGTTCGTTTAAGGAAAGAATTTAGCGAAGGGATCCTTATCCCCATTCGAAGTTTGGGAATCGATCTAGATCCCAAGGAAGGGGATGATCTAGCAACGTCTCTAGATATCCTCAAACACGAAGAACCCCAGGCCTACCAAGCATTGGGAACAGGGGATAACGAAAAGGACGGGGGCTTAGCCCCGGTCTATACTGGGATCGAACGGTTGGAACGGAATCGTCAATTCCTACCCCCCGATACCGAAGTCGTAGTATCTGAAAAGATCCATGGGTGTAATGCCCGATATTGCTTTAAGGACGGGCGGCTGTGGGTTTACAGTCATAGATGTTGTAAAAAAGAGCCCGCCCCCATGACTATTGGCCGATGGGTTCGATTGAAGGAGTTCTACAAGAGGCATGGCATCAAGGGGATTTTCAAAGACTTCCGAGGCTTTATAGCAAAGTTTAAAAAATGGGTGTGGCACCTAAGCCTAATGTCTGGTGGCAAGTCGCCCATAAATACAAACTAGCTGAAATCCTTAAAGATTACCCAGATCTTATTGTGTACGGGGAAGTATATGGGCCGGTTCAAAAAGGATTTACCTACGACACTGAATTGGGGGAAGTTAAATTAGCAGGTTTTGATATCTACAGCCGTAGTATGAATAAATACCTAGACTATGATGAATTCCAGCGTTTTATGCAAGAGTTCTGGATTAGGGGGGTTACAGTTGGGGCCAACAGTGTCGTTACTACCACTCCGGTCCTCTACCGTGGCCCCTGGAACGAAGCCAAGATATGGGAACTTACTAAAGGGATGTCCACCCTCAATAAAAATCATATTAAGGAGGGGGTTGTGGTAAAGCCTGTAGTAGAACGCTATGAACGGGGCTGTGGACGGGTCATCTTCAAGATGATCTCAGAAGCTTACCGTCTCAAGAAGGATACTACTGAATACCACTAGGGGGTTTCGGAACATATAGCCGAATTTAGACTAAAAGTCCTCTGTAATGCCCCGGGTTCTACTAATTTGAACTGTAGGCCCTGGGTGTTACTTAGAGTATCCGTAGCCAAGATTTGGATCCTCCATATGGATGGATCTTGGGCATAAGGTTGAGTAGCGGCCCTAGAAAACTGTTTAGCCGAATCTATATTTAAAAATGTTACGCTACACGTTGTTGTGGCTGGGGGGCAATATCGGAGACCGCCAGGGTGAAAGCCATGTTCGGACTTGTTTTTATCCATGTCTGTAACTTGGAAATAGACAAACATAGAATCCCCTAGCCAAGATGTTTGTTCTGTGCTATAATAAAATGTATTCACACTTTGAACATCGGTCAAAATCCTGGCGGTCAGTTTCATATAATAAAGATTGTCTTTTGGTGCCGTACCTTAGCGGTTAAAGGAGATGCTTTATAAGCGTCCTATCGTTGGTTCAAATCCAACCGGCACTACTAAACTAACCAAGCCCCTAGAATAGCCAAGTCCGCCCTTTGATACTGTGTCGCAGCCTGGATCTTCAATAATCTCTGGACACTTGGCTGTCCTTGAATCCCAAAGATACCAAGGATATTGGTAAGGACCGTAGGATCGAGGTCTAGGAGCCATTTTCTAAAGGTGAATTCACTAGATTCGCTTAGTCTGGGTAAAAACCTTAATTTTTCATCCAGGGGCATACCATTGAAGGTGCTAGGACACATTCCCCTTATATAATAAGGGAAAAAGCTATATTTATCTCTTGGGGGATCAAAGGCCGAACCAGAAAAGGACGAACCATGGTCTATCAACATAACCCTATCCCCTGAAGCCATAAGATTCCCGGCATTCCGATCTGGGTTACCACACACATAGTCTAGGGTAGCCCATTTAAAAATATCGTTTATATAAAGAAAAAGTAAACGACGGGGTAGGCCGGGGTCTTGTTTCTGTAGATCACTAAAGTCCTGGAATCCCCTTCCTAACATTTCTAAACAAGCATATTCTTTCCCATCCAATAGAAGTAGACGGGCTTCGGGAACAAATGCTTGTAGACCCCAGGCACTGGCTACGTCATAAAATGCCACTTCCCTTTTACTTTGAGAACTACCGCTTTCAGACTCCCCTAGGGCCGGGTTTTGGGGGCCTGCCCCAGGCTTTAGTAGGAGTTCTCGATTGCTAGACACCGCCCTAAGAGTCCCCGAACTATGTACCCCACCTAAAGAAATTGGTTTAATGCCATCAGACTTGTTGGCGGATTCTATCTCTAGGGCGAATTCCTTGGCCGATTCGGTAGCGGCTACGATAGTTTTGAAGGTTATCGAGGCGTCTGGTTCGGACTTCTTTAAAGTAGCCACAACCCCTAGAATATCCTTAGGGCCGGTTCTGGGATCCATCCCATAGGCCGTTACTACAGCCGTCATAGGATCGTTATCGTCTAGGATATACTGTCTAAGGGTACTGGAATCTACCTTCCTACCCGTTAAAAAGGCTGCGGCTTCGGCTAGGATACCAATATCCTTGGTAGGATCTAGGGGTTTGTCGCTCGTCTTTATATTATGGAGCCCTATCCCCGTATTGGACTTAGAAAGCGATAGCGTATTAGGCTCTTCATAAATGGAAGCTATTTGTGTCCCATTGAGATATTGGGCTATAAGGGTTAAGTCTCCTCCACGCCCAAACTTTTCTAACAGCCAGGGAAATTCCTTAAACAAGGCGTCTTTAATATCCTCGGGACCACCCATAAGATGGTGGGTGGCGTCTTTATAAAAATCTACAACTACGATATTCATTGGTGTATTTCTGCAAAATAGTTTTGAAACGAGGCTAGTTTAGCCACAGCAGTATAGATGTTGGTAGGGCTGTATTTCCCTAACCAAGAAAAACGTTTCATAATGGAGTCAAAACATTCCTGTTCCGATCCTTCTATAGTCTCATCCTTGTTTTCTTGGGCTAAATAAATTTTTATAGTCATAGTTATATATTACCGTGGAGGACTAGTATTAGCAATGGTTTTATGATAAGCATCTTTGTTTGAATCTACCATAACGCTTGGCATGGTTATTGCTTCGGAAGATTTTGCTTCAGGGGCAGCGTTGGGCTTAACTGAATTTCTAGACATAGTATTTAAATGGTTCCACCTAACATCAAAAGACTCTTGCATCTTGTTTCTTACATTCTGATCTGGTAGAAAACTAAGATGTTTCTGGAAAGCATTTCGGATATTGTGCTTGTTTTGATCCCACCAGCCCCAAGTCTCATGGTCGGGGTTTCCACCGAATAGAGGGAAGTCGAACCTTTGTTCTATTGGAAGATATTTGGCTCTTTGATCTAAAACCACGGCATGGTCATTATTGCCCCCATAGGCTTTCATCTGGCCGTGGGGATTGCCTGTTAGATAAGGTTGTATCCCCGTAAGATCTCTTTTCTGTTGCCCACCAATGATTTTGTCTTGCTCCCCTTCGTGTCCTATAGCATGTTTTCGGTCAGCCAAGAATGCCCGGCCTGAATCTACTTTTAAAAGAGACCCGTCCTTGTGGATCATAACGTTTCCGCTATGACCGTCATTGTCTCCAGTAATAAAATTCATTAACCCCATCTTACGGATATTCCCTAGGTGGGTGTTATTACCGAACATCTTATTCATACGTTCCGGTTCACCTGGACGGCCTTCCCAGGGCATAGCCTCGGCCAAGGGCATAGATGTCTCGGGGGCCATATGAATGGCTATGGCGTCTGTCGCCTCGGGGCCGTTGTGGAACTTGTGGGTAGTAGCATGGACGGCCTGGTGGAGATGTCCTATACCAGCAGAATGGTACATAGCCTGAGCCGTTAATTCATTCCACCCACCCATTCTGGTGGTCGGCCCAGTCGCCCCTTTAACCATGTAACGCTTGCCTTCATGTCCAAAGATAGTCTTAGGCTCTTCCCCCAGACTGCGGGTAGCATCAGGGATATAGGACCGAAGCGGCTTAACAGCCTTAGGGTTTTGATTGATATTTTTTTCAAAATGTAACCTCCCGGCCTCAATAGCCTTGGGGTGGGCCATCTTGAGTTTGTCATGCACCCCGGCCATATTAGGGGTCTTGTTCATGGGGTATAGATGTTGTTTAGGTAAAAAGTGTACCCCTTCCATAGCCTTTTGTAAGGGGATCGTCCCGCTAGCTAGTGAATCAAGGTATTTATACCTATGGTTAAACTCACTAGCTATAATAGATTGATGGTCGGGGTTTTTTATTAGTCCTATCCGCTCGTTAAAGGCTTTTTGAATACCATCCTTGACTGTAGGCCACCAAGCCTTAAGAGTAGGGATATACTGATTAATGTTTGTGGTACCAGTAACAGTAGCGGGGCCAGTCTGGTTAATGTAATGTTCTAAGGTATCCTTAGGGGTATCATCAAAGGGGAAAAAGGCCGACCCATGATCAATAGCTAGGAGGCCATTGTTGGGAAGTATTCTGAAGTTCCCATGGTGGCGGTCTATATTAGATGTTAGAAAATCAAGGAAGGTTAGTTTTTTAGCATCATCTACTATCCCGGGGTTGTTCTTCCGAACTTCTTGAATAGACGATTCATGGACGGGCATCGACCGTTCCATTTTAATGGCAGTAACTGGAACAGCCGCTTCGCCTTCCCCGTGCATAACTACGGCACTCTTTTGATGTAGATGTCCTAACCCCGCCGCATGGGCTATGTGTTGAGAAGTAGCTTCCCCCCATCCCTGTAGGGGGTTGGCATCATAATGATATGGCTTCGTCATTATGTGGTCGGTAGGGGTTTTATATACGATCTTTTTAGTACTTCCAAACCCAGAATCGGGGGTATGAATCTCTTGAAAGGAAGCCTTGTTTTTAGTAAAGTAATCACCAAGGGCCTTATGGGGGCCGAATTCCTTAGTATGATCTGCGATCTGGTTTTTTGAAGTATGATTCTTCATAAACAGATCAGAAGATTCACTTTTAGAAAAGGTGGGGTGTTGATACTTGGCATGGGACCGTATCTTTCGGATACGATCAGCCTGCACCTGGACGGGGGCTTGGGTGTCCTTCCCTACAGCCTGTGCCATAGACTCTAAGTGCCCGGCATTACACCTAGGATCGCCCAGTAAAGCATCGTGCCGGTCATGTAGCATCACCCCAGCCGCGTCCCTAGTATGGGCAGCCAGGACATGTAAAGCGTAATGGGACTCTGGATGGGCCATAGCCGCTTTCCACACCCTTGGATCAGGATCGAGGATGGCTACCCCCACGTCCTGGGGGGTAACATACTTTAATTTTAAGGCTAAAGCTCGTTCCCTAGGATCGGGATGTTTAAGTAATTGGCTAGCTTCCGACACCCTATAAAGATTGCGATAAATAAAAAAGGCTAGATGGACGCCCATTCAACATCATATGCGTCCATCTAGCCTACCTACACCACCATGGTATAGGGTTTTATAAAGGTGCCCCAGTAAACATCTAAAGAAGAAAGGAATAAGGCTTTAGATATTTAAAGGAGCCGTTCCAAGAACCACCAAGGAACGTTTGCACTAGGGGTAGGATTCGAACCTACGGCGTCCAAAGGAAAAGTTTGGCCTATTTGCCTATATAATACCCTAGTAAAGAACTAAGTTGTTTCGGTGTGTCCAACTTATAAAGACATTATACCATATTCGAGGGATGAGTCAAGGTGTTTTTAGAACTTTTCCTTAAAATCGTAAAAATGAATTAAAGACTCTTCTTTTTTAGCACTTTTATTAAGCTGACGCTTCCTCTTTTTGATTCCACGTCGGACAGGGTGTCCAAGGCTTTTTGTAGTAGCTTTAGAATCCTCTTCAAACCCTTTGTCGGAAATTTTCTGTCTAAGTTTCATATCTAACCCCTTTCTTAAGATAAGATATATCAACACTAAAACAATGTCAACTAAATCTTCTTAAAGACAATCTTTATTTTAGGTAATATGGCTGATTACACGGAGTCAAAGACGGGGCTAGGTTCTTTATATAAAGAGAACTGCATCGAGCAGGTTTGGAGGGACGGCCATGCCCTGGTTACACCTTCTGAAATTCGTACCAAACATTTATGGGGAATCCCCCTCCAATCCGCCATCAAAAACCCCTTAACGCGGCAACCATATATTATAGACGACCCCCATCTTAAGAATATGATCGAAGAAGCCGTGATTTTGGCCGAAGCTGAGTGTAAAATAGATATATTCCCTAAACAATACCGTGAAAAACACGCTTTTGACCGTCCTGCCTATGATAACTGGGGGACAATGGCGCTCCGACACAAGCCGGTGTGGTCATTAGAGGAACTTACCATAACTCCGGCCACAAACGAAGCTATTTTTCGTATCCCTAATGAGTGGATCGACACCGGGCTCCTACATCAGGGTCAAATAAACATGATTCCTCTTACTGTAGCCATGAAAACCGGGGCTATACCCCTTACTACAGCCCCTGGTGGGGCCGCTTTTATGAGTATTTTCGGGAATCGACACTGGATTCCAGCTTTTTTTGAGACCGTTTATACTACGGGGTTCCCAGACGGCAAGATCCCCGGTATTATAAACCAATATATCGGAACGATTGCGGCTATGGAAGTCTTAAGCATGTTGGCGGCTACCTACGCCAGGTCTAGTTCGGGGTCTATAAGTATCGATGGGACCAGCCAATCCTATTCTAGCCCCGGTCCGGAGCTATTCGGGCCTAGGATTTCGGAACTAGCCGATAAGCGCAAGTGGTTAATAGGCCGTATCCAGGCACAACTTGGGATGAAGTTTATTTCAAGCAATGTCTAATATAGAAGCAGTCGTAACCATTATCCAGGACGACCTAGGGCGGGTGCTCATGGGCCGAAGGAAGGATAATGGCAAGTGGACCTTGTGCGCGGGGCACTTAAACGAAGGCGAAGATCCTCAAGAAGGGGCTAAAAGGGAAATCCAAGAAGAAACTGGCCTAAAAGCCGACACACTACACCCTATTAGTTGGGAAAATAAGCCCGCAGATGTAGAATTCTTCTCTTGTACTATTACTGGGGCACATCCTACTGGAAAAAACGACCCAGACCAGGAAGTTGATAAATGGCAATTCATAGATGTAAGGGAAGGTATCCCCAAAAACATCTACGAGAACCTGGCCGGGCCTGAAGGCGACTCTAATATCATAAGACAGCTCTATAGCCAGCTAGATTTAAAGAAAAATTCTAATATTTGGCTTGAGGCCGGGTTTAGTGACTTATCTAAACACATAGACCTACATTACAAGACGTTTAAAGCAAAACTCCCTATAGAATACCCTAGGGAGCACCTGGTTGTCAGTTGTATATCGCCGGAAACTATCAAAATGGCGTCGGGAACCAAGGAAATAGAATTCCCCGTGATGACGGTGTGTAAAAAGGACCTTTTAACCCCTCCCCTAGGGGCCATACTGCTAGTAGCCAAGCCTTCGGTCATGTACCCCGGTTGGCCTATGGTGGTTCATGGGTGGTCTTCGGCTGAATCTACCAGTGTTCTACCAGCTACCGTGGCTAGTAGCGAATTCCCTATAGCTATCGCCCCTCATACCCTAGACTCCCAAACCCTTGGAATGTTAAACAGGATGGGGGTCAGAGAGATAGGATACTATAACCCTTCGTCAGACACGGCCCAGGAAGATTTCAGGGCAGAAACGGTTCGGCTAGCAGAAAATAATGGACTTCTAGTTTAAGTAATGATAATATCCCTGGTATGGGATATATCATGGTTGATGTAGAAACAGACGGCCCCATTCCTGGGGACTATTCTATGATCGCGATAGGGGCGGTTTCAGTAGATCGGCCCGAAAACCGTTTCTTAGTAAAGCTGGCCCCTATCTCTGATCGATACCAGGCCGAAGCCCTAACTGTATCTGGCCATACCAGGGAACAAACCCTTGGCTTCCCCGATCCTAAGATAGGAATGTCTATGTTCCTGGAATGGGTAAAGGTAATAGGAGGTGCCAGACCTTTATTTATCTCAGACAATAATGGTTTTGATTATATGTTTGTGTCATGGTATTTTCACCATTTCCTAGGCTTCGATCCATTTGGCCATACCTCCACCAACCTAGGGTCTTTATATAAGGGATTGGTCAAGACCTGCTTTAAGAACTTTAAACATCTTCGGGTCACCCGCCACACCCACAACCCTGTGGATGATGCCATGGGGAACGTGGAGGCCCTGTTACACATGGAAAAAGAAATGGGGCTAAGAATCAGATGAAAGAATTATTTTGTGTAATAATTGTTGGATTCCCTTTTGCGTTCTTTGGTTTAATGCATTATATGCAGAAAAAAGAAGACAAAAAAACGGAAGCTAAAGAACTCTTATACCTATCCAAACAAGCTAAATTGTATAGAGGCGATATATTCAGTCTCCCCATGTCTACCCGTTCTAAAGATTTAATTGAAACATATAGACAACAGGGCGTGCTAGACTCCGATTTCAATATCGTCCCTAAACAAAAACAAACCTTTCAAAAACACCTCTATACTATAGAAGACACCCCATTCTATAAAGAAGCCGTCCAAGAAATTGAAGATTTTCTATCCCGTCCCTAGCTTTTTATGGTAAAGTTCTTTTATGGAACATATAGGTAATTGCCCCGGGTGTTCGGGGAGGGGGTTTAATTTTTTAACCCTAAAACAGTGTAAAATATGCAGCGGTATAGGTCTTTTAAAAGTTTATTATAAGGAATCATAATGGAACGTCCTGTAGTCTTACTTAGAACCCTTCCTGGACAAGATAAAGAAGAACTCCAAGCTATTCAAGAGTGTTTTCCCGTTATCGAGTCTAGGATGGATATCCGTCCCGACGATCTTGTAATAGGCCGTTATAGTGTCCTACCGTTCTACGAAGAACAATCTCGGGATATTTTAAAGGTTGGTGCCCGTCTTATAAATACTTACGCCCAACACCGCTATATAGCAGATCTAATGAATTGGTATGAAGATTTAAGGGGTATCACACCAGAAACTTGGGTAAACCTAGAGACAGCCCAAACGGACGGCCCATTTATCTTGAAAGGAGAAACTAATTCTAAGAAGTTTCAATGGGACACCCACATGTTTGCTGCAACACGCCGCGACGCTTCAATAGTTTGCTCAGAACTTCAAAACGACTCATTGGTTGGATACCAGAACATAGTCGTGCGTCGATACATCCCCCTAAAAACTTACTACGTTTCCTTCCACGGCCTTCCAGTAACTAAAGAATTCCGTTTCTTCATTGCCTACGGAGAAGTCTTAAGCGGTGGGTATTATTGGGCATCCCACACCCAGGATCTTAAAGATATCTATAATATTGTGCCTGATGTAGGCGAGGTTCCAAGAAGACTACTACAAGATGTTATAGATAGGGTAGGAAATAATGCTGCTTTTTATGCAGTAGATGTTGCTCAAACTGAAAAAGGGGACTGGATCGTAATTGAACTAAACGATGGGCAAATGTCTGGGTTGTCGGATAATGATCCTAAGACCCTCTACAAAAATCTTAAAAAAGCTATAGACAAACCACTTAAAGTGAGGTAAATATAACCTACTCTTTAAGTAATTTATAAGAAAGGATCATAAACCATGTGTGAAAAGTATAGCTTCATCGTATCCGACACTCCGTTCCAAATCTGGTGGGGTAAGGGGGTTGATTCCCATTCCGTAGTCCGGGAAATGTATCCCGCCTCCCGAGGCGGGGCCGAAGTAGAATGGACTGGGGACCTGGAACAGGATCTGGTTGTAAGGCATATCGACCCGAAGATGGCCCGAATGTTAAAGGGCCTAATCCTGGACCGATACCCGACCCGGGCCGACTTGTTACCCCTGTTCTCAGGATGGGTGGAATATGAAGGTAATAAGTTCCATTACCGGAACGGGGAACTGGATGGCGGTAGCGAAGACGGCCCGGCCATCATTTGGGCCGATGGGGGTCAATCATGGTATAAGGACGGCAAATGCCATCGTCTAGACGGCCCGGCCCGGATTGGGGCCGATGGGGGTCAGTTTTGGTATAAGGACGGTAAGTTACACCGCGAGGACGGCCCGGCCTGGATTGGGGCCGATGGGGGTCAGCAATGGTGGGTGGAAGGCCATAGACACCGCGATTCCGGCCCGGCCTGGATTGGGGCCGATGGGAGTCAGCAATGGTTTAAGGACGGCCAAAAGCACCGCGAGGACGGCCCGGCCTATATTGGGGCCGATGGGGGTCAAGCATGGTTTAAGGATGGAAAATACCACCGCCTAGATGGCCCTGCCTATATTGGGGCCGATGGGCATCAGGAATGGTGGGTGGAGGGAAAAGAGTTGACTGAAAAACAATTTAATGAGAAGTACGGGAAAAATGACTAAATATTGTATTGTGTCCGACATCCATGTTGAATTCAGTGGGCTTAAGGTCCTGGAAGACATGGAATTCCCCGAACATGATATCTTAGTCGTAGCTGGGGACCTATGCCCAATATCTGATGGCAGATGGGAACCCGCCGTATCTATACTTAATCAAAAGTCTAAGAACTGTATATACGTTTTTGGAAACCACGAATATTATGGAAATAATCTAAAAGACTGCCAAAATCTGTTACAGTCTCTAGAACCAGAACTCACAAAACGCTACCCAAATGTAACTCTAGTATATCAACCATACAAGACCATTGGCAATATTTTAGCCGGGACTATGTGGTTTCCATATGATGAAGAAATTGCTAAAACATTCTTTATCCCAGGTTGTCACCCCTACCAAGAAAAGATATCTACAGTAGATAAATTTAAACCAAGGTGGAGTGATTTTGACTGCATATTTAGATCTACCCCGGAACTATTCGACAAGGAAAACGCGGCTTTCAAAGACGAGTTGTGGGAGACTATTCCAGAAATCGTAATAACCCACCATATGCCCACCTATAAAAATATCGTCCCTAAGTGGGCGGGGTCTCTCGGTAACAGGTTCTTTGTAGGGGAAAAGGACGAGGACATTGAATCTTTGCTAATTTCTCGGGACAAAGGACCTAAACTATGGATTTATGGTCACGGCCATGACTGTAATAACATAACCATTGGAAAGACTGAGACTGTAGCCAACCCTATGGGATATCCTTGGGCTATCCCCCCATATTGGAAACCTATCGTGGTGGAGGTGTAGATGTTTTCTGTTATAGTTGATTTTATAAAAAACAACCCTATGATAAGTGGGGCTATATTTGCTATGGCGGGCGGAACAATTTCTTATGTTTTTAGAACCATCCCTATAGGTGTTAAAAACGCTATACTTAGATTATTTACAGTAGAAACAGTTATTAATAGTGACTCTCCTTTATTTAATGATATGATACTCCTTCTTAAGAAGAAAGGTTTAGGAAACAGGACTAATAGGATATCATCGTCTTTAAATGACACAGGGCTACGTCTTATTTCTGGTTCTATGCCGTCTGAAAAAACTCCAGGTAGCGTAGACGAAGTTTCTGTCTTCCCCTTTGGGGAAGGTTCTTGGTTTTTTGATAAGTTTTTCTATAGAATCTCTTTAATTGAAAAAGAAAGAAATATCTCTTGGGGGATAGTATATAGTATGAAAATTACCACCCTAGGGTGGACGAAAAAGAAAATAACCAAACTTTTAAATGAAGCTGTACTCTTAAAAAAAGCAATTAATGAAAAAATCATATACAATAGCTCCTCTCAAAATGGAATGTGGAGTCAAAGTTTCGATAACCAAGAGAAAAAACAGATAGACAGTTTGTTTATAGACCCTAACATAAAAAAAAGGGTTATCGATCGTATAGATTTTTTCTCATCAAATAAAGATTTTTACACCAAAATAGGGATACCATGGAAGTTAAACTTGTTATTACATGGCCCCCCTGGAACAGGAAAAACTACCCTTGTTAAAGCAGTTTCTAAAAAATATAACCTGTCTATATATAAACTGTCTTTAAGTGAAGAACTGTCTGATGAAAATTTTATTACCTTGTTTTTAAATCTACCTAAAACAGGTAATTTTATTTTGCTAATAGAAGATATCGACCGTTTTTTACCATCAGAAACTACAGGAAAACAGACAAAATGGGCATTATCTACTCTTTTGAATTGTCTTGACGGTACTTCTGCCATAGAAGGTGGAATAATAATTATGACAACAAACCATATTGAAGAACTAGATGAAGCATTGCTAAGAAAAGGAAGAGTAGACTTGTCTATATGTATGGACTATATATCTTCTATTGAGGCGCAAAAAATGGCTGAAACCTTCTTTAAAAACGTCCCAAAACAGATTATAGAAGTCCTTAAAGAAACCAACGAGCAAAAATCAGGAGCTTATTGGCAGGATTTGTTTTTAGAACATTTAGATAAAGAAATGCAAAAAGGCATATAGATGACAACTTATCGGACGGATGCAGAACTAGATCGTATCGCGGTAGATATCATCAACCGGTCTTATTTTAAGACCCTGGATGAAGACACCCGTGCTAAATATTCACACTGGTATCTAACCGACACCAAGATGGGGACGACCCAGGCCCTAGCCTTTTTTGAGATGGAAGACGTATTTTTTTATGGATACAAAGGCTACACCGTAGTATTGTCTGTAGGACCAATCAACAAAGACATCCTTAAAAAGTACTCCTTAAAAGAAGTTTGCCTATGAACCGAATTTTATTTTCTACTATTACTGGATCAACATGTTATGGGACTAATATCCCTGAGTCCGACGTGGATATCCGTGGGGTATTCCTAGCCCCACCCGAACAATACCTTGGCTACCACCCAGTAGTAGGGGGAGACAAGTGTCAAAGTCTAGGGGAACTGATTCAGAAAATCGAAAAGTTCTCCCACCTAGGTACCTTCCACATAGCCCGTAAATCATACCCCAATATTGAAGATACTAAGGATATTGAACTCTTAGAATTTAAAAAGTTTGTACAACTAGCCGCCAACAACAACCCAAACGTCCTGGAACTCTTATTTATTCCTAGGTCTTTTTTCCTCTATTCGTCTAAGGAATGGGAAAAGGTCCTGGATACCCGGTATGCTTTTTTATCTAAAAGGTGCAAGCACACTTTTACCGGCTATGCCCATTCCCAGTTATCCAGGATAGAGACCCACCGAGGGTGGCTGCTTAACCCTCCTAAAGCCCCTCCCACTAGGGATAAGTTTGGGTTGCCGGAAATGCCTCTGTTAGGTAAAGATGCCCGGGGGGCGGCTGAGTCTCTTTTACTTAAAGAGCAGGGGCTGGCCGAATTTAAAAGTAGCGAACCCCTACCCCCTGGAACCCTAGACCGTATCGGGGAAGTCATTGATAACATTATCTTAAAGCTGGGATCAAACAAAGGGGAACTTCGAAAGGCTGCTGCCAGTGCTCTAGGGATGGACTCAAACCTCCTTGAATACTTGGACAAGGAACAAGCTTTCAAATCGGCTGTAAGGCACTGGAACCAGTACCAAGATTGGATTACAAACCGTAACCCCATCCGAGCCGCCCTAGAAGCAAAGTGTGGATACGATTCCAAGCACGGGGGATATTTGATCCGGCTTATGCGTATGGGGCTGGAAATTTTAAACAAACACGACCTTTTTGTAGATCGTTCCCAGATAGATGCCCAGGAGCTAAAAGAGATCAGACAAGGGAATTGGTCCTATGAAAAGCTTATGGATGAGTGTAACCGGCTTAACTTACTGATCGAAGAAGCTTATATTGTATCCAAGCTTCGAGCAAAACCGGACACTAAACATATTGATCTTATGTGTGGGAACATTATGAAAGGATACATAAATGGATAAGGATGTGATCGCATATTTACAGACTCTTATTTGGTGCGACAAAAGGACCGGAACCGCCTCTGCACAAGGAGAGGGGTTAATGAAAAAGGCATATAAACAGATTGAAGAATCTACTTATCCAATAATCCCTGAGGACGTGCTTAGCCTACTACGTGGAAAGCTGGCTTGTGGACAGATGCGAACACAACGTCTTAGCCCGCTGCTTAGCCCTGAGGAGGTTGTTGAGAAGTTAGAGCTAATCGAGCGTGCCCGCGATTGGTTAACCAAATGTCCAATGGAGAATAATAAAACTATCAATGAAAAAAATTTAGGGGTTAAACCATGATTTACCCGACGCCCGGTCTTGACGGGTTTATTGCCCCAGGAGAGCTTGATTACAGCGATATGCAAGCCGCAGCACAGTCCGATATCGGGGCCGCAGTCGTCGAGGCTTACCAGCTTGGGGTTGAGGACTCTAAAACATTATCGATCTTAGAAACGGACGATTATGTCACCTACGCTAGGTGGGCGATACTTCGGCGCAACGAAGCTACACTGCCACATGATAAGGAGTACCAGGAGCGCGCGGCACTTTATCACATGTTTAATGCAATGGATCAGTTTGACGAAGCCTTCCGAGGCGCGAAAAATATGGACCGTGTTGAAATCCGACAACGGCTTTTAAAATTAAAAGAGGGATCTAAATGAACGAACAAGGATCTTGGGACAAAATTGAAGAATCCCAAATTACAGAGCCAGTTGCTAGAAAATATGTAATGTGGCTCAAGGTCGGCCAAATCGTAGAGGTGGAAGGGGAAAAGTTTCGAGTGCGAAAGGTTACTCGCAAGGATGTTGTACTAAGGTCTATTAGATGTAAGGTAGAAAACGAAAATGGATAAGGTAAAAGTCCCTAAAAATGTGTCATGCTTCCCCTGTACATGCTCGCCGGATGCCGGTCCAGGGGAGCATTGTACGGCCTTGATTATCAGGTGTAATGCGAGGATGTCTGCAATAGCTAAGTGGCGTGAAACTGGAGAATGGCATCCCCCAGTGTCCATATCTAAAGATCTAATAGCCCCCACCACCATGTTTCCCGATGACAAGATTAGGGATGCAATACTCTCCAGAATGAGATCTAATATCTTTATACCGAAGGATGTGCGGGAGACACTACTCACAGCCTTGCGAGAGAAACACGACAAATCAATTAGATCGATGTCCCCAGAGCCTTTTGAGGCATGGGCGGAACAGCATGATATTACCCGTGAATGGCTAGAGTCTCTGCCCACAGGGGAACCATCTCCCCAGGTCGAAAAGCGATGTGGGACGTGCGCGCACAAATGGACGGTGGGAAGATCGCGTTGCCAGTATCCTCTACCAGACTCAATAGATGAGGAACATTATTTTTATATGAATGACAATGAGGGGATATCATGCCTAGGCTGGAAGGCTCGGAAGGCGAAGCCGTGAAAACAGATAAAAAGAAGTTTCGGGTGTATGTCGCACAAATCAACCAGACATATTACGACGTTGAGGCAAAGGATAAAGACGAGGCGATGCTGAAGGGGGAACGCAAGTGGCGGCGGGAAGCATGGCCAACGGTGATTGGGATCGAAGATAGAAAAGTAGACTATAGTTTTTTTATAAACGAAAGGGGACGATAGATATGAGACTACGAGATTTAGATAAAGCTATTAAGGACGGGACTCTGGTGGACGTGCGGGAGAATAAGAAGTACTGCAATGCGGCTGGGACTGGTCTAAAGGTATTGCGGCGCGACGACGACGAAAAGGGTTTTTTAATTAAAGGACTACGTACCCGTGGCGGAAATTTGAATACCCATGGCGGTGCCTACGCCCTGGCCCGGGATATCTTCCCCCACGTCGTTAAAGTGAAAAAGCCGAAGTTCCAGGTTAAGGACTTGGTGGACGCTGAATTGGATTATTGTGGGGATAGATACGTGGTAGCCGCTGGTAAGATAACCGAGATTCAGAAACACGCACCCAAGTTTAAAGTAGAAGGAAATTGGACATCGTTTGGCGGGAAAACGGCTGATTACTTTTACGTCGATAAGGTTAGCCCCCACGTTCCTGTTCCGAAGGATGAGACCAGGGGATGGGCAATCGTGCAGACTAAGGCGGGGAAGAAAGTAAGGAACAGGAGATGGTCCAAAGGCGCTTTCGTCGTGTTTGTGGACAATAAATATATGGTAACCTTTGATGATGGAACAGTCCATAATGAACCTGAAGAATCCGCGCTTAATATAAGTATGGGCGACCAGTGGGAAGTGGTTGAAGAAGCCTTACCCCCTGTTGGATCCCCCGAGTGGGCCGAAGTGATGGGGAAGCGGGGGGAGAAGGTGCGCGGTTCAGGATTTAACACCACCGTCTGGATAACGTTCGATCATGCTCGTGGTGTTTGGGTTGCTGATACGGATGAGCGGGTATGCGGTCCACTGGTAATTAATAGACAGGTATGGTCCATCTACACGCCCCCCGCCGAACCAGCCCCGGTTACCGAGCTAGACGCCGGGACAAAAACGGCCATCGCTGTCCTTGAATCCAAGCAACGCGAGATCACCGTAGCAACGTCCCAGGCCGTGACCAATATTCGGGCGAAGGCTAACGCAGAGATCGAATCACTTGAGCAGGCCATCGCGATTCTGAAAGGCCGGGAATAATGGGCAACCTTTTTATATATCTTATCATAGCTTTGGGTCTATCTATTGGCTCGTGTTTGAATGGAGCTAATTATGTCCACGAAAGTTGGAAAGCCGACGCTATCGAACGGTGCTCAAAAATCAAAACCAAAGAATGGTGTCAAGGCCGGGCCGTGCTGGAGAAGTGGTAGATATGGCAACTAAATTCCCGACGCCGAATCTGGACGCGGTGTTTGCTGAGACAGAGTTCAGGTCAGCGGAGGAATGGAAGGTTCGCGTAGCCTTAGCCGTCCAAGCCGACACCACCCTTGCCGTCGAGTCGGCGCGGGTGACGGTGCCGGAGAATATCCGCAGATACCTATTGGCCGTCACTGCTCCACCTAGCGAACAGTCTGAAGTGGAAGACGATAGGCCTCCTATTTTGAAGGCATCGCATACATGGCTCGAATCCCTTGCCGTCGCCCCGAAGACCCCACCCGTTTGTGAAGCTTGTGGCGACTCTGGGATGGTAAATGATTATGTAGAATTTGGCAGTACAAGCGTGGCCATGCCGGTTGGATGTACTGTGTGCCATGGATATGTAAAGCCGGGAAATACCCTTCCATGTGACTCATGCTCCCAGGACAATGATATGGGAATATGCGCAGGGAAGGTGGTTGATGGTTCATGCCCATGCTGGAAGGCAAGGTCGTAAAAGTGGACAACGAGCCAAATCAAACCGAGTTTTGCCCGACGTGTAATAACGCTATGGATTCTTGCTGCATGGAATGGATTCAGGGGCAAAAACAAGGTGTCACCATCCCTGAAGATGTCCTCCACACATTAAAAATGGCCCTGGAATATTACGCCAGTGGCGCTGCTATGACTTCTACACGCACAGCAAAGGTAGATCATGCATATAAATGGCTCGAATCCCAGCCCGTTGGGGAGGCAAAGGCCGAGAGCCTTACTGACAACGATCAACCACTGCAAGTGGTAATTGTCAGCGGAGTACTTTCGATAAGCATCGGAATTGAACGCTTAGCTTTTTGTGCGGACGGTAGGCAAGACAAATACAAAGTTTCCGATGCTAAGCAGTTTGCCTATGGTGTGCGCGCTGCCATGCTTGATGATGACGAACAAGGTAACACCCTAGTTTATGATATGATCGACTCTGCAATAGATAAGTCGGTCGACGAGGGGAACACAGGGATCAATGTCATATCCCCGCCACGTAGGGAAAAGTAATATGAACAGAGACAAGCTATTACACGCAATCCAGGCATATGCCCAGAGCTGGGCCGATGGTAAAGAGAAACTATTCCCAAGGACTGAAGCCAGGACTAACTTATCAATCGCCCTAGATGAGTGGGAAGGGGCGGTTGCAGACAGGGCCGTGCGGAAGGCTTACGAGGACGCGGCGAAGATGGCGGAAGATACGGGAAAGGCTTGCTTGTCCGCTGGATGTGGTTGCGATCCTAAATATTGCAGTTGCAGGGTGGTTAACGAAGCGGTCAGTACCGAATTAGAATCGCTAGCCGAAGAACTACGACAAAAGGCGGGGAAACTATGAAACGGTCACAGATTCGCATCGGCGACGAGTTAATGCTTGGGCATCGGCTTGTCGAGGTAAAACACGTAGCAGCCTGGAAAAAGATTCTTGATTGCGTGGAATGTCGTCCACACGGGGCACCAGCCGGAACTAAGATATTCGCCCGTCCCGAAGACCTGTCCAGCCCAGTGAAAATCCGTGAGACAAAACTGCAACGAGACGCGATTAGGCTGGCCAGGTGGTGGTCTACCGCTGGAAACGATCCTAAGCTGTTAAATAATCTATCTGAAAAGTCCCTTATTGTTTTTTCAAGGGCGTATCCAGCTATTGGCATTGAAGAACCGGGGTATTTTGATTTGGTGGCTAGTATCATCCTTTCCGAGGTAATGTAATGCATTTTTTATTTAAAAGAACCGTCACCGTTGTTGCAACTGGCAACCATTGCTATAAGTCTTGCCCGTGTCTTATAGGCATGGCCGGGAAGTCGGGCGGATACCCAAGGTGTGGCCTAACCGACGAAGGTTTAGCTATCGAGGACACGGGGCCAAATATCGGGCGGGCGTGTAGGACTGAATCCTGTATTCGAGACGGGGAAGCAGTGGAACATATACAACCTACAACCCATAACTTACATGACCCCTTCTAAGAGATTCTTTATATTAGCTGGCAACTACCAAATAGCTACTACCGCCTGTTTTAACTCCCAAGGAGCCTTTGTCTTAAATAAAAATGCTTTTTATGTGAAAGATGCTTGGACTCTTAGAGTCAACTGTTATAATCCTCTTTACGACACTCTTATATATGAGCATCTATTCTATAAAAACCCGGCCCACAAAGACATAGAAGAGGAACTAAGGACAAAAAATGGTACAACTTAGAAAATGTGAGTGCGGCTCCTACCCTACTATGATTATATCCCAGGGATTAAAGCAGGGCCATTTTTGCTACATATCGACGATCCAGTGCTCAAAATGCCTGGAAGCCATGGTCATAGGGTTCCCAAGTTGGACCTTTAAAGATACCCTGGTCCAGCCTGCATTAAGGTGGAATGACCGGAAGCCTATTCCGGAATCTGATATTGGATATTTTTTATCTAAAAAGTAAGATACTATGGAAAACCACCAACCTACCTTAGATGAATTCCTAAACCATACCAAAAATCATCGGATAAAGATCTTACACGACGACGGGCTATATCGACACTTACGGTTCCAGATCCCCGACACTATGAATCGATATTTTGATATCGTCACCTTCCCTGGACATCTTTGTTATGTGGGGGATATGGGGGCTTTTACGTTCACCCGTATCCAGGACATGTTCGAATTCTTTCGTTCTAGGGGTGGAGAAAAAGGGGGTAAGCAGCTATATATCAATACGGGGTATTGGGCCGAGAAACTGGAAGCCGTAGACAAAACCGACGGGTACAAGGAATTTGATAAAGACAGTTTCCTTGAAACTATCAACGAATACCGAGTACGGTGGATTAAGGACGGGGCTAGGAATGGATCTTTATCTAAAGAAGAACGCCGTGAACTATGGGAAGCTGTGGATTACGAGGTTCTTCATTGCCTAGAAGATGGGGAATTTGTGTCGTATGACGCGGCCAGTTCCTTTAGCTATAAGATAGGCTTAGACACGTTCGAATTCACCGACCTATGGGAGCACAATTTTAAGCGATATTCTTACCGCTTCGTTTGGTGTTGCTATGCTATAGTATGGGGGATCCAAGAATATGACCAGGCTAAAAAACACGTAAATGGAGAAACATAACTATGAATATTTTTTATATACTGGCTAGGAGTGAAGGCGAAGCCGCTATCGAATCCCTGAAGATTTTTTCAGGTATACATACGTCCACCTATGAGTCCATGGACGATGCTAAAACCAAAATCATAGGGAGTGTAGATAAACTCTACGACATAGCTTATAAAAATAAAGGCGCGGGCACCGCCGCCCAAGACACCGCCGCCCTTGTCTTGGAATCTTACTATAAAGACTCTATATTCAAGACCCAGGTGTCTTATAGCAATGGAACATATTCTGTCAAAATCCTAACAGTGTTCCCCCTTAAACCTTATTTTGAATCCACCTTCGAACCCTTCCACCCCTCTATCAATAATATGTTAAGGGCTAAGGGATTATTGGGAACGGAAAATTAAATAGGTGGACTTTTTCTCACCTTAATATAATATCTTCTTAAGAAAGGATTTAAAACATGTGTGAAAAGTATAGTTTTATCGTATCTGATACCCCGTTCCAAATCTGGTGGGGTAAGGGGGTTGATTCCCATTCCGTGGTCCGGAAAATGTATCCCGCGTCCCGAGACGGGGCCGAAGTAGAATGGACTGGGGACCTTGAACAGGACCTAGTTGTAAGGCATATCGACCCCAAGATGGCCAAGATGATTAAGGGCCTGGTGCTAGCGCACTACCCGACTCGGGCCGATTTGTTGCCCTTGTTCTCGGGCTGGGTGGAATATGAAGAGGATAAGTACCACTACAGGAACGGGGAACTAGATAGTGAAGACGGAGTAGGCCCGGCCCGCATTTGGGCCGATGGGAGCCAATCATGGTATAAGGACGGCCAATTACACCGGGAAGACGGCCCGGCCCGCATTTGGGCCGATGGGAGTCAGCAATGGTTTAAGGACGGCCTTTTACACCGCCTGGACGGCCCGGCCCGCATTGGGGCCGATGGGGGTCAATCATGGTATAAGGACGGCCTTTTACACCGCCTGGACGGCCCGGCCCGCATTTGGGCCGATGGGAGTCAGGAATGGTGGGTGGACGGCCAATTACACCGCGATTCCGGCCCGGCCTGGATTGGGGCCGATGGGGGCCAAGCATGGTATAAGGACGGTAAGTTACACCGGGAAGACGGCCCGGCCTATATTGGGGCCGATGGGAGTCAATCATGGTATAAGGACGGCCTTTTACACCGCCTGGACGGCCCGGCCCGCATTTGGGCCGATGGGGGCCAATCATGGTTTAAGGACGGTAAGTTACACCGGGAAGACGGCCCGGCCTATATTGGGGCCGATGGGAGTCAGCAATGGTTTAAGGACGGCCAATTACACCGGGAAGACGGCCCGGCCTATATTGGGGCCAGTGGACATAAGGAGTGGTGGGTGGAGGGGCAGTGTATGACCAAGGAAGAGTTTAATGAGAAATATGGAAAGGATTTAAAATGTTAACACAACAAAATATCTTCGAATACGGATTCTTTAAGGGGGAAACGGTGGAGGCCGTTGCCGATAACGAGCCCCAGTACCTGGAATTCCTCCTTAAAAATAACGACTTAGAACCCAGGGAATATAAAATCTTTCAAAAAGCTTTAAAAGAAGTGGAATACCAATACCCTCCCAAAAATGTTTTTTAGGCCTAAACACATCATCCCTATACTTAAAAGAAAAGGGGTGTGGGGTATATGCCGGGTGTGTCGTAAACCGTTGGATTATATTACTATAGCCGGGGATTCCGATTACGTTTGCGGAAAATGTTCTGTACGTGTATATAAGAAAAATCATTACGACTGGCAAACGGGGAAGATGACGCCATGAAACAGGAAGATAAATAATGAGCGAGAGAACAGGTGATATTGTATATACTCCAAGGTGGGTAGCCGAAGATATGGTTAACCATTTTAAACCGTTTGGAAATATTCTTGAACCATGTAGGGGGGGTGGTGTGTTTATGGAGTTTTTACCTCCAAACACCGAATGGTGTGAAATAGTTGAAGGTCGCGACTTTTTTGAGTGGGAAACCCCTGTTGATTGGGTGGTTAGTAATCCACCATACTCTTTAACTCGTAAGTGGTTTAACCATAGTTATAAAGTATCCAACAATCTACTCTATCTTGTACCTTTACGAAATATATTTAGTGGGTATGGATTTGTAAAAGAAATACATACGTTTGGAGGAATAGTTGCCATTCGCCTTTACGGTACAGGAGGATCTATTGGCTTTCCGATGGGTAATGCTGTGGGGGCGTTTCATATTCAGAGAGATTATTGTGGACAAACTCAGTTCACATTTGCTCAAAAGCCCGCAGGGGCGTCGTCTGGACAATCGTGAAACAATGGGTTTGTGATATCGCCGTAGATATCGCTTCCACAAGCACCTATCCCCAGTTCCGCCACGGCGCTGTTATAGAACTCGGGGGAAGGATTATGGCTATAGGTATAAATACTTTAAAATCCAGTGTCCCTGATTCCAGTATGAGTGTCCATGCCGAAATATCAGCCCTAAAAAGGTTTATAACTAGGCATGTTAGAAAAGGCTATAAGAGTTCTAAGGCCGATCTATATGTGGCTAGATTAAATAAACAAAATGCGGTTATGTATAGCTGTCCCTGTGAAAAATGCTATACTAAGATTTTAGGGTGTAACCTTATCAATAATATATACTTTTCAACATATTCGGATAACTGGGGAAGGATAAAATTATAAAATGAGTGGTATCAAATTTAAAGGGCTCGATAGAGGGGATTGTGAACGGGACGGGTGGGACTCATATGAAGACGGAACTGTAGCCACCTACGAAAGTGTCGAAAAGGTCCTCACCGAAGTCCTCACAGCCTTGAGACAAGTGGAAACAGAAACCTTTTGCGAAGAACTGGCCCTAAGCCTGGCTGGTAACAGAATCAACTATATTGTTAAAAAAGCTATAGACAATCTGGTTGAAAGGTAGTAGGGTATTTCTCAGGAAAGGAAACGGGAATGAACAACAACGAAATCAAAATCGGCGACACGGTGGATTGCAGCGGGTGGCACGAAGGACTTGCTACATGCGCAAACGGGGAGGTTCTTAAAGGGCCAGACGCGGATGGCGACTACCTGGTGGAAGGGCAGTGGAATGGGAAAAGAGATCAGAGGTACGTTCGCCCCGATCAAATCACCCGCCACGTTCCCTCCGCGCCAGTTGTCGAGCGGCCCGCGTCCTGCGGGGATAAGCTGGCCAGCGAGATGACGGTTAGGGAGCGGTTCTTTTATGATTTTATCCTGCGCCGATGCCTACAGGACGAGGGGACTATTCAAGGAGATATCCAAGACGCTGGCGCTTATTTCGACGCCCTAATCGCCGCCCTAGACAAGGAGCGGGCGAAATGACGAGACTGGAACAGGAACTTGGCAGCATTGGATTGTATGGAGGGGTATCCAAAGAGGACGCGGATACGCTAAGCGCCGCCGCCCGGCTCGACGCCCAACATAAAAATACCCAAATGCAGAAAGAAATGGATATCCTTTCTAAAATGCTTTGGGACAGGGATACTGAGCTTGACCAGCTAAAAGCAGTAACCGACCCAATGGTTTGTGACGAATGCAATGGGGTAGGGGAAGTGCCTAAGGGAGCTAAACATTTTTATGAAGTAGATATGAAGCCATGCCCAATATGTAAAATACCCAGACCTTCTAACCAGTCCCAAGACATGGGAAAGGACGATAACAAGTGTGTAAAATGTGGTAACATAGCTATGCCTGGTGGACGCCATTATTGTGAAATGTATAATAAGGGAAAGGACGGGGCCAAGTGATCGCCGTTTGGGTAAGGATAGAAAACGGGGAACCCGTGATGGCCCCTATAGAAAATCAGCCCAGTAGGTTGTCCGAATATGAAGATAGACCGTACTGGTCCCGCAATAAACGGGGTTGGCTAGGTAGGCCCTGCACCATAGAAGCGGCCCGTGAAGACTATGGCATTTACATCCCTTCCGAATTTGTAACTGGGAGGGGTGGGATCATGTGGTCCCCCGCGCAACGGACTTGGAATAAAATGGATACAAAATGAACATCAAAATCTACCCAAAGGACAACGGCGAAGGATTTAGTGCCGATGAAATACGCGCCGGACACCACTGGGTTTACTCCGATGTTACGTGCCCGCATTGTGGGAAGGTCCAACCTATGGCAGCTACTAGGTATATGGGCGGGCCGTGTTGCGCGTGCGGAAAACTAACAAACGGAAAGATTATATAAAATGAGTAATAAGGATCTCCCCAAAAAGTTAAAACCAATCTCAAAAAAAGAGATCGCGCGGCTGTTGCAAAAAGGCGCGAAAGAGGCTGCCATCAATCGCGAAGCCATGAAGGCTATGAGTGTCATGGGGGCGAATGTTCGTGGTATGGTTTTTAGGACCGGAGGACCAAAATGAGCGATACAGACAAATTCAGGGACCGGGCTCTGGATGTCATCGAGGAAGTCTTCGGCGGGGAGCATCACGTGTTTCACTTAAAATGGGAAGGCGATGGATGTAAGTTCCTGGTTAACGAACAAATGGCCACCTACGACTTTTCCGACCTAACCCGATTAGTAGTGGCGTGCCACGACCATTGTGTGCGGGGGGAGATTCGAAACGGCGGGCCGCGCATGCTCCGGGTGATACTGTCGCCGCGCGAGCGCACCCACAAACACCCGGATTGTTGCGCACACCCGACACTGGAACAGCATATTGCACACCTACGAAGTAAGGCTCCGAACTATCAACCTTTATTTAATCAGTTAAGGAAAGAGGATCCCCAAAATGCCCCCACTAGAATTATCCCGTGAAGCACTGATCGCCGCTATCGAGTCCATGACTAGGGAACTCCGCGATTTAAAAGCAACTACCATGGGTCAGGTTGAAGGGTTATATGAAGAAATCGAAAAACTTAAGACCAGCATAGCGGTACGTGAAATCCAGATAGATGGACATAGAGTTGAATACCAGAAACAAACAAAAGAAATCACCCGGCTCCAGACCGAGTTGTCCGCCATGGATGGCCGACTACACTCGTCCCAACTAGAAGCTATGACCCTGGCCTCACAACTAGAAGATGCCCGGCGCGAGGTGGCGGACAAGCCAAAGAAAAAGATTATACGGCGAAAGTCATGGTTGCATGGGTATTCAATGGGGGTCAATAACGGAAAATTTACGGGGTTCTATAGAGGGGTCATCGAGTACGGCCTTACGCTTGATTTTGACGCCGACGACTGGGAAGAAGTGGATTACCCCGGCAAAAAGGAACAGGGGGCCTAACTATGGGTTGGGATGTAGGTTGGGACGAAAATCTAAAGCGCGACATCGGCTACGGGATCCCAGCCACGTGCGACCACCCAGGGTGTGGGCGTCCTATTGACCGGGGCATGGCCTATGTTTGCGGGTCTGATATCTATGGGGGTACGTGGGGGTGTGGGTTACATTTTTGCGACGCCCACCGTCAATACGCCAGCGACCGCCGCCCAGTTATGTTATGTGCCAGGTGTTTAACATTCAAAAAGCCCTTTACACCCACACCAGATGTGCTAAAGTGGATCCACCATAAAATGACCCACCCTAGCTGGGCTGAGTGGAGAAAAGAAAACGGGCTGATTAAAAAGGAAAGACTATAACATCATGGATTTAAAAAAAATAAAAGCGGGGATGAAACTCTATGATTGTAGGATGCAATCAGGTATGATACAAGGACTGCGAGACGCTTGCACGTGGCCTGTTTATGTAAAAGAGGTTTCCCCAGATGGAGAAAAATTCTTATGTTCCTGGAACGGCAACCCGCCTAGGTGGATTTACCCCTACCAAGTTAAAAGATATCGGCTAAAACCCCGTCCAGTTATCAAAGGACGGATATCCAGCCGGTTCGCCACACGCGAGGAAATCAAAGCCATGGCTAAGGAGAATACATAAAAATGTCAATACAAGTATCGGCCCGAGCAACAGTAACGGTCGAATTCTTAGTCGCTTCAAACTGGGGGGACGATTGTAGTATGGCCCAAATAGAGAAACAGGCCCGAGAAGAAGCTATCCAAATCCTTGGTCGCCGCGCTACCGTTGGAGATATTAGGTTAAACATCATAGACGCCCCAAGGATCCAAGTGGTACTCATTGAAAGGCCTAGGTAGGGGGTGTAACCATGGAAGAATGTGGCGGGTGGTCCCATACGTGCGGGGTACGTGCCGACGAAAATAATTGCGATAAATGGATTCCTCGTAAAAAGGAAAGTATATGAAGTTGTCTGAGTTTTCAGAAATCCTTGGAAAGATAATCGAAAAATGTAACCAAACCGGCGAAGACCCGTCCGTAACCCTCGTCCTAGCCCATAAAACAGTTGGTCCAACCGCCACCACCGATATAGTAAGCGCCACCCTAGGCTTCGACTGGAATAAGGGACGTTTACTTATTCGTACAAAAGACCCCGTGGAAGCACTAAAAGACCATATCCCTACCCCAACCGGAAGACCTTTTACCCCCTATTTTTTAGATAAATATAACGAAGCTCTAGAAGCCCTTAAAGAGAATACGTCGGGGAAATCAATGGGGGCTAACCAGGTTATCTACTACGCCCAGCAAAAAGTAGGCAAAAATAAAGTAAACCAAATCGCCCTAATAGAAAAAGCTATCGAAATTGGCATCCAAATATATTAACCCCCTTGACTCCTCCAATTCGGGGACTATAATATAAACAATGGCGTAGCCAGCAACTAAAGGAGGACTATATGACACCCACTTTGAACGACTTTTTTAACGATATTGCAAAAATCTTGGACGCACCCACTAGACCTAACCCCCGCCCCAGAACATCTTGGCAAGAAACTTCCCAAGCCTTTATATTCACAACCAGTATACCAGGTATCCCACCAAACGATATCCAAGTATCAAACACCGGGTCAATCATATTTATAAAAACCCCCCTAGAGGAAATTACCATCCCCCTCCCCACAGATATCGATGGTACCACTATCGCCCCACGCCTTAAATATGGCGTCCTTACCATAAGTATCCGCAAAGGCACTCCCCGAAACCCCCACAAACTTATCCCCGTTATAGAAGAATAAGTATCTAAACCTTTATATTAACCTAGAATTACCTATAACCCTCCTATATTAACTTATGGGAGGGTATTTCATTTTCAGGCCATCCACCCCTTACCCCATACATGAAAACCCCGCAGAAGCAAAACTGTAAAGAATGGCGGTACTTAAAGAAGGGGTACCGGGGGTGCCCGGGGGGTAAAAAAGACCCCACCCCCTAAGGAGGGGAAGATCGCCTAGAGGTAGGGACGGCCTAAAGAGAGGGGAACAGCCTAGAGCAGGGGTTGGGGTGATCTAGAGTAGGGGGAGGGGTTGGGGATTATATAAAGGGCTTAGTGGAGGAAACGGGTAGGGACTATATAGGGTGTGGGAATTATATAAAGGGGATATAGGACGGGATTTTGGGGCGTATGTATGTCCATATATCTCAGCCAAGCCGCTCCGCGTCAAGGCCCCCGGTCCCTGCCCCGTCCTAAAATGACCCCACCATGCCTACCGTAAGGCCCTAGGCACGTTTCCCCACCTGATATCCCTGTGTCCCTATCCCTCCTATGTAAACGGTATCTAAGCAACGGCAATTCCCGTGCCATCGATTAATGCATCTAACGCTAACGGCTAGCACATCCCCGTTTATATTCTTGGCATGATTCTTGCCGGTAGCGAACTGGTATAGACATTGCATATAGAAGGGGATACAAATACCCCTTGACTTTCCCCTTCCTAGGGATATAATAAAAGGAAAAGGCCGGGGTTGACTCGGTGCATTATCTATGGGCGTAAGCGTTACTCCTAGCCTTCCCCTTCCATGTCCTCTAGTCCATCCCATAGGCCGATCTTCAGTCCCTTAGCAATTCCCTATAGGCCAAAACGACCCTTTAACGCATAATGGCGTAAAACCTAGGGTTTAGCCTTCCATGGTCCCTAGTCCAGTGATTCCCCTAGGGGAAAACAGACTTCTACCCCTTTTTGCCCCGCGTTATATGAAAGTGGCGGAAAGCCTAGGGTTTAAGACTGGAGTGCAGTCCACTTCCCCCCATTTTCCCAAAAAAGGCCCAAAAATAAAAGTCAATGATTTCGCGGTGTTTCCGTACTTTTCCCCTAGGGGAAAACCCAATTTTTTAGGAGTGCTAAAAGAGGACTAAAACAGAGTAGGTTTACATGTAGGGGAATGGTTGACAAGGTGGGATTAGTAGGATAGGGTAAGGGAATGAAGTCTTTATATGTTGAGGTAGTAGAACCCGGGCTTTTCCTATTGGCGGGGTTGATAGCCTTATATGTATGGGTGTGTTAACACTGTAGGCTAATGCATAGAGCTAAAGGCCCGGCCTGGGGGACCGGCCTAGGGGTGGGTTGATAGGACGGCCCTATATAATAGATAACGCCACGTGTTACAAGCCGGGGATTCTATCCTTTATATAGGTGGAAGTCTAGCCTTGTTTATATGAAGGGAACATGCTAGGATCCCGGTCCGGGCTAACTCAGTGTCCTATACGTCAGAGTCAATAACTCTGTCGGATGTACGTTAGTGTCATTGACTCTATAATACGTGGGATAGTGTCAATAACTTTGTACGATGTCCACCAAAGTCAATCATTTTGATGTAGTGTGGCATTTAGGACGGGGCGATGCGTCGGAAAAAATGCCGCAACATATCGGAATCATTGACGTATTGCGGGGTGAGGGTAGAAAGTGCCAAAATGGCATAAAAGTTGTCAAAATGGCATCAAAAAATTCCGTCTTGACTCCCGCCCCTAAGCATGGGTTAAAAACTGCCCCCATTATATAACTTGATCTAATGTTATACATATGTTATAACACCCCTTTTAATGCCCCGCGTTATGTGAAGATAAATAAAAAGCCCGGGGTTAGCCGGGCCTGGTAAAATGTTTGGCTATTGTCCTCGAAAGTTGGTACTAAGCGTTGTTTTCTGCTTGTTTCTTGTTTTCGGCATATCCGCGCCAAAGTACGCGCTGATATTCGTGCTGAACCTGCATGTCGTTTGGCTCGGAAACTCTAACAGACTTAACTTCTTTACCGTCTAATCCTTTGAACATCTAACGTGTCCCGGGCTAATTCCTTGATCGTTTTCTTGTTTTACATGGGGTGATCCTCCTAAAAGTGTTTGGAACTAAAAATCAGTCTATCAGCCTGGAATGGATATACAAGGGGTAAAAGTATCTTTCTTTTATATATAGGAGTGTTGACTATTTCTAGGGATAGGGGTAGAATCCCGTCCTTTAACGCATCACATAAAGGGCTTGGATTATATATCTGGGGTAAAGGGTTGTCTAGTTCTTTCTAGGGGTAAGTTGGGTGTCTATTAGCCTCTATATATAATGTTGTGGGATGGTGCGTCGGTCGATTTATATAAAAATGTTGTTTTAGGGGTTGCACTCGGAATTGGGGAGAGTATACTTTTTACATGGTCGGGAAACAAACCACCCCGACCCGAAAGAAAGGTTCCCATGCTTTCCACGATTCTCTTTGTTATTGGACTATCTACTTCCGCCCCCACCTTTGATAATGTAACGGCTTTTAGCTTTGAGAATGAAGCTTTTACCATTGTTGGGGATCCTGCCATGGTTGACGCTAGGGAATCTAATGTTCATCCTATGATTGCCATGATGCACCCCGGCAATATGTTGCCTTCGTGTGCCTCGGAAGGTTCTTATATAATGTTTGCCCCTAGTGACACGATTAGCTTGCGAGATATTGACTTGACACTTTCCCGGGTTCAATATAAAAAGGTGTCTCGGGCATTTAGTGACGGGGCGGATTCGGTGTCAGTTTGCGCCGATGGTTCCCGGGTTGTTATTCGGTAACGGCGTAAGCCGGGAAGGAAAGGGTAAAACAATGGAAAAGATCAAGACATTTTGGGTTGTCAAAGCGGAGCGGGTATCGACGCACAGCAGCATGGCTGGGGTGGGTACGATTACCGTTGCCAATTTCTTTTTCAAGGAATGCATGGAAGGATCATATAAAAAGGATCTAAGCATGGCTGTCCACTACAACGATAGTGATACGGTTAAAAAGTCGATACAAGACAAGATCGATCTATGTCTAGACTCCTACTATGCCACCCGGTACGATATGGGCGGGTTTACTATTCAAGCGCAGACTGACGACAAAATGGGGTATTGGTATAGTGCGTCAATTGTTGGTGGTAGGCTAACCCCGGGTAATGTAAAGGCATTTAGTAAAATTGTAGGTTTAGAGGACATTATCAAGATTATTGACAAGCTTAAAGCAAGGTGGGGGCAGGATCTTACCATGGCACCTTTCGACCTTGTAACAGGTACTAGACCGGACTGGGTGTAGCGTGATAACCTGGACAATGTATGTGATCTTTAGTGATACCAGGGAAACGGGGAAGATTCATATAAAAGGGTATAGTGAAACGCAAGCTGTTTTTAACTTTTCCGAGTGTGATAACCGTGCTTCTAACGTAGAGATCCAAAGGGTTATCAGGGGGAAGCATTAAAATGTTAAAAGTAAAGGGTCTAAAAATTGACGCGATGGTTCAAGGATATCTTGCCGCTGAATTGTGGGCGGGCAGTGTGATCGGGATAGACGATCCTGATATAGACCAAACCGATCTTAATTGGGAAAGGGAATCGCCCTTATTAGATAACCTAGGCTATACGATTGAAAATTTTTCCGTCAAAGCCTTAATCGACACTGTTTGTGAATGTAAAGAATTTTACAAAGTCAATGCCAATTTATTGGATGGGTGCGACCTGGAAACCGTCGGACATGATTTTATGCTTACCCGTAACGGACATGGGGCTGGATTCTGGGATGGGGATTATCAGCACGGGGCGGAACTAACCAAAGCTTCTAAGACTTACGGGTCAACAAATTTATATGTTGATTCTAACGGTGAAATTTCTTTCATATAATTACTTGACTTCTAGAAAGGCGTAGAACTATGACATTTTTTGTTGCTATTGTGAATAATGATCTAAGTGATTCCTTCGCGGGGAAAAGTAAAGGGGAAGCTTTAGATCTGGCTTGTCCTGATAGTAGGGATCGGGTTAAAATTATTAAAGTCAAGGCGAAAGATCCTGGAGAGGCTAGGATCATGGCAGGGCGAAAGAATTAAATAAAAAACACTTTTAGGGGTTGTAATCAACTTTAGCTATGTTATCCTTTCTACATGGCCGGGACACAAACCACCCCGGCCCCAGAAAAGGACTCCAAAATGTCTACCCGCATCATTTCCCTGGTAATTGGTCTTGTATCCCTAGTAAGTGTTTCCGCATCGGCGGGCACGGTGCGTCACGAGTTTCGGGACGGGTCTAGCAAGGTGCGTCATTCCCTTTACTTAAACACGGGTTTAGATTGTCAATCCCCTATGCAAGTGTTTACGGCCCACCCCGTCATTGTAACGCGGGACGCCGACATCCGGCTAAGCGCTCGCCAAGTAGCCAAGTTGACGCAAGTCGTCGCGATGGAAGGCTCTGCGATGGTTTGCAGCAATGGCTCGGAACTGTTTATCTTTTAAGGGTTGATAATGGAAAACATCAAAGCATGGACTGGCGGATCTAAGATGTCAAGCGACAAACAAGCGGAAACGCCCAAAGGTTATAAAAATTGGCGCGATGTGCCATCTTGGATGCGCCTACAATTGGGAACGCTGGAACAACGGGAAGCGGAAGCAATGCGTCAAGGAATAACGGAAACGTGGGAGACTGCAACGCGCCGCAACAATAAAAAATCAAAATAATGGGTTGACAAGGTTCCTAGGGTATCGGCTAACGTAGGACAAGAGGACACAATGATGCACCTTGTTAAAATCGATGTGTTGGGGTGTGAGTATAAGTGGGATGTTGTGGAGTGTCAAGAATGGGGGGGAGTTCTCCCACTGCTAAGGCTAAAATATGGCACAGCGTTTCAAGATTGCTGGCTTGTGTCAAGCGAGCCACCCTGCGAAGTATGCGGGAAACATAAGTTTTCGCGCCGCGTTGAAACGGGGTGCCAGTGTCCCAAGTTGCCTAAAATTGGTCCCGATCTGTTTTCTGGTAGGTTTTTATTTTAAGGGTTGACAATGGAAAACATCAAAGCATGGACAGGCGGAAGTATCCCCGCCCCTATTGACGTAGTAAGTAAAGCCGAGCGTCGGTTGATAACTAAACTTTTCCGGGAACAAATTGGAACATTTCGCGATTATTGGGGGGATATGCCAAACAAGGATACTAGGGGAATATTCTGGGGACGTGCGCGATATGATGCGCATGCGACATGTAGAAAGCCTTCTAAATGGGAAAGGGTGTAAGTGTATGACCTACAATGAATCCGGCAAAATTGATACCTCGAAACCTATTGCCGCAGGGTGTTATGTAGAATGTTTTAAGGGGTGTTCCGAGTTAGATATCAGGAAAGGGAATCGCCTATATATTAGGTCGATTACCCCCCTAGGGGCGGAGTATAGCCACGCCGTAAGGGTTGTAATAGAGTTTAAGGGGAGAGTGTTATCGATGTATGCTCGGCATATAAACCGGCTTGGCGATGTATGGGTGATTCTAAACGACGGGAACCCCTGTAGAAAAATCCAGGTTGTAAGGACATAGGTTTTTAAAAATAAACTGTTTTCGAGGTAGACAATAGTCTAGGGTTTATGTATAAAGGATCTACCATGAAGCGGCCACTAACAGACCTGGAAAAAATGATTTTAGCGGCTCAAAAGAAAGCCGGTTTATTGACGCGTAACAACAAACCTAGGAATTGACATGAGCGACACAAACATCACTCCAGAATCCTTGAATGTTTTCCTAATGTATGCGCGCGATGCTAAGGAATGGGGGGGCAACCCATGGGTAACGCAAGGCAACGTAACCCTCACTAAGGCACAGCGCGGCAATTTAACGCAATGTATTATCGCCGGTTTGTTGACTGTATGTGATGACGGGGAAGACTGTCAATATGTGTCATTTACGAAAGAGGGGGAAGCTTTGGCCCTAACGCACGGGGTAGAAATTTATTAATAATAAACCGCCGATCCTAGGTTGACTGTTAGCCTAGGATCGGCAATAGTGGTTACACAATGCAAACACGATCCTTTGCTTTTATCCCTTCCGAATACCCTAGCAAGGTATCCCACGCAGAGGGTCTTAACACTGCGCGTCTATTATTTGAGATCGCTGGCCTAGTGTTTGAACACTACCTAGAGAATGATGATTTAACGCGTCTTGCCGTAGAAATAGAGGATGGGGGACGCGCCATCGAAAAATTCTATACCGCAGGGCGTAAATGGATTGGGAATAATGGAGGACATAAAAAACGTTATTAATACTTGCAACGGTTAGCGGTTCTGATAGATTGTCCCTTGTCACCTCAACTTGAAAGGCCGAAAAAATGAAACTCGACAAAAAGTACCAAGTGGAACAGTGCGTTAGTAATGACTTTACGCGTATTGGATTGCCGCACGTTATGATTGACGTGGAAAAGAAACGCGCTGTGTCAACGGATGGGACTATGATGGTAGTCGTTCCCGTTGAAACCGACGAATTCGACACGTCTGGGTGCGTTAGCGTTGAAATGCTCAAAATGGCGCGTAAGGTCATCAAGGGGGCTGTTGTAGCGCAATGCGGCACGAAAGAGGTAGTGTTGCCGAACAGCGTCAAATTGCCGCGCCACGAAATTGAGCAGAAATTTCCGCAATATGAGCAAGTAATGCCAAGCATCAAAGAGGGTGACGCAGACACCCATACGATTTATCTTAACGCAGAAAAATTGTTGCAATTGGCCAAAGCTCTTGGGACAAAGGAAGACGATTATGCGGTGCGTCTAACGCTAAGCACCAAACCTGGAAATTGGGAAGCGTTTGTCGTGACTGGGTGCATCAAAGATTCTGCTGTAGGTTTTTTGATGCCGATCAATATAAACGCGGAAAAATACTCCGAATAGCGTCAAAATAACTCGGCTCGTAAAAACCGCCTGAAAGTTTCGCGTTGCGTTACTGGATGGCGGTTTTTTAACGCCTTGAATTGACTTAGTGCATTGTATACAGTGTGTCTAATAGGCTAACCTTTGTGCGTTACTGCGTTTGCCTTAGTGGGTTAACACGCCGTAGTTATGAATTGTGACGCGGTTTATGGCTTGGATCTTAAAATCGATTGTAAGCGCATTAGCTCGCGTATAGGGGCGTGTTTGGTTTTTAGGCTGGTATAGGTATTGCCGAGCGATTTTGATACACATGCGACATAAAATGACTTAGTGTGGTTATACATAGCGGTAAAATGTAATGCATGGCGTCGGTCGAATTTATATTTTAGGGGTTGCAAGGTTTAGTAGGATCGATCAAGATGTTTTTACCATGAACAATCGACTTGGCCGAATGTTGCAAAGTGTAGAAGCTAAAAACGTTTTATTTTGTGGCTCGCATGTTTCTTTTAATTGTCAGTGGGTAGGGGAATCATCGGATCTTGAGCAAGGGCGATGCCCTGTTTGTGGATGCGATAACTTGATCGATGGCGAATCGCGTCAAGCTGGCGGCGAAGAGTATTGTGGTGCGTTGTGTTAAGGAGTTACCATGACTGACCAAAATTGGAACATCGAGTTAACTAGCGCATCGCGTTACAATGGTGGGGTGGCGATTAAAAGACTTTACGGGTCTAGCACTATCACAAACTTTTATGTTAGGGTTAACGGTAGCTTGTGGGATGGTACGATACCAGGTAGGGGGGCAACCCCTGGCGAGCGTAAGACCTACGCAAAAAACAAAGTGCTAGAATTACTTAACAAAGGTTTGGACAAAAAGATCCTAATCGATTAATCTAAGCAAGAAAGGTAAGGGTAACGCAAGATGACAAAACGTGACGCGATACGAGAATTTATTGACTCGCTGCCCAATAGCTTCCCAACTGACGATCGGCCTAGGTTTCGCGAGGCATGGGTTGATAACGTTGACTACCTGCATAAAATCGGGCAAATCACAAACAAGCAAGCGCAAACATGGGACGGCCCGGCGCGTTATACCCCTGGAATGCGAGCCGCTAAAATATCCCGATCTTCCCGTTGACTTCTAAAAAGGATCTGACCCATGATTATAAAACACTATAATCTTGAGGATCTGACATCTAAGGAAAGCTTGTTATGGTGGCAGGTTAAAGGGTTATCATATACCCCTACCGGCTACGGCCGAAAGATTCCCACGTCCAAAATGGTTAAAATACCGGGCTCACCTACATGGCGGCGAGTTTATTGTTGCATTTTTTCCAACATTGGCACGTGCTATATAACAGCCAACAAAGGCAAGGACTGGATAGTTATTAATTAAAAGTGTTTTAAGGGTTGCAAAGTCTAACAGGCCTGATAGAGTACTTTTTACCATGACAAACAACGATACAAAATATAAACCCAAGTCCGATATCGGCCCCATGATCCTGTTTATGGTTCTAGTGTCAGGGGTTATAATGTTTTGTTATAAAATTTTAACCGTATCTGGTGCCATAAAATAATCGTTAATATCTTCCCCCCATCGATTAAGATAGCTATCAGGAGGACCGAAAATGACTTCACGCGACAAGATTTTATCCCTAGGTGTTTCCGCCAATGATTATGCAGCTTTGGCCGTATATGCGGCAAACTTAAATAAATGGGATTTATTGCAGTGCGGCTGTGACCCCTTACCAGGCTATAAGATCCCCCTGGTATTTACTGTGGGAAAAAAACGCGGGATGTTTATGCTATGGGATGAATATGTCGAAAGACTCGGCGTGACCCAATGCGTTGAACAGGATGATGCGGGGCATTGGGAAATGTCGTGGCGCGGCCACAATTCCCTAGGTGTGTACCAGGTAGTACGGAAACCTACGGAAGACATAGGGGCGGGATATCTGGCAAAGATCGGCGCGATTGTCTCCCAATATCCCGATCTCGTCTACTATCACCAAACTGATGCAAGGGGTTATTCTATATATATTGCATCGCGCAAGGAACTCGCCGCGTCGGGTCATACCGTGGAAAATCTTGACTGCATATATCCCACACAAGCCTACGTGGTAATGTAATGCGTTATAGAATCGTTGGGGGCATGTCTAGGGCGGAAAGTAATAAAGCATTTTTTACCGTAGAAGGTAGGATCTTAGGTTGACATATTCCCCCCATCGATTAGAATGACTGTAGGAGAAACAAACATGATCGATCTAATCCTTTCCGCCCTTGCCCTAGTGTCAGTTGATTGTCGACCGATTGAACACCCCGCATTGACGCACGAGTACAAGTGGGGTTTTTCGGTGCCAATAGCACAGTGCGTTAGTCTTGAGCGGGAAACTGTAGGAGAATTCTTGACAATGTTGGAAGATAAAAGCTTCCCCTTTGAGGATTAAAAAATGTCCATTTACTCACAAGCCCAAAAAATTATGCGCCTAGTCAAAACGGAAAAATCCTTTCGCCTCGCGTCAAAAAGCGGGGTGTTGTTGAAGGTATCGGGAGAACTTTGTGGGCGGAAGTCACGGACCTTTGACACGTGGCGTCTTGATATGTCCCACACCTACCTACATTCGGTTAACGCGAAAGGATAATGCATGAAACCCTAGCAATAACCGTACCAAATAGCCTAACTTAACCCGCTGCGGCGCAAATAGCCTTAAGCGGGTTTTTTAACGCCTTGAGTTGACGCACTAAGTCTTAAAATAATTATTGACTCCCGAATTTCTTTCGTGGTAGAATCCATACCTTAGCGCAATGCATTATCCATAGTGCGTTAAAAGGGGTGGGATCCTACCACGCAAG
>Ga0302322_100000052_pt1 | contig 65461 bp, 54 predicted proteins | sample Fen_T0_2_FD_203757 | JGI IMG/M metagenome (GOLD analysis project Ga0302322, IMG submission 203757) | Peat permafrost microbial communities from Stordalen Mire near Abisko, Sweden - Fen_T0_2 | ecosystem: Environmental > Terrestrial > Soil > Wetlands > Permafrost | place: Sweden: Abisko...
CATCGAGGGCGTGGGCGGCGGCCGCCTGCTCGTTGTTCGCGGGCTGGTAGACGATCAAGTGGTGCACTTCGCGCTCCTGGCCCGGAAACACTTGGTAGGCCGTGACGTAGCGAAGCGCGTCCACCGGCGATGGCACGACGAAGCAGCGGTAATCGTCGTGGCCGCTTGCGTCGCTGGGCGTGTAGGACGTGCCGATATCGAGCGTTGCGTCTGGGTCCGTGAGCGCAGCGGGCGCTTCTGGCAGTGGTGGCGCCTTGCTCGGATCACCCGCTGGCGTGCCCAATTTTGCCCAGCGTCCGAGCAAGCCGATTTCGTCGTCGCTCAGCCAGCGCGCATTCGAATAGGTGTTGCATTGTCCGCTATTGTCGACGGGCATCGGTGGCATTTTGCGCTCGGCCGTCGCGCTCGCAATCTCGCTCGCGTGAGGCCGGACCTCGTCGTAGCTAGTGAGCGGAAACGGCGCGATGCCGCCCTCGCGGTGACAGCCCGTGCAGTTGCGATTGATGAGCGGCGCGACGTCCTCGTAATATTTGGGTGCGGTCGTGGCCGCGTCACTCGAGGAGCAAGCGCTCGAGCCCCAGCCGGCGCCAATCAGCCCGAGCCCCGCCAAAAATCGGCGCCCCGCCCGCTCCCAAACAGCCCCAGCCGATGTCCGCCTATTCATCCTGCTATTCAATGCACAAGAGCTCGGTCTGCGCCGCTTGGGAGCGGAAATACTCACCACGAGAGCGGCCGCGCTGTCGACGCGACTAACCTTCTTGCGGATCGCGCTCGGAGTCGGGCTACTGTTCATGATTTCCAGCGGTACGGTAGTGGCATCGGGCATGTTGCTCACTTCTACGCGCCCGGAGGCTCCGGGTTCCGTGCTTCAGCTCCGGAGACGCCATTCGGCGTTCAGGCCCCGGCACCGCAGCGATCCTACGCGAGCGTGGCCAGTACGGGCGCGCTGAGCTCGTGGAAGAGCTTCTCGAGTTCGGCGGGCCCGAGCGCGGTTCGCGCGTCCAGCCACCAGGTCAGTAGCTCCAAGAACGCGCCGCCCAGGAAGTGAGCCGCGAGCGCAGTACGCGCCGCAGGCAGCCCCAGCGCCTGCAAATCTTCGCTAACGAGATCCAGAACCAGCTGCCGAAAGCGCTTCAGCACCGCTTGCCCGCTCCGTTTACCGACGAGCGCGCGAAATAGGCGTAAATTTTCGCTCGCGTGCTGGATCAGCGGGCCCGAGAAGCCCAGCAAACGTCCCGTGCGACCATGGTCCAGCTCCGCCTCCGCGGCGCGCAGAGCGCGCCGGAGATCGTCGAACCCGCTCAACAAGAGCTCCTCCTTGTCGGCGAAGTGCGTGTAGAACGTCGACCGACCGACGTCGGCACGCTGGCAGATATCGAGCACGCTGATCTGCTCCCAGCCGCGCTGCAAAATCAGATGGACCAGGGCATCGCGCAGCGTGCGCCGGGTGCGCAGCACGCGACGATCGGGTTTGGCGTCGACTCGCTTCATGGCTCTTTCGGGACAGATGGCGGGTTTAGTCCGGTAACGGACCCCAGGGCACTCGTGTTCTTGGCTGCCTGGGCGTGTGTGCTCATGGTAGACACTGTGTCCAATAAACAACGTGCAGTCCAGTTCGTCACGATCCATGAATTGAGCAAGAGCTACGCCACCCCGTCCGGCGTGTTCCTTGCGATCGATCGCATCAGCCTCGGGTTTGGCGCCGGAGAGTTCGTCGCCATCGTGGGCAAATCAGGCAGCGGGAAGTCGACGTTGCTGAACTTGATCGCGGGTATCGATCGCCCGAGCTCGGGGGAGATCCGGGTTGCTGGTGCCGCCGTACACCAGCTCGACGAGAGCGCTCTTTCTTCCTGGCGTGGGCGCAACGTCGGGATCGTATTTCAATTCTTCCAGCTTCTGCCTACGTTGACGATTCTCGAAAATGTGCTGCTTCCGATGGACTTCTGCGGCACCTATTCGGGGAATGCCGCCCGCCAGCGCGCACTTTCGTTACTCGACCAAGTGGGCATCGCCGATCAAGCCGACAAGCTGTCGGCGGCACTCTCTGGGGGCCAGCAGCAACGCGCCGCCATCGCGCGGGCACTTGCCAACGACCCGCCGCTGATCGTCGCTGACGAACCGACCGGCAACCTCGATTCACACACCGCCGGGTCCGTACTCGACTTGCTGCGAGGTCTGACCGAGCGTGGAAAGACCGTGATCATGGTCACGCACGAGCGCGACATGATCAGCATAGTCGATCGCGTGGTCACATTGGTGGACGGCCGTGTCTCGAGTCCAAATGCGACTTCGCACGACGTGCCGTCAGAGGTGAGCCATGCTTGACGTGCGCCTGCGAAAGCTCTGGCGCGACCTGCGCTCGGAGCCCGGCAGAGTCGGACTGATGGTCACGGCCATCGCCGTCAGCTTGATCGCGGTGGGCAGCGTGCTCGGCGCGTACGCAATTCTCACCCGGGAGATTGCCGTCAATTACCTCGGTACAAAACCCGCGTCAGCGACGCTCGAATTTGCGGCGGTCAGCCCCGAGCTCGTGCGAGCAGCTGGCCAGGACCCGCAAGTGAGCGCTGCGGAGGGGCGCGAAGTCGTGCTTTCGCGGGCGAAAGTCGGACCGGACTGGCGCCCGCTGCTGCTGTTCGTGATCGACGATTTTTCTGCGCTGCGAGTGAACACCTTCCGCTCACAGGACGGCGCCTGGCCGCCCCCGACTGGCTCGCTACTGCTCGAACGCAGTGCACGAGGGATCCTGGCCGCGACGACTGGTGAGCGGCTGCTGGTGAAAAGCCCGAATGGTAAAGCGACGCCGCTTTTGGTCAGCGGTCTGGTGCACGACCCCGGCTTGGCGCCCGCGTGGCAAGAGCGCGAGGGTTACGGCTACATCACTCGCGCGACACTGGCAGCACTCGGTGAAGCCCCGGTGTTGGGTGAGCTGCGCGTTCGCTTGCGCGACATTCACGACACCAAAGGTGCGGAGGTCTCTGCCCTGGCACTCGCAGAACGGCTCGAGCGTCGCGGTTTCCCCGCGCGTGAGATCCGCGTGCCCCCGCTGGATCAGCATCCCCACCAACGACAGATGACCACCATTTTGTTCTTGCTGCTCACATTTAGCCTGCTTTCGTTACTGCTGAGCGCGATCGTCGTGGCCACCTCGCTGGCCGCTTTGCTCGCGCGGCAAGTGCGCGAGATCGGCGTCATGAAGACCGTCGGCGCAACCACGCGCCAGATTGCGGCGATGTACTTGCTGCTCGTCGCAGGCTTGGGCGCCTGCTCAGTGCTGATCGCGCTGCCCGCGGGGATCGCCGGCGCGCGAGCCTTCGCCGGGGAAGTCGCGGAAATGCTCAACTTCACGTTGACCAGTCGAGCGCTGCCGGCCTGGGTGTTCGTCGTGCAGGCCGCTGCTGGGGTGGTCCTGCCTCTGCTGGTTGCAGCGGTCCCCATCGGCCGAGCAACGCGGGCTAGCGTACGCCAAGCCATCGAGCAATACGGCGCGAGCGCAGACACGGCCCGTCCAGGTTACGCCAGATTGCCTCCCGCTCTGCGGAACGCGCTGCGCAGACCGGGGCGGCTGGCCCTGACTCTGACGCTCTTGGCGGCCGGCGGCGCGATGTTCATGACCGCGCTCAATGTGTCCCGCGGCTGGCAGCGGAACCTCGACAAAATCTACGAAACACGGAAGTACGACGTCGAGGTGCGTCTGCACGCGCCCGCCTCGGCTGAACTCGCCGAGACACTGCGCTCCCTCCCCGAAGTGCGAAGCGTCGAAGCGTGGGGCTATAGTCCGGCGGCATTCGCGCGCCCCGAGCAGCTTCCCGTGCTGCGAACGTACCCCGATCGCGGGCACGGCAGTCTGTCCGTGCTCGCGCCGCCCGCACACACCGGCCTCATTCGTCTTCCCGTGCGCGCGGGCCGCTGGTTGGAGCCCGCTGATACCGATGCGGTCGTACTCAATCACGTAGCGTTCGCGCAAGCCAATGCCGCTGGGGTGGGCGTCGGCGAGCGCGTTTGGCTTTCGCTCGACGGACAGCGGAGCAACTGGCGCGTGGTCGGGGTGGTGGAAGAAATCGGGTCGGCCGGCGTGGCCTACGTCACCGACTCGGCGTTCTCTCGAGTCATGGGCACTGGTGGCAGAGCACGCATGCTTCGAATCGTCACCCGCGCGCAAACCGCCCCGGAACGCCAAGCCGCAATTCGCTCAATCGATGACGCCAGCGCGGCGGCGGAGGTCGAGCTGGTGACCCCATTGAGTGAGCTCCGCACGGCCGTCGGTGATCACGTCGTGATCCTCATGCGGGCCTTGCTCGCGATGGCAGTGGTGATGGCAATCGTCGGCGCGTTGGGGCTTGGCTCGACCCTGGGTACCAGCGTCGTCGAACGCACTCGAGAGCTGGGCGTCATGAAGGCACTCGGAGCGACTCCCGCGCGCATCTCGCGACTGATCGTTGCCGAGGCCGCATTCATCACAGCCCTCAGCTTCGTATTCGCTCTGACCGCCTCGGTGCCGCTCACGTTCGCCGTCGACTGGCTCGTGGGCAATCTCGGATTTTTGGCGCCGCTGCCGCTGGTGATTGGCGTTTCACCCGCGTTCGTCTGGTTGGTGCTGTCGGCTGTGGTCGGGCTCAGCGCCTCTTGGCTGCCCGCCCGGCGCGCCGCGGCGCTCTCGGTCCGGGAGGCGCTCAGCTGCAATTGAGTGCTGCTCAGCGCGTAGCTTCGGCGATCGGCCGCACAACGCCAGCCCAACCCCAGCGGGCGCTAACCCAAAAGAGTGAGTAACCCGCCCTCGTCGCAGAGGCATGCCTAGCCACACGCGCAAACGCCCCCCACCAGTGCGTCCATAGCGATTGGCGGCGCCGGCCAAGCGGGGTTATTCGCCCGGCGTAAGCTGCGCCGACCCGACTTCGACCGGCGGGCGCCCCGCTCCCTAGCGCCCGCTCAGCGTGGTTCGGACGCCTCCGCGTGAAAAATCCGCCAGGCCGGCTCGGTTTTACCGGGGCCAGGCCCTTCCCAGGGTACGGGTGTCGAGACTAATGTGCCGGGCATGCAGCAGCGATATCTCGGTTTGTTCGCGTTGGCCCTCGTGGCGTGTGCTGAGTCCGGCCCTGGTGAGGTGAAGACTCCCGACCAGATCTTGGCCGAGCAAGAGGCTCTGGGCGACGAGCAGCTCAAGAAGCAGCGCAACGCCAGCGACTACGCGGACACCTCGGGCTCGACCGAAGAAGAGAAGAAGCGTGAATGGGACGCCAAGCAAGCGGACCTCGAGCTGCATCGCGCCGCGCACTCGGCGGAGACCTGCCCGGAGTCCGTGGTCGAAGGCGACAAGAACATCGATCCGAAGACAGGCAAGCCGCCAAAGGGTTCCAAGCCGGCGCCCAAGAGCAAAGACACCAAGGCCAACGTCTCGATTCTGTTTGCCAACGACGGTCACGTGAAGACGCTCACGGTCAGCGCGCCCTATGACGAGAACGCCGTTGGCAAGTGCGTGCAGCGCGCGTTGAACGCGGTGATCGTCCCGGCCTACGTCGGCTCGGAGCACACGGAGGAGTGGGTGATCGACCTCACCGGCGCCAAGAAGTCTGGTCCCGCCGGCGCTGCCAAGAGCGAGTGAGCCGCTACCGAGTGCTCGGGTGAGCGCTTCGCTTCAAGCGAGCCAAAGCCCGAGCACGACCAGCACGCTGAGCAGCCCCACCGAGATCATTGCCAGCGCTTCCCAAGGCTCGCTGCGCGGATCGCTGAAACGCAGTTCGAGTGAGGTGATGCGGCTCACCTCACGGCGTTTGCGTCCGGAGAGAGCCAAGTTTGCGGCGCGCAAGCCTGGGTCGTAGTGCTGCTCGGGCTCGATCATCGGGAGCACTGCACTGCCACGGCTTTCGGGCCGCGTCGATAACTTCCTCCGCGAAAGCGGGCCATGCTCAGCGAAAGCCTGCCTTGCTCAGCGAAAGCGGGCCTTGCCCTTGCTCTCCCACCACTCCTGATAACGGTCCTGCGCGCGCTGTCGTTCTTTTTTTGGCAGATCGTCGTAGTAGCCGAAATATTCTTTGGTCAGGCTCTTGAGCTCGTCCCCGGCGGCTCGGCGCAGATCCTGGTTCTCGTGCATCAGTGAGTCGATCAGCCACTCGATGCGGTGGCGGTTCGAATTGGCGAGCCACCACTCTTCCCAGAGCGCTGCCTTGGTACCGAAATCTTGTCGTGCAATGACACCGAGTGCCCAATGTGCGGAGCGCACGATGTCTGGGGAGCCGTCTTCGAGCAGGCGGATCAGGGTTGGAATGACTAACGGCGCGCGCAGCTCGGCCAGTGCCTCGATCAGCGAATGGCGGCTGTCTTCCGGGCGCGTCACGTCGCTGACCGTCTCGGCGATCTTTGCCTGTAAGGCCTCCGCTGCCTCCGGATGATGAAGCAACATGTGACCTGCGGCGAGCGCTGCGCGCTGCACGTCCGCGTCGTCGTCGGTCAGCCTTCGCACCACGGCTTGGGCCGATTCAGCGCTGGGCATCTCGCCCAATAGCCGCGTCGCCCAAGCGCGCACTACGGGATCTCCGTCGGCCGTGCGCACGGCGACAAACGGAACGGGCCGGGTGCCCATGCGCGCGAGCGTGCGCAACACGGGGCCGCAGTCCGAGGCTTTGCCTGGTCCGTCACCGGAGCTGCGCCTGAGTTCGGCGGTGATCGGTCCGGGGAAGATGCTGGCCAGCACCGTGATCGCCGTGTCCCCGATCTGCACCAGTCGATCGCCGGCAGTCGGGTCGCCGTCCAGCAAGCGATCGACGAACTCTTGCGTGTCACTGGCGAGGTCGACGATGACGCTGGGCAGCCCCACGTCTTGCGAGAGGTCACGGGGGGGCAGCGGGCGTGCGCTGTACGCGAGCGCGCGCGAGGCCGGAGCGAGCGGCACCCCGCTGACGTCGGAGATCGGCGCGTACTCGTCGTCTCCCTCGAGCTCGCTGGAGCTCGCAGAGACGTCGATTTCCGGTGCGTCGGACGCGGGCAAGGGCGGTGGACCTTCGGACACCAACTGCAGGCGAGGGAGCGACCCGGAGCGAAGTGATGTAGGGATGGCGTCCGCCAGCGGCCTTTCTGGACCAAGGCCGCTCGGCGTCGTAGCTCTTAGCTCCTGGCCGACGCCGGGCTTCGTGCCGCGCTCGACCTTCGCGAACGGCATGCCGCCGAGCTCGGAGCCCCAGCCGTCTTCGGCGGCCTCACCCTTGCGCACGAGGCGAGCTGACGGGGGCGGGGCCGAAGTGCCCACGCCGGGACGCCGGGAAGATACTGGGCCGATCGAAATCACCGGGATGGCGACGGTGGGCGCAGGCGTGTAGTGGGGCGTCGGCGGTGTGATCGGATCGGGCGCCGGGCTGGGTGCTGGGGGGGAGCGCTTCGCGCCGGGCGCCGGCGGAGGACGCGAGCTGGATTTGGCCGGGCGCGAACTGCGAGAGCCCGCGTCGAAGCGCTCCTCGATCAACGACGCCAGCGTCGCTGCGCGCTCCCCTGCGTTTGGCAGCGGATGCGCCGGTTCGCGTGGCCTGCCCAAGCGCACGCTAGGCGCCGGCGCATCCCCGCCCTTGTCTCGCAGTCGCTTGCGTAAGATCAAACGCTCGAAGGCGTCGGCGACCAGCGGCGCGAACGAGATCACTTCCCCGACCGCTTGCAGCTCGACGTCACGCTCGCCATGGTCCCCGTACAGAATCAGTACTGTGCGACCGCGTACTTGCACTGGCAAGAACAACACCAAGCGCCCAGGGCGGCGCTCCAGATCTTTGGCGAGTGCGCCATCGAGTCCGCCGCTGCCCAGGCGCGTCAGCTCGTACGTAGCGGCGTCACGCGCTCGAGACATCGCGCTCGGCAAATCGAGCGGGACACCGACAGCCACGATGCGAGAACGCGGAGCACCTGCGCCTGCCGCGTCGCGGCCTTCGGCCAAATCGCCTTGCACCGCGAAAAGCGCGGCATAGTCGAAATACTGGCTGGCAAAATCGAAGAACGCGCGCAACACATCGTCACGGGTCTGGGCTTCGAGCAGACCGCGCTCCGCCATCGCAGCGGTGAACGGGCCGATCCGGCGCTGTCGGCCGGTTGCTGCAGGCTTAATCAAGCTCGAGAAGTCCGGTAACGCGGGCGCGCGCGGAACGCGCGGCTGGACGCTAGGTGCAGACTTGGGCGGCGCTGAATTGGGCGGCGTCTTGGCCGGTGCGGCACTGGCCGGTGCGGCATTGGCCGGTGCGGCATTGGCCGGTGCGGCATTGGCCGGTGCGGCATTGGCCGGTGCGGCATTGGCCGGCGCCGAGGATTGATCGGGCCGCGCGGTTTGGGGTCCACGCCCGGGCAGCGTCACTTCAGGTCGGACCGGGATCGAGCTCGGACTCGGATCGGGCCGGCCACTCAAGCGAGCCAGCACGCGCAACGAACGCCGATCCAAGGGACTGCCGTAGTCGCGCGCGATCGCTTGGCGCACGCGCACCAAGAGTGCCACCTTCTGCACGATCTTTGCGCCCAGTGAGAACGCGAGATCTTGTTCGGTTTCGCTGGGGAGAGGCTCCGCGACGGCCAAGGTCAGCGTGCCTTCACGCTCTTCGAGCGGGTAGAGCGCGAAGCGTTGCGCCACGTCCGCTGGGACGAGACGACGCACGTACTCCGGAGCGACGGTCAACTCACCTGTCGGGGCAGCCTCGAGCTCGTGGCTTTCGGCAAGCACCTTGCCGAGCCGCTCCTCACTCACGGCCGCGAGCTCGAGCAAATTCGTGATCAGATCGCCGCCGTACAGCGACTGCCGTGACAGCGCCTCTTCCACGTCGCGTACCGAGGCGACCTGCTGGTTCACGATGCTCGAGCTCAGCGAGGGCATTTCTCGACTGAAATGCATACTCGCACCGCCTTCCTTTGGCCAGCGATCCCGACCGGCGCCAGGGCCGAAAGCCGCCCCGAGGTTCCCGACCAGCGCTTTACGGCGGCGTGCTCGTCGTCCGGTCGGCCCTCATTGCGCCGCCGCCGAGCCGCGAGGGGGCTGTCCGGCTTGTTTCGGTAAAGTGCCACGATCATCTCGGAACGAGCACCCGAAGCCAGGCCTTTGGGTCGTGTGGCCCGCAATCAACTTCGTGCCCGAATACTTCGTTACCGCTTTGGTTCAACGGACAGGATCTTGGAGCGGAAGTCTTTGACGCAGAAGCGCGCCGCGGCAGCGAGTTCGTTTTTCAAACGATCGGCGTGGTCGGCCAGAAGCTGATCGTAGGTCGGCGCGCGGGGCGTGTCTTCGGAGAGATGAGTGCATGTCCCTTCGGCGATCACAGCCCCCGACTTACCATCGATCGGGCGTACGACCTTTGCGTCGATCAGGCGGAGATTGACGCGGTAGCCGACCTTGTACCGCGGGTCGTTGAAGTCGAAGGGTTCTAGGCCCCAAGCATCCGTCCAGACGTCCAAGACCAGATCAGCTGTTGGGTCCACCGCGCTGATGCGCGTAGGGTCGTCATCGACAGCGGCGAGGACGACCGGGGAGGGCCGCAAACCGTAGCGACGCAGAAGAGTGTTCCCCAGCTCGCGCGCGATGGTGAACGCCGGGTCGGCAATCTCGTTTTCGCGGACCATGCGCTCTCCTGCATCCGAGACCGCGCTTGCCGCCGTGAGCCCCCCCGTGAGCCCACCGAGTGCGGGCGCCGAGAGATTGGGGATTGAGCCGGTGAGAGGAGGTGTGCGCCGAACCGCCGTTGCAAGCCGATGGTCTTTCAGATTCGCAGCAGCCTCTGCGGTCAACTGGCTCTGCAGCCCAGCACATGCGGCGACATCACCGCGGCAGCCAGGAGGAACGACCTCATCCCGAACGCTTCCCCGAATCTATGAGCAACCCAATACTGCCACTATAGCCGCGTCACATCCAGCGCGCATCGCAGCGGCAGCGCGTGGCCCCGGCACTGGGCGCCGGGGCTCGCCTCGCATCAGGCGGCGCTCTTCTTGTCAGGCTTGACACCAAGGGCGTTCGGCGGGCCTGCCTCCTTGGCAAGACGATGCACTTGGGATGGCAATAGGTCGACGGTCTTCTTGCGCACGGCTTCGAATAGGACCGGATCTGCCAAAATCGCATCGCGTGTCCTGTCCCGGCCCTGGCCGATGCTCTTGCCGTCGAACAGATAGTGCGAACCATTCTTTTCCAGAACTCCGGCCAGCGCGGCGGCCTCGACCAAGTCCGCGCCCGAATCGATGCCCGTGCCCCAGCGAATGTCGAACTCGGCCTCGGTAAACGGAGGAGCGCACTTGTTCTTGACCACCTTCACGCGCGTTCGGTTCCCGACTACATTTTCGCCGAGCGTGACCTTTCCCGTGCGTCGCACATCGAGCCGGACGCTGGCGTAGAATTTGAGCGCGTTTCCACCGGTCGTGGTCTCCGGATTGCCGAAGACTACGCCGATCTTCTGGCGCAGCTGGTTGATGAAGATCAGCGTCGTGCCGGTCTTGCTTGCGATGGCAGTCAGCTTACGCAACGCCTGGCTCATCAGCCTGGCCTGCAAGCCCATGTGGGCATCGCCCATATCGCCTTCGATTTCGGCCTTCGGCACGAGCGCTGCTACCGAGTCGATGACGATCAGGTCGACCGCGCCCGAGCGCGTCAATGCTTCGGCAATCTCGAGCGCTTGCTCGCCGCAATCGGGTTGCGACATCAAGAGCTTCTTCAAATCGATCCCGATCCCCTGCGCGTAGCGCAAGTCGAAGGCGTGCTCGGCATCGATGAATGCCGCAACTCCCCCGGCTCGCTGGGCCTCGGCGATCGCATGCAACGTGAGCGTGGTCTTACCGCTGGACTCAGGGCCGAAAATCTCGACTACCCGCCCACGCGGATAGCCGCCGACACCGAGGGCTTCGTCGAGCACCAGTGCGCCGCTGGGGATGACCGCGATCGGCTCCGGGGCGCCGCTACCAAGCTGCATGATTGTGCCTTGGCCGTAGGTTTTTTCGAGTCCTTGTATGACTTGACGCAGGTTTTCTTGTTTTTGGGATTTCTTGTCTTCACTCATGACTGCCTTCTCTTGTTGCTTCCAGACGCGTGCGACGGGGAGCGGCGCGCGCGCCCAAAGTCCATATTCATTCTCGATTCAGCCCAGGCGTGCAGCCGAGCTGGGCCCCAGAATTCGCCCTTGGATGGCCTCGGCGACGTGCGGCGTGCGCACGTGCTCTTCTTGCTCCAGATCGGCGATGGTGCGCGCGACGCGCAGCACCTTGTTGAAGGCGCGTGCCGAGAGGCCCAAGCGGTTGATCGCCGCCTCGATCAGTTTTCGACTTTCAGTCTCTAGCGTGGCGACCCGCTCGAGCTCTGCCCCAGAGAGCAAAGCGTTTAGGCTCTGATGGAACTTCAGCTGGCGCGCGCGGGTGTGCTGCAATGCCCGCGCTCGGCTGACCCGTTCGCGCACGCTGGCCGAATCCTCACCCTTCACGCCCCGAACTAGCGCTGAAACCTCCACCGGGGGCACGGCTACGTGGATATCCAGCCGATCCAGCAATGGACCGGAGAGTCGCGCGCGATAGCGTTCACGCGCCTGATCCGTGCAACGACAGGGCAAGCGCGGATGACCGAAGTAGCCACAGGCGCACGGATTGACCGCACCGATCAGCAGTGGACGCGCGGGAAAGCACGCCCGCGCCCGCGCGCGTGCGAGGTTTACGAAGCCGTCCTCGAGTGGTTGCCGCAGGGCCTCCAAAGCCGACCGCCGAAACTCGGCCAGCTCGTCCAGGAACAACACGCCGTGGTGCGCCAGGCTGACCTCCCCGGGTCGCGGGACGTCACCGCCGCCAACCAAGCCCGCCTCGCTGACCGAATGGTGCGGGGAACGAAAAGGCCGCTCGCAAACCACGCCGCGGTCGTTCGGCAGCAGACCTGCCACGCTGTGGATGGCCGTGCAATCGATGGCTTCGTCGAAGCGCAAGGGCGGAAGCAGCGTGGGCAAGAGCCGCGCGAGCATCGTCTTGCCGCTGCCTGGAGGCCCCATCATCAGCAGGTTGTGTCCGCCGGCGGCGGCGATCTCGAGTGCGCGCCGCGCCGTGGCTTGGCCGCGCACGTCCGCGAGATCGAAGCGACTGTGCGGGAACTGCGGCTTGAACTCGGTGCGCGCGATCGTCGGCAACGCGCGTTCGCCCAACAAGTGCGCGACCAGCATGGCCAGCGACTCAGCCCGATACACGGTAATACCCGTGGCTAAGCCGGCCTCAGCGGCGTTGCCGGCGGGCACGACGGCGAATGCCATCCCGCGCGTTCGCGCCCCTTCGAGCTGCGGCAAAATCCCGCGAACAGGCCGCAAGCTGCCGTCGAGCGAAAGCTCACCGACGAGCAGCACGCCCTCGATGGCATGCGCCGGTACGACGCCGATGGCGCCGAGGATCCCGACGGCGATCGCCAGATCGAGCGCCGCTCCGCCCTTGCGCACGTCTGCAGGCGCCAAATTCACGGTGATTGCATACTCGTCGAGCAATACGCCGAGGCGCGCCAACGCGCTGGCCACGCGCACGCGCGCCTCTCGCACGGCGGCCTCGGCCAGCCCCACCATCTGAAAGAACGACGGGCCGCGGGTCGACGATACCTCGACCTGAATCTGGTGCGCGTCGAGACCGATCAACGCGCTGGCGTCGGCGATCGCCAGTCCCAGCTCGGGACCGCAGATGGTCGTGGTGTGGGCTCCGTCTGGCATGCCCGACATGGAAGCAGTCGACGTGCCGTCTCGGGGAGCCGCGGAAAGTGCCATCGGGCAGCTGGCGATCGCCGGCGCAATGCTGGCGTGTAGCCGCTCAGTGAACCTTCCACCACACGAGCACCGCAACGACGGCGGGGACCGCGAACACGACTAGAAAGATCGGCGCCCTCGTCCGCGACGGAGTAGCCTGTGCGCGCAATACCGAGCGCAACTGCGTATCGAGAGCAGAGCGCCAGCAAAATCAGCGCAGTCGCCCACGTTTTTCGATGCAGCTCACATTGCCTCCCATGAAGATTCGCCCTTCACTGGGATCAATGCCGACGCGCGTCGATTTTGATCAATTTCGTTTAGGCTAGCGTCGAAATCAGCTCCGGCAGCTCAGATAGCCGCTGAATCACCGCATCGGGCCGCACATCGCCGATGGGCGGGGAGCCGGAGTGCGGGCGCCACACGCCGCGCATGCCCAGCTGCTGCGCGCCCCACACGTCGTCGATAGGGCGATCTCCCACCATCACCGCTCGTTCCGGCGCCACCCCCAGGCGATCGAGCACGTGCAGGAAAGCGTCGCGGTGCGGCTTACTGTGGCTCATGTTCGAGGTGTAGGCGCGCACGTCGAGCAACTCCAAGAGGCCATCACGCTGCAAGAAGTGCTCATGGTACGCCTCGGGCCAATGCGTATTCGAGAGCAGCGCGAGCTTCTTGCCAGAGGCGCGGAGCGCGCGTAACGTAGCTACTGCATCGCCATGATGACGAATGTGCGGTGTCCACGCGTCGAGGTGGCGCTGCGCGGTTTCCTCGACCACGGCCTGGCTCACGTCGAGACCGAGCGCACGCGATTCTGCGGCCAAGATCTCCTGCAGCGTGCCCGTCTTCTGTGATGTCTTGACGCCATCCCAGTAGCGCAGCTCCGCGGCCAGGAGCTGCGTCGTCAATTCCGCTTCGGGGCGACCCGTAGCGCGCGCCAGATGGGCTGCCGCGAGCTTCCACATGTCGTAGAGCTCGATTTCTGCATACTCCGACAGGGTTCCGCCCCAGTCGAAGACCACGGCTTCAACCGTCATGTTTGTCCTGCATTTCCGGGGCTATTCTGCCCGTCCGCGCGCGCGGCACAACCCTCCGTCGTGCGCGTGGCTCCCCGGAGGTCGTTTTCTGTACTACGGAAGAGGGATGACCACACATACGGCAGTGTTGATCCCAGGTGACGGCATCGGTCCGGAGGTGAGTGACGCAGTGCTCAGTGTGCTCGAAGCCGCCAAGGCGCCCTTGAAATTCGAGACTCACCACGCCGGGCAAACCGCGCTCGATTTGAAGCTGGGCGACACCTTGCCCGAGTCGACGCTGAACGCGATCCGCCAGCACCACGTCGCGCTCAAGGGCCCGTGCACGACTCCCATTGGTAAAGGCTTCAGCTCCGTGAACGTCGCGCTGCGCCGGACACTGAACCTGTATGCGGCAGTGCGGCCGATTCGCAATATGCCGGGGGTGAAGACCCGCTTCGACCACGTCGATCTGGTGATCGTGCGTGAGAATACGGAAGGTCTGTACAGCGGCATCGAGAACGTGATCACCGATGGCGTGGTGGTGAGCATGAAGGTCGCAACGCGCGTGGCCTGTCAGCGCATCGCGCTCTGGACGTTTCGCTACGCGACGCATAGAAAACGCAGAAAAATCAGCGTGTTTCACAAAGCGAACATCATGAAACTGAGCGACGGCATGCTGCTCGACGAAGCGCGCAAAGTGCACAAGCGGGACTACCCGAACATCGAATACGAAGAGGTCATCATCGATGCCGCCCAGATGCGCATGGTCCAGGATCCGACGCAATTTGACATCGTGATGTGTGAAAATCTATACGGCGATATCTGTTCGGATTTGTGCGCCGGCCTCGTGGGCGGGCTAGGTGTCACGCCCGGCGCCAACATCGGCGACAACGACGCGGTGTTCGAGGCCGTGCACGGTTCAGCGCCCGACATCGCTGGCAAGAACCTGGCAAACCCCCTGGCCTTGTTGATGAGCGCAGCCATGCTGCTGAAGCATCTCGCGGACACTCGCGGCGACGAAGACTGTCGCCAAGTGGGCGAACGGATCCGTCGCGCTTATGATCGCGCCTTGGAAGACGGCCAGAAAACCCGTGATATCGGCGGATCACTGGGCACGATCGAGTTTGCTCGCGCAGTCAGTGAGCGGCTCGACGCTTAGCCAAACCGCGCTCGTCCGGGTTCCCTGCTCAGGGAGAGCTGTCGTCCCACTCACAGATCGACGCGATCGTGTGCATGCAGTTACGGTCGTTCCACTGGCCGTTGTGGTCGCCGCCCTTCCATTGAAAGGCGCAGTGTTCGAAGCAGCTGCCGCCGTTGCTTCCCACGCAATCGGTGTTGCTGGCGTCCGGTTGGTTCCAGGACCAATTGGAATAGTCGAAGGGTTCGTGGGTGACCCAGGTATAGGTTCCGGCTCCCGATTGCTTGGGCATCTTGCCGTCGCTCGCGCCGACCCAATGCTCTTCGGCGTGGATGCTCCAGGCGAACTCGTCTTCGGCTTCGCTGCCGAGGGTGACTAGGTGCGCCTTGAGGTCCGTGCAGTGCGCTTGTGCAGCGGCATAGGTGCGCTGCTCGGTGTCGACCAAGTAGCAATGCTGTGTCGCGCTGAGGAAGGTCGCATCCGCGGCGAACGCGGAGCAATCGGTGAGGGCTGAACCGCCGCCAGCCCGGTCGCTCACGCCTCCCATTCCAGCGCTGCCTCCCGGCGCATCGCCGCCACTGGGCCCTGCCTCGCCGCAGGAGAATGCACAGCCGGTGCCGCTTGCGCTCAAACCGGCGTTGCCGGCGCCACCAGCAACGCCTTCGCCGCCGGTTCCGCCCGCGCTGAGCACCATTCCGGAGCTGCCCGCGTTGCTCGCCTTTCCGGCACCCGCCCCGCCGTCAGCGAGCTCGGGACGGCTCTCGAACAAATTCGAGTCGGCGCCACCGCAGCCGCCGGTACCAAGCAGCAGCCAGACCGCCAGGCCGGCGGTCAAGCAGGCTCGGCCAAGGTTCAGGGTCGCGTGTGGTTGTAAAATTGGCTTTACCAAAGTGGCAACCCAGTCAATCTGGAACTAGTACCAGATCTACACTCGCTGGACTAGGCGTGCCGAGCCGCGCGCACGCAAATTCGTCACGGCATTTAGTGCCGCGATCACCCGCGAGTAGCAGGAGCTGCTCGTCTGTGTGCAAAAGGCGAGTGCTGCTGGCGCGTTGGTAGTAGTCGTCCAGGCGCCGTGTACGAATGGAGCCCTGCTGTCCGACGAAAACGGCCATGCGCACGCGCACGCGCACGCGCACGCGAACTGCCAGCGCCTGGTCCCGCCGCGCGAACTGCCAGCGCCGGAGCGCGCGTCAGGCTATTCGCGCGGACCGCGCCGCGCCACTCCGAAATCAGTGAGCTTGGCGGTGAGCGGGCCATGGCCGGGCTGCGCGCCACTCGGCACCACACCAGACTGCGGCGCGCTCACGGGCTGCACCGAGAATTCATGCACGACTGCGCGCCGCACGGAGGCTTCGGGCAAGAGCGACTCTTGGGTTGGTTCCAAGAGCTCGCTCACGCAAGCGCTGCAGCGTCCGCAGCCGTGGCTCACCCCTTCACCGAGATACTGGTTCAGGCAAGAAAGTTTGCACTCCGCAGCTTCCGCAAACGCGCTCACCGATGCCAGTCGGCGCGCATCTTGTTCGCGCAGCGCGTAGAGCTGCGTGCCCAGTCGACGGCAGGCCTCATCCAACTCCGAGGCCGTGCACAGGACGCGCACCCAGCCGGACGCGCGCGAGACCACGCCCGCGTCCGCCAAAAGGGCGGTGAGCCGGTCGGTGGTGCGTCGGCTTTGACCGGTGCCGAGCGCTAGCGCTTCGACTGACACCGTGCGCCCCTCGAGAGCCGGAGTCTCCAGCGCGCGCCCGAGCTCGGCAAGGTGAGTGGCCCGAAAACGCTGCTGAGCCAGCATCACTTCATGCAAGCTGCGATGACTGGACTCGTGCAAGAGCACGCCCGTGGCGGGCAAGCCGTCCGCGCCCGCGCGCTGAATCTCCCGCAGGTACTGCTCGATTGAGGCAGGCGATTGGTAGTGCACGACGAAGCGCAAATCCCGCTTGCCTGGTCCACGTCCAAAGCCGAGGCTCGGTTCGGGCTGTTCGCCGATCCCCGGCAAGCCGCTCCCGGGGGCGAACGCGCTGACGGCGACCATTACCGAAAGCTGACCGGGCAAGCTGAAATTCAGTAGCTCCGCTGCGCGATCGCCGGCGGTCATGCCACTGTGGTGACGGTGCGCCGCGATCTCGGCGCCACGAAGCGCGGAGTAAACGCTGTCGACGTCGTGCGCCGTGGCGCAGAAGACGAGTCCGGGCAGGGGGAGGCGCTCGACGAGGCGTACTAGGGCTGCTTGACGCCCTTCGCCGCGTGCCAGCTTGGTCACGATCCGTAAATTTTCGCGGACAGGAGGCGATTGGATCGTGACTGGCGCCTCGAGGCCCAGACGCTCGCGAATGTCCCGTCGCACGACCGCGGTCGCGACTCGGGTGATCGCCATCACGGGCGGCGAATTCAACCCGCGCAGCGTGACGCCTAGCTCGGCGAAGGAAGGACGCAACTCGTGCGAGGCGTCCGAGGCGCAGTGCGCTTCTTCGGCGACGAACAAGGCGATGCCCGACTTGGTCAATGCTTTCCGGACGTCCGGTGCGTGCAGGCTTTCGGGATTGAGTAGGACCAACAGCGGACCGCCGCGAGAAATACGGGTCAGCGCCGCACTGCGCTCCGGTCCACCGAGCTCGCTCGACACGTACACCACTGGCAATTGGCGCGTGCTCAGCGCCTCATGTTGAGCTTTGAGTTCGGCTGGCACCGGCGAGATCACGACCGTCGGTTGCGCGAGGCGGAAGGCGGCGAGCTGATAGCAGCTGACGGCGCGCTCGTCGTCCGGAAGTACGACTAGGCTGTCGTGACCTTCCAACGCGGCGCGGATGGCGACTCGCTGCTCGTCATTCAGTGGGGCGCGCCCGAGGCGGGCTGCCATGGCTTCGATCGCTCGCCAGGTGTCCAGGGTGACGGCAGCTCTGGGCGTGCGCGCCGGCACGTGCGAGGCCGCAGCAGGTAGGCTGGTCGCGCTGAGCTCGGCGTTGGCGACTTTGACGGTGGCTCGCGCCGTTGCGGCGCTCACAGGGACGGAGAGGCTGGCCTCCGGCGCGAGCTCTTCGACCCGTGCTGCGCGCGGTAAGCGTGCGACGAGCAGCCGGGCCGCGAGCCGCTTCGGCTTCGGCGGCAGGATCAGCGCGTGCATGAGCCGCGGCTCTGGCTTCCTCCCCGGTTTGGGCTTGGCTACTGCTTTGAGCGGCGCCTTGGGGGACGCCTGCTTGCGGCGCGTGATCTTGGCGCGCGCGGCGGCCTTGGCCGCTTTCGGCAGGCTGGCGGACTTGGCTGTGCGCTTTGGCTTGGGCTTTGTGCTCGCTGAACGTTTGGCGATCAAAAGCCTTGCCTCGGCCGTTGCGCGTTTGCTTCTGGCCGGTGCACTGATTGCACGTATCTTGGCCTTATTGGGGGGATTTTTTGATTTCTGGGGCATCCGCGCTCCCGAACGCAGTGTCACGACTAACACCGTCCGTGACAGAAATACAGTGCACAAATGCATAGCATCAGCAGGGCTGCCTGCCCCCGGGTCGAGCATCGAAGCGACCGCTCGGCGTCGGGGCTGGGGCTAGGCTCTGCGCCCGTGAGCTTTCCGCTGTTCGAATTGTTTCCGAAGCTTTCGCAGCGCGTGCCTCGCGTGGCATTGGGCGCTTTCCCGACCCCCGTCGAACCGCTCCACAGCATCGCGCGTGAACTGGGGGCAGGCGACAGCCAAGTCTGGATCAAACGCGACGACGTATCTTCTGCCGTTTACGGCGGGAACAAAGTGCGCACGCTCGAGCTGCTTCTGGGTCAGGCGCGCGCGCGCGGCCAAGCGAGCGTGTTGGCTACGGGCGCGTTCGGTTCCAATCACGCGCTGGCCACCGCCGTGCATGCTCCTCGCGTCGGACTCAGCGCGAGCGCATTGCTCTTTCCACAGCCGGTGTCCGAGGCCGCGTACCTGAACCTGCGGGCGCTCGCGGGCACCGGCGCCCTGCTGCACGCACTTCCGCATTGGAGTGCGTTTCCGTTCGGTTTGGCTTGGGTTCGCCTCCGCCGCGACCCGGCGCCGTACGTGATGGTGCCCGGCGGCGCGACGCCGCTCGGCGCCCTGGGTTACGTTTCGGCGGGGCTCGAACTCGGAGGCCAGGTCGCAGCTGGGGAGTTGCCCGTGCCACGCCGGGTGATTGTGCCGGTCGGCTCGACGTGTACTTCGGCGGGCCTATTGCTGGGTCTGGCTTTGGCTGCGCACTTTCGCATCGGTTTCGAGCCGGCCACGATGCCTTACCTGACCTCGGTTCGGGTTTCACCCTGGCCCGTGACGAGCCGTCTACGCATTCTGCGTCTGGCCGCGCGTACGGCGCATCTGCTGCGCGAGCTCGCCGGCTCGGAGGCCCCGCGCTTGGACAACGCCATGCTCGGAGCGCGCTTCGAAGTCGACGGACGCTACCTCGGTCCGGGCTACGGAGAAGCGAGCGCCGCTGGCAACCAAGCGGAAGCGCAATGGCTGCGTCTCGGTTTGCCCGCTCTCGACAGCACGTATAGCGCCAAGGCCGCGGCGCGCGTGGTCTTTGGCTTGCGTGCGCGCGAGGCGGGCCCGGTTCTCTTTTGGTCGACCAAATCCAGTGTACCCCTGCCAGTTGCAGCTTCCGCGCAAGCGCTGCTCAGCACGGTCCCATTGCGCATTCGGGCATGGCTGATGCGCGCCGAGCGCGAGCTGGGCCGCGAACCCGTGCGCTAGTCGTCAGCCTTTGGGTACCAGGCTCGCCAGCGCGCGCATCAACATGGTGTCGACGCGGTGGTAGTATTCGCGCGTCACCGCGATCGATTTTTCTTCGTCAGCAGCTTCGAGTGTCATCACCAAATCGCGCAAATGTTGTGGAAAGCTGGGCTCGAGCATCCACAACGCAGGGAAACGATCGAGCAGCTCGCGATACGCATCCAAGAACGGGTTGGCGATCCAACGAACTGCTACCGAATGACCGGCGTCCAGCAGCGCGTCCAGCCAGCGTTGGAAGCCATGCGCAATCACCACCGGATCGCGGCGCTCGAAGGCTGCAATCAAGAGCTCGGTGATATCGCGCAATCGCGAGATGTCGTCCGTGCTTGCGCGTTTGGCGGCCAAGCGAGTCGCAAACTCCAACACGAGCAGGCGGGCCGGCAAAATGTCCTCGAGCAGCGCGTGGATTTCAGCTGCGTTGCCGGTATTCTCCAAGAACGGCGGCAACAGCTCCATGGTGCCCGTCTTGCGAAAATCCGCCACCGTCACGCCCTGGCCATGGCGTACGGTGACGAGTCGCGCTTGCTCCAGCATGCGCACGGCTTCGCGCAAGGTATTGCGATTGGTGCCGTACTGCGCGGCCAGCTCGCGCTCTCCGGGCAATCGCTCACTCGGTTTGAGCGCCCCCTTCAAGATCTGACTGCGCAGGTCGCGAAAAATCGTGGCTGCGATATTGGTCGAAGGGGGAGCGCGGTGTTCCATGGCGTGCGGAGTCTCGGACCTGGCCGTGGCCCAGCGGCTAGCCTACAGCAAGATCGAGACGCCGACCGAAAGGTAGGGATAACCGACGCGGAGTAGGAAACCGACCGAATCACTGACCAAGAAACGCCCCCCGACCGCAAAAGCAGCATCGGCACCGTTGTCGCTGCCAAAACTGCAGTAGTTATTGTTGCGGGCGCAGTCGCCGCCGTAGTCGCTGTTGTAACGACGATGCTGCAGGACTATCCCCGCCTCGCCGAAGACGCTGACCTTTGGCAAAAGGAAGAAGTTCCACTGCACGACCACCGGGATCGACCAGATGTCCGCGGTATAACCGTTGCCGTAATAGACGCCGTTTCGGTAGTAGGCCGCGCAGTTCGAGCTGATGCCCGAGTGTGCCCAGTCCAAGCCGAAACCGATGCCCATGTTGTTGTTGATTTTCGGAATTGGGCCGTTATCCAAAAACGGAATGGTCGCGCGGAGGCCGGGACCGAAGCCGCTGTTGGAGCACGGCGCGTACTCGTTCCATTGCACGATCAAATGCGGTTCGAGTTCGGCCGAGTAGCGCGCATGCGCCCCCGGTTGTTTGATTTGAGCCGAAGCCAATGCCGGCAGGGCCAGCGTGCCGAGCACGACGCAAGTTTGCGTGAAGCGCATGGGTTATCCTTTCTAAGCTAGAGAGCTAGGGAGCTAGGGGGAGGGGACGGGGGACGGGGCGAGGGGCACGGGGCGAGGGGGCAAGCGCAGCTCGACCTCGCGCAGCAGCTGCGGCGCGCCGGATGTGATCTGTGAGCGGGCACTATCAACCCACTCCCGTACAACGGATAGCCCACGTTCGTCCATCGCCAGGCGCGGGCGATCGGCCAAGATGTTGCGCAACCGTTCTGCGACGAGCTCACTCGCTGGATTTTCTTGGTAACGACCGCGATGGCGCAAGCTGTGGCAGAGATGCTGGAAACGCTCGCTGGCATCGTTTCTTTGCCAATGAATGTAGCTCCGCACTCGCTCTGTCAATGCACAAGCGACGGCCGACAAATACGCCTCGTTCGCGGCGTTTTCACGGGCAAAGGCCGCATCCAAAAGCAGCTCCACTCCGACGTGCGCAACCGCGCGAGCCGTGCCGCGCGGCACGCCGCGATCGCTCAAAAAGCTCGAGGCCAGCCGGGAAAATTCCAGGAAGGATTGTGAGCCGTGAAACGCATCGTCGGTTTGGTGATGAAACGAAAGGCCAGCCGTGAGCGCATCGAGAGTCGCCGAAGGAGGTCGCGTCCGCAGCATGGACGCGAAATCCGGAAGCATCGCGCCGAGCACGAACTCGGCTCGAATCGGCCCGCGAGTGGCCTCATCGCGATGCGCGAGCAATGCGTGACCAAAAAAATTCATGGCAAAGGGACTGACTAACCTTCTATGAACGGGCGATGAGCTCCCGCCGCTTCGTGGTCGAACTCATTGCTCGATCGCCCCTTTCGAGCCGTGTGCATCGGCTGCGTTTCGCTTCGCGGGCGGCCTTCGATTGGGCGGCGGGTCAGTACTTGGTTGTCGTTCGCGGTCAGGGTCAAGCGCTCTTCCTACCCTATTCCATCGCCTCCGCGAGCGATCCCAAGAAACCCGGGGAATTCGAGCTGGCCGTGGCTATTCACGCCGGTGCGGACGCGATGGACAGCTTGCCACTCGGCGCCGAGCTGGAAGTGGAGGGCCCCGAGGGGGCGTTCACCTGGCAAGCAGCGCCGAGTCCGGCCGCGCTGCTGGTTGGTGTCGGTACCGGCATCGCCCCGCTACGCGCGTTGATCGAAGAAGAACTCGCGCGTGCGTCCGAAACACGGCTCCTGCTGCTCGCCGGCCATCGTGGCCCGGAGGACGTGCTGTTCGCCGACGACTTCGCGCGGATCGCCGCCGAGTACTCGCGCTTTCATTTCATTCCCACGCTCACTGGCGGCGATAGCACTTGGCAGGGTCGACGCGGCCGAGTCCAAGCGCAACTAGTGGAGGCCGTGAGTGCTCTCGCTCCGCTCGACGCTTACGTCTGCGGGGGCCTGGAGATGGTGAGCCAGGTCGTGCAGGCACTCATCGCACACGGTGTTCCGCAATCGCGGATCCGTAGTGAAGGTTTCTAGACGCTGACGCGGCTTGCGCGCGACCGAGACTTACCCGGACCGCGACGGTCCGATGAGGGCGGCGCTGGAGGCGTGGACTTCGCATTCGGCAGCAGCGATCTGATCGGTAGCGCCCCGCCACTGCCTAGCCGTGTAGCGATCAACTCAGCGGCAGCTTGCAGATCGTCCAAGCACGGTTGTTCGGAGCCGAGCGTCGCCCTACAGCGAGCGCGCGCCAAGCGATACGCCGCCCGGCCCGTTCCACCGGACTCCCGAACCAAGCGGCGATAGCCGTCGCTGTCCTCGGCTAGCCGAGTCAACCACTCTCCGGGATTGGCGAATTCTTGTTGGGTCGGGCGCATGGTGATTCTCGTGGCGTTTCTATGACAACGGCCGCTCTGAGCGCTGCGTAAGTTCACGTGCTGCAACGTACGTGCCCCGACCGCGATTGCCGTCATCGACCTGTGCTGGTTTTCGAAATCGCTCCGCGTTGTTGGCTACTTGCGTCACCCGGCCGTTTGGCCATAGCGCTGGAAGACGGCCTACTCGGCGGGTTTCGTGTGTCCAAACCCCTGACGCCGGTGTCAGGCAGGACGCACCCGCTGCGGAGCAGAGTCGGCGACGCGCGAACCTGGCTTCGCGCCGCGACGGCGATTTTCAGCGTCCGGCGACGAAACCGCAACGGGTTCGAGGGTCGCCGTTTCGACCGCGCTGCTTTTTGCTCACGAGCGCAAGTGACGTGGAGTCGCTCCTTGGGCAGACTCTTCTGCACATGGCAGCTCGAAAGAAAGTGACTCCTGCGCGCAAAGTGCGCTGCTGGTGGTGCGGCGAAGACCCGCTGATGATCGCCTATCACGATACCGAGTGGGGCGTGCCCGTGCACGACGATCGCGTGTTGTTCGAGTTCTTGACTTTGGAGGGCGCGCAGGCCGGGTTGAGTTGGCTCACTGTCTTGCGCAAACGTGAGGCCTACCGAGCTGCGTTGGCTGATTTCGACGTGCAGCGCGTTGCGCGTTTCACTCCGCAGCGGATTGAACGTCTGATGCACGACCCGGGCATCGTGCGAAACCGACTGAAGCTCGAATCGACCGTAAAGAATGCTCGCGCCTTCTTGAAGGTCCAAGAAGAATTCGGCACCTTCGCCGCTTACCAGTGGCGCTTCGTGGATGGCGTGCCGCTTCAAAACGCGGTACGCGCGCGGAAGGACATTCCCGTACGTACAGCGGTCTCCGACACGTTCAGTAAGGATCTGAAGAAGCGCGGTTTCAGCTTCGTCGGCTCGACGATCATGTATGCACACATGCAGGCGGTCGGGATGGTGAACGACCATTGGCTCGACTGTTTTCGAGCGCCGAAACTGATTGGAAAAGTGACTAGGCCGCGCACGAGAGGCTAGGTTTCGAACCGCGGGCCGCTCCGGCGCCGCCGGCTGCGAAGTACGGGACAGTTGCTCGACAGCCCCCACCCGGGCTTAGAATGCGGGCGTGCGTCAGGAAACGCTCACGGTCGTTGCGAGGGTGGCTGGTGTCGGGCCGTTCGCCGCGTTGCGCGCGGCGCTGCAGCAGATTGCCGCCGATCGGCTACCCGGAGCGGGAGCTAGGCCGCGAGTCTTCGGCGATCCCGGGCTCGGGATCCATTTTGCTCGCTTGGTACTTTTGGAGGAGCCCAACACAGGAGAGGCAAGCTCGTCTTTGATCTTCGAGTCGAACTTCGACACCACGTTCGAAGATCCGGATCAGGCACGATTGGAACACCTGAAGCTTTTGTGCCAAACGATCCGGGAGCCGCTGTCTTCCGTATTCCAACACTGCTCGGGGTTTGCGCAGGATCCGAGCGCGGAACAGTTATGCGAGTCGCTGGCAAACGGCCAAGTGCAGTCCAGTGCGGCCTATCAGGGCCACATTCATCGTGATTTGGCGCGCGTCCGCCTCGAGCAACACCTGCGCGATGTGCTGCTCGATTTTTTCGCGCAAGCCCCGAAAGCGCCACCGCGCGAGCTGTATCACGCCGCGCGTGAACACGTACGCCTGCGCTGCGGCAGCGATCCGCGACTGGCCGGCTTGAACATCGATCAGCCGGCGCCGCCGGCACCGGATGCTGCGCTTCGCAGTGAGCGACTCGCGGCAGGGCTAGCCGCTTGGATTCAGAACCTTTCGAGTGACCTGGTCGCGTTCGTAATAAGTCAGCTGTCCAACATCCGACGCTGGCAGAAGCAGGATCCGGAGTACGATCAACGCGCGCGCCAAGAAGCGTGGACCGAGGCCGATCGCCGAACGTTTTTGGAAATCGCGGAGACCGAGGACCACGCATTGCAAAATGCGCTGACGCATGTCGTGCCCTTGAAAGGTGCGGACCGCTTGGCCTTGTTGCTGTTTTCACACGGCTACATCGACAGGATGGCCAGAAACCATTTCAACGACATCGGTCAGCTCGGCGGTATCCCGTCGATACATTTCGCGAAATGGCTACTGATCGACGACGACACGCGGCTCGTGTTCTTCAGCAATTACGATTCGAGTTGGGAAAGCTATCTGGGCGATTTCGTCGATCGTGCCGCGATTGGGCTGAATTTGGCCTGGACCCTGACCGCGCAATATCCAACGACGAGTTACTTGACTCGACTTGGCGCGAGCGACGAAGAGCGCTTCAAAGCCTGGAGCCGCGCGTACCAGCGTCCGACCCAAGTATTCTATACCGCGTACCCCGAACTCGGCCTCGCTACACTCAACAACAACACGTGGATCCGCTGTGGCTTGCATCACCCACCCGGTGCTGCCGACCTTCGCAGTTGGTTCCGCCGAGTCACCTGAGCGGTGCTCCCATGACCCCAGAAGATCTACGAGACATTCAGGGCCTGATCCTGAGCGGGTACGGCAAGAAGCCGGCTGCACGCTATGCAATCTTCCAGATCATCGACGCTCATGCCGCGCGCACCTGGCTCGGTCGCGTGCACGATGGCATCCAGTACGGTTCGTATCGCGGCACGCGGCGGCGCGAACCACCGTTTCTGGGCGATCTGTGCTTCAACGTCGCGTTCACGCAGCAAGGCTTTCGCGAGCTCGGCTTGCACGAAACTGCGTTGTCTGGTTTCGCGTTGCCGTTTCAGGAAGGCATGTGTGAGGCGAGTCGCGCTCGGCGTTTGGGTGACGATGGCGAAAGCGCTCCTGGCAATTGGCGCTGGGGGCGGCCCGAACAGCCGGTACACGGCTTGCTCGCTGTGTTCGCAGGTGAAGGCGACGCAGATCCGGAAGATTGGGTACGCATTCAAGAGTTCATCAGCGCGCAGCTCTGTCGCGCTCACGGCATCCGCGTGATCACCGTGCTCGACACAGTGGCCTCGAACTTGACCAGTCGCAAAGAGCATTTCGGCTTTCGCGACGGCATTGCCAACCCGCGCATCGGTGGGCTTCCCCGCGGGCGGACGGACGATGTGATCGCCGCTGGTGAAGTGCTGCTCGGTCAAGCCAATGAATATGGCAAGCAGCCCTTCTCCCCCGAGCTTCCCGCAAGCGAAGATCCGGGTGGCATCTTGCCCGCGGTCATCGGTCGACCTGAACGTCATGACTTCGGCAAGAACGGCAGCTACCTGGTGTTTCGTCAGCTATCCCAGGACGTGCAGGCGTTCTGGAACTACATCGAAGAGATGCGCCTGACGGTACCCGATGCGCCGCCGGGACGCGCAGGACGGGAGTGGCTGGCGGCCAAGCTGGTCGGTCGCTGGCCGAACGGTACGCCCCTCAGCCGCTTCCCGGACGCGCCCGGGCCGGCCGTCGAAAAGGAGCTCGACAGCTTCGTCTATGGCCAGAATCGCGATTCCTTCGGCGAGCGCTGTCCGATCGGCGCGCACATCCGACGCTCGAACCCACGTGACACTGCGCTTCCCGTGCCGCACGACCCCGAGCTAAGCGGCGATCCCCAGATCGATAGCGTGCGCGAGGAGCGTTTGCAGTTGACCAATCGACATCGACTTTTGCGTCGCGGACGCGCGTACGGTCCGCCCGTGGACGAGGACTACGACATCGACGCGCTGCGCACGCAGGCTTCGGCCGAGGAACGTGGCCTCCATTTCCTGTGTTTCAACGCCAACCTCAGTCGACAGTTCGAGTTCGTGCAGTCCAATTGGGTGCAAAATCCGGCCTTCGCGGGCCTCTCGAGCGACCCGGATCCGCTGCTGGGCGCGAATCGCGAGCTGCCATTTCGAGCCGCAGATTTCACGATCCAGGGCTGCCCCGCGCGTCGCGTTCGCAAGCTTCCGCGCGTGGTCGAGACTCGCGGCGGAGCCTACTTTTTCATGCCGAGTCGCCGAGCGTTGGCCTTTTTGAGCCGGAAATGAACGGGACCTGTCTGGGGGTCTCGTGAAGGTGCCCGTTCGGCAATCGCGCCGCAGCTGAGGCGTGGAACCCGCGCCCTCCGCGCCCTCCGTATCTTCTTCCTCCGAGCTCGCCCAGCCTGATCTCTCGAGGCTCGATCGACCCAAACGCGATCCCAGTCAGAGGCGAACCTGAGCTCTAACTCGAAACGGATGCGTCACTGCCCTGCGCCGGTGGGTTCGGGGATGCTAGCTGGCGAAGGATTCCCAGTCCAAGTCGGCGCACAAGACGCGAACGCCGTCCGTTTCGGGGATCGCGATCGAGAATGTGACGCACGCTCGCGCGTCGGCAATCGACAGATACGGTCGCGAGATTTGCACTGTCATGGGCTGGGCGACGGCGCGTCTGAAGTAGGGCCTGCGGAACCAATTGGCGCCCTCTGCGTCCGCGCACGGCAGGTAGCGCGGATCGAGCCGGCGCGCCGCCTCGCGGGTGCCGATGTTTCCGCCGACCTGCACACCCTCGGAGGATAGTAGGTAGCAGCGCTGCACCCCGCCCAGCGCCAGGAACTCCGCAAACGCATGCTCCGGTTCGCCACCCAGGCGAATTAGCGCGGCCGCGTCCTCGAACTTCCTCGAGTAGTGGGCGAGCATGGAACGCTCGCTCGTGGACTGCCTTCGCACGCGTTCTTGAAAACAATGAAATAGTTCGTTCAATACGGCGCGGTAGTCTTCGTCGGTGCTCAGGCAGGACCTCGGCTCTCCGAAGTAGAAGCCTTGGACGAAGTCGACGTCGCTCTCCATCGCGATCATCGAATGCTCGGCGGTCTCCAGCCCCTCCATGACGACCAAGCAGCCCGCTTCGTGGATCAAGGACACCAGGCCAGGCAGTATGCGCCGCACTCGCGGCGTGCGCATGGCTTCCACGACCATCGAGCGATCGAGCTTCACGATGTCCGGCTTGAGCCGCCAGATTCGTTCGAAATTCGATTCTCCTGCGCCAAAGTCATCGATCGCGACCAGGCAGCCGAGGTCTCTGAAATATTGCACGCAGCGCGCTAGATTCTCTTCGTCGTAGGCCGAGGTCTCCAAGATCTCGACCACCACGCGATGGGCGGGTACCCCATAGCGTTCCAGAACGCGCGGCAAGATGGCGCGTGTGGAATGGCCTTCCAAGATCAGGGCCGGACTCACATTCAGAAAAATCCAATTGTTGGCGGCGCCTTGGAGTACGCAGTTCTGCAAGTGCAGCGCCCGGCAGATCTGATCCAGAGCGATCGCGTCGTCCCCGGCCTTGCGAAACATGCGATGCGGCGAGACCAAGCGATCTTGAGAGTCGTAGGCGCGCAGCAGCGCCTCGTAACCAACCGGCTTGTGATGCGCCAAACTAAGTACTGGTTGAAGCGCGGTGCGCAGCGTGTATTCGCCAAAGCGAGCGTGAGCGAGAGCGCCCTCGATTTTGACGTTGGCGAAGATTTGCTGCAGCCACGCAAGATCTACGCGATCAGGCGACGATGGCGGTGGGGACGAGGAGCGACGCGCACCAGGCGGATACGACGACAGACGCCGTTTCGGCGCAGACTGCGCCGGCTCGGGCGTCTCCGACTCGGCCTCCGTGCGATCGCCAAAGACCGGAACGGGATCAGTTGGATCGGCCAGGAGGCGTCGCAGCATGAGATCTGCAGCGTGGCACATCGGCCATTTCGCGTCCGTTTCCGAGACGGCTTGCGCGCAAAGCAGGTGCGACTCTAGGCTACTGTGTGCGTGAGTGTGTCGAGCGCGGCGGCGAACGAGGGGCCCTCCCTTTCTCGCGCAGGTGCGCGCTCCTGATTGTGCTCGCGATGCTGGCTTTTGGCGGCCTATTTGCCGCTTCCATCGGGCTTTATCCAGGTGGCAACTGGCTCGACCGGGCGGCGCACGGTCACCGTTTCTTCGCCAACTACTTCTGCGACCTGACCCAGCCCGTATCACTATCGGGGGTGAGCAATCCGGTTGGCTCCCGCCTCGCTCAGCTTGCCATGCTGTGCTTCGCCGCCGCGCTGGCAGGGTTCTTCTGGCTGGTCCCGGTGTATTTCGAGTCTAGCGCTCGCAGTGCGGCTTGGGTTCGCGGTCTCGGTGAATGCGCGGTGTTGAGCTACGTTGCGGTGCCGTTCACACCATCCGAAATCTTCGGTGACATTCACGCTTGGCTTTCGCTGCTTTCGGGAGCGCTCGGGATCTCGGCTGCGCTGTGCGCGGTGGCGGCACTGCTTCGATCGTCTCGAATGGCGCGTGCCATGGGCGTTCTCGGCGCGCTGGCGCTCGCAGCCGGCGTCGTGCACGCCGCTTTGTTCGTTCATTACCTGCACGCGCGCGAACCTGCGCCACTGATCGTGCCAGCGGCACAGAAGGCGGCTGCGCTGCTGCTCAGTACGTGGATGCTCGGCGTTGCCTGGCTGACTCTCAGTCGTCGCCGCGAAAACGCTCGGTAGCACGTCGGTCTGCCTTGGTCGGCCGACCAGCGCCGCGTTCGCGGACTGCGACGCGTTCCTCCTTGGGCGGAGGGGGCGGCGAATGATCGGCATAGAGCAAGCGAGCTTCGGTCGCACCCAGGCGCTTCTCTGCGAGCTGCAAGACTTCCCAGACGATGCTGCCGCGAGGCGAGAATGCTCGTATCTCGTCGCCCACGCGCAGCGCGTGGCTCGAGCGCGCGGGCTCGCCGTTGACTCGCACGTGGTTCGCCTCGCAAGCCGTTTGAGCCAGCGTGCGCGACTTGAACAATCGCGCCGCGAACAAGAACCGATCGAGCCGCACCGACTCGCTCAACGGTTCACCGGCTCCGCCTCACTGAACGGTGGATTCACGTGACTCGCCGCCCGGGACCGGCTGGATGACGACGACCGAGCCGGGTGCCGGCGCCGGCAGCTCGACTGCGGCAGGCGCCGGCGGGGGTAGCTCCGGGCGCTCGAGGATTGGGGAAAAGCCGCGCTGCACGACGGCTCCTGCTGCGGGGGCTTGCCGGTCGGATGGGGGCTGAGTGTGCGCCCCGCGCATGTCCTCCTCAGGTCGGCGTTCTGCTTCGGCCAGACTTCGCGACAAAGACGAGGAGTACAGCGCGCGTTGCGGTCGAGGGACGTCGAAGGAATTCAGTGTAGTCGCAGCCCGAGGCTGCCCGCCGAAGTGCGTCGGGATCAGGAGCAAGGCGAGCGCGACGAAGGTGAGCGACCCAGCCGTTAGGCCGACGCACGGTGCCCAGCGCCATTCGAAGAAGTCACTGACCAGTTGTGAGACTCGCATGGTGACATCCTTGCTGCGAGGGTAGCTGAGCCCCGATCGACTTCGGTGAGGGTACACGCTAGTCGAAGGCGCGTCACGTTGCTCGTGCGCCGTCACCCGGTTTCGGTTTAGTTTCGTTCGGCTTAGTTTCGAGTGCTCCCCAGCCGAGACAATTGTGCCCAGCGTTCAACCGCCCGAAAATTCGTCCTCGGCATCCGCACCGGGCGGCGTGGCATCATCGCGGTCGAGTAGATAATTCTCGGGCAGACTGACGGCCTGGGTGCCCGAGCCTTTACCGCGCGGCACGCGCATTGCCGAGGGCGGAAACGGTTGGCTTCGGTCGACGCTTTCCAAGGCATGGCGCAGGTCTGCGAGTGTGGCAATTTGCATGAGTCGTTGCCGGAGCTCCGCCGAGCCACGAAAACCCTTGGTATACCAAGTCGAATGGCGGCGAAACGAGCGCATCGCCATGCGCTCGCCAAACCAGTCACTGAGTAAACCGGCGTGCTCCAACATGATGTCGACGATGCCGCCCAGTAGTGGCGGATTCTCTGGCTCGCGACCGTCGAATACGCTCACCAAGTCGCGAAAGAGCCAAGGCCTTCCGAGGCAACCGCGACCAACGATCACGCCATCGCAGCCCGTGCTGCGCATCATGCGCAGCGCGTCTTCGGCTTCCCAGATGTCGCCATTGCCGAGCACGGGGATACTGTGCACCGCTTGCTTCAGCTCGCCGATCGCGCTCCAGCGCGCCTCGCCGTCATAAAGCTGTGCCGCGGTGCGCGCGTGCAGGCCGACCGCGCGACAGCCCTCCGCTTCGCCGACTCGCCCGGCGTCCAAGAACGTCAGCAGCTGGTCGTGGATGCCCATCCGGAACTTGATCGTGACCGGCACCGCGCCCGCGTTTTGCACGCACGCGCGCACGATCGCCGCCAGTAGTTTGGGCTTGACCGGGATGGCCGCGCCGCCACCCTTGCTCGTGACCTTGCGCACTGGGCAGCCGAAGTTCATATCGATATGATCGACTCGCCCTTCGCCGACCAGGCGCTTGGTGGCTTCACCCACGTAGTAGGGGTCGACGCCATACAGTTGTAGGCTGCGCGGGCTTTCTTCTGCGCCGAAATCAGCGATGCGCAGCGTCTTTTGGTTGCCCTCCACGAGCGGCCGAGCGGTGATCATCTCGCTCACGTACAAGCCCGCACCGAAGCGTCGGCAAAGGGAGCGAAAAGGGTAGTTCGTGACCCCCGCCATCGGCGCGAGCACGACCGGAGGCCAGACGCGCATCGGCCCAAGCTCGAGCGCCGCAAATTCGTGTGCTCGTGCCGGTTCAACGTCGCGGTTCAAATCGCTTTTGTACTGCTCATCCATCGCGGATTTACTGCTTGTCGAAAGGCAAGCTGAGGCGGGGTTTCTTGTGGCGCCAGACGCGCCAGTCGCCGGCGGTGCGGGGCGCTGAAATGTCGTCGCAGGACGGCGGCGCGTCGATTCCGATCAGCCGAACCGGCTCGGCCTCTTGGCTATCAGCAAGCAAAATTCGTTCGTGTTCGTCCAGGAAATACGCCGTCGTCAGACCCCGACCACGTTCGGCGGGCCAGGCGTAGGCATAGAAGTGGCGCTCGGATCTTTCGTCGTCGATGGTGTCGCCGGGCCTCGCGCTGTAGCCGCCGCCCCGCGTTGGCAAACAAACGAGCACCAGGTAGCCGCCGATCTCTGCCGCCGGCCCGAGCCGCGTCTCGATCAGTTTCGGATAGCCCTCCAGCACCGGTGGGTCGACGCGACTTCCGCCGCGAACTCCGTACTCGGCGCTCAGCTCACCCAGGAGCCCTGCCGAGCCCACGTGATCGCCGTCAGGATCGCAATAGGCGTTCTTGCGCCAAGCATCTTCGGCAAATAGGATTTCGCGCAAGCGCGACACGACGCGCTGCTCGGTAGCAGTCGTTCCGCCTTCGACCATCCCGGGCACGGCCTCGAGCACCAGGAAGCGAAACGTGCCGACCGTTGCGCACGCGCCAGCCACGCCCAACGCAAGCTGTAGCCGTAACACTTGGCGCCGAGGCGCCGTAGGAAGCGAGACGAAACCGAGCAACGTACCGACCGCCGCGAACAGCGCGAGCTTGGTCAGCCAGAGCGACAGCACGGCGACCGCGCACAGCAACAGCACGCGCCAGAGCACACCGCGCGCGATTACCTCGGGGGAGGTGTCGGCGCTGGGCAACAGCTCGGCGTCGGGATTCATGCGAGGGCCTAGTAGCACTCTCGCGACGGCCTGCGGCAGTTCGAGTGCGAAACAGCCGACAAATCGCTGAGTTCAGCGCTTGACGCTGGCCGGCGGCAGGCTGGGCGAGAGCTGGGTCGCAGCCTCCAAGCGCTCCGGCTCGACGCTACCCGTGCCCAGGGCGTAGCCGCCCAACGGTCGCATGCTCGCCTCTGTCTTTTGCCTCGACGTTGATCCGCCGTCCACTGGCGGTTGCAAAGACGATGGGCCGGTCAGCGCGCGCCTTAGCTCTTCCGGTGGCTGCGAGTCCGCGGGCGCGGACAATCGCGGCGAGAGCCGGGCGGGCGGCGGCGAGAGCCGCGAGGGGATCGCCGAAGCGTGTGGGTTGCCGGGCGGCGGGCTGAGCACGCTGCTGATCGGCTGGGGTTGTCGCGAGTCGGGCGAGCCCGCCAGCGGCGAACTCATCGAAGCCGAGCTTGCCGGCGGGCGGGTCTCGGTCGACGGCGGGCGAGTCGACAACGGGATCCGCGGGCCCCCGAGCTCACTCTTCAGCCGATGGATCTCGTGCCGAGCATCATCGAGTTCCTTGCCGATGCGGGCAACGGCGTTCTGGGCTTCGTCGCGCTGCGCTTGCAAGCGAGCCACGGTTTCTCGCGCTCGCTCGCGATCCTCGGCCAGCTTCTGCGCGGTACGCTCGAGTTCCGCGCGCTCGGCCCGATCCTGTTCGGAGCTCGCCGATTCGGCGGGCTGGACGAGCGGGGGGAGTTGCACCGGAGCAGGTGGCGCACTGACTTGCACCAAGGTTGGCGCGAGGGCTACCTGGCCACGTCGCTCGAGCTCGGCCAGTCGCCCGCGCAGCGTGTCGAGCTCAGCGTCGCGCTGCTTCAATTCCAGTTCCTGCTCGTCGAGCAGCTTGACCAGAAACAGGTCTTGCTGATCGATGAAGTACGTGCGCTCCTGTGCGTGCTCCTGACGCGTACGATCGAGCACCAGTTCGAGTTCCGTGATCTTCCGCTCGAAGATCAGTTGCCGTTCACTGGCCTCACCGAGTAAATCGCGTAGGCCCTCCAGCTCGAGCGTCAATGACTCGTTGGCTTCGCGTGCTCCGCCGACGCCATTTCCAAGCTGCTGAATGGCGCGGAACAAGCTCGTCAAACTGGCCTCGGCGCGCGCGCTCGCGGCGAGCGCTGCCTGTACGCGTACGTCGGTTTCGGCCGCCAGCACGGGCAGGGGTGTCGGTTTTCGCTGTGAGCCCGCGACTGGCGGGAGCGTGGGTGAGTTCGACATGTTCAGGGCGCTCTCGGCAAGGCCGACGCTGGACCAATGGTATAGGCTTGTCGGCCTTGGTTCGAGTACGGCTTTTCGTCCCCCGTACCGTTGGGCTTTTCGCGGCCATCGGCTCATTTTCCGCCCCGACGGTTATCAACTAGTCGCGCTGCCCGACCGGGGTTATGTCCTGGAAACATGGGCGCATCCGGAACGAGTGCGGCGACGACCAGCGGCGGCCCCGAGACGATGACCGATAGCGGTTTTGCCGAGCTCGAGCAGGCGCTGGCAGTCCTCGCAGAGCGAGCCACGCCCTTCGCGCGTGCCCCAATTGCTGACAAAGTGTCCTGGCTGCGCGAAATCCGCGGCCGTTTTCGCGAGCTTGGCCCGCGCATGGTGGCGGCGGCCTGTGCCGCCAAGGGCGTTCCGTGGGGCTCACCCCTCGAGGGTGAGGAGTGGTTTTCCGCGCTCCTGCCCATCCTTCGCAATTTGAAGCAGCTTGCGGACTCGCTCGACCAAGTCCGGCGTACTGGGGCACCCAGCGTCGACCCGGGGCGGGTCTCCTTTACGTCGCAAGGCCGCGCAGCCGTCGAGATGACCCCCCACGAGTGGTACGACGGCCTGCTTTACGCGCCGTTCCGCTCGAAAACTTGGCTCGCGCCGCACGTCGATGTCAGCGAGCTGCCTCGGTTCCAGGCGGGTTTTTACCGGCGCCGGGATCCGGAGGGCCGGCTGGTGTTGGTGCTCGGCGCGGGCAACGTCGCCAGCATTCCCGTGCTCGACGTGATCTACAAATCCTTCGTCGAAGGCGCGGTGTGCGTGCTCAAGATGAGCCCGGTCAACGCCTACCTGGGCGAGGCCTTCGAGCTTGCGTTGGCGCCGCTGATTTCGCGCGGCTTCTTGCGTATCGTCTACGGCGGACCCGAGGTCGGCGCGTATTTGGTGGCGCACCCCGCAGTCGACGAGCTGCACATCACGGGCTCGCTCGAGACTCACGATCGAATTGTCTGGGGCGCACCGGGCGCGGAGCGAACGGAGCGCAAAAGACGGGGTACTCCGCTGTTCCTGAAGCCGGTTAGTAGCGAACTGGGCAATATCAGCCCCGTACTCGTGGTGCCCGGCAAATACAGCGACGCAGAGCTGACCGCGATGGCGCGGAGCCTCGCGGGGATGGTCGTGCAAAATGCGTCGTTCAACTGCAACGCAGCGAAGATGCTGATTACCCCGCGCGGCTTTGCCCAGCGCGAGCCGTTGCTCGCCCGCCTGAAAGCCGAACTTGCGCAATTCCCGGTGCGGAATGCTTACTATCCGGGGGCGGAAGCTCGTCACCAGTTGCTGACCAAGGACGCTGCACACGTCACTCGCATCGGTGACCCGCGCCCGGGACAGTTGCCTTGGACGTTGATCAGCGACCTCGATCCAACGTCGGACGCGGTGCAGTTCGGCGTCGAGCCCTTCTGCAGCATCTTGAGCGAGGTCAGTGTGGGCAGCGCCGATCCAGTCGAATTTTTGGCCAGCGCCACCGCGTTCGCCAACCAACGGCTGTGGGGCACCCTGAACGCGATGCTGTACGTCACGCCCGAGACGGAGCGGGACCAAGCTCTGTCAAAGGCCCTCGAGCGCGCGATTGCCGAGCTTCGCTACGGCACCGTTGCAGTCAACCATTGGCCCGGTGGCGCCTATGCGCTCGCCACCACGCCCTGGGGCGGGCACCCGAGCGCAACGCTGGCCGACGCGCAGAGCGGGCAGGGTTGGGTGCACAATTCATTGTTGTTCGAAGCGGGAGCGCTAGAGAAAACCGTACAACGCGGCCCGTTGCGCGCCTTTCCAGCTCCCCCGTATTTCCCTGGGCACCGCTCGCTGCACCTCCTAGGCCGCGCCTTGGCGGACTTCGAGGCGGCGCCGAGCGCGCTGGGTCTGGCCAAGGTGGGGTACTTTGCGGTCCGCTCGTGAGGTGGCAGAGTCCCGGAAAATCTGGCCCAAGCCGCCCCTTACCAGCACCTAGAAATTCATGCCTGACACCGACGACGTTCGCATCGAGAGCCTCCGACCGCTAATCCCGCCTGCCATCTTGATGGAGGAGCTGCCCGCGTCCGAGGCCGACACCCAGCTGATCGCGGAAGCCCGCGCGGAGGTGGCGCGCATCGTGACAGGCGAAGACGACCGGCTGGTGATCGTCGTTGGGCCATGCTCGATCCACGATCCGGAAGCGGGCATCGAGTACGCCAAGCGCCTAAAACCGCTGGCGGACGCGCTCCGCAGCGATCTCAAAATCGTGATGCGTACGTATTTCGAAAAGCCGCGCACCACCGTCGGTTGGAAGGGCCTGATCAACGATCCCAAGCTCGACGGTTCGTTCTCGATCAACCTGGGCCTGCGCGTCGCGCGCAAGTTCCTGCTCGAGGTCGTGCAGCTCGGCATGCCCACCGCGACCGAATTTTTGGACCCGATTTCCCCGCAATTCGTCGCGGACCTCGTGTCGTGGGGCGCAATCGGCGCGCGCACCACCGAGAGCCAAGTGCACCGCGAGCTGGCCAGCGGCCTGAGCATGCCCGTCGGTTACAAAAACGGCACCAGTGGAGACGTTCAAATTGCGGTCGACGCGGTGCGTTCATCGGCTGCGCCGCACCGGTTCTTGTCCGTCACCAAGCAGGGCCTGGCAGCCATCGTCTCGACGCGCGGCAATCAGCATTGCCACGTCATTTTGCGCGGTGGCCGCACTGGACCGAACTATGCGGCGGAAGCCATCGCCGAGGCAGGAGGCGCGCTGATCAAAGCCGGGCTGCGGCCCGCGTTGATGGTCGATTGCAGCCACGCAAACAGCCAAAAAAACCACAAGAACCAGATCCGCGTCGGCGAATCGCTGGCCGCGCAGGTGAGCACGGGCAGTCAGGCCATCTTCGGCGTGATGCTCGAGAGCAACTTGGTCGAGGGCCGCCAGGACGTCGTCCCTGAAAAGTCACTCACCTACGGCCAAAGCATCACCGACGCATGCCTTGGCTTCGATGAAACCGTTCCGGTGCTCGAGCTCTTGGCTGCTGCCGTGCGTGCGCGCCGTAAGCTCAAAGGCTGACTCAGCCGCGTGCCGGGTCAGCCTCGCTGCCCGATATGACGGCTCAAAATGCAGGGGTGAGCCCGGGTTCTCCCCGCATCGCGAAGCGTGTCGGGCTTGGACGCCGAAGGCTGAGGCGGGGTGCATCGTGCCAGGTGACCATCAAAAACACATTCACGCTCCGCTGTGCGCAGTCGCGCGCGCAGCCTCGAGCGCCGTATAGAGCGATAACTCGCCGCCAGCTACTCCGCGCAACCCGAGCAACAGCGCGTCGAACGACAATGAATCGAGCGGCACGCGGCTGGTGTGCGCGGCCGGGATTGCGGGCGCCAATTCAGCGAGCCAGGTGACGTCCGCCGGGAATAGACCCGCGTCCACCACGGATCGCTGAGCCAGCGAAAATACGTCGCTCTTCTGCAAGCGTCCGACCATGGCCACGCCCGCAGGCGTCGCGTCGTGCACGGCGATCACTTTCAGATCGGCGCGCGTCTGTAATAACCGACGAGCCTCGCGGGCGAGCGCGCTCGGGTAGCCAGTCTCGGATACGACCAGCGCAGACAGCGCACGGTGAGCGCCGTTCTTGAGCAACAAATCGACCAATGGCTCGCGCTCGACGATTATCAGGCACTCGATCTGCTCCGGTAAGTATTCGAGCCCGGCGCTGCTCAGGGTCGCTTCGGCGACCAAGTTCTGTGCGCCATGCGCGGCCATCCACTTGGAAAGCCAGCGCTTGATCGGCTCTCGAGCCGCTGGATCACGCTTGGTGACCACGCCCGTTCCGACCATGCCCACCCCGGTTAGGGTCACGGCAATGCCGAACACCAACGTGAGCCCCCAATCGGCTTTCAAAGCGTACACCCAGGTGGCAAGTCCGATAGGGATCATGCACAACCCGATCAGGCCGCGCCGCGCAATGTAGCGAGTGACCACTACCTTGTTCCGCGCGTAGGCCAGGTACAGCTGATTTTCGCTGAAGAAGTGCCGCCCTTCGCCGCTGGCGCGAGCCAGCAGCTGCTGCCACTCGGCGTCCGTGATGCCATCCAATTCGGGTTGGAATACCGCTTCACTCACGAGGCGTTCTCTGCGCGTTCTGCGCGTTCTGCGCGTGCCGCGCGGTGGCGTGCTCGCGTGCGCCCGGCCTTCGTCTCCGCAGCGAGGCTTGCCAAGTACTGATCGTAATCGAGCTGCATGGTGTGACGCCGCGAAGGTACGTAGCGCGCGAGCATTTCTGCGCGCTCGCGCTCGGTGCGTCGCTTGCGCTCGGCCGCGTCCGGCAAATCGTACCTGCCACTCAGCAGTTCGGCGATCAACTTGGCTTGCGCCTCTGCCAGCGGCATGACCGCGCCCACTGGCTGGGCCAGACCAACGAAACAAAGATCTTCACGGTCCAACGGAAATATCCTCAAAAATAGCGGCAAATCATTAGCCTTGGGCTGAACCACTTCGCTCGACAAGAACGGGAAGCTCACCTGGTAGCCGGTCGCATAGATGATAGCGTCCACAGTTATCGCGCTGCCGTCGGCAAAGTGCACGCGCTGACCGTCGCGTTTGGTCAGCGCGGGTTTGGCGCGGATGTCGCCCGAACCGAGCCGCGTCAGGATTTCCGACGAAATGGTGGGATGGGCTTGATCCAAGTGGTGGTCAGGCTTCGGTAGGCCGAAGTCCTCCGGACGCCCCACCGCCAGTCGATACCAGAGTTCTGCGAGCATGCGCCGCAGGCCTGCGGGTAAGAACGGAGGCAAGATCGAGTTTTGGTCGATCGGCTTGCCGAACGCATACTTGGGCAACACCCACGCGCCGCGGCGAGCCGAGAGCCACACTTGCTCCGCCACACCGGGATGCCCGAGTTCACTGGCGATATCCATGGCTGAATTGCCCATGCCCACGACCAGGACGCGTTTCCCGCGCAGGGCGTACGGCTCGTCGGGATCGAGGTACGCGTGTGAGTGCAGCTCCAGCCCAGAAAATTCGCCCGGAATCGCCGGATCGGGCCAAGCGGGATCCCAGTGGTGTCCATTCGCGACCACCAGCGCGTCGAAGTCTTCGACCGCTCCCGTGGACAGCGTGAGTCGAAAGCCACCTTCGGCTCGCGGCTCGGCGCGCTCCACCCCGGTCTCGAAACGGATCTGACGCTCGAGCCCGAAAGCGTCGGCATAATCTTGAAAGTAGCGCGCGATCAGATCGTGCTTCGGATAGTCCGGATAGTGCTTGGGCATCGGAAAATCGCGAAATTGCATGCGTTCACGTGAAGTGTTGATGTGCAGCGAGCGATAAGCGCTGCTCTGGCCGTTCTTGTTCTTGAACACCCAGTTGCCCCCGACCCGATCACTCTTTTCGAAGCACTGAACGGACAAACGTGCGTCCGTCAGCGCTTTGACGGCGACGAGCCCACACGCGCCAGCACCGACCACTGCGACCCGCGGCCAGTGATTCACGCGGATTCCGCCATGTAGGTTGATTGGAGCCAGGCTCCGCGACCGGAGTGGGAATGCTGGCTTTTCGGCGGCAATTCGCGGACGCTACCGAGGAGCGTTCGGACCGGGAAGGCGGCAGGTGAGCCTGAGGCTGGTTGCAACATAAAAAGCGTCACGGACCCGAGGATGGCGGGGTCCCGTTCGAGCCGCAAGGCTGCTACCATGTGTCGAGGAATTTGCTCGAATGCTGCGCATCTTGGTAGTCGAAGACTCGGCCAGTATGCGTTCCTTCGTCAGGAACGCACTCGAGTCGGACACACGGACTTCGGCGGGCGTGGACGTGGTCGAGGCCTCCAGCGGTTTCGAGGCATTGCGGCTGTTGCCGCGTGGCCCATACGATCTGGTGATCACCGACATCAACATGCCCGACATCAATGGCCTCGAACTGATCTCGTTCATCCGCAAGAGCGAGTCACACAAGGCTACACCCGTGCTGATCATCTCGACTCAGTCGTCCGAGCGTGACCGCGCGCGCGGGCTATCTCTGGGCGCGAATGGCTATTTGATCAAGCCGTTCTCACAGGAGGCCTTGCAGACCGAGGTCTGGCGCTTCTTGCCGAGGGGCATTGCCCACGCCAAGCCGCATGGCTGAGCTGTCCGACAAAGCGCGAGAAGAGTTCTTCTCCGAAGCGCAGGAGATCATCGAGACTTTGTCTCGAAATCTGCTCAGCCTGGACTCCGCGATCAAAGCGGGAATCAGCGATCCCTCACTGATCAACGAGGCCTTCCGCGCGGTTCACACGCTGAAGGGCTTGGCCGGCCTATTCGGTGCTGCGCGTCTAGGTGCGCTCTCCCATCGTCTGGAGGATGTGCTCGACGATCTGCGCCTCGGCCGCGTCGAGCTCGGCCAGGACGTGCTGGACGTGCTTTTCGGCGCAGTGGAAGCCTACACGCGCATCTTGCAGGCCGAAAAGGCCGATTCGGACGAAGAGCTGGACGTCGAGCAACTGTTCGTCGAGCTCGAGCGGATCGGCGCCGGCGCCACGGAACACCAGAGCCCGGTGGCGGATTACGAGCTCGACCCAGGTCTGCTCGCGGTGCTCACCGAGTACGAAGAGCACCGGTTACGTGCCAATATCGCCTTGCAAATGCAGCTGTATCGGCTGCGTGTGCAGTTCGACTTGTCGACCATCGACAAGGTTTTGGAAGAGATGAAGGAGCGTGCCAAGCGGCATGGCGAAATCATCACCTACCTGCCGACTGGAGAGGCCACCAGCGCGGACACGATTGAACTCGATCTGCTCATGGCGTCGCGCGACGATTTAGCGACTTTGATCGGATCGCTCGGCGCTGACCACGTCGTAATCGAGGAAATTCCGCGCCGGGCGCGGCGCTCGCATCCCGCCACCATGCCACCGCGCAGACCGACCGCGCTCGGCCGCGCCGATTCGGTGGGCATGCAGCCCGATCTGGAGCGCGGGGGCCTGGAGCAGGCCGCGTCCCTCCGCTCGCTGACACAAACGGTGCGTGTCGACATTCGCAAGCTCGACCACCTGATGAACATCGTCGGGGAATTGGCGATCGTGCGCAGCGCATTCGGCCGTGTGGCAGAGAAGTTGCGCGGTGAAGGTCAGCGTAAGCTTGCGGCCGAGCTGCAGCGGCTGCATCGCAATTTCGACCGCCGTCTGGGTGAGATGCAAGACGGCATCCTCGAAGTGCGCATGGTCCCCCTGGGTCAGGTCTTCGACCGCCTAGCGCGCGTAGTTCGTCAGATCAGCCGTGAGGTGGGCAAAGAGATCCGCCTGGTAATCACCGGGGCCGAGACCGAGATCGACAAGCTGATCGTCGAAGAGTTGAGCGATCCGCTGATGCACATGATCCGCAATGCCATCGATCACGGCATCGAAGCCGGGCAGGGCCGGGTCGAAGTCGGCAAACCCCTAGCGGGCACGATCGCCCTGAACGCCTTTCAAAAGGGCAATCACGTGATGATCGAGGTCGAAGACGACGGCCGCGGCATCGATCTAGCCCGGCTGACCGAGAAGGCCATCACGCTCGGCAAGCTGACCCGCTCCGAAGCCCAGGAGATGAGTCGTGACGAAGTGTTGGCCCTGATCTTCCTGCCTGGGCTCTCGACGCGCGAATCGGCGGACGACGTGAGCGGGCGCGGCGTCGGCATGGACATCGTGAAGACCAACATCTCCAAGTTGGGCGGCGTGATCGACGTCCACAGCGAGTCCGGTATCGGCACGAAGATGACCATCACGCTGCCGATCACACTGGCGATCGTCAGCGCGCTCCTGATTCAAGCCGGTCAGCACACGCTGGCCATCCCGCTGTCCTCGGTTTCGGAGGCGATCGCCTTCGAGGAAACCGCGGTGCGCTTGGTTGACGGGCGCGAGGTGATCACCTTGCGCGGGCAGACCTTGCCGTTGTGCCGGTTGGATCGGCTGATGGCGCTGGAAACCGCGCCTTACTCTGCGTCGCGTCGCCGCTTCGTCGTAGTTGCGGCCCTCGGCCAGCGCCGGCTGGGTCTAGTCGTGGATTTTCTGTACGGCCAGGAGGACATCGTGATCAAACCGCTCGGGAAATCGCTCTCGGCGGTGCGTGGCTTCGCGGGCGCGACGGAACTGGGAGACCAGCGCGTCGGCCTGGTGCTGGATGCTGCGGGCCTGATCGAAGAAGTGCTGGCGGGTATCGAAGCTCCGCGAACGTTGGAGCGCGCCAGTGGCTAACCTCACGCAATCTACCGCTTCGCGCCTCGCGCGCCGCGTCGGGGACCGTGGGCCGGTGCGCGAATTTCTCATGTTTGCGCTTGCCGGTGAACTCTACGGGGTGGAGCTGACGCGCATCAAAGAGATCCTCAGTCCGCCGCCAATTACCATGGTGCCGCGTGCGCCGCGGAACGTGGTCGGTGTGTGCAGCGTGCGCGGCTTACTCGTCACGGTCTTGGATCTACGGCGCACCTTGAAGTTGGAGGAGCGTGCGTTGACGCGCCGCGGTCGCATCTTGCTAGGCGCTGCCGAGTCGGGTGAAGTGATCGGCCTGCTGGTGGATGAGGTGAAGCACGTGGTCCGCCTAGCGGCGAACGAGATCGAACCCGCGGCGTCCGCACTCGGCGGAGACGTGTCGGAGTTCGTGCTGGGTATCGGGCGCCCGGCGGGTGAATTCTTGATTTTGCTCGATCTACCATCGGTCGTATCCGGCTAAGCCCATGTTCAAAGAATTTCGAGGAACTCAGGCAGGGGCGCTCGGGAAGCAAGAGCGACCGGACCCTCAAAAGAGCTTGGTGGGGTTCGTCGTTGGGGACATCACCTACGCGGTACCGATCGCTTCGGTGCGCGAGATCGTCAATCCGGTGTCGCTCGCGGAGCTACCCCATGCGCCGGCGGCCATTGCCGGTGTCGCCGACCATCGCGGCGAAATCGTGCCGATCATCGACTTACGAGTGCGCTTTGGGCTCGCGCCGCACAAGGATCCTCGAAAAGGTAAATGGATCTTGATCGAGGTCGAGGGCAGGGGTGTAGGCTTGGCCGTCGACCGCGTGACCGAGGTATTCGGTAAGGGCGGATCCGAAATCAAACCTCCGCCGACGCTCGGCGCAGGCGATGAATTGCGTGGCATCTCCGGAGTCACCACGCACGACGGCGCGTTGACGTTCGTGCTCGAGGTCGGCCTGTTCGACGTGCTCACGCGCCAGATCCCGGAAACTGCGCTGCGCGCATCGATGAGGACCGCCAGATGAGTCGCGCGCGAGAGCTCGAAGCGGGTTTTGCCTCGGATGATCCAGAGTCACGTCGTCGCGCGGTCGAATTTCTTCACGAGACGCTGCGCGCTCCGCATGCCGAAGAGCCGCCACTCGATGGCGACGCGCCGAGCCGTTATCTGCTGCGCGCGCTCGGCGATAGTGATTGGCGCGTGCGAAAACAGGCCATCGAAGTGGCACGCTCGCTGGCTCCTTCGCCGGAGTTGCTGAGCGGCCTGCTCGCGGCGCTCGAGCCCGGGGACAACGTGGGCCTGCGCAACGCGGCGGTCGACGCCCTGGGTGCTTTCTCCGAGTCCGCCGTGCAGGCACTCTCCCAGAAGCTCACCACCCTCGACGCAGATGGCAAGAAGCTGGTGGCTGAAGCCCTGGCTCGTACGCAGCTCCCTTCTGCACTCGAAGCACTGCGGCCGCTCTTGGTCGACGACGATCCAAACGTGCGCGCAGCCGCGCTCGAGGCGGTCGCCAGCGTGGGCGGGGCGGCAGCGACCGAAGCATTCGAGATCTTGGCTGAATCATTGAAGCGACCCGCTGAAGTGGCCTTCGTGCGGCTGTCCGCGCTCGATGGCATCAATCGACTCGGATCGCTTTTGCCCTGGCCCGCGATCGAAGGCATGCTGCAAGATCCGGTGCTCGAGCGTTCTGCGTTCGCCGCGGCCGGTCGCTCTGCGCATCCCGAGGCATTGCCCGCACTGTTGTCCGCCTTTCAACGCGCCCGTGGCGGAGGCGTCTCCGTCGTGCTGGCGGCATTGGTCGAATACGCGCGTACAGCGGCACAAAATCCGCTGCTCGTGCGCGCCGAACCGCCTCTAGCCGTGGTCACGCGCTTGCTGGAGCTTGCCACGTCGAAAAATGACGACTTGGCGTCGCGCAAAGCGGCGCTAATCGTGTCGGGCGCGCTGGGCATCGAGCAGATCGCCCCGATCGCGGCCGAGGCGCTCTCTGACGTGCGCCTACTCGCCGAGGCAGATGAATCGCTCGGCTGGCTCGGGCCCAGGGCCGTGCCCGCGCTGCTCGGGCGCGCAGCGCAGGCAGATCCGGACACTCGCGCGGCTTGCATCGAGATCGTGACTGGGCTCGCGGATGCAAGCGCAGCGCCGAGGGCGGTCGCGCAAATCTTGGCTTGGATGGCCGCCGGCCCGCCCGTGGTCGTGCGAGCGGGCCTCGGTGCCATCACTCTTTTGGGTGATGCTAGCTGTTTTGCCACGGTCAGCTCGTGGCTCGCCAACGAAGAGGCGCAAAGCGCGGCAGAAACCGCCCTCGCCGCGCTCGCAGTGCGGTTCCCGGATTCAGCTCGCGCGCTCGCGCGCAGCGCCAAGGCCGAGGGCGCGGAGGCGCATGCCGCCGCCGTGATTCAAACCGTTTTGCCTGCCCCGGTCAGGGATACCGTCGCGGACGACGTGGCTTATCTGTCGCTGCTCGTGTCGAACTCGGCCAAGGCCGTACGTCGAGCCGCGCTTTCTGGCCTGGGCAACGCGGGCAGTGAACTCGGTGCGCACGCTGCGGCCTTTGCCTTGACCGACGAAGAGCCGGACGTGCGTTACGCGGCAGTGCTCGCGCTCAGTCGCCTCCGGAGCGCCGATGGCGTGCTGTCTGGGCTAGGAAAATTGCTGGAGCTGGTCGAGAAATCCGACGACGAAGAGCTGGTCGCAGCCGCCTTGGGCGCCTTGGCCGAGGCGGGCGATCCGCGAGTGCTGACGGTGCTGCGCCCGCTCGTGCGAAATGCCTCGCCGATGGTGGCGGTCGCCGCGATCGAAGCCTTGGCCCGCGTTCCGGATGCACGTCGCGTCGAGGCGCTGATCGAGGGTCTTTCGCACACCGAGTCGGAGGTCGTGAAGGCCTCCATCTTGGCCCTCGGCGACACCGTCGACCCGCGGGTGGCTGCTCATTTCGGCGCCTGCCTCGATCACGAAGCCTGGGACGTGCGGCGCTTGTCGGCGGACATGCTGGGCCGCGCTGGAGGCGACTCGGCCAACGCGCTGCTCCGCGCGCGCCTGGCGACCGAAGACAACCCCTTGGTTCAAGAGGCGATCAGTCGTGCGCTCGAGACCGGCTACGGGGTACGTCACACCCCGCCGCCTCACCGAGCCGGGAGTCTCAGACCGCGATGAGCTTCCGCAGCTCCGGCGAGCCCCGCCCGCGGCTCACATCCGAAGAGTTCTTGCTGCTTCGGGATGTGATCTACGAGCACGCTGGGCTGAGCTTCGACGGCGACGCGATGTTCTTGTTCGACCGCCGTTTGGCTGAGCGCGTCGAAGCCCTGAGCCTTCGTAACTTCAACGACTACTACAAGTACATTCGCTTCAACGTTCGCGGCCCTACGGAGCTAGATGAAGCGATCGAGCGGCTGACCACGAAGGAGACCTATTTCTTCCGGCAGGAGTATCAACTGCGCTCCTTCGCGAGCGAGCTGTTGCCGAGGCTTCACGCGCGCAACACGGACTCGAAGCGCCTGTGCATTTGGAGCGCGGGTTGCTCGACGGGCGAAGAAGTGTACACGCTCGCCATGTTGGTGCGTGACTCGGCTTTGTTCGAGGACTGGGAGGTGCGCATCATCGGCAGTGACATCTGCAAGAGCAGCGTCGCCACCGCCCGCCGAGGCGTGTACCAGCGGACCTCGTTTCGGGTCACCTCGGACGCGATGCAGGCACGCTATTTTCGCGAAGAGGCCGACGGGATGCACGTCGTCGACCACGTCAAGCGATTGTGTCATTTCGGCCAGTTGAATCTGCTCGACGCTGGGCGCGCCAGCATGGTCGGCCGGGTAGACGCCGTATTCTGTCGAAATGTGTTGATCTACTTCGACTTGCGCTCACGGCGCCGAGTCATCGACATTCTGCTCGAACGGCTCTTACCAGGCGGATATTTACTTTTGGGCCACTCGGAGTCGCTCTTGAATCTGTCTACGGCCTTCGAGCTGGTACACTTACGAGAAGACCTCGTGTACAGAAAACCGTTGATTACCGAGCGATGGGATAACGGAGGACGAAAATGAGCACTCAGTCACATCCTCCGCTGCGCGTTTTGATCGTCGACGACTCGGTGTTCAATCGCCGCAGCATCACCGAAATTCTATCGACTAGTCCCGACGTCGAGGTCGTCGGCAAGGCCGCCGACGGCGAGGAGGCGTTGCGCCTGGTCAGCATGCTGCGGCCGGACGTGATCACGCTGGATCTCGAAATGCCGCGCATGGATGGCTTCACCTTGTTGCGCATCCTGATGACCAAGATGCCCACGCCGGTGATCGTGGTCTCCAGCTACAGCCAGAAGGAGAACGTGTTCAAGGCGCTCGAGCTCGGCGCGCTCGACTTCGTTGCCAAGCCGGATCGCTACGCAGATCCGGACCTGGCCGCGATCCGCGACGAGCTATTGCGCAAAGTGACGCTGGCTCGCGCCGTTCGCCTGGCGCCGTTCGCGGCGCGCCGCCTGCCGGATTTGCCGCTTCAACCCGCGACGCCGGAGGCGCGACCGCCTCAGATCATGATCGCACCTCGGCAGGTCGTGGCGATCGCCTCGTCTACCGGCGGTCCCAGCGCGCTGATGGAGATCTTCTCGCGCCTACCGGAAAACTCCAAGTTTGCCGTGGTGATCGCGCAGCACATGCCGGACAAATTCACGCGCACCTTCGCCGAGCGCTTGGATCGCCGGAGCGCCCTGCGCGTGGCCGAAGCGCAGGACATGGATCCGCTTGGCGAGGGCATGGGTTACGTCTGTCCCGGCCGCCAGTGCATGGAGCTGGAAATGCCACCCAAGGGGCCGCTGCGCATGCGCGTAAAACCGCCGGACGAGCGCGACCGCTACGTGCCGAGCGCCGATCGCCTACTGACCAGCGTGGCCAACGCTGTGGGCAAGCGTGCCATCGGCGTGATCCTCACCGGCATGGGTGACGACGGTGTGCAAGGCGCCCGCGCGATCCTCGACGCCGGCGGCATCGTGATCGCCGAAAGCGAACTGACCGCAGTCGTCTACGGCATGCCCGGCAGCGCCGTACGCGCCGGCGCCACGACCATGACGCTGCCATTGCCGGAAATCGGCGACTGGATCGCCAAGCTTTAGCTTCCGAGCTTCGAGCGCAGCTCGCGCAGTTGCGCTTCGGACACCGCCGAAGGTGCGCCCATCATCAAATCTTCGGCGCCTAGCGTCATGGGGAAGGCGATCACTTCGCGGATGTTCGGTTCGTCGGCAAGCAGCATCAACATGCGCTACCAATCGATATTTGGTTGTTCAGTCGCTCCACGTCGTCGTCTGCAGCGGGGGCAGGCGTGCCCGCATTTCCGACGGCGCGTGCACGCTCGGGACCACTCACCGTTCGCGTCTGCAAGCGCGCCCGTTCCCGCGTGGCCCAACCAAAAATTGCTGTCGGAAAAACAATCTTCAGTGAAACGCGCCGGGTTCGCGGAGCGCGAACGGCGCAACTTCGGCCTGGAAGCGTTCGCCGTTTTCGAGGGCCATTTCGTAGCTGCCGTGCATCGAGCCGAAGGGCGTCTTCAAGGGGCAGCCCGAGGTGTACTCGAAGCTCTCGCCTTGGCTGAGGGTCGGCTGATGGCCGACGACTCCGGGGCCCCGCACTTGTTCGACGTCACCGGTTGCGTTGGTGATCACCCAATGGCGATTCAAGAGCTGGACGGTGTCGGGTCCTTCATTGACGATCGTGATCGTGTACAGGAAGAACCATTGTCCTTGGCGCGGATCGGAGTGATCGGGCGAGTAGCGCGCATCGACACGCACGCGCACGCCTCGGGTCAGGGCTTCGGAGCTGGGCACCGCCGCAATATAGCGGCAAATCGCCGCCGACTCCCGCCGAACGTCATGCGCTTTCGGATTTGAGCGGGAATTCTCTGGCAAAGCGCGCGAGCGGGCCGGCCAGAAGAGTCTTCCGCCAGCCATCCAAGGCATCGCCCAGCTCGGCCGTACCGTGGCCGAGCACCTGGCTGCGAAAGCCCTTCATGATTCGCGAAGGCAGCGCCAGCTCGGGCGCGACCTCCAGCGAAACGCAGACCTCGGCTCGAGCGGCGGCCAGCCAGCCGTCGAGTCGCAGTTCTTGCTTGGTCGCGTAAGCGGGCGGATCGATGGGCACGAAGCCGTTCGCGTCCGCTGCTTCAGCGGCACGCGTCAACCCGGTCACCAGGCTTTGCGCGAGTTCGCGTGACCACGAGCGGGGCACGCCCTTGATGCGCTGCAGATCGTCGACCGATCGAGGTAGCCTTCCCGCCAGCGAGAGGAGCGTCTTGTTCTCGGGCGCCTGCTCACGGTCTCTCTCTGGCAGGTCGTTGAACCATTGGATCAAATAGCGGAGCGCGGCCTGCCCGCGATGATCGAGCTGCCACGCGTTGCGGAAGGATTCGAGAGCGAGCACGGTGGGCTGCGCGCTTTCGGTCCAGACGCTCTCGGCCGAGGCGATCGGCACCAAATCGACCCGCCCGAGGGCCGTCAATCGTTGGTGCAAATATCGATACAGGTCCGGCAAGTGTTCGACGTCAGCGGCTGCGTAAGCGAGCTGCGAGGCCGGCAGCGGGCGACGTACCCAGTCGTCGGCTTGGTGCGCCTTGGTGCCGCGCAGGCCGAGTGCGCGAAACTGCGCGTAAGCGAGCGATACGCTGTGCTCGACGGTGCTCAAGGACCACGCAATTTGCGTATCGAACACGCGCGGCCTGGTGCGAAGCTCGAGCCGGTCACCGAGCAACATCACGTCTTGCTGTCCGGCGTGCAGCACCCAGAGCGCGCCGCTCTGAAAGGCTTCGCCGAGCGGCCTCAGATCCCGGAGCGCGACGGCGTCGACCAGGAAAATCCGCTGTCCGTCCGAGACCTGCAGCAAGCAAAGCTCGATGCCGGAGCGGTTCGATTCGAACTCGGTGTCCAGGTACAAAATCTCTGCGCCTCGCAGCGCTTGGCTCAGCTCGGCGAGGTCGCTGGCAGTGGCGATCAGTTTCACGAACTCCTCCTTACAGGATTTCGCGCGCAGTTCAGGCCGTTTGATCGACGCGACGCAGCGCAGCAATCGATCCGTTGCGCGGGGCTCCCGTTTTCACCCAGCTCGTGGTTAGAATGCGCCCCCGCCGGTCGGCCGCTCGACCAGTGGACCAACAGAGCCTATAACCCTCCACCCACCCGAGCGAACGCACTACTTTGGCAGCCTGTTACTTCGACGTCGACGGAACGCTGGTGAAGACCAACCTGGTTCACCCGACGCTCTACTATTTGGTCAATCAAGGCACGCCGCTGCAGACCGCGAAGCGGATCGGTCGCGCGTTGCTCGGCGCACCGCGCATGGCGTTCGCCGAACTGGTCGACCGCCGCACGTTCAACGAGCTGCTCTTCGCAAGCTACGCAGGCATGAGTGAAGATCGCATGGTGCTGCTGGCCCAGGAAGCATTCGAGAACGTGCTTCGCCCTTCGCTCTACCCGGCGGCGAGGGGCTTGATCGAAAAGAGCCGCGCCGCCGGTCACGATGTCGTGCTGGTATCGGGCGCGCTCGAAGTCGTGCTCGAGCAGGCCGCGCGCTACCTGGGCGCGCAAGAGGTGATCGGCAATCGCCTGGAGATGAAAGCGGGCATCGCCACCGGCAAGCTGCTGAAGCCAGTCGTGGCAGGCCCGGAGAAGGCGCGCTTGATTCGCGAGCACGCCAAGCGAAAAGGCTACGATTTGGCTGAATGCTTTGCGTTCAGCGACAGCTACTCCGATGTCCCCATGTTGAGCGTCGTGGGCCACCCCGCCGCTGTGAACCCCGATAAACGCTTGGCGCTGCTAGCCAAGGCCTACAGCTGGCCCAGCTTCGATCTGAATCATCCGCAATGAATCATCCCTGCCTCGTCACTCTCGAGCGCGATAGCGCTCCGCGCGTTCTGTTCGCCGGCGATCGTCTGGTCGAAGTGGATTTGCCCCCGGGCACGCGCTGTATCTACCCGAAGCCGCCCGCCCAGGGGCTCAAGGATCCAGACGCTGCCATTCGCTACGCCATCCATCACCCGCTCGGTTGCGAGCCGCTGTACGCCAAGCTGCGCCCGGGCATGAAGGTGACGATCGCGATCGACGATATCTCCGTGCCCTTGCCGCCGATGAAACGTCCGGATGCGCGCGAGCGCGTGCTCACGATCGTGCTCGGCTTACTGGCAGATCACGGTGTCGATGACATCGAGCTGATCGTCGCCACCGGCATTCATCGGCGCATGAAAGCGCATGAGATCCGGCACATGGTCGGCGACAGGATCTTCGACGCGTACTACCCGGATCGCCTGTACAATCACGACGCAGAGGACAAGCACAACCTGGTCGAAATCGGCCAGACCCGCCACGGGGACGTGCTGGAGCTGAATCGCCGGGCCGCCGAGAGCGATCTGCTGATTTACGTGAACCTGAATTTCGTGGCCATGAACGGTGGCCACAAGTCGGTAGCGGTGGGCTTGTGCAGTTACAAGAGCCTGCGCCCCCACCACAACCCGCGCACGATCGCAGCTTCGGACAGCTACATGGATCCGAAGCGCTCTCAGCTCGCAACCGACATCGAGCTGATGGGCCGGCTTGCCCACAAGCACCTGAATATCTTCACCATCGAGACTACGGTCAACAATCGGATGTTCGACCGCTCGCTCGAGTTCTTGACCAAGAACGAGGACGATCTGACTGGCAGCGAGCGCCTGAAGCTCAAGGCCATGGTGATGGCCACGAGCAAGCTACCGCAAGGCGCGCGTCAGGCAATTTTCGACAAATTCCCCGCCCCTTACGAGATCACCGGCGTGGTTGCCGGCGCCACGGACGCGGTGCACGAACAGACGATTGCCCGCAATTTCGAGCAATACTGCGTGCCGATCGAAGGCCAAGCGGACGTGCTCGTGACCGGCATCCCGTTCATTAGCCCGTACAACGTGCACGCCTTTCTGAATCCGCTGCTCGTGCAAGTGTTGGCGCAGGGCTATCTCTTCAACATGTATCGCAACGCGCCGCTGGTGAAGAAAGGCGGAACGCTGATCATCACCCATCCGTGTACGGACAAGTTCGATCACGAGCAGCACGCGCCATACATCGACTTCGTGCACCGGCTCTTGCCCGAGACGCGTGATTCAGAAACGCTGCGCAATCGCTACGAAGAAAAGTTCGCGCAGGATCCGGCTTTCATTCAGATGTTCCGCACCGGTCACGCTTACCACCCCGCGCATCCATTTTTCATGTGGTACTGGGGCGAGAACGGACGAAACCACCTGGGTCGCGTGATCGTCGTCGGCGCGGACAACGAGTACATCCCGAAACTGCTCGGTTGGGAAACCGCGCCCAGTATGGAAGATGCGTTGTATCGGGCCAAGGGTGGCGAGCTCCGCTCGCTCGACATCACGCTCTTGAAGGTCCCGCCGATCGTCATGGGCGACATGCGCTTGCCTGCGAGCGAAAGCGGAGGCGCGTAGTGGCCACCGGCTCCATCCGGCCCCAGAACGGCTCTGCCCCCAAGCTCGATTTGGCTCGCCTGCTCAGCGGCAAGCGCCTGGTCGTGGTCGGGGGAACTGGCTTTTTGGGCAAGGTTTGGTGGGCGTTTCTGCTCTCACGCTTCCCGGACATCGAACGCATTTACCTGGTGATGCGGCCCAAGGGTGGCGCCAGCGTCGAACAGCGCTACCTGAAAGACGTGGAGCCGAGCGCGGTGCTCGACCCGTTACGCACGACCCACGGTAGCGGCTTCACGGCGTTCATTCGCAGCAAGCTCACGGTCGTCGCCGGTGACGTCGTGCAACCATTTTGCGGCATGTCTTCGGAGATGCGCGAAGAGTTGCGTGGCAACATCGACGCCGTAGTCAACGTGGCCGGCGTGGTCGATTTCGATCCGCCTCTCGACGAAGCCTTGGAGGTGAACGCGTTCGGCGTACAGAACCTGGTCGCCTTGGCGCGTGATCTGGGCGGAGTGCCGCTCTTGCACACCAGCACCTGTTACGTCGCGGGCAGCCAAACCGGCCATGTGCCGGAGATCGACCCGCGTGAGTTTCCGTTCCCGCGTGCTCACGAGCTCGACCGCTCGCATTGGGATCCCGATCGCGAGATCGCCGAATGCTTGGACGTGATCGAGCAAGCGCGGCATCGTGCGAGCGACGCCTTCCGTCAGAGCCGCTTCTTGGACGAAGCGAAGAAGAACCTGCTCGAGCGCCATGAGCCAGGTCGTGGCTCGGTACTCGACGCCGAGGTGCGGCGCGTCAAGCGCAAGTTCATCGAGGCCCGTTTGGCCGAAATGGGCATGGAACGCGCGCAATTTTGGGGTTTCCCGAATACTTACACGTACACCAAGGCGATCGGCGAGCAGATCGCGGCGCGCTCCGGTTTGCCGTTCACGATCGTGCGACCGGCCGTGGTCGAGTCGACCTCGCATTTCCCGTTTCCTGGTTGGAACGAGGGCGTCAACACCAGCGCGCCTTTGATCTTCATCATTCGCCAAGGCGGCTTGCAGATCCCGGGGTCGGACAACTACTTGGACGTGATTCCATGCGACATGGTCGCGGCCGGCCTCACGCTCGCCTTGGGTGAGCTGCTCGAGGGGACCGCCAAGCCCGTGTACCAACTCGGCTCGAGTGACTCCAACCCGTGCACCATGCGCCGCTTCTTCGAGCTGAGTGGGTTGTACAAGCGTCGCTACTTTCAGAAGACGGGCAAGGGTGGGCCAGTGCTCTCGTTCTTGCAGTCGCATTACGAGGGCGCCATGCTCTCGAAGACTCAGTTCGAGCAGTACGGCCCGAACGTGATCGCCAAGCACGGCAAGGCCTTGTCGCAGCTGATGCGCAAGGCTGCGGTTGGGCCTGCGGCGCCACTCTTGAAGCCCGCGGCCAAGGCGCTCTTCGAGTTCTCGGAGCAGCAGCGCAAAGTGGGCAACGTGCTGACCGTATTTTTGCCCTTCACCAGCCAGTTTCATTACATTTTCGGCTGCGACAATACGCGCGCGGCGCACGCGCGACTGTCCGAGGCGGAGCGCGCCCTGGTCGATTGGTCACCCGAGAGCATCGATTGGCGTTCTTGGTTCTTGGACGTGCACGTGCCGGGTCTCGAACGCTTCGTGTTTCCGCAAATCGAGGAACGCCTGCGTCGGCCCAAGAAGGCGCCCGAGCGACACGACACGTTGCCCGCCATGCTCGACGAAATGGCGGAGCGCTTCGCTCTCGGCGTCGCTTTGCAGCGCACCGAGAAGGACGGGCTCAGTCGGCTTTCGTTCAGCGAGTGGCGCGAGCACTCTGCGGCCTGCGCAGCACGTCTGATCGAGGCCGGCGTGCGCCCGGGCGATCGCGTCATGCTTTCGGCGCACAATCATCCCGCTTGGCCGATCGCGTTCTTCGGCATCTTGAAGGCCGGCGCGACCGTCGTGCCGCTCGATCCCAACATCGACCTGGCGGCGGCGGAGAATTTGCGCGAAGCGTCGGGCGCGCGCGTTTTCATCGCGGACGCTCAGGTCAAACAGCGCTTGGCTGCGCTATCGAGCCATTTGGCCTTTTGCGACCTGCTTGCCATGGCCGAAAGTGGCTCGATCGGTCTGGGCGTCGTGGCCGAACCCGACGATGTGGCGGTGCTCATCTACACCAGCGGCACCACTGGCAAGCCCAAAGGCGTTCAGCTCACCCACAAGAATCTGACCTCGCTGATCGCGTCGCTGGCACCGCTCTTTCCGCTCGGGCGTGGCGATCGCGTGCTCAGTGTGTTGCCGCTGCACCACACGTTCGAGCTCACCTGCGGCTTGCTGTTGCCCTTGTCGCGCGGGTCGCGGATCGTCTACCTCGACGAGCTGAACGCGGATCGCCTGGTCAATGGTCTGCAGGTCGGCAAGATCACTGCGCTGATCGGCGTCCCCGCGCTTTGGGAAATGCTCGAACGGCGGATCGTCGCGCGCATCGCCGAGCACGGCGCGCTCGCCTCTCACGTGTTCGAGTTCGCGATCGAGCTCAATCGCTCACTCGGGAAAAACCTGGGCATGGATACCGGCAAATTACTGTTCGGTCCGGTGCATCAAGGCCTCGGGGGACATCTAAAATTCTTGGTCAGCGGCGGCGCTGCGTTGCCGCAGAGTACGCACCACCTGTTCGCTGGGCTCGGCCTGCATTTGGCCGAAGGCTACGGTTTGACCGAAGCTTCACCCGTACTGAGCGTCGCGCAAGGTGGACCGCGAGCGAAGGCCGGCCACGTGGGGCGAGCAATCCCGGGCGTGGAGCTCAAAATCGATTCGCCCAACGCGGAAGGCGTGGGCGAAGTTTGGGCGCGCGGGCCCAACGTGATGCTCGGCTACGCGGGTGACGAAGAAGCCACGAGCAGCGTAATCAGTGACGGCTGGCTGCGCACAGGCGATCTCGGTAAGCTCGACCGTAAGGGTCAGCTCACACTGGTCGGTCGCGCCAAGGACGTCGTCGTCGCCTCTAGCGGCGAGAACGTTTATCCGGACGACGTGGAAGCTCGCATCGGCAAGCTCGAGCACGTGCACGAGCTGACGGTGCTCGGCATACCCGACGGGCGCGGTGGAGAACGCCTGGCCTGCGTGCTGATCCCGGAAACGAGCGACGACGTGCCGCGCAGCAAGCGTCACGAACGTGCGCGCGCGGCGCTCGATGCCGCGCTGGCGAATTTGCCTCAAATGCAGCGGCCCGCGCTCACCCTGGTGTTCGACGCACCTTTGCCACGCACCTCCAGCCGGAAAGTGAAACGTGGCGATGTGCGTCGCTTGATCGAACGCGCCTTGGCCGCGGCGGAGCCTCCGGCGAGCTCCCGAGGCGCGTCTCGCGACGGCGCGGCCATGCTGGTGCGGAACGCGATCGGCACCATTGCTCGCCGCGATCCCGCTTCGATTCGCGGCGAGATGACGCTGCGCGGCGACTTCGGCTTCGATTCACTGATGCTGCTCGAACTGCTCGTCGCGCTCGAAGCGCACGTAGGGCACTCGCTCGACGCCGAGCGTCTCGCGGCGGTCGGCTCGGTGGCCGAAGTCGAAGCGGTCGTGCGCGAAAGGCGCGATGCACGCAAGCTCACCACGACAGGCCTGATCGAAGACGCGCAAGAAAAGCCCCTCGAGATCCCGCCAGCGCTGCGCGATGCCGCGATGCACTGGATGGGCCTCGCGCAGATGGGCTTCTACGACAAGGTCCTTCGCACCAAGGTCAGTGGCCGCGCCTTCATTCCGCACAATCGCAGCACGATCGTGGCCGCGAATCATGCCAGCCACCTGGACATGGGCCTCGTGAAATATGCGCTCGGAAGCTACGGCAAAGACTTGGTGTCATTGGCGGCGCAGGACTATTTCTTCGAGGGCAACCGCTTTCGCAAGGCATATTTCGAGAACTTCACGAACCTGGCGCCGATGACGCGCGGTGGATCCTTGCGACAGGCTTTGCGCCAAGCCGGAGATCTGCTGGAACGAGGAAAGACCGTGCTGATTTTCCCAGAAGGGACGCGCAGCGCGGACGGCGAGATTCACGAGTTCAAAGCCTCGCTCGGTCACCTGGCGCTGCACCACGACAAGGACATCTTGCCAGTGTGGCTCGGCGGGACGCACGCCGCGCTGCCCAAAGGAAGCAGCGTACCTCGACAGCGAGAGGTCGAGGCGCGGATCGGTTTGCCACTGCTGGCGGTCGATCTGGAGCGCCTGACTCACGGCTTGCCGATGAGTGAAGCGTCGCGCGTCGTCGCCAAGCTCGCCGAGCGTGCGGTCACCGAGCTGTCCAAGGGGCGCGTGCTGGATCTGAAGAAGCTCGTGCCAAGAGATGTCGCTGCCGTGCCTGCCGTGCTCGAAGACCGCACACTGGCCCCGGTATTTCACGAGCTGAAGACGCGCTTCGTTGCCGGCAGCGTGGAAAAGCCGGTGAGCTTCTATTTCTCGCTCGGTGACACGGAACGCTGGAGCGTGCGCATCACGCAAGACAGCTGCGAAGTGATTGCCGGCAAAGTCGAGAGTCCGGCTGATTGCGTGCTCAAGACCACACCTCAGATGTTTACGCGTATCGTGCGCGAAAAGTACACGCCCTCGCCTGCAGAGTTCGTCGCCGGCGCGGTGAAGTCGAACAACATCCAGCTCTTGTTCACGTTTCAGAAAGCATTCCAGCTGCAGGGGACCGGAAATTGAAACGACTTTGGGTTGGTGGTGCCACCGGCTTCCTCGGCACGCACTTGGTGCGCGCCCTCAAAGAGCAGGGTCATGAGCTGGTACTCGCCTCGCGCTCGGGGGGGCAAGTCGAGGGGCTCCCGGTGTTGGCGGTAGACGTCCTCGACCCGGTTGCCGTTGCTGAAAGCGCGCGTGGCTGTGACGGCGCGTTCCTGGCGACCGGCAAGGTGTCGCGCGATCGAGACGCCGGGGAAGATCTGCACCGCGCCCATGTGCTGGGCACGCGTGGCGCGCTCGCCGGTCTGCGCAGTGCAGGAGTGCGGCGCGTAGTGGTGGCCAGTACCAGCGGCACAGTTGCCGTCAGCGGTGACGCCTCGCAAATCGCGGACGAGAACGGCCACGTGCCGCTTTCGCTAGTCGCCATGTGGCCCTACTATCGCAGTAAATTGTACGCTGAACGAGAAGCACTCGAGGCGAACGGTTCTGACTTCGAGGTGGTGCTGGTCAACCCCAGCCTGCTGCTCGGCCCGGGGGATCTGCGTGAGTCTTCGACCGGTGATGTCCGGCGCTTTCTCGAGCGGGCGATCCCCGCCATTCCTGCCGGAGGTATCGCCTTCGTCGATGTGCGTGACGCCGCGCAGGGCATGTGGCTGGCCTTCGAACGCGGGCGCCCCGGCGAACGTTACATCCTCAACGCCAAGAATATGACCGTCGCCGCGTTCTTCCAGCGCCTGGAGCGTATTGCAGGCGTGAAGGCGCCAGCCCTGCGCATGCCCCGTTCGCGTCCGTTGGCGATCGGCGTCAACCGGCTGTTTTCCAAGGCTCTGCGCGCAATTGGCGGTGAGCCACCAGTGGAGGAAGTGAGCGTCGAGATGGCGCAGTACTACTGGTATTGCAGCTCCAGCAAAGCCGAGCGCGAGCTCGGCTTCAGCGCGCGGGACCCGGGAGAGACATTGCGCGAAACCGTAGCGGATCTGGTCGCGCGCAAAGTGGTGTTCCCGAAGCGCACTGCAGGCGTCTCGGGTTTTGCCTGATCGCCAAGTACTGGGCTAAACACGCGACAAACGCAGTTATTCCCGAGGCCAACCGGGCTTTACAGCGCGTTTGCTGGTGCTTACTTGAATGGCTAGGCTGTGCAATTTGCCGAGCCCAAGCTGCTGGAGGAAAGGTCCGTGTTCAAACGCATCGCGCTACTAGTTCTGACCAATTTCGCTGTCATGGCCGCGATCACCGTCGTGATCAACGTTTTGAACGCGCTGGGCGTGTTCGGACATGGCGACTTCATGCGGAACTACGGGCCGCTGGTCGTGCTGTCCGGCGTCGCCGGTTTCGGCGGCTCATTCATCTCGCTGCTCGCCTCCAAGTGGATCGCCAAGTGGACCACGGGCGCCCGGGTCATCTCTCAGCCGCGTACTTCGGATGAAGCGTGGCTCTTGCAGACCGTTCAGCAGCTGGCCGAACGCGCCGGCGTGGCGACGCCCGAGGTGGCCATCTACGAGTCTCCCGAGCTGAACGCCTTTGCCACCGGTGCGACGCGCAATAGCTCGCTGGTCGCCGTCAGCTCCGGTTTGCTGGCGCGCTTGAATCGCGCGGAAGTCGAGGCCGTAATCGGACACGAGCTCAGTCACGTCGCCAATGGTGACATGGTGACCCTGACCCTGCTGCAGGGCGTGCTGAACACCTTCGTCATCTTCTTCTCGCACGTGATCGGACGCTTGATCGACAGCGCGTTGCGCGGTCGAGACGACGATCGACGTGGTGGTGGCATGGGACAGTTCTTCGCCACCATACTGGCGCAGTTCGTGCTCGGCTTCTTGGCCATGCTGGTCATCAATGCCTTCAGCCGCTGGCGCGAGTTCCGCGCGGATCGCGGTGGTGCAAACCTCGCCGGTCGCGCCAAGATGATCGCCGCGCTGCGTCGCCTGGGCTCGGATCAAGAGACCGCGCTGCCGAAATCGATGGCCGCGTTCGGCATCAATGGTGGCGGCCTGGTCGGTCTTTTGCGTTCGCACCCTCCGATTGAAAAGCGCATTCAAGCGCTGCAAGCGGAGGGCTACGGCGCGACCGTCAACGCTTCCGTTTGAGAACGTCGCTGCGCGGCGGGCCGCTTGCCGCGGCAGCCTTGGCCGGTGCCGAAAGGCCCAGCTTGCCGCGCATCAAGTCTCCGAGGCTACCGAAGCCCACCTTCTCGGGTGGCTTCTTCTTTTGGCTCGCTTCGGGCTTGGCGGAAGGGGTCTCGTCTGTCGTAGCCGGTGCCGGAGTGGCGCTGGCACCCGAAGCGAAGTCGCGGAAGTTTTGCTCTTCTTCTACTCGCGCGACGCGTGTGGCACTGAAGCGCAGTTTGCCCTGGGCATTCGCGTCGAGCACGACCACGGTCAGATCCTTGCCGACCGTGAACAGCTTGCGATGATCCGAGCCCGGAGGCAGCGGCAGCTCACGTAGCGGGATCAGACCGTCGCCCTTGGCAGTCGACACGAACACGCCGAATTTCTCGACGCGAGTGATCTTGCCGGGGAGCACCTCGTTGGCGATCGGTGTCTCACCGGGAGGCGCGGCTTGCCCGAGTGCCTTGCACAGCGAGCCCTCGAAGCGCGGCTCGACCACGCTGACGCGCAAGCGATCACCGATCGACACCCGCATTTTGCCCTCGGCGTCCAACAGGTCGGCACGCGGGATGCGGCCGTCGCTGGGCATGCCCACGTCGATGAATACGAACTCACCCGCTACCTGCATCACGGTGGCGTCGATAACCTCACCTTTGTTCAGACGGCGCCGAGCGCGATCGCTCCCGCCCTCGGTGGTCATCAAAGACGCAAAACTGTCGGTCGGCATGGGCGGCAGTCTGCCATTGCCCGTGGATTGTACAAGACTTGCGCAACTCAACCGTTCCAACGGCCGAAAACCGCGCTTTTTCTCGGCGCAAGTAGACAAAGGTTGGAATTTTCTCCGAAGCGAGGCCGAAAGTATGCCGGCCGGCGGCGTGGCGCTGGCGTCCATCGGCTCGACTCGACTCGCGCGAGCGTGTACCGCACTGATAGCGCCGGCTCGCACCTGGTCGTTCACGATCAGAATGGCGCGCTCGAAGCGGGCGCGCGCGCGCCTGATCTTTTGTGATGGTCAAGCGTGTCGGCGCGGCGCGGCGTAGCCTTCGGCGTCGAATTGCGGGTGCGACGCCAGTGACGCCGAAGGCTGAGTGCAGCTGGGAGGCTTTCGGTGACCATCAAAGAAACAGCCTACTGGGTGCGGCGGTCCTGGCCGGGTTCGGACGGGCCGCGCTGGCAGCATCACGTGGCGAAACCCGCCTCGGCGCGCACGCGAAATGACCATTGTTCTCCGCATCGTGGAGTCCTACGGTGCGTGTCGATGGGCCGGTGAGGAAGGAGCGACGCGCTCGCTTCCGATACACGGTCGAGTCACGCAACGGTTGCGCGGCGCGCGGGCGCGGAGAGAACGTCGGGCATTCGCACGCCTATCGTGCGTCGCGACGGTTCTCGGGTACGGCTTCGAAGTCGGGGAGTACACAACCCCAGGTTTCCGTCTGCGATTCGCAGATATTGGCGTTTACCCTGAGCACGGAGAAAAATTGCATGTTTGGCAATACGAAGAGGCTGTGCGCATTGATGCTACTGGCCCTGAGCGCACTGATCGGATGCGGAAGCTCGCCAGAAAGGACCGACGCGAACGCCCATGTCGGAGTCTTGTCTTCGGCACTCGTGGCGACCGCGCAGGATGGCGCATCCTACCGGTTCCCCGCCGGCGCGCTCCTGCTCGTGTATTCGGAGACATGCAACGCCGCCCTTGACCTGGGCACAGGCGAAGACCAAGCCTCCGTGAGGCTGCCCGTGGGTGCGTTCGTGGCGGTGCCTGTGAGCACAACTCAACTCGAAAGGACGTCGAATGGCACGACCACATTGGTAGACGCGACGCTGCTCAACGCCAGTCCCATCAGGTTCGATATCGCCGAGAATCAGCTGACTTCGCTCGAGCTGCGGTTCCAAGTCACCGACCTGACCGCCGTCACCTTCTCGGTCGGCACGCTACAGGTCTCACTCGGCGTCGAAATCCAGCAAAGGCAACTTCTAGAGGATGCCACGGTCACGGTACAAAAAGTGACCTTCGGCGCGTCCGCAACCAGCGAAGCCAGAGACCTGCTTGCAGTCGACGTGGATGCGGTACTCCCGTACCATCTGGAGTTCGAACCAACAGGCGGCTGGAGCATGGAGCTGGTCAACACCGCCTGCATTCGCGGGCGGCTGACCTCGGCGAGGTCCTTTCCCGAGAGCCTCTTGGCCGCACGTTTTGCGGAGGTCATCGGCAGCGGCGCCACCTACTGCATCTCCGACACTGGCTCCCGGGATCTTGCCTTCTTGCAGGTCTTCGGGGCGACGACGCCTGTGGACCAGAGCACTGCGTTGCCTGGAAACAACAATCTGTTCTATCTCCTGATTGACGGAACCATCGACGATGTCTTCGATGGCGTCACGCTGCGCCAACAAGAATTGGCAAAGCCTCACACCTTCAGCGAGGGTCATTTCACGCATCGAATCGTGGACGGCAACGCGAACGAAATAATTGCCGACGTCTTTGGTTCACTCGACGGCGATTTCCAGCTGAAACCGTAGCTCGCTCGGCGCAACGTCGCCGGCTCGCCCGCGCGCTACTGATCTTCAGAGTCTAGAACCACCAAAGGCCCACCCACCCGCCAAGCGGTTCACCACCTCGACCGCCCGGTCGCCTCGAGGCCCACACGCCGGGTAAGTACTCGCTTACATAAAACCTATAGTGGGGCGTGCGTTCGCCGGTCTGCAGTCATTGAACGGCTGTGCGACGCGTCCTGGCCGGCGAGACCCGGCACGCGGACTCGGTATTGCGGGTCGGATGCGGACTGTCCCGCTGCCCGTAAACCGTGTCAATCGACCATCATAGATCCTTGACAGCCGAGTCGAGAGCCTGTCTCTTCGTTCGGGGTGCTCGGACTCGACCGCCTCGAGCTCTATGGCTACCGGCACACGATTGACGAGAGTTCGCGCTGCCCAGCTCATAGTCGCGCTCGCGACCGCGGCCGTTTGCACGACCACGCTGCACGCGCTCCTGGGTTCACGCAGCGCGGCCGGCTTCGATTGGGTCAATCACGACGTTGCCAATATTCTGTACCTCGGCAAGCGCATGCTGGCCGGGGACCGGTTGTACGCCGATCTCGCAGAAACCAACCCGCCCGCGGTCTTTTTCGTCGGCGAGGGAATGGCGGTCTTGTCGGGCTGGCTCCGGGTGTCGCCCGTGCACCTGTTTCATACCTGCGTCGTGCTGCTGGCTCTGTTCGGGGTGTGGGTGATTCAATCCATTTACGCGCGCAGTACTCGAGCCATCGAGCTGATCTTGAGCTGCGAGGCCTTCCTGCTCGTGCTGACCGGTGGCGGTTTGCCTGGCGAACACGGCCTGACTTACTGCTTCGGACAACGCGAGCAATTGTTCGCGCTAGCATTCCTCTCGTACCTTTTTTGGCGGCTGTCCGAGCAAGGCCTGGGCGCAGTGAGCGACGTCATGTGCTTCTTGGTCGGCTATCTGGCGAGCATGAAGCCGCAGTTTGCCATTCTGGTCGTGGCGCTGGAGCTATGTTGTCTGTCGGAGGACCGAGGAACCATCCGCCGCGTCGCCCCGATTGCCGCTGCCGGTGCGCTGCTGCCCTATGTGCTGCTCGTGCTGCACTCGCCGCTCTCGGTGGCCAGGCTGTGGACCGAGACGATTCCGCTGCACACGCGAGGCATCTATGGCTATTTCGACCAGCCGTACTCTTATTTCTTCGGCTCACCCCAGCAACTTGCGGTGATCATATACGCCGCAAGCATCGGCTATTTCGTGTGGTCGGGTGCCGAGCTCTCTCCGCGAGTGCGACGCTCGATCTACGTACTCCTGCCTTTATCCTACGGGCTGCTCCTGCAGCAGCACAAATTTTGGGACTATCACGCAATTACGCTATTTGCGCTGCTCGTCGTCCTCGCTTACCACCTGGGAGCGGCTCTGATCGCACGCTTACCCTCCGATCGTGCGCTTCCCCTGTTCGGGCTGCTGTCGGTAGCGGTCGCGGTTCAAAACTGGGTCGGTGTGGCCGAACTCCGAACCATGATTTCGGGCTGGAAGGCGGGCGTGGGGGTAGACGCGCGGCTGCTCAAAATTGCGCCACTCTTGGCGGGTCGGCGCCGTGTTCTCTACTACTCGACTTCAATCTCGCACATGCGGCTCGCGTTGCTCTTGGACCAGCACGCCATCGGTCGCTGGAGCCATGAACTGATCTATCCGTCGCTAGTTCGCGACACCGATGCCCGGCGCCGCGAGCGCTCGCTCACTCGATACTGCGCCGACCAGCGCCAATTGATTGCCGATCAAAGGCCCGAGGCCGTGGTCTTTCACGCGACGGGGCAAGGGCTCCGAACTCCCGAGCAAGAGTTGCAGCCTTTGCTCGTCGACCGGTGCCACGTGCTCCCGGAGCGCGAATACCTCAGAATCGCCCCTGCGGATGTGCCAGAGGCGACCGTGTTCTTGAGACGGTGACTTCGTGCACGAAGATGATTTCTGAACCGCTGGGGTGAGCACCGTCGACCAGCGTCGAGCCCAAGCGCCGTGAGCTTCCCGCAGTATGCGCCTTCGTCGCGCCTCGCCACCCGGGCGCCTCGACCGCGATCATCGCCCGCCTTGGCCTTTCCCGGGCCCCAAGTAGAACTAGTCCAGGTAACCGAGGCGTTTGAGCTCAGCTCCGGGGTCGACCAGCCGCCCCCCCACTGCGCGCGTGAGCGCTGCCAGCTCCTTTCGATCTTTCCGCACGAAGACGGTCAGCGGCAGGGCTTTGAGCGGGGCGAGAAATCGATACGGGAACTGCAGCAACGCGTATTCTTCATGATAGTGAGTGAAGGCGGGCTGAGTGTAGAAGTCGGCGGCTTCACTCACCAGGTTGAAAGCGTAAAAAGTCGGGCGCCTCGCGGACACGTACTCCACTTCCTTGCGGCCCGCGCCAGACCGAGTGGGCGTTCCGTTCGCGGCAATGTGCGCGTCGCATAGCCCCGCCATATCGAGCGTTTTCGTCTGCCAATAAAAGGGTAAAATGCCTGCCAGCTCCGTCGCCAGCAGATCATCCTTTCGAGCAAGCGGTGCGAGCCGTTCCCCCATCCGTCGCACGCGCGCCAGATCCACCGAGCGCTTGCTCTCGACAGCGAGCCGCGTGCGAGCGCCGAGCACCATCAGAACGAGTGCCAGCGCGGTCAGGGCGTACGACGGAGCGTGACCCACGCGCGTTCGCTGCTCGGCGTGGAAGAACAGACCCCGCAAACCAAGCGCCGCGCCCATCGCCAGGGGCGTGATACAGGGCGTCAGGGTGCGATCGAAGGGCATCCAATCGCCGTCACTCCAGACCGCGAGTGCCGCGCAGCCCAGCGTGAAGGCCAGCACCGTGACCCCAGCCTGACGAGTCTGCTTGAGCAGCAGTGTGCCGACCAAGAGTGCCGATGCAAGGGTGTGGCTCTGAGCGTAGTCCTTCAGCAGCGTGCCGCCGGGACCGTCGACTACCCCCAGCAACGCAGCGCGGACCGTGGAGTGGAGCAGCCAACCCATGTGCCCCCCTTTGGCGAGTACCGAATTGGGCAACCAGGCTCCGTAGTAAAGACGACGAAACAGCAGCCACGGGCCGAACACGATCGCGAAGCGCGCCAACTCGAGCTGCGCGCGCTTGATCGCTCCCGGCGCGCGCCCGCGAAATGCGCAGCCGATCGCGAAGGCCAACAGGAAGAAAGCAAACCCTTCTGGGCGCACGAGTGCCGCCACAGCGAATACCGTGGCCCAAGTCGGCTGCGCGTGATTGCTGGCGGAGTCCGCGAGTTGCAGCGCGAGCGCGAACGCCACCAGGCTCGCGTAGAGCAACGTTTCGAGCCCTGTTTGGCTGTGAAAGGCGAGCTGTGCGGAGGACGCGACGAGCAGCGCAGCGCTCAGGCCGAGGAGCCGTCCGGACTCATCCCGAACGCAAGCACGCACACCCAAATAAGCAGCCCAACAACACGCCGCAAAGGCCAGACTGCCGAGCAAAGCCGCTGCGCGGTAGGGGTCTCTACCCATGGCTAGCGGAACGGCAATCAAGAGCGCAAAGGGTGAGGACGAGGTGCCCTCGACGCGCTCACCCGGATTGAAGGTGAGCCCATTGCCGTGAACGAGGTTCCACGAATATCTGAAGGTGATGAATGCGTCGTCGATGATCTCGCCCGAATAGGAGCGAGCATGCATGACGGCAGCGACGGCGACGGCGGTCAGGACAAGATAGCCCACCTGTACCTTCCAACCCAGTGTAGCCAGCGCCCACACGGCACGTGGAACCGCTTCGCGCAGGCCAAGCAAATACCTCACCGCGCCGCCCGCAGCCCGCCGGCGCAGCCCGCTCGCTGACGTCCCGATCTGCGTCGGCTCGCGACGATTCACGGCAAAGCGTAGAAGGTGAACGCCGGCGCTTGGACGTCGTAAGCTGCACTCGCATAGGCCGCGCTCTGTACGCAGGAACTGGCCGGGACGCTCACGAGCACGTAGTTGGGAAGCGGTGTTGCAGCCGCGTAACCCTGAATCTCATCGGACAAGATGGAATTGCCGTCACAGCTGGGTGCCAAATAGCTGAACGACTTGCACCGGGTGGTGCACAGGTGCACCGCGATGGTGCCGGGATGTGGCGCAGCGAACAGATTCACCAAATTACCATTTCCGCGGTTGAATGGCCGTGCGCACCCCGGTTGGAGCTGATAGTCCCCGTCGCCAACCAGGCCGTTGCAGTTGCTGTCCGGCATTTGCGGCCCGCATCCTTCCGTCATTGGCCCGACGTCCCCATGACAGTCTCCGAAGGCGGTTTGGACACCGGCAAACAGCACACATTCTTGGGTTCCCGCCCTGCACGTGCCGATGCCGTCTTCGGGATGGCCGTTACACGCTCGTTGAGTGGCCAACGCGCAATCGCACTGACGCAGCCGGCAAAGGCCCGGCGCGGTGGCTACAGGTTCATCGGTCGATGCTCCAGCGCCGGCCTTGGCGGCTGGCGGCGCGCCGGCTACAGCGCTGCGAGTGCCTCCGTCGTCGGCCTGCCCAGCCACTTGGGAGTTTGCGCCCCCGACGCCGTCACTCTCCAACACCCGCCCGCCACACGATGCGAAAAGCAGCGTGGCTAGGCCAGCCAACGCGGATGCGTGCTTGGAACTAGTTTTTATCATGACTTACCAGCGCTCTTGCTCATCGACCCCAAGAAGAGAGGTCATTGGCCAGGGAGTTCAGCTCCAATCAGGACACCCCGATGCGTCCGTTGCGGCTGGCTCTGTGAGGGCGCGCATGCCATCACGAACGGCACCGCGCCCAACGACATCCCGCGACGATTGAATCTCGCGTACGGCAAGTGACCTGTCAAGCGCGGGCTGACTCCCTCTTTGCCGTCAGGGGGCGTTTTTCCCATTTCGAGATCACGAGTGATCGCGGCGCCTCCGTGCGCCCACTCACGATTGCGAACCAAGAGCCGGGCTCAGACCGAGCTTCTTGGCCGCGTTTGCGCAACAGCCAAGGAGGCGCCGAAATCGAGGTAGCGAGACCTGTTGGGATAGTGGCGGAGAGGGAGGGATTCGCCCCGGCCTATTTTGCGCGCGCATCAAGGCGGATGGAGCGTGCCACGGTGATCGCCGTGATGTGCACGATCGTATCCACGTTTGCGCCCTGTTGCAGCACGTTGACCGGCTTCTTCATACCCAGCACGATCGGCCCGATCACGTCGCCATCG
>Ga0302322_100000053_pt1 | contig 65051 bp, 41 predicted proteins | sample Fen_T0_2_FD_203757 | JGI IMG/M metagenome (GOLD analysis project Ga0302322, IMG submission 203757) | Peat permafrost microbial communities from Stordalen Mire near Abisko, Sweden - Fen_T0_2 | ecosystem: Environmental > Terrestrial > Soil > Wetlands > Permafrost | place: Sweden: Abisko...
CGAGGAACGTCGCCCCGAGCTGAGCTCAGAACCTTGGAGCGCTCCGATAAAAGGTGACTTTGGCGAAACGAACCCAAATTGAATTGGTTCCCCGCTGTTTTCAGTGGAATCGGCGATCAAGAGATTTGAACAGCGTGAAGTTTTGGGACGGAGACGTGAGCCGATGTCGCTCCTCCGGAGCTGGAAAATCAAAGGGGACGGTGCGGCTACAAAGATATCGCCCCTGACGGGGCTACCTGACCGTTTCCGCCGCACGCGCAAATCCTTGGCCCCTTGGAAAATTGGCTGGCCAAACCCATTGTTCCTGGGTAAACTTCGCCTACCGGCATTGCCCGCACTCAATGCCGGTAGGCGAGAATTTTTAAACCGCAGTGGTTGCGGCCATCAAACTGCTCGTCGGGGGGGCAGTTAGTCTTCTGGCAACTCCATGACCAGCTTGGGGCGGGTGTGGCTGACGCCAAACCGCTGGTTGGGTGGTCACCCATTGTCAGCCAAGGTGAAGGGGATACTGGCTCGGGCTCAGCCTTGGATTCCTGCCGGCCAGTCCTCGAAAACTGAAATCCAATCTTCTATTCCATCGAAAATAGCGAAGAACCATTGAATTATATGTAAGCAATTATAAATATGTATGATGTGACAAATTCAGCGTTTTTTAACCTGTCAAAACGAACCCAAAACGAACCCAATTTGAATCCAAATAAACCCATTTTATCCATGCTTGTTGGGTTGAATTTGTCCCAATGGCGGTGGTTTCAGGCCTCGTTTTGCGTGCCATGGGGCGGACCATTTCCAGCGGGATGGTCATTTTTGACCAACTTCGGGCTCGTTCGTTTGCGATGGTGGTCCCCGCCCCAGTTTCAGTGGCGACGCTGGTTGGGCTCAAAATGAACACGGCGCCAAGGTGCGCTCGCCACCCGGTGAGGAAACGAAAACGTGTTGCCTTGAAGAGAAAAGTGGTTCAGGCTGAAAGGCATTCCCCATGAAATGGATTTGTATTGCGCTGCTGTGGTTGGGTTTGCCGTTTGCGGCCTGGGCCGATGGCATGGTAATTCCCACCGTCGCCTACCCCGCCCACGTCACGATCCCCGACCAGCGGGCGCTGATCCATTTCACGAACGGCACCGAGCGGCTGGTGATTGAAACCCGCTTCACCGGCGCGGGCACCAACTTCGCCTGGGTCGTCCCCTTCCCCAATGAGCCGGTCATCGAGGCCGCCACGACCGGCTTGTTCCCGACGCTGGAATATCTGTTCCGCCCCGAGATTATCCACCATGTGCCGCGCTATTACATCGGCATTTTGTTCGGGCTGGGGTTCCTCTATTTGTTTTGGCGCGCACAGCAATCCGTCTGGGACGGTCTTTACGTCGTCGTTGTTATTGTGTTGCTCATTATTCTTGCCGCTGCGCTCCTGCCGGCGCTGAGTAAAACGAAAAGCATGTCGGAGGGCGCCACGACTTCCTCTGCCGACGTGTCCATCCTCGACCGCAAGCTCGTGGGCATTTTTGAAACCACCACGATTTCCGCGCGTGACCCGGCGGCGCTGGAAAATTGGCTGCGCGATAATGGCTTTGCCCTTCCCACCAACGCCGCGCCGGTCATCGCCAGTTACGTCAAAGGCGGCTGGGTGTTCGTGGCCAGCAAAATCCGCCGCGACCGGCCGGAGTTGGACACCAGCACGCCCCATCCTCTCTCGTTTACGTTCAAGACCTTCAAGCCGGTTTATCCGATGCAACTGACTGGACTGAACAACCCGTCGCTGACCGTGGCGCTGTATGTCTTTGGCAACGCCGGAGCCAGCGCGCCCCATTTCAAAGTGGAAAGCTGCGCCCGGACCCGCCTCGCCCATCCCCTGCTCCGCCATTGGATCGGCGATTCATCCGTCGTCACCAAACTCACCGCCACACTTTCACCACGCACCATGCGCCAGGATATCTGGCTGGAAGAGTCGTCTTATAATTCCGAGAAAAAGCACCGCCTGTACAGCCAGCAAGGCGCACTCACCATCGCGCTGAATTGCGGGGCCGGGTTCTTTGCCTTGTGCCTGACCATCCTCTGCCTCCTCGCCTTCGCCCATGAACTTGAACGGCACCGGGCCAAACTGCTGAAACGAACGGGCGGCGCTGCCCTCGCCGGCATTGTGCTTGTTGGTCTGGTTTATCTGTCACTGCCCAAAATTGATGTAAAAGTGGCGAAGGGTTACCATGGCTATGATATTGGAATGAATCACTTGGCGCTCGAACTCGCTTTGGAAAATGGTAACTGGCAGACCGTCACAGCCGCCCGGGCCGGGCTCAAAGAAATCATTTCCAACCCGACCAATGCCGTCAACTATGGTCTCAAAAGCTGGGACAATACAATTATTGGCGGGCAATTACGCGAAGAAGATTCACCCGGAAATTATCTCCTGCGCGAGACCAACCATGAATTACAAGTCATCGTATATAATCTTGATGGCAGCGAGAAGATTTCCGAGCGCAGATATCAACCCACCTCGCATTAAGCCATCGGCGTGGCCAGCAAATTGACTCGACCCGGAGCCCTTCTGCTGGCATCAAGTTGAGGTGAATTTAAAATCTGTCCGCACCGTCGCGATCGAAGCCGCTCTTGCCGCCGGCAAGGTCATGCATGACAACTGGCTCAAACCCAAACGCGTCAATTGCTCCGAAGCCCATGACATCAAGCTGGAACTCGACGTGCGCTGCCAGGCCCTGATCGAGAAGATTCTCGGCCGGGCATTCCCGGAGATTCCCGTTCTCGGCGAAGAAGGCAACACCGGCGATGTGAACGCGGAATACCGCTGGGTGATTGATCCGATTGACGGCACGGTGAATTATTTCTTTGGCATTCCGCACGCCGCCACCTCGATCGCGCTGCAATATCGCGAGCAATCGGTCGTAGGCGTGATTTACGATCCGTTTGCCGCTGAACTCTGGACGACGATCAAGGGCGAGCCCACGCGGCTGAACGGCAAGGTGGTCAAGGTGAGCGAGCGCGCCAAGGTGTCCGACGCGATTCTCGCGATCGGTTTTTCCAAGAGCCAGGACAACCTGGAAAAGTGCCTGCCGCACATGGCCCGGCTGACACGCCGCGCCAAAAAAATCCGCGTGATGGGTTCCGCCGCCATTGAACTGGCCTATGTCGCCTGCGGCCGGCTGGACGCCTACGTGGAGCGCCGCATCAATCTCTGGGACGTGGCCGCCGGCAGCCTGCTGGTGGAAAATGCAGGTGGAGAATTTTATACGGTGCCCGCGCCGGGCAAATACCGCTACGCCATGTGCGCGGACAACGGCAAACTGCGGAAGAAACTGCAGATTGGCACGCTGCTGAACTGAGTTACCGAGGAAACCGGCTTACAGGGTGGTAAAAAATGCTTTCAGCTTGGCCAGTGCCTGGGCACGGTGGCTGAGTTGGTTTTTCACGGCTTCACCGAGCTCGGCAAACGACTCGGTGAATCCGTCCGGCACAAACAGCGGATCATAGCCGAAGCCCCCCGCGCCGCTGGCCACCGGCTGGATCCACCCCTCACAGGCGCCATCAAAGAGCCGGGCGGCAAATTCCTCGGCAAAGCAAACCGGCGAGGCGCACGCCACCTTTCCCGCCGGCACCGGCACCAGGGCGATGACACAGCGGAAGCGCGCGGTGCACTTTTCCGGGGGCACCGCTTGCAACAGACGCAGCAGCTTGGCGTTGTTGTCGGCATCGTGGGAATTTTCGGCCTGAGCCAGCGCGGCGAAACGGGCGGAGTGAACACCGGGGGCGCCGTTCAATGCGTCCACTTCCAGGCCGGAATCATCGGCGAGCACGAAGAACGGCGCAGCGCCAATGGCGAAGCGCGAATCCACGAGCCAGGTGGCCAGAGCGGTGGCCTTTTTCGTGGCGTTGCCCGCAAAGGTGGCGGCATCTTCCACGACCTTGGGGGCGCCCGGAAAATCGTTCAGAGTGAGAAATTGAAAGGCGTCCCCCAGGATGGCGCGGATTTCTCCGACCTTGTGGGCGTTGCGGGTGGCGATGAGCAGGGTCGTCATGCGCGGATTATGGCGGGTTCCCCGGCGCGCGTCAGCCCAGCAATTCCTGGAGCCGGCCGTACTTGTGTTTGAATTCCTCGATCAGCCGGTCGTAGTGGTGCAGTTTGCGCAGGGCCCGCACCACTAGATAGACGCCCAGCACCACGAGGGCGAGGTTGAGCAGCAACAGCGGAATGAGCCAGTGCATCACGTGGCTCAATTCGTAGGAGCGGGAGGTGGCGATCAGCACGCTCAACACGGACAGCGGAAAGGCGAAGATGGCAATGCCGGTGCGCATGGTGGAGAGCACGGTGCGTTTCTCGGCCAGGAGCAGTTGCAACTCCTGCAGGACGATCGCATCGAGGGGCGTTGGGGATATTTCGCTCATGCCCCGGAAATTTAGCAGAACCCGCGCAAAGCGGCAGGGGATTTTTTTGACAGGAATTTTTGGAGAGGTCGGTTTTCCGAAACGCGCCTTGTTTTCAGGGCGCGGCTTTGGCAGCGTCAATCCCGCCACATGCAACAGCTCGTCGAAGATTTTCTGCAATACCTGCGCCACGAACGCGGGCAGTCGGACAACACGGCCAAAACCTACGCGGCGTTGCTCGGTAAATTCACGGACTGGGCGGAACGTGAAAAGATCACGGACTGGAAAGCGGTCGGGCTCACGCAGCTCATGGCGTTCCTGCAATTCGAGCGCGCCCGCCCGCTCGCCGACGAGCCAAAAACCTCCACCAAGCGCCTGAGCGGCGAAAGCGTCTATCTGGAAATCGCCGCGCTGCGGGCGTTTTACCGGTTCGCCGAGAATGAAAAGCTGCTGCCGGCCAATGTCGCGGAAAACCTGTCCCTGCCCCGCCGCTGGAAACGGCTGCCCAAGGCGCTGTCGAACGAGGAAATTGACAAGCTGCTCGAACCGGAGGTGCCGGAGACGCCGGACGCGCTGTGCAGCCAGGCCGTGGTGGAACTGGCGTACGCCTCGGGGCTGCGCCTGTCGGAATTGAAAAACATCCGGCTGGAGCAGATTCACCTCGAAGCCGGCTTCATCAACGTCATCGGCAAGGGCAACAAAGAGCGCGTGGTGCCGGTGGGCAAAACGGCGGTGGCGGCCTTGAACCGCTATCTGGACGCGGGCCGGCCAAAACTCGTCACGGCCAAATCCCCGGCGAATGTTTTTTTAACCCGGCGCGGCACGCCGTTCGCCTCCGTCACACTGTGGAAGCGCATCAAAGACCGGGTCAGCCGTGCAGGCATTGGCCGCAACATCACGCCGCACATGCTGCGGCACAGCTTTGCGACGCACCTATTGGAACACGGGGCGGATTTGCGGGTGATCCAGGAACTGCTGGGCCATGCGACCATCGCCACCACGGAAGTGTATACCCATGTCAGCGGCCACCGGCTGCGGGAGATTCACCGGAAGTTTCATCCGCGGGCGTGAGGGCGGACGCCCCGGGCCTCATTCAAAATCGTAAACGACGACCTTTTTCACGAGCGGTTTGACGTAGTTCTCAACGAACGCGAGGTGCGAGGGGTGCACCTGATATTCATCATGCGCCTGTTTGGTGGTGAAAACCGTGTTGAGCGCCACCTGATAACTCTGGTCCACCACGGGGCGTTGGCTGCCGACCATCTTGCCGATTTGAAAATGCAGCAGGCCGGGAATGGGCTTCAGAAATTTGGCGGCACCGGCCACAATGGCATCCGCGGCTTCCGGCTTGGCGGGATCCGTCCAAAAAACAACGACATGTGAAAACATGGCAAAAATATTCGCGGGAATGAGCGTGACGGCAAGCGAAATTTTGCCCAATTCAGAAAAAGACCTGCGAAGGACGCCAAGGACGCGTACTGGGTCGGACTTGGATTCATCCAAGTTGGGTGGCAACAGCGTTCACGGACGATGGCGGCGTTCAAGGGGGCATCCCGCTTCAATGAGAAAATCCAATCGTCGCATGACAGGTCTTAACAGTGCCAACGGTATCGCCCGTAAAAAGGATCGTCCAATGTCCCACTCCATGAACGCCATGTGGAATGCTCCAAGTCGCGCGCCGACAGTGCATCAGGTCGCCGGCCGGCTCGACCGATTCTGGCTGGCCAAGCAGCGCATACACCTGATCGCGAGTCATGCCACACGTCACCTGTTCGTAAGCGGAGGCCGTGGCCTTCGGATCGGGATTCGGCGTACTGCATCCAATCAGCCCGACAAAGCAAAGTGCAAGTAGAATGGGTCGCATAATAAATCCTGTAACCAGATGCCCTGTGCCAGGCCGGCGACGAGGTTGGGGGCATCGTTGTGTGAGTCTACGGCAGCATCTTCAGACTGGATTCAAAACCTGTCAACCCTTTATGAAGAATGGCGGCGGGATATCCATCGGCACGAAACTGGAACCCGTGGGTTGGCAGGCGGCGGCTGGCAGCCGACTGCCCGCCCTACCGGCGCCGCTTTAAACCCTCACGAATCACGGACCACACCTCACTCTCGTTTCACGGCCGCAGGCTGGCACAATCCGAAAACAAGAGCGCCATCTGCCGTTTCAGCGAACCGATTTCAGCCGCGAGCGGATTGCGGCCTGAACGACCGCAAATTTGGCTGGCGGTAACGGCGGCTGGCAGTTGCGTCAAATCAATCTGCTCCACGGTCAGGTTTTCCGCGTTGAGCTGACCGCGCAGCTCCGGCGCAATTTCTTCGGCGGCGATGAGAAACAACACGATGCCCCACGCGGAGAATCGGTCGAGGTTGAGTTCCAGCCATTCCAAGAAGCGGCGCGGCGTTTTCTTGTTGGCGAGTTCCAGATGGCTGCGTACCGCCACGGGAAAATCGGCGTAGCCAAGATATTTAAAGCCGGCATCAGCCCGGCCCCGCGCCGCCCAATCGCGGAACAACTGCTGCACGCGGAGGTTGAGCCGGTAAAACTGGTCGAACGCGCGGCGGTAGCGGTCGAGATAGTCATCGTCGAAGAAGATGTCCTGAAAAAAGGCCTGGCAGACGAACACCCAATACGAAGAGTTGTCCCAGAGAATTTTGGCGGTCATCACCCTGGCGCAGCCAAAGGTGGGGTACTGATCGCAAAACACCTCGGTAAAGGCACGCTGCAGCATCAGCATCGTGGCATCGCTCTGCGCGACGGCGGCGGGAGTCAAGGTGCCGGCAAAATCCCGGCAGACCAGTCGCGTGACCATGGTATTGCCCAGGGCGATGAAATCGGAGCCGGGGCTGTAAAACGGGTCCAGAAAGGCCGCTGCCTCGCCCACGCACGCCCAACGGTTCGCGGAATAAAACTGCCCGGTCTCGTAGCTGAATTCCTTAAGGAACAGGAAATCCATCACGCTGAAGCCGGCGAGATTTTGCGCCAGCACCGGCTCATGGCGCGCGAGCCACGCCAGTGTCAGCGGATAGGTGTTGAGCGTCGCGATGGGATGGATGCGCTCATCCACGACGATACCAATACTGGTGTTGCCCGAGGCGAGCGGGATGAGCCAGACCCAGTATCCGTGGCCGACAAGATGATTCGTAGAGCGGTAGCGATTACCGCCGGGAACCTGCCCGTGCCAGGCGACCTCCTCCGGCGGGACAAAACTTTCCACATCACACTTTCCTGACACCCGGAACCAACTGGCGCTGTGCCGGAGCGGACTGGGCCGGCCAAGCTGCAATTGCTCCTGAAGCAGCCGGCGGCGGCCGGTGCAATCCACCACCCAGGTCGAGCGCAGGCTCCGGATTTGGCCATCGCTGCGCGCGCGGATCAGGGTGGTATGCGGCTGCTGGGGTTTGCCCAGGGAAATTTCTTCCACGCCAAAACCTTCCAGCAGGGTGACGCCGGCGGCCTGGTTCAAATCGCGCAGATGATTCTCCAGCCGGCCGCGATCCAGTTGATAGGACGAGACGGGCGGAAACTGGCGCGGACCGTATTCGGGCCGGGCCGACAGCGGGCCGTGAGCATTGCCAAAGAAAAAGCGCAGGCCGTTTTTCAGCAACTGCTCGCGATCAAGGTGTTCATGGAGCTGAAGTTTTTCGGCGAAGTAATGGGCGCCCAGTTCAGAAGTGGCTTCGCCGACCTTGAAGGCGGCCTCGGGCAACGGACGCTTGACGGCATCAATCACCACCACGGAGAGCTGCGGCCGGGTGAGCTTGAGCTGCCGGGCCAGGCATTGACCAGCCAGGCCGCCGCCCGCGATCAACACATCAAAGGTAGGATTTTCCGCCATGCGGGGCGGAACGTGCAGAATCCCGGGGTGATTGTCAAACCGACAGACGCGTTAATGGGGCGGCCAAGGAACCGGCCTTATTCAGCTGACTTGTCCGACTGAAGTTGAACCAAAGTCCAGACTAATCTTCCAACCAAGCGCAACCCGCGGCGTCCGGGAAAAACAAAACCCGGCTGGGGAATCCAGCCGGGGTGAAACCGAGGGGCAACCCTTATTGTCCCTGTAAAATCGCGGGCAGATAATATGTCGTCAATGAGGTAATATTAAGGGCCGGCGTCGCGGTGCTGCCTTTTTGAATCTGCGTAAATATGGCGGGGCTGGGCCGGCCAAATACCACCGAACCATCGGTAAAACACACCTGCCATCCCTTGGACTTATAATGGGCAAAATAGGTTGAGCTCAACATTTGCGTGTCAATGTAGTCCATGATAAACACATTGCGCTGTTTGACCTGCGAGGATTTCTGAAACAGCCGGGTGCCGGTGGGCTTATTAGTATCCACCACCGGATTATAGGTATAGCTGCTGCGCACGCCGCTGCCATTGATGTTGCCGTAGCTGAGGTTGCCAGCGCTGCTGTATTGATCAATCGAAAGCGGTGAACCGCTGGGATAGGCCGGATCATAGAACAACCGGCCGTCGCCCGCCAGCTTGGCGCTATAGAGATAGCCAAGGTTCTCAAAATTAGCCCCCTGCCGCGCCACGACCGCAGCGTCCTGGGAAATGTGGCCGGTCAGTCCATCTGGTGCCATAACCACCCAGCGGATGTAATTGGACAAATCAATGACATTCTTGGTCCGGATATTGGCCGCAGTTCCCGCCCAAATGGGAAACCAATCGTCACTATCCGTGGCGTAAATGGTGCAACCAAGATAAAGCTGCTTGAGACTGTTGACACATTGAATTCGCTTGGCCTTATCTTTCGCTGACGCCAGCGCCGGCAGCAACATGGCCGCCAGAATGGCAATAATGGCGATCACCACCAGCAATTCAATCAAGGTAAAACCGCAGCTACAGCCACGCTTGGCTTTCAATCCATTAACCTGCGGCAATAAGTTTACTTTCATAGAGATGGTCATACGTTCGTCAGTCAAAAGGGGCTTGGTGTTAAGTTCAAGATACAACTTTTCCGCCCAATAACCATCGCCAGTTCTGTTGATACCAGCCCGTAAAACCCAGTCCCGGGAGTGCATTAGATTTGCCTTATAGATACCTGTGGCGCGCACTTTAAATTTATCCTCTGAAAGCCAAGGGGAAACATCATGGCACGCGGACAGGCAACGATAAAAGACGGACCAGGCCGAAGCCGGGCATGCCCCGGCCATAAAAAACCCGGCCTGTTCGGAACAGGCCGGGTTGCGGAAAATGCTGGCGTGCAACCGGTAGCCGGGGGCACGCCAGGGTGAATTACAATTTCAAGCGGTAGAACACCGTCGGCTTGGTGGCATCCGTCGTGATGTTGGTCGAGATGATGCTGGTGCTGCCTGCCACATCCACCCAATTGGTGCCGAGGCCGGTGGTCAGGCTGTTGGTCTGCTGTTGCAGAGTCCACCCCAGGTGGTCGGCGGGCCAGGCGAGCGAGAGCGTATTGCCGCTCACGCTGAACGTGATCACGGGCGGGTTGGGATTCACCGTGGGCACCACGGTCAGCACGCCATTGGTAAAGGCATACCCCAAGCCGCTGCCGGCGGTGCCAACAACGCTGGCAAAGGCCCCACTCTGTGAACCAGCCGTGAACAGGGTGAAGGTGTCACCGGCGACGAGCGGCGTCCCGTCCGAAGTGACGTTGGTGACGGCCAAGGTGCCGCCATAAGTCACCGCCGAGGCGACGGCGAGCAGGCCGCTCGTCTTCACCCCGCCGGTTTTGCTGATGCGCAGACTCGCCGTGCCTTGCACGTTCAGCGCGCCGCCAATCGTGAGTTTGCCCAACGTGGCATCGCCCGCCCCAATCGTGCCGGCCGGGCCAACCGTTACCGAACCCGCAAGCCGGCCGACGCCGGCGACCGTGCCGGTACTCACCAAAGTGGTGCCGGTGTAAGTGTTGGTCGCGTCGAGATAGACCGTCCCCAGACCCTGCTTGGTCAGGCCGCCGGTGCCTGCCGCGAGTAACGGCTGCGGAAGCGAGAGGGTGAATCCGCCATCGTCCAGAATCAGGCCGCCGTTCTGCACATTGGCCGTAACGCCCTGGATGTAGTTGGCGCTGGCCGCCGTGGCCTGCAGGATGCCGCCGTTGAAGTTGATTACGGAGGAGGCCGGGGCCGTGCCGTTCGTGCGGACTGCGGTGGCCTGCACCAAGCCGCCGTTCAGGTTCACCGTGGCGTTGGCCCCGGTATTTTCACCGACCACCAGCGCGTTGTTGTTCAACACCTGGCCGCCGTTGACGGTAAGATTGCCGGTGGCGCCAAGCGAACCGACAAAAATCGGGTTGGCACCCGCCTTCTGTACCAAGCCGCTGTTCACGATCAGCGTGCCGTTGGCATTGGTGTTGTTGCGGCCGATCACCAGGTAGTTGTTCGAGACCACCAAGGTGCCGCCCGCGACGATGACCTTGCCGGTGACCGCGGTGTTGGCGCCGATCCAGAGTTCCGCGCTGCCCAGCGTCACCACCCCATTGTTCGTGATGATCAACGCGGCGGTGCCGTTGTTGATTGTGCTGGCCGTGGCGCTGTTGAGACGGTTCACGCCGGTAATCACCAGGTTGTTGGTGTCATTCAAAGTCAGACAGACCCCGCCGGTGCCCGCGTTGGTAATGGTGCCGCTCCAGACGCCGCTGCCGCTGCTGCCGACCGTGAGCGTGGATGAGGTGGTGCTGACGTTGTCAATCGCGCCCGCGCCGGACAAGCCCGCGACGCTGGGCGAAGTACCCGCCAACTCCAACAGGCCCGCCGGCAAGATTTGCAGGACCGCATTGGCAGACAATGCACTAGCTACGCCCAACCGGAGCACGCCATTGCTGATCACCGTGCCACCCGCGTAATCATTGACACCGGTATTGGTGAGCAGGAGCGTGCCCGTGCCGGCTTTCAACAGAGCGGCGGCCCCGGAGATCTTGCCGCTGCCGCTGAACGTGTAATTGCTGGAGGCATTGACCGTCAAGGCACCCGGGATGTTGGTGCCCGTCACCGACACCACAAAATTGCTGGCCGTGTCATTGAAGGCAACCTGGTCAAACTGGAAGAACTCGTTGCTGCCGGTGCCGTCAAACCAGTTGGTCACAGTACCGACCTGCCAACTGTTGGTGGTATCTCCCACCCAGACCAGATTGGTGGCACCGGTAAAGGTGACCGTAATGGCATGCGCCGTGTCAGTGCTGAACAGGGCCGACAAACGCGAGTAATCACTGCCCAGAACCAGCGCCAGATTGTTGGCATCACCAGTCAGTGCGCCGGTGTATTGAATGAACGTGTAAGGCACGCCCATCGCCACGCCGCCTTTCGGGAAGTTCGGCTGGACATACACCATGTTGTTGAGGGTGAGGTCACCGTTGATCTGCAGCAGGTCATTGGTGCCGCCACCCGTCGTCGCAATGGTGTTGAAATCCACCAGGTTGGTGGTGGTGTTATTCAAAGTGACGGTGCCGTTGAGCGTCAGCGTACCGGCGGTACCGGTGGTGCCAGGCGAGAGGTTGCAGCCATAACTGCTGCTGACCGTCAGGTTGCCGGTTACCGAACCCACACCCGACAACGTTTGGTTGGCAGCGTTGCCCAAGGTCAGACCGATGCTGGAAATATCCAATTGTGAAGTATTCGCCACCAAGTTGATGCCGGAACTGGTATCCAGCGAGGTCTGCAAAGCCAGCACACCGTTGCTGACTGTGGTGGCCCCGGAGTACGCCAGCGCCCCGGACAGCGTCAACCGGGCGGTGCCGGATTTGACAATGGCCGTGTTGGTGCCGGGCAATGAACCATTGATGCCGCCGCTGAACGTGGAATCCACATTCTTGAGACCAATGTTGTAAGTGACCACGCCCGAGGCACCCGCATTGATGCTGCCGGCGCCATCCAATGAGCCCAGGCTTACTGTACCACCATTTTTGGTGTTCACACTGCCATCCACCACGAAGCTGGTAAAGTCGCCGCCATTCGCCAGCGTGCTGCCGGAGAAGCGCAGGCTTGCCCCTGAGGGCACCACCAAGGTGCCCAGCAGCGGCTGCAACTGTTTGTTGCTGCTGGGGGAGAATGAAACTTGCGTGGCGCCGCTGATAATGTTGGTCGCCGTGGCGTCGCCAATGATCGTGCCGGAGAATCCATTGCCCGCCACGCCGGAACCGAGATTGGCCGCCGCCATCGGGGGAATAAACAGGTTGTTCACCGGGAAAACGGCGGTGCTGCCAGCATTTTGCATGAAGAACGTGGTGCCGTTGCTCAAGGTAATCTGGCCGCCGTTGCCAATGGTGCCACCGGCGCCGACCGTGAGCGTGGCGGTGTCACCCACAAAGGTGCCGCCGCTGTAAGTATTGTTGCCATTGAGCCGCAGCGAGCTGGAGCCAAGTACTTTCAAGGCGGTTTTGGCGCCGTTCGTGTTATCCACGATGGTGCCGTTGTAAGTGGTGCCCGCCGTGCCCAAAGTCAGCGTATTGGTGCCGGTAAGGGCGCTGTTGGTGATGATGCCGGTCACCGTGCCGGCCGTGCCACTCAAAGCGTTGGCCGTCTGGTTGAATCCGTTCAAGTCGAGCACGCCGGCCGCCGCCGCCCCGCCATTCAACACCAGCCAACCGGTGGAGTTGGCCACCGTCGCACTGCTCGGAATCGCTTCCGCGACCGCCAGTTTGACCACGCCACCGTTAATGGTCGTGTTGTTGATGTACGTGTTCCCATTGGTCAGCGTGACCGCCGCCGCGCCGGCAAAGGTTACCGCGCCGCCGTTGTTGGGGCCGGTATTGATCTTGCCGACGATAAATGTTCCGGTGTGATTGTAAATTAAGGTGCCGTCGTTGGTAATCGCCCCGCTGCCCAGGTTGCCGGCCGCCCCGCCAGTGCCAACCTGCAAGGTGCCTGAAGTAATGGTGGTGGGACCAGAATACGTATTGTCCGCCGCCAGCGTTACCGCGCCGCTGCCAGACTGGGTCAGGCTGCCGGTGCCGGAAATCGTGCCAGGCACGGCATGGTCACCCGCTTGCGCAAACACCAGCGCCCCCTTGTTGGTGATGTTGCCGGAACCCAGATCGCCGAACGAGCCGCCATTGCCCACCTGCACCGTACCCCCGTTGATGACCGTCGGGCCGCTGTTCAAATTCGCGGTGGCAATGGTCAATGTGCTGGTGCCATTCTTGGTGATCCCGCCAGCACCCGTCAACTTGCCCGCCCCGGAGCCGGTAGCGTCATTGAAAACATAATTATTGTTGTTTGCCGTCACCGTCACCGATGCCGGCTGCAAGGCCGATACCAGGTTCACCGTGGCATTGGCTGACGCGTCGTTAAAAACCGGTTTGTCGCCCTGCACAAAGTTGACCGCCGTGGCGCCATTCAAAAAGTTGGGCGTGGTTTCAATATCCCAGAAATTGTTACCGCCATCCCCCTGCCAGACCAGGTTCGCGCCGCCCTGGGTGGAGACGATCAGGTCAATCTCGTTGGCGTTGACACTGTCTGACAAGGCGAAAATCTTGCCGCTCTGGGTGGAGCCGGACAACACCAGATTAGCGGCCGAACCCGAACCAGAGGCCAAACCGCCAGCGTATTGAATGAGTTTGTAAACGCCATTGGCCAAAGTGCCGGTGACGTTCAATTGCAAAGTCCCGCCATAGAGATAAAGGTTGCCGCCAACGGAGATCAAGTCGCGCTGGGCCAGGGTCGGGGAATAGTCCATCACCACCGTGCCACCCGCCACGGTCAGGTCGCTGCCAAAGCTGAGCGTCCCAACGATCCCGTTGGTGCCCGGCGTAATCACGCCATTACTGCTGACCACCGTGCCATTGACCGTGCCGGCCCCGGCCAGGGTTTGCACCGTGCTGCCCGCCAGCGTCAGACCGACGCCGCTGCTGGCGGCATCCAGCGTCGCGCCGCTGCTGACTATGATCGCCGCGCTGTTGGAGATAAACGTATTACCCGCCAAAGCCAGCGTGCCATTGGCCACCACCGTGTTGCCAGTGAATTTATTGGTGCCAGTCAGGGTCAGGGAACCCACGCCCGACTTCGTCAAGCCGCCCACGCCGCTGTTGCCGATCGGATTGGCAAAGGTCAGAATGTTGCCACCGTCGTTGAGCGTGCCGCCGCCCGCATTAAAAGTCACCGTACGCACCGACAAATCTTCGACATTGCCGGACTCAAACTGGAGCGTACCGCCGCCGAAATTGATGGCACCCGCCCCCAGATTGGTCAAGGTGCTAAACAGCGTCGTGCCGCCGTTCAAATTGACAGAGCCGGTGAAGCTATTGGTCGTCGCCAAGGTCAAGGTGCCTGCGCCCGACTTCGTCAAACTGCCAGCCCCGCCAATGCTGCCATTGCCAGCAAGCGTATAGGTCTTGGAAACATTGCTGACCAGGACGGCACTCGGACTCAAGGTGGAATTCAGCGTAACCGTAATCGGTGAAGCACCGCTCATCACATCCCCGAACAACACTCTGTCACCGACCCCAAAAAATTCCTGATAGGTCGTCGTCGCACCCAGCGTATCCTTCCAGTTGCTGGTGGTGGTGTTCCAAACACCGCTGCCCGTCGCCCAATTTAAAGGCAGATTGACGCTGGAAATCACCAGATCAATCGTTCCCGCCGTGGCATTGTTGCTCAAATTGGCGGAAATATGCGGCGGCAGACCGGCCAGCGCGAAGTTGGCAAAAGTGACGTCGGGAATGGCATTGGTCCATTTTATCAAGGGATACTGGCCAACCGCAGTCGCTCCAGACAAGATGGAGACACTCACGGCTCCGTTGACCGTCAGGCCTCCCGGAAGATTCAGCAGCGCGGTGGTATTGGTTGTCGGCACTGTCCCGCCGTAAAACTTTAACGCACTGCCTGCGTTCAGCGTCAAATTAGTAATCGTAAACACCCCGAAACCGTTGGTTCCCGGCCAGATCGTGCCGCCGCTTAAATTAGTGGCCGAACCACTGATAATCCCCAAGCCGGACAAGGTGGCGCCACTGCTCACAGTCGTCACCGAGGCCAGCACGGTGCCGCCGTTCAGCATGAGTTCGCCCTCCAGAACCCGCGTCGGCCCGGTGGTAACCAGCGCGGTATTGAAAACCGCGCGGCCAGCACCGCGCTTGGTAAGCATATTGCTCGCCAGTGCATTCTTTTGCGACATGAAGCCATTGACATAAAAGGTGCCGCCGGTGTTTTCCTGATCGATGATCAATTCTGAACCACCGGTTTGCGCCCAGCGGAACGCGTGGGAAGCCCCATAAATAATGACATCGCATTTGCCCACATTCGTCGTCACCAAAACCGTTCCCGGGCCGGTCGGCAGCGAGTTCTGACCGGTCCTTACGTTCCAATACCAATAGCTCCGGTTGGGCTGCGGGTTGTTGAACCGCATGACAAGCGGAAAATAAATCGTGGAATTCAGATAAACGTCGTCCGCCGTGCCGGTGTTGGCGTTGACCACATCGCAATACTGGCCGCCCGGCTGGCCGCCCATCGTATTTTGCACATAGGTCAAAACCGTACCAACCGAGCTCACATTCTTCGCCGCATCCAAGGCTCCGACATCCGTGCCGTTAAAAAGCGAATAGAACAAAGCCGCACCGGCCGTCCCGCCCGCGATATTAATCGTGCCAGCGTCATTAAAGCTCAGCGCCGCCCCGGCAGAACGCGTAAAGGCGCTGCCCAAGGTAAGCGTCCGGCCGGCCGGCACGCTCCAAGTTTGCACCGCGCCGCCCAGCAAGGTGACGTTATTCGACATCGTCAAATCCTGCGAAGCGCCAGCTAAATCAATGCCGGAGGTTCCCAACGTCAGGGTAGTGACCGCCGTATTGGTGAGAATCCTGATCGGCCCCACCGGACTCAATACCTGCAACCCGCCCAGACTCAGGCTGGCGCCCAAAGTATTGGTGGTGAAGTTGACATCGCTCACCGTGCTGTCCCAGCGCGCGATATCCGCCGCACCGGGCACAGCATTATTCGTCCAAGAGGTGGCCAGATTCAGCGCATCCGCATTGTTAGTTTTGACAAACAATCCTGCTTCCCCCAGTGAGGCACTACCCAGCATCGCCAGGGCCAGTGCCGAACGCCATAGCTTGAGAGTTACCCGGCCGCGGACGGCGGCCACCGATTGAGGTGTGTGTTTCATAATTTGGGCAGAAAATGAGCGTGAAAAAAAAGCGACGGCTTTTTGCGGGTCGGGAAAATGGGCATGGGTAAATCATACCCGCCCTTCAGACTTTAACCATCGCCAGTTCTGGGGATACTTTATACCTAAACCGCGCTGGGTTCGTGGCGCGGCCGGGACTGATTCAGGTGCTTGGCCACCGCCTCGGTGCGGGAGCGCACATGGAGCTTCTCGTAAATATGCCGGATATGCGTGTGCACTGTGGCATAGCTCACCTTCATCTGCTCGGCAATTTCCTTGTACAGAAAACCCTTGGCCAGCAGATCCAGCACCTCCGCTTCGCGCGGCGAAAGGCTCTGGGCCTCGGCCGAAAGCGGGGCCGGGGGCGGCTGCTGGAAGGACTGGACAATTTTCCGCGCAATATGGCTGCTCATCGGCGAACCGCCGGCATGGACTTCCTTGATGGCCAGCAGCAGTTCCGCTGGCGGCGTCTGCTTGAGCATGTACCCCGTGGCGCCGGCGGTCAGCGCGTTGAAAATGTGTTCCGTGTTTTGATACACGGTGAGCATGATGATCTGGGTGCCGGGCAGCTGCGGTTTGAGCCGCCGCACGCATTCCACGCCGTTGAGGCCGGGCAGGTTGATGTCCATCAACGTCACGTCCGGCTTGATCCTGGGGATTTCCTCCAGTGCATTTTCGGCGCTGCCGTGCCGGCTCACGCACCGGTAGCCCGGCGAGCTGTCAATCAGCTTGGCCAGGCTGCTCCGCACCTGCGGATCGTCCTCAACAATGGAAACGGCAATGCTCATTAATTTTTTCATCATCATCCGATATGACCCGGCTGGCCGTCGAAAAGGGATAATGGTCTGGCCATAATCTAGTTCACGGATTCATCCGCGCCAATCGCCACAACTGGTGATGCGGCCGCCTTGAGAAACACCGTCAGTTCCACCCGCGTGCCCTGCCCGGGCTCGCTGTGCACCTGGCAGCGCCCGCCGATGGCGGCCAGACGGTTTTCCAGATTGGCCATCCCGGAACCGGAACTGAGCCGTTCCGGCCTCGCCCCCGTGCCCGCCTGCGCCATGCCCCGGCCATTGTCTTCCACGATAAAGGTGAAGGACTTCTCCGCCAGATTCAGGCGCAGCCAGACTTCCGTGGCCTGGGCGTGCTTGACGATGTTGTTCAAGACCTCCTTCAGGGCGAGGAACAGGTTGTAGCGTTGTTCGGCATCAATGTGCGTCGCCGGCAACGCCGTTGGCAAATCCATGCGGCAGCGGATGCCGGCCACGCGTAGAAAGTCCTCCGCATACGCCGAGATGTAATCCAGCAGCCCTTCAAAGGTGTCGTGCTGCGGGTCCACCGCCCACACAATTTCATCCATCGCCTTGGTCAATTTGCGCGCCGAATGGGTGATGCGCTCCAGATTGGCATCCGTCTGTTCCGGCTCGCGCCGCGCCAACTCGGTCAGCAGCGTGATCTGCGTCAGCCCCGCCCCGATGTCGTCATGAATGTCTTTGGCAATGCGGGCGCGGTCACGTTCAATCGCGTGCTGCTGTTCCAGCCGCGCCAACTGGCGGCGATACTTGGCGGCCGCAATTTTCCGCACGGTAAATGCCACCCCAGCCAGCACCGCCGCCCCCAAAAGCAGATTGAACGGGAGGGTCTGGTAAAAAAACGGCCGGATCTCGAACGCCAGCACGGCCCCGGTCTGGTTCCACACCCCGTCGTTGTTGCAGGCCACCACATGAAAGCGATAGCTCCCCGGGGCCAGGTTGCGCAATTGTACCACCCGGCGGGTGTCCAGATCCACCCAGACGGTGTCCAACCCCTCCAATCGATAGCGAAACAGCGCCTTTTCGCCGGCATCAAAACTCAGGGCCGTGAACCGGAAATCCAATTGCTTATGGCCGGGCGGCACCACGACTGTCCCCCCGCGCAACGCCACCGCCTCGCCATCCACCCGCAATTCTTCAATGACCACCGGCGGCGGCGACGACTTGGCGGTGATTTCATCCGGGTTCACCCAAACCACACCGCGTACGGTGGTGAACCACAGCTTGCCATCAGCCCCGCGCCAGCAGGCGGGCTGATAACCGTCGGAACACTCCACGGCGGTCAGCCCGTCATGCCGGCCATAGTTCACATATTCCAGCGTGTTGGTCCGTCCTTCCGCCACGGCATTCAACGCGGCCTTGGCCACGCAATAAATTCCCTGATGCGTCCCCAGCCAGAGCCGGCCCTGGCGATCCTCCAAAATCTGGCTGATCACATCCACCGGCAGCCCCTCTTTGGCCGTGAACCGCGTGAACTCGCCGCCTTTAAACCGCAGCAGGCCGCCGCGAAACGTTCCCACCCAGATGGTGCCATCCTGATCCGCCAGCAGGGAATAAATGGACTGGTCCGCCAGCGCGTCCTTCGGCCGGAACGCCGTGAGTTGCCTGGGTGTGCAAAGGTATAGCGTACCATCATCCGCCCCCGCCCAAATATCCCCGGCCGGCCCCTCCACGATCGCCCGCACCGCCGGGAGGGAGACATTGTTGTTGGTGCTCAGAATCAGCCGGTCCTTGCCCGCCCAGCAGGCAATGCCATATTTCATGCCCATCCAGAGCCGGCCCGCCCGGTCGGTGATGATGCACTTGATGCCATGCACTTCCCACGAAACCCGGCGCAGCTCGCCGTCCACAAAACGATACAAATCCTCGCCTTCCGCCGCGCTCAACCACACGCTCCCGTCGCCCCGCGGCGCAATGGAAAAAACAAAATTGGCCGAGGCGCGCGCCCCCGCCGGAAACGTCGTGAGCTTGCCCTCGCTCCAGCGGCTCAGGCCGCCGCCCGCCGTGCCAATCCACACCACGCCGTTCGTCTCCTCGCACACGGATAGCGCGGTGCGCGCCGGCAAACCCTCATTGACCCCGATGACATGAAACCGCCGCTCCCGCAACCGGGCCAGCCCGCCATGATCCACCCCCGCCCAGATGCCCCCGTCACGCGTCTGATACCACGCCCCCACCCGGTCTCCCGGCAGGTCGCCGTCATGGCCGGTCACCCCGGCGGTGACCCGGCCCGCCGGCGGATTTTCCGGCGCGGTCAACCGCTGATACCGCCCGTCCGGGGTCACATGAAACAGTCCGTTGCCGTAATGATTGAACCACAGGCCACCATCCCGGTCTTCGTGCATCCCCATCGCCCGGCCGGAGGCCGGGCCCAGCAGACCGCGCCAAGGCACCGCCTCCGCCACCCAGGCGCGGCCGAACATTTTGCGCAGGCGTTCCCCGTCCAGCACCCACAGCTCCCCGGCCCGCGTGGGAAACAACAGCAGCGGCTGGATGTCCTCCACGCCATTCGTCGGCGTCATCGCCACAAATTGCCCGCCGTCCCAGCAGGCAATCTTGTTTTCCGCCCCGGCCCACACGCGGCCCTGCGGATCGGCCACCAACGAATTAATGTGGCTGCCGCCCAACCCGCCGTCCCCCGCCAGCTTTTGGAATTCCCCGCCGGCGAACTGCACGATGTGGCCGTCGCGGGCGAGAAACCACAATTTGCCGTCGCTCCCCACACACTGGAAAATTGGACGCAAGCCGGGCGCTGGGGTGAACACCTGCCAGGCTTGGTTGGTCTGCACCGGATTCCGCTGGAGCACTTCGCCAAACTGCGTGACAAAGGTGACCAGGTTGGAGGTCGAGGCCACCAGCGTGGTGTGCAGGTCAAACGTCGCCTGATCCGGCCATTCATTGCGGAAGGCCCCGTTGCGGTCGCTGCGATACGACGTCAGCCCGCCGCGAAACGTATTGATCCACAGGGTGCCCGCGGCATCCAGGAACAGCCCCTGCACGCGTGGCTGGCCCAGTTCCGGCGTGGTCACGGGATCGAAAGTCACAAACCGCGCCCCATCAAACCGGGCCAGGCCGTTGTACGTGCCCACCCAGAGATAGCCGTCCGGCGTTTGCGCGAGCGAAGTCACCGTGCTGCTCGGCAGGTTGTGCTCCGTATCCCAGCCGTCCACCAGGTAATCCGCCGGGGGCAACGGTGCACCCCGCACCGCGCCTGCCAGCAGACTGGCACACGCCAGACAACGGGTCAGAACGCAGAATTTCATGCTCAATAACATATCACCGCCGGCTTCACCGGAGCCGGCGTCCGGCTGGAAGGGGCGGGGTGATGTCGGGAGGATTCAAGCTGGAAAAACCACCGGAAGCAAACAGTTAATGTCCGTAAAAATGCCCGGCTGCCCGCCCGGCCCCGGTTCCGCCGCCCGCCGCCGATTTTCCCCGGTTGGTTTTCGGCTGAAAACCCGGTAGCCTGTTTCAATAATTGCCCATGGACACCCATCCCGACCACCAATTCCGCATCGGCTCCGTGCATTACCTCAACGCCGCGCCGCTCACCCGTGACCTCGCAGGCGACGTCATTTTCACCACCCCCGCCCAGCTCGCAGAGATGCTCCGCCGCGACGAACTGGATGCCGCCCTCGTCAGCATCACCGAGGTCCTCCACCATGACCGCTACGACATCCTCGACGGCATCGCCATCGCCTCGCTGGGCGAAGTCTACAGCGTGCTGCTCGCCCACAAAAAACCGCTGGCCGAGGTGCGGGAAGTCTTCTGCGACACCGCCTCCCTCACCAGCGTGAACCTGCTAAAAGTCCTGCTCGCGGAACGCGGCTTGAAACCGGAGTTCAAACCCCTGGAAAACTACGCCGCCGCCGCCGGGAAAGACTTCGTCCTGCTCATTGGCGACCGGGCCATCGAGTTCCAGCGCGCACCCCACACCCATGAGATTTTCGATCTCGGCCATGCCTGGACCGAAATGACCAGCCTCCCCTTCGTTTACGCCGTGTGGGCCCTCCGCCGCGGCATCGACAACCGCGAACTGCGCCACGATCTGCGCGCCGCCAAGAATTTCGGATTGGAAACCCTGGACACCATCATCGAGACGCGCCCGGAATTTGACGAAGCCTTCCGGCGCGATTATTTCGAGTGGAACATCCATTACCACCTGGCCGAGGACGAAAAGCGCGCCATCACCAAGTTCTGTGAACTGCTGGAGAAACACCAGCTTGGCCCCATCTTCCCGCCGAAATTTGTGCGGTAAGGAGCTTTACCGGCAATCTCTGGGGAGCGACGCCATTTTTCTCGAAATCATTCACCAATATTCATAATCTGCACGGACATGAACATTAGCACCAAATCGGCGGCCGACCGCAAGGCGATGAGCTTTGCCATGAACCTCTCGCTTGCAATCGGGTTGCTCATGTTTGTCATGAAAATGGGCGCCTATTGGCTCACGGGCTCATCGGCCATTCTCAGCGATGCCGCCGAATCGGTGGTGCATGTGGCCGCCGTCATCTTTGCCACCTACAGCCTGCGTTTGTCGTATAAGGACACGGATGAAGATCATTTATATGGGCACGCCAAAATTTCATTTTTCTCGGCCGGCTTTGAAGGGGCGATGATCATCCTCGCCGCGCTCTATATTATCTACGAATCCATCCATAAATGGCTGGGGGGAATGCACCTGGAAAATCTCGGGGTGGGCGCGGTGCTGATCACCGTGTCGGCCCTCATTAATGGCGGGTTGGGCGGCTATTTGATCTGGCTGGGCCGACGGAAAAACTCCCTGATTTTGGAGGCCAACGGCAAACATGTCCTCACCGATTGCTGGACCAGCATTGCGGTCCTGGTCGGTCTGGGATTGGTGCTGACCACCAAATGGCTGCCGTTTGATCCCATTTGCGGCATCATCATGGCCTGCAATATTCTTTGGTCGGGAGCCGGATTGGTGAAGTCCGCCTTCAGCGGGTTGATGGACAAGGCTGATCCGGCGGCGCAGGCCAAACTGACGGCGATTCTGGATCGGGAAACCCAGCAACGCGGGTTGAGCTACCATCACCTCCGGCATCGCAACCTCGGCGATGCGCACTGGGCGGAAGTCCACCTGCTGTTTCCGGCGGGCGAGTCCTTGACGAACGCCCACCGGCTGGCAACGGAAATTGAGCACGTGGTCGAGACCACGCTCGAGCCGTGCGCTTTCATTACCACCCACTTGGAATGCGCCTCCGACCACGAAGTCTTGCACCCCAACGAGCAAGTGAAAAGGCCGCCAGCAAGTCATGACCGGCCCGTTGCGGCGGGTGCCCCGCCCGCAGGCGCTTGAAAGACCGGAATTTTCAGTTCTTTGCGTTGACTCTTGACGGAACTGACGGCGCGGTTCACCTGCCGAGCGATGCCCTCGTCAGGGACGGTGCCCAACAGACGAATTTCTTCGCTTGGGCGAGCACGGAATCGGGCACCCGGCCCAGTTGTTGTGATTTGGTAAGCGACGAAGGGACACCCCGGCGGCGGGGAGGCGCAATGCTTGCGCAAAAGTTTGGCCTGAAGCATGATGATTTCGTGCTGAGCGATGAGCAAACCAGCCCCGAACAGATTGCAGCCTTGCGCGCCATGACCGGCGCGCGACGCTTGCGGCTCGCGGAACAACTCTACTGGTCCGCCCGTAAAATGAAGCTGGCCGGTCTGCGTCAGCAGCATCCCGACTGGTTGGAACCGCAACTGCAGGAGGCGGTGCGCCAGCTGTTCAGCCATGCCCGAACCCGAACTCTTCCGGTTGTTTGTGCGCCCGCTGAACCGCGCCGGCATCAGTCAGGTGGCCAGGAGCGGTGTGGCCGCCACGGGAACAATGCCTAAGCGGTGCACCGTCAGCACGCTCTGACGCGTCACCGCCCCGCCCCGAGGCAGCTTCAAACCAGTGGCTCAAACGGGTTTGGCCACCGGCCGAATGCCACCCCGGCCCGGTAAAACTTTTAGCTCTCCTTTTGCCCCGGCCTCGGCTAATCTATTAATCAAGCCGCATAGGCTCATACCATGACAACCAAACTATTTTCCGAACTGGGCCTTTCGCCCGAACTGCTCAAAGCCATCGACAAGCTGGGCTTCGAACAGGCCGCGCCCATCCAGGCCGCCGCCATTCCCGTGCTGATGAGCGGCAAAGACGTCGTCGGCCAGTCCATGACCGGCTCCGGCAAGACCGCCGCCTTCGGCATCCCCGCCGTCGAAAAGGTGGACCCCAACCTGCGCGCCGTGCAGGTGCTCATCCTCTGCCCCACGCGCGAGCTGGCCATCCAGGTCTCCGAGGAAATCCACAAGCTCGCCTTGTTCAAGCGCGGCATCAACTGCCTCCCCATCTACGGCGGCCAGTCCTATGAACGCCAGTTTTTCGGTCTCAAACAGGGTGCCCAGATCGTCATCGGCACCCCCGGCCGCGTCATGGATCACATGCGCCGCGGCACCCTGCGCCTCCAGACTTTGAAGATGGTCATCCTCGACGAGGCGGACGTCATGTTGAACATGGGTTTCCGCGAGGACATCGAAACCATTCTGAAGGACGCCCCGGAGGAACGCCAGACGGTGTTCTTCTCCGCCACGATGCCCAAGCCAATCCGCGACCTGATCGAAAAGTATTCCCACGAGCCGGAGAACGTGAAGATCCAGCAGAAGGAAATGACCGTGCCGACGGTGGAACAGGTTTATTACGAGGTGGACCGCCGCTACAAGATGGAGTTGCTCACCCGGCTCATTGATATTTACGACCTGAAGCTCGGCATTATTTTCTGCAACACCAAACGCATGGTCGATGACCTGGTGGAACACCTCGAAGCCGCCGGCTATCAGGCCGACCGGCTGCACGGCGACATGACCCAAAACATGCGCGACCGCGTGATGAACAAATTCCGCAAGTCCGGCCTCGAATTCCTCGTGGCCACCGATGTCGCCGCGCGCGGCATCGACGTCGATGATGTCCAGGTGGTCTTCAACTACGACCTGCCCTACGACCCCGAAGATTACGTGCACCGCATCGGGCGCACCGGCCGCGCGGGCAAGAGCGGCAAGGCGATTTCGCTGGTCCCCTATCGTGAACTGTTCCAAGTCCGCAACATTGAGCGCTTCGCCAACGTGCGGATTGCCCGGGGCAAAATCCCGACCGAAAACGAAGTGGAACAGGCCCGGGAAAACGTTTTCACCGAAAAACTCCGCACCCTGCTCACCAGCGGCGAATTCCCCAAACAGGACCGCTTGCTCGAACGCCTCGCCGAGGAAGGTTTTGCCGCCAACGACATCGCCTCCGCGCTGATCCATCAATTGCAGACCGGCGAAGCGCACAAGGCCGCGCCGAAGACCGAGGAATATGAGCAGCCGCAGCGCGAGGAACGTCCCGCCCGCTTCGAGGACCGGGGCGGCTATCGCGATGACCGCCGCGCGCCGCGCTTTGACGACCGCCGCGAGGAACGCCCCAGCCGCTTTGGCGACCGCGGGCCGCGCGCGTCCGAGGGCGCCTTCCGCCGCCCCGAGCCCGCCCGCCCGGCCAAGGCCGCGCCGTGGAAGGCCGCCGGTGCCGCCGCCGCCCCGGCCGCGCGCGTGCCGAAAACCATCATCCCGCCCCCGGCCGCCAAGGCCGCCAAGCCCGTCGCGACCACGCCCGTGGTGGCCCCCGCCGTCACCGCCGCGCCCGCCCCCGCCGAGGTCAAAACCGAAGCCGTCAAAACGACCGCGGTTCAAGTCGAACCCGTCAAAACGTTTTCGGACGATGAAATCCTCTCCTCGGTGAAAAATCCGGAACCGAAGCCCGCTTCCAAATTATTCATCAAGCCCAAGGCCGCCCCGGCCGCCGCCGCGAAACCGAAGGAAAGCCGGGCCACGCCCGCCGGCCAGACCCGCTTGTGGATCAACGTTGGCGCCGAACAAGGCGTCGCCCCGATTGATTTCGTGAACAGCATCGCCGGCGAAACCGGCCTGCCGGGCAAGGTGGTCGGCAAGGTGGACGTGCGCGACCGCCACTCGTTTGTGGACGTCGATGCGGACCAGGCCAATGGCATCATCGCCAAGCTGAACCGCGCCGAGATCAAGGGTCAGAAGGTCAAAGTAAAAGCCGCATAATTATTTAAATTCGCAGCGCCGGCTTGGAAGCAACCTTCCAAGCCGGCTCTTTTTTTACCCGTTGCCGCCCGCCGGAAATCATTAACCGCGCCGAGCCCGGAGCCTCAAACTATTTTTCAGCCGTGTCCGGCGCAACCAGAATGTCGCCGTAGATCACCCCCCGGCCGCCCGTGGCAAAATACACCCGGCCATACACGCGCGGATCACCCGTGACCCGGCTGATATAACCGTATTGATGCTGGTCGTCATTGATCCGCACCCAGCTCTCGCCGACATCATCCGAGCGAAAGAGCCCGGCCACCCCGCTAATCTTGCCGGCCAGGAACATCGCCGGGGAAGTCTGTCCCTTAGCCGCCTTGCCCAAACCAAGCGAACCAGCCTCCTGCACCTGCGTCAGCCGGGTAAAACTCGCACCGCCGTTGGTGGAATGGAACAATCCGGCCGAAGACCACGCCAGCCATACCTCCTGCGCGGTTCCGGATGCGGCGGTCACCGTCGCCCCACCGGCCGGACCAAAACCTGCATTCTCCCGGCCTGCAATTTTCGCCTCCGTGTCTGCGAAGCTGACCGCGCCATCCGTGCTCGCAAAAAACTTCCCCGCCCGCGCATCGAAAGCATAAAACCTTTGCGGTTCCACCGCATCGGCGACCACGCGAATGCCCGTGGCCAGCCCGGCGCAGGCAGTCCACCGCGTGCCCCAGTTCGTCGTCAACCAAGGCGCGCCGCCCCGTGGCGTCCACACCACCGTCCCGGCGTCGGCAGAAATCGTGATGTCCCCCGCGCCATCGCCGGTGGGCGGCTCCGTTTCCAGCGCGCGCCAGGTGCCGCCGCCATCATGCGAAACTGCGGCGCGCACCATCGCCTTGCCGCCCGTCCCGGCCCGGACGATCACCCCGGGATTTTGCCCGGCAAAAGCGAGCGTCTCCGTGTTGCCATAATGCGGCCCGGCAAAAGCACCTTCCGCCGGAGATTGATTCAGGTCGTCGTGCCGGAAACCGTCCACATCGCCCACCCCGCTGAGCAAATGCGCGCCCGTCGGCGGGCTGATCAAGGCCAGCGGCACCGTCTCCTCCAGCCCGGCATTCAGAAAAACCCACCGGGTCGGCCGGCCGGCCTCGGCCTGCGTCGCGTTCGCGCAACTCCAGATGCCATAGCCAGTCGTGATCAAAACTTGGTCGGCGTCAAACGGATTGATGGCCACCGTGCCCATCCAATGCGGCGTCCGCGTCCGCGTGTAAGGCGCGTTGGCATGATCCCATCCCGCATCCTCCAGCCCTGTCCAGTGCCCGCCACCATCCAGGCTGCGAAAGATATAATCATGCGGACGCCAGTGCGCAAACGTCGTCACCATGACCGTGGCGGGATGCCGCGCATCCACCGCCACCGCCCCATAGCCGAACCCGGCACCCGCGTCAGGTGACTTGAGCGGCGTGATGTCCGTCCACGCCCCGGCCTGCGGATCAAATTTCCACACCACGCCGTCGTTCATGCCATTCGGCCCGGGATCGGAACCATAACTCAGATAAACCATGCCGTCCGGCGACAACACGAGGTGATTCGGACAAAGCCCCACCGGCTGATCCGGCACCGCCTGCCACGTGGCCCCGGCATCCACGCTGGCAAACAAATTCGTGGCCGCCGTGGACACCGCCGCAAAAATTTTCGGAGTGGCCCGTCCCGGCTGGCCGCTGGCCGGATCAAACACCACGCTCACGATGCCGACCGCCTGCGGGTGACCAAAACCGCGCCGGACGGGCGGACGGGAATGTACCGGACCGCCCTCCACCACCGCCGGCTGGGCGCCTCCAGGCGCAGAAAAGCCGGCCACGTTCTGCCACGTGGCGCCCCGGTCATGGCTTTGCCACAGGCCGTCGTGCCGCGAGCCGAAGAAAAGAATTTCTCCGTTATTAGGATCCACCGCCAGCCGTTCACCGTTGAACCGCCCGCTTTCATTCCCCCCCATTTTGAACGGCACCGCCGTGCGCTGGAAAGTTCGCCCCTGGTCCTCCGAACGTAAAATCGCCGCCTCCCCGCGGCTATAAGTGCCCGCCGCGAGATACAGGCGCTGCGGGTCCGCCGGATCCAGCGCCAGGCTTTCGATGCCGAGCAGGTTGTTGTCCGCCGGTCCAAGCCAGTCCATTAGCGGAATCCATTTTTGCGCGCCCGCCTCCCAGCGATACGCCCCGCCGACATCCGTGCGCGCATACAGCAAACCCGGCACGCCCGGATGGAACGCCAGCCCCGTCACAAACCCGCCGCCACCGATCACCACGTTGCGCCAGACATACGCCTGGGCCGGCGGCGGCGCGCCCGCCGCCAGGTTCGCCGCCAGGTTCGCCGCCAGCGTTCCCGGCCACGGCAATAAAGTCACCGCCAGCAGCGGAAAATATTTTTTCAAAAACATCATGGTCAGCCGTACGGCCTTCCGATTCGCGGCCCGGCCCGCCGCTCATGACCGTCCAACGCCAATTCGCGCGCGGAACCGCCGCCAGGAATCATAAATCCCCCCGGCAATTTCAAGTTGATCCAGTCAAAATATAGGACCCGACGTCATTCGTCGTGTCATCAAAATTATGTAACCTGTAAGGGTGAGGTTCGGAGCGGCAAATTGAGATTCTTGGCGCGGTCGGGCGGCGCCCATCTCTGGATCCTTCAGCGGCAAACGTGAAAACAGCAAGCTGAGACGGCCCGGCTCACCCCGTTGGCCGTGCTAAATCCGATGGTCGACCCAATGCCCGGTTCCGCGATCATCCAGCCCTCCAGGGAGTTTTCCCGGGAATTTTGCAACGTCTGTCCGCGTGCCGCCGCCAGGCCCAACCCGAGCAATCTGGTTAGAGCATTGTTTCGTATAGGCTTGCTTGTTTTGGTGGGTTTTAAAACAACCCGCATCCCGCCAGTGCCCATCGGTGGCGTGACACCGGTGGGCAGTAACAATGGGAGTATTTGAAGTTACCTTATACCGAACATGCCCCCCGGCCATGTACCGTAAATCACCTGCCCCCCGCCCAGAGCCCTGCCAAAATGAAGCCCCTCGCCCGTGCGGAACGTCCTGCCCGCCGCCAGCATCACGCATCACGCATCACGCATTCATCAATCCACCCATCACACAATCCACCAATCCACTTTGAATTCGCCTCAATTCGCGCAATTCGCGTAAAAATCCCCCGTCCGCTTTTGAATTTTTAATTCAGCTTTTGCCTGACAGTCCACGTCACCTTGCCCCCCGCCGGCTCCCCCGCCAGCTTGAACGCACCATTCTCCTTCGTCAGCGTCAGCGTTTGCAGTTCCGTCGCGCCAGGCAAGAAGACCAACCCCGTCGCCGTCGTCGCCTCCTTGGCAAACACCACCAGCTCGATCTGCGACCAGTCCATCTGTGCCGTCGACTGCGCCAGCGCCAGATGCGGCAGCACCGTGCCATCGCGCACCAGGATGATCGCCGGAATGCTTCCCGCCGCCAGGGTCTGCCAGCCGCCGGAATAACTCTTCCCCGTTTGATAATCAATCCACGTCCCCGGCGGCAGATACACCGCCCGCGAAGTTTCCCCTTCGTGCAACAGCGGCGCCACCAGCACGCTCGCGCCGTAGAGATATTCATCCTCCACCAGCCAGGCGCCGGGGTCATTCGGGAACTCCACGAACAACGCCCGCACCATCGGCAGCCCATGAATCGAACTGTCCTTCGCCTGCGCATACACATACGGCATCAGCCGGTATTTCAGCCCGTCAATCTCGCGAAACTTCGCCATGAACGCCTCGCCGTAAAGCCACGGCTCCTTCGGCGCGATCCCATGACAGCGGCTGTGCGAACTCAACATCCCAAACGCCAGCCACCGCGCAAACAGATCCTGGTTCATCCCCGCCACCGACGTCGCCGTGAACCCGCCCACATCGTGGCTCCAGAACGAAAAGCCCGAGAGCCCGAACGACAGTCCGCCGCGCAGTTCCGCCGCCATGCCTTGATCCGTGCTCTCCGCATCGCCACCCCAGTGCAGCGGATAACGCTGGCTCCCCGCCCACGCGCTGCGCGCCCAGATGATGTTGTCGCCCGTGGTCTCCCGCGTAATGTCCGCCACCGCCTTGTTGTAGCGCAGTGGAAAATAATTATGCTCATAGAACCCGCTGCGACCGTTCGCCCAGCGGCCGTTGATCGGCGCGCCCTCGCCGAAATCCACCTTGATCGCGCTCACCCCCTGGCTCAGCAGCGCAGCCAGCTTGCCCTGATACCATGCCACCGCCTCCGGATTCGAGAAATCCAGCACCGCGTCCTCCGTCGGCAGGTTGCCCTTGCCATCGCGCACCACCAGGTTCTTTTCCAGCAGCTCCGGAAACAGCGTGTTCTTCGGCACAAAATACGGCAGTTGCCAGCAGGAAACGCGGAAGCCGTCTGTCTTCAAATCCGCCAGCATCTTCTTCGGATCCGCGAAGCGCGTCGTGGAAAACTCATAGTTGCAGCGCCAGTCCGTCTCAAACCAGCCCGTGTCCAGGTGCAGCACGTCGCAGGGAATTTTGTTCGCGCGCAGCTTCGCCGCCACCTCGCGCACCTGCGTTTCCCGGTCATAAGTGCAGCGGCTCATCCACAAACCGAACGACCACAGCGGCGGCAGCGGCGATTTGCCCGTGAGCTGCGTGTACTCGTCCAAAATGTCCTTCGGACTCCCCAGGAACACAAACAGGTCCAGCTCATCATCCCCGATCATCAGCGAATTCACCCCGCTGAAGGAACTCCCGAAATCGCACGTGATCGGCGTCGTCGTGTGCATAAACATCCCATACCCGCAACTGCTCATGAAAAACGGCACCGGCTTGTACAGCTGCTGATTCTCCACCCCGCACGCGTCCTGCGTCCACAACACCATTTTCTGCCCGCGCTTGTTCAGGCTCGTAAAGGATTCCCCGCCGCCGAAAATCTTCTCCCCCGGCGCGAGCGTGAACGCCGCATTCATGCTCCGCGAATAATCCGCCGCCCGCCGCACAAACGAAAACGGCAGCACCGGCGTGAACGAGGACGAATTATCCTTGGTATGATCCGTCTTAGTCAGCAATTTGCCCGCCGCATCGCGGATTTCAATATGCCACGGATTTTCCAAAATTGTCACCGACCCAAACTGGCCCGCATAGCGATGACCGCCCGGCACCTTGGCATATTTCCAGGAATCATCGTGCGGCACCGGCCCCGCGAGCATCAGTTCCTCCGTATTTTTGTGCACCTGCGGCCCGCTCGTCAGACGCAGGCGGAAGGTTTTGGGCGAGATAAACTCCACCGCGAACGGCAGCACCGGATTCGTGGCGTATTCATTCGCCGGAAATTCATTCGGTTCCACCGGCTTGAGCGTCGCCACCATGTGGTTGAACGACATCCCCGTAAAATACTCCTCGCGCTGGTACGTGATCCGACCTGTGTGCGTCGCCGGATCAAAATCTGCCAGCCGGTCGGCCACATAATACAAGTTGGCAAAGTCGCGAAAATCCCCGCTCACATCCACCGGCTCATTCAACAGCGGCAGCGGCGGGTTGGCGGCCAGGGTGGACCACGCCGCGCACAAGGCGGCGAGACTGATGGAGGTTTTTCGGAGGAGGCTCATGTTTGGCAGGGTGCGGCGGTTATGGAAACGTTTCAACAGCTCGGCGCCGGCTCGCTTTTGGCCGGCTGAAAATTGACATGCTTGGCCACCGCTTGCGCGCGCGAACGCACATGCAGCTTCTCGTAAATGCGGCGGATGTACGTATCCACCGCGTGCATCACAAACTGCGTCAGCGGCAACTGCGTTAGACTCTCCTCCGCCGTTTCAAACCCGCTGACAAACTCAAACCCGTCGGCCGCCACCAGCCAGCCCTTCTGAATGTCGCGCACCGGCGCATCACCCTCCACGATCGAGACGCGGACGGCAGCACCTTTTCCCGTCGGATTGGCAGCTGGTTTTGGCATGGGTTTCGGTTTCATGTTACTGGAAGTCGCCACCGGTTGAATGTCATGAGTTTTCACGACAGTACGTAACCCATCGTCAGTCTGCCACCGCCTTGCTGAAAATGTCCCCACCCGTCCGCGCCCGTCCGCGCCTGACTCCAGCGACCGATTGAACCCAGCCATGGCGTATTACAAACCAATCTCGCATCGCCTCACCATTTCCGTAGCCATCGCCTCACCAAAAGTGAAAGTAATATGGGCCGCGTCATCTCTCTGCATGGCAATCCATCAATCGTTGTTTTAATTCGCGCCAATATTTGTCCCCTCCGTCCTATCCGTCTTATTCGCCATTCCTCCCCGTCCCATCCGTGTCATCCGCGTTATCGTGGTTAAATCCTGCTTTGTTTCTTTCACCCTCCCCCCACCGGATGGATCTTGGCCCAGGTCGCATAATGCTCCAGCACCCGTTTCCCTGTGTCCTTGAACCAGCCGTAGCCCTTGCGCCGTTCGCGCGAAAGTTCATTCACATCATCATGGATGCTCCGGTCGCGATCCCCGAAAATCGGCCGGTCCGTGCCAATTTCGTAATAGCGAGCCCAGAGCGGCCCGCTGCCGGGGGCGTCCACGAGCTTGCGGCTTTCGCTCCCCACCACACGAAAGGCTTTGCCTTCGATCTTCGTTTTCTGAAACCACGCCGCCGCCGCCTGAACCGCCGCCACCACCCGCGCATCCGGCTCCGGCAATTGCATCAGGAACAAAACGATCGTCCCGCTCTCCCCGGACGCTTGCGATGGCATCTCATAGTTCCGCGCCGAAACCGGCGCGAGCGTGATGGCATCATGCTGCTGCCCCCAGACCGTGCGCCGTCCGGCGACGGTGATTTGCGCGGCGAGAATGCAATCCAATCCGTGCTGCCAGCTCGCCGCCGCCCGCGCGCGCAGTTCCGGCGGCACAAAGGCGAACTCTCCGCGCCCGGCGGCCACCCCGCGCAACAGTTGGACGATATTCAACATCGCGTCGTCGTTAAACGTCACTGCATCGTGGTAGCCGCCCTGCAACGGCCAGACTTGCGGCCAGCCGCCATTCGGAAATTGTGCGGCAAAAATATAGTCCAGCCCGCGCGCGAAGGCCGCCCGCCAGGCGCCGTTGTTCGTGCCGCTTGCCGAAATCACCTTCGCCAGAAAACGCAGTTCCGTCGTGGTCGCACCATTGTCAAACGTGCCCACGTAACTCCAGTTCATTGCCGCCGGCGCATCCAAATCATTCGTGACGATAAACTTGGAATTGCTGTCGCCCACAAAACTTTCGCCCGGCGCCCGGACATGCTGCGTAAAATCAGTGTGCTTGCCCCAGCCCCCCGCCGGCGTTTGAAACGAAACGACGCAGTCAGCGATCCGCCGGGCTTCCGCACCGCCATACCACGTGCCCGTGCGATCCAACGGCGTGCCGGTGGGCGAGGCGGACTGGGGAGCGGCCAGCGCTTCCTTCAGGCCCCGGGCCTGCATTTCCGCCCGCAAAACGTCCTGATCCGCCTGCCGCTGGCGCACGGAGTTTTCCAGATAGGTTTTCCATTCAGGCAGCGCTGCCACCCGCGCCGCGGTCAATGGGGAGGCGGGTTGGTTGGTGCCGATCACTGCGCCGGGACAGGAGGAGACGAGCGCAAAGCCGAGCACAGCCACAGAAAATAGATTAGGCGTCATGGTGGGGTTGCTTAACCCAGACGCCCGCGCGCACCGCCAGGTTTCAGGGCACCACGACCCGTAGTTTTTTGGGCTCGACCGACAGGGTGACCGGTAACTGGCCGATCCACTCCCCATCCAGCTCAAAAGCCGCCGGCTGGTCGCTCGTCACCTCAAATTTGTCCGCGCGCAGGCGGCGCACCCGGTGTTCCGACAATTTGCGGCGGAGCAGGAAGCCGGGAATCAGCCCCAGCAGCGTCGGCACCCCCGTTTTCGGAAAAACGCAGACGTCCAGCCGGCCGCTGCCCAGGTCGGCGCCCGGAAAAATATCGTAGGAACCGCCGTAATACCGCCCGTTGCCAAACAGCGCCAGCTCGCCGGTCAGGGATTGGCCGTCGGCGCGCACGGTGAGCTGCGGCTGCTTTTCCAGCCACGCCTGAAAGCCGGCCACCACATAGGCGAGCGGTCCGGCACTTTTCTTCAACTTCCAACTGACCAGTTCAATCGCCCGGGCATCGAGCCCGGCCCCGGCCAGTTGCATGAAATAGCGCTGCTGCGGCCGGCCGGCTTCGAGATATTCCGCGCGGCCCAGGTCAATGAGCTTTTCATGGCCCTGACGCAACACCTGCCAGGCGCGTTCCAGCCGCGGCGGCAGGTTCAATTCCCGGGCAAAGACGTTCACCGTGCCCAGCGGCAGCACGCCCAGCCGCGCCCGTTGAAAACCTTCCGGCTCATCGCCGATGCCGTTCAGCACCTCGTTCACCGTGCCATCGCCCCCCGCCGCCACGATCAGATCATAGCCCGTGGCCACCGCCGCCTGCGCAAACCGCCGGGCATCGCCGGGGCCGGCCGTGGCCTTGAGCGCGCACTGCTGGGACAGCTCACTGAGAAAACGGCGGAAGCGCCGGGCCTTGTTGCCGCGCGCGGAAGGGTTGAAAATGACACAGAGACGCACCGGCAAATGATTTTCCTTTTCCGACGATAGTCGAGGAGAAACGCGCGGTTGGCTTGCGCTTTCACGACATTTTTCGGACACTGCCCGCATGAAAGAAATCTCCGAATGGCAGGTTCCCAAGTGGCCGTTTTTGCTCGCCGGCGCCGTCTTGCTCGCGGTGGCCGGAGCCCTTGTCTGGCACGACCAGCATCCCTTTGGTCCGCTCCAGCTCACCCTGGCCACAGCCAGCGTGGTGCTGGGTGCGGTGTTCGCCTGCCTCCCCTACCTGCTGGAATATCGGGCCGCCTCAAAGCTCGTCGAGATCAACGCCGTCACCACCGTGGCCGCGCAATTGCAGGATCTCAAGCAATACGCCGCGCAGGTGGCCGCCGCCACCGACCAGTGGGCGCACGTGCAGGAAAGCACCAAGGGTCACGCAGATAAAACCCTCGGCGGTGCCCGGGAAATTTCCGAACGCATGGCCTCGGAAATCCGCGAGTTCAACGAGTTTCAGGCCAAACTCAACGACACCGAGAAAGCCGCCCTGCGCCTCGAAGTGGACAAACTGCGCCGGGCCGAGGGCGAATGGATGCAGGTCGTTGCGCGCATCCTGGACCATATTTTCGCCCTGCATAATGCCGCCAGCCGCTCGGGCCAGCCGGATTTGGCCGCCCAGATCGCGCAATTCCAGCTCGCCTGCCGCGATGCCGCCCGGCGCGTGGGCCTCACCCCCTTCGGGGCGGAGGCCGCCGAAAAATTCGACGCCCAACGCCACCGGGCGCACGGCATTGAAAATCCCCCCGCCGATGCCGTCATTGCCGAGACCCTCGCTCCCGGACTCACCTTTCAAGGCCGCCTCGTCCGCCCGGCACTCGTACGCCTGGCCCCCGGCCCCACCCCCGCGCCCGCCGAAGCCGCCGCCGAAGCCGAGCCAGCCAAAGCCGAACTCACTGAAACCAAACCGGTTGAAAGCCAACCGCCCGAAAGTAAGCCGATTGAAGCAAACACTGCGACCAAACCGGAAAAACCCAAAGCGGCGGCCGCCCCCGGCCAGCTTCCCTTGGTGACGGAATAAGGTTCTTCGCTGTTTTCGGTGGAATCGACGAGCAAGAGATTTGAACCGCGTGAAGTTTTGGGCCGGAGGCGTGAGCCGATGTCGCTCCTACGGAGCTGAAAAATCAAAGGCGACGGTGCCACTACAAAGATATCGCCCCTAACGGGGCTACCTGACCGTTGCCACACGCGGAAAACCATCGAAGCTTGGGAAATTGGCTGGCCAAACCCCTTTTTCCCAGGTAAAATCCGCATACCGGCATTGCCCGCACTCAATGCCGGTATGCGAGTCTTTTTAAGCCGTAATTATTGAGGCCCTCAAAACCGATGGGCGGGGAGCAATTGGCAAGGTGCAACTCCACGACCTGCTTGGGGCCGGTGTGGCTGACGCCAAACTGGTGGCGGGGTGGTCGCCAACTGTCAGCCAAGGTGGCGGCAGCCTTGGATTCCTTCCGGCCAGTCCGCGAAAACTGAAATCCCAGCTTCTATTCCATCGAAAATAGCGAAGAGCCATCGGGTTTTATTCAAGTATCTATTTTTAAATGATAGGCAACAATTTTACGACCAAACCAAGGTCAAAAACGAACCCAATAATCCCAAATTTAACCCCATCAGGCCGACCGACCGGCACACCACCGCGAGATGGAGTGCCAGGAACCCACCAGCCGTGTTTTTTGTTAGCCAGCCCGGTGCTTTTACCTGGATTTATTTTCGCGCCGTCGCAGGTAATTTCTTAATCGATATAAACTTGGGATTCATCCTGTTTTCTCAGGCGTTGATCTCAGCCGCGTTGCAGAACATGGCGGGACGGTGGAGGTTATCCAGATGATGCCGACATTGGATTTGAAATCTCCGCGCCAGCAGTTCCAGCGCTGGTTTTGGCAGCCGGACGGCTGTGTGCCGGGGGTGGAATGGTTGCCGGCCTCGCCGGGGGCGGTGGCCAAGACCGACGTGACGGCGCTGGTCGGCGGGCAGGGGGCCGGCTGGCCGGCGCTGACCGTGGCCGAACTCGCCGGGGGCAAGGTCATTGGTGATTTGCGGCTGGCCGCCACCAGCGCTGACGTGGTGGTCGGGGGCATCCAACTTGTGAGCGGCTGCCTCAGTTTACCGGAGTTGCAAGGGCATCACACGCTGCGCCGGCGGCGTTTCCGGATTCCCCAATATCGGCGGGGCACGGCGCTGCTGTTGAGCGCTGCCAACGGTGACAATTATTACCACTGGCTGATGGAAAGCCTGCCGCGCTGGAAAATGCTGCAGGCGGCCGGCTGGTCGGAGTATGACCATGTGCTGGTGCACAGCCGTGCCCGGCCGTTTCAGGCTGAAACCTTGGACCGGCTGGCGGTGCCGGTGGCCAAGCGCCTGCGGCTGTCCAAGAACGTCCTTTGCCAGTTCGAGCGGCTGGTGGTGCCGGCCATGCCCTTCCCGTTCCGGCGGCCGGCGGGGTGGGCGTGCGATTGGATTCGCTCCGTTTTTCCGCCGGCCGGCGGCGGACCGGAACGCATTTACCTGTCGCGCCGGGGCGAGCGTCGTCGTCGGCTGGCCAATGAAGACGAACTGGCGGCCCGGCTGCACGCCCTGGGCTTTGTGTCCGTGCAGCCCGAATGCTGGTCCGTGGCGGAGCAGGCCCGGCTGTTTGGTTCCGCCAGGTGCGTGGTGAGCGCCCACGGAGCCGGATTGGTCAATCTGGTCTTCGCGCCCAAGGATGCCTTGCTGGTGGAGTTGTTTCACCCGGACCTCCTCCGGCCGACGTTTAAAAACCTGGCGGCTGCCGGGGGCCAGCAATATGCCGCTGTCATCGGCCAGAAAACCCGCCGGGAAACCGATGACCCCACGGCGGAATTTACCGTCAATGTGGCGGAGGTGCTGCATATTCTGGCCGCCCGGGGCTGCGGTAATTGATGGTTGCCGTGGCCGGCGGCTGCCGGCAAATGGGCGGGCAACTTGCACTTAACGCTCGCTTTCTGGCGGCATCCCTCAAAAAATGGTGCGTATGATCGAATTTTTGCAAAAAATCTGGGGCTTTGTGCGGCCCTATCGTGGGCGCTTTTTCATGGGCCTGCTGTGCGGGGTTTTTTACGGACTGGCGAACGGTTTGTTGCTGGGGGCGGTCAAGGTAGTGATTGATTTAATCTTCACCAAAGCCACGAATTTTCACGAGCAGCTCGAAAAAGCGCCGCACTGGATCCAGCCGGTGACGCACTGGCTGGGCACCCAACTCCCGGAATTCAGCGCGCCGACATCGACCTGGGGCTGGGTGCTGGTGGCGGGAACGATTCCCGCCATCATGCTGATTCGCAATCTCCTGGCGTATTTAAGCATCTATCTGACGAACTGGTCGGCGCTGCATGCCATTGCGGATATCCGCACCAAATTGTTCAGCCACATCCAGAGTCTTTCGCTGGGTTTTTTCAACAAGGCCAGCACCGGCGACCTGATTGCCCGCATCACCAGCGACACCCAGGTGCTGTTCAGCATCATTGGCGGCACCTTTGCCTCCGCGGTTAAAGATCCGATCACCATTCTGTGCCTGCTTGGCTATCAGTTGGTCATGCAGCCGACGCTCACGCTGGTGTCCCTCGTGGTTTTTCCGGTGTGCCTCGTGCCCATCGTTATTTTTGGCCGCAAAGTCCGCAAATCGGCGCGGGCCGTGCAGGAACACAACGCCGCCTTGACCAACCTGATGCACGAATCGTTCACCGGCAACCGGGTGATCAAAGCCTACAATTTGGAAGCCACCGTGGTGGAACAGTTTAAAACCACGACCCAGAAATTTATCGGGCAGGCGATGCGGGTCATCAGGGCCAACGAAATCCCCAGCCAGCTCACGGAGTTTTTCGGGGCGGCAGGCATCGCCCTGGTGTTTATTTATGTGCAACACCTGCCGGTCGCAGATCAGCCCAAAACCTCTGACTTTATTGCGTTTGTGCTGGGCATTGTGATGATTTATCCGCCGATCAAATCCTTCACGCGGCTGCACAACCAACTGCATCAGGCGCGCGCGGCCAGCGAACGGGTCTTTGAATTGCTGGCGATGAAAAATTCCGTGCCTGAACCCGTGCAGCCGAAATTGCTGCATGCGGCCCAGGCGGACATTCAGTTTGAAAACATCGACTTTAGCTACGGTGAAAAGCCGGTGCTGAGCGGCATCAATCTGAACGTCAAAGCCGGACAGTTGGTGGCGCTGGTGGGGGCGAGCGGTTCCGGCAAAACCACCCTCGTCAACCTGTTGCTGCGGTTTTACGATCCCGCGCGCGGTACCATTAAAATCGGCGGGGTTGATTTGCGGGAGGTGACCACCCGCGATTTGCGGAATCAAATCGCCGTGGTCGCGCAGGAAAACATCCTGTTTAATGATTCGATTCGACGGAATATTGAGCTGGGCCGCCTGGGGGCCACGAGCGATGACATTGTGGCCGCGGCCAAGCATGCCCACGCGTATGAATTTATCATGCAAAAGCCCCAGGGCTTTGACACGGTGATTGGCGAAAAAGGGGTCTCGCTTTCCGGCGGCCAGCGCCAGCGCCTGGCCATCGCCCGCGCGGTCCTGAAGAATGCACCGATTCTCGTGCTGGATGAGGCCACCAGCGCTTTGGATACGGAATCTGAACGCGCCGTGCAGACCGCGCTGGACGAACTGATGGTGGGCCGTACCACCTTCTGCATCGCCCATCGTCTCTCCACTATTTTGCATGCCGACGTGATCGTGGTGCTCGATCAGGGGAAAATCGTTGAAACCGGTCGGCACGACGAGTTGGTCAAGCGCGGCGGCATCTATCAAAAACTCCACGACCTCCAGTTTCACGCGTGAGCGCCCGGCCGGAAAAAATTCTCGCGCTCCAGTTTAAATACTTTGGCGATGCCGTGCTGATGACGCCCGCGCTCCGGGCGCTGCGGGAACATTTTCCCGCGGCGGAAATTCACCTGCTGGTGCCGCAGGAAATGGCCCCGCTGTTCCAACACCTGCCCTGGCTGACCCGGGTCTGGGCCATGCCGCGCCGGCGGGGCAGCGCCAGCCTGCGCGCAACGTGGCCAATCCTCCGCGCGCTGCGCCGGGAGAAATTCAGCCGGTCCGTGGATTTTGCCAGCAATGACCGCGGGGCCATCCTGAGTTTCCTCATCGGGGCGCCGCAGCGGCTGGGGTGGTCGGAGCGCGGCGGATTCTTCGGGCGCAAGCGGCTTTATAATCAGCGCGTGGTGTCCGCCGAACCCTTCCCGCATGAATCCCTGCGCCTGCTGCGGCTGCTGTCCGGCTGGGAGGTCGCCCCGCCGGCTTCCCTGGCCGCCGAAATCCGGGCGGATGCGGCGGTTGCCGAAGCGGCCCGAAAAATTCTCCCGGTGGATCACGCCGTGGTCTGCCACGTGGCTTCCAGCCAGCAGAAAAAGGAATGGCCCCTGTCGCACTGGGCGGAATTTCACCGGCTGGCCACGGCGGCGGGGCGATCAGTGGTGTTCACCACGGCGCGGGGCGAACGCGAGACGGCCTTGATGTCCGGCCTGAAAAAACTCGCGCCCGACGCGGTGATTTTGCCGGAGATTCCCGATCTGGCGCTGTTTCTCGCCGTGCTGGCGCGCGCGGGGGTTTTTGTTTCCGGCGACACCGGGCCGCTGCATTTTGCCGCCGGGCTGGGCGTGCCCACCATTTCCCTGTTTGGCCCAACCGCACCGGCGCGGTGGGCGCCCGTGGGCGGCCAGCATCAGGTTTTGACCGGCAGCCCCTGCGGCTGCCAATGCCATGCGGCGGTTTGTCACAGCCCGGTTCATTGCCTCGCCAGTATTACCCCGGCGCAGGTTTTGGCGGCGCTGCCATGAGCGTTAAATGTTACCGGAGGCTGGAGATTAAGCGGGAACGGACGGGAATGACGAATGACGAATGTCCAATGTCGAATGAATGACAAAGCACGAATGACGAATGGGACGAATGTCAGGTGGCAAGTTTGGCCGGAGATTTTTACAATGGGCAGAATGAAACCATGAGTGGGGTTGCGTCCCGATGGGACGCGGCGTGTTTTTTGATGGGGCGTGCTACCCACATTTTGCCCCTACGGGGCAAGCGGGCCGGGAGCAGGCTACGTCCAAGCGGGGGGCGAAGGAATTTTGACAGAATGAAACAAAGTTAAGGGCGGGAAAATCAAGGGTCTCACCAGGAGCTGCTGCGGAGGGCGCGCAGGGGCCATGGGTCAGTGCGAAGGATCCTTTGCGGAGGGCCGCGGACGACAAACGACAAAATGGGAGGCAATTTTGGCGGGATTTGTGCTGTTCATTTTCCACGGGTTTCAGCGATAATGCGGCCTTCGCCTAGCAAAAACGAAACCAAAAGCACCATGAAAGCTGAAACTCCAGTCAAAGACACCGCCACCAGCCGCTGGCTCTCCTACCGCCCCGAAATCAAGGTGGTGGATTGCACCATCCGCGACGGTGGCCTGATGAACAACCATCATTTTGACGACCAGATCGTCAAGGTGGTTTATGACACCTGCGTCGCCGCCGGGGTGGATTACATGGAGATCGGTTACAAGTCGTCACGCAAAGGCATCAAGGCGGGCGAACATGGCGATTGGAAATACTGCACGGAGGACGCGATCCGCCGCATCGTGGGCGAGAACAAAACCGCGCTCAAGCTGTGTGTCATGGCCGATGCCGAGCGCTGCGATTATCACGAGGACATTTTGCCGAAGAAAGACTCGGTGCTGGACATGATCCGCGTGGCGACGTACATCCACCAGATTCCGACGGCGCTGGAAATGGTGAAGGACGCGCACGACAAGGGTTACGAAACCACGCTGAATCTCATGGCGGCTTCGACGATTTCCGAGGGCGAATTGTGCGAGGGGCTGGAAATGATGGCCAAATCCGAGGCGAAGGCGATTTACGTGGTGGACAGCTTCGGCGCGTTCTACGGCGAACAGATCCGCGCGCTGGTGAAAAAGTATCTGGGTTACTGCAAGCCCTCCGGCAAGGAAGTGGGCATGCACATGCACAACAACATGCACCTGGCCTTCGCGAACACGATTGAAGGCATCATTGAAGGTGCGAATTTCCTGGATGCCACGATGGCCGGGCTCGGCCGGGGCGCGGGCAACTGCCAGATGGAGCTGCTGCTGGCATTCCTGCACAACCCGAAATATGAGCTGCGCCCGGTGCTGGACTGCGTGCAAAACCACATTGAGCCGATGCGCTCCAAGCTGTTGTGGGGCTATGATCTGCCATATTTGCTGACAGGGATGCTGAACCAGCATCCGCGCACGGCGATCAAGTTCAAGGAAGCGGAACTGAAGGGCGAGAAGGGCGACATTCTGAAGTTCCACGACACGGTCACGGATCAAGAATAAGCACCGGCGCCGGGAGCCCGGGCGGCGGCGAGGGAGCCTCGTTATTCCGCGGCGGCGGACCGCCGGCCGGCTTTTTTGTCGGCGCGGCGGGATTTATCGGCCAGCATCCGGGCTTTGGCGCGGCGGGAGCGTTTGCGTTTCTGGCGGCGGATTTTCTCGATTTCGGCCTGCTGGGCGGCGATCCGGCCGGTTTGGGCGGCTTCGATTTTATCGAGCAGCAGGCGGCGGGCGATGAAGCGGTTGAGCCCCTGCTGGCGGGTTTCCTGACATTTCACCTGGACGCCGGTGGGGCGGTGGAGGAGCATCACACAGGTGGAGGTTTTATTGACATTCTGCCCGCCATGACCCCCGGAGCGGACGAAGCTTTCCTCAATCTCCGCCTCGCTCACGCCGAGCGCGGCCATGCGCAGGGCGAGCTGATCTTCCTTTTCCAAACTGACGGGAAACGCACTCATGCCGTCCACTGTAGCCGTCGTCGGCGGCAGGCGACAAACTTATAGTGCGGCGGCAGTTATTGTTTTTGCAACTTTCCAGGGCGGCCGGTTTTGAATACAAGACTTTATGGCGCAGTTTTCATACAAGGCCCGCAAGCGTTCCGGCGAACTCGTCGAGGGCGTGCTGGAGGTGCCGGATCGCAGTGCCGCGCTGGCGCAAATCCAGCGGTCGGGGCTGTTTCCGATCGCGGTGGACTCGGCCAAGGCGGGGGCCACGACGGAGAAGCGCGCCGCCAAGGGGTTCAGCCTGATGGCGTTTCTGCCGCCCGCGATGCAGGCGCAGATGGCGAAGAAGCGGCGGCCGAAGCTGCAGGAGCTGGCCACTTTCACGACCCAACTGGCGAATCTGCTGAATTCGGGAATGCCGCTGACGGTGGCGCTGAACAGCATGGGGCATTTGCAGACCAAGGGCATTCCGGTGGACGTGAGCCGGGGCTTGAAGCAGGAGGTGACGGAGGGGCGGAGCCTGTCGGATGCGATGTCGCGGCAGCCGCAGATTTTTTCGGACCTGTATGTGAACATGGTGAAGGCCGGGGAGCAGAGCGGGTCGCTGGTGCCGGTGCTGCGGCGCATGGCCACGCATTTCCAGCAATTTGCGGATGTGCAGGCCACGTTCAAATCCGCGATGATCTATCCGGTGATGGTGATCGCGGTGGGCATCCTGCTGATCGGGTTTTTCATGACGGTGATGATGCCGAAGTTCACGGAGATTTTCACCAGCTTCAACATCGACCTGCCATTGCCGACGCGGATCTTGATCGCGACGAGCGGGCTGTTCACGAGCTATTGGTGGCTGATGGGCGGGTTGATCCTGGCGGCGATCGTGCTGTTCAAGCGGTTTCAGTCGAGCGCGGAGGGCGGGCGCAAGCTGGATGAGTGGCGGATGAAACTGCCGATTTTCGGGCGGGTGATCCAGATCAACCTGTTCGGGCAGTTTGCGCGGACGCTGGGCACGCTGCTCCAAAACGGCGTGCCGGTGCTCACGGCGCTGAAGATCACGGAGCAGGTCATGTCCAACCGGCTGATCCAGGAGGCGATTGCCAAGACGCGCGAGGCGGTGACGGATGGCAAGACGCTGGCGCAACCGCTGGCGCAGAGCCGGTTGTTCCCGCAGCTCATGGTGGACCTGGTGCGGCTGGGCGAGGAAACGGGCGACGTGCCCGGCGCGCTGAACAATCTGGCGGACACATACGAGAGCGAGCTGCACATTGCCCTGCGGGTGATGAGCGACATGATCGGGCCGGTGCTGATCATTGTCATGGCAATCATCGTGGGCTTTCTGCTGCTGAGCATTTTCCTGCCGCTCTTCAAGATGATTTCCTCCATTCATTGATGAATCTCTCCCGCGCCAACTCCCAGTGTCAAATGGAGCGGCGGCCGGACCGGCCGCGCGGGGGCGGGGCGTTTACGCTGATCGAGATCATGATCGTGGTGGGCATCATCGGCCTGGTGGCGGCCATGGGCGTGCCTTCGATCCTCAAGGAACTGCAGAAGGAGGGCATGCGCAAAGCCGTGTCAGATGTGGAGGACGTGTTTTTCACGGCGCGGGAGCGGGCGATCATTTCGGGGCACACTGTCAAAGCGGTGTTTCACATTCAGGACCGCCGGTTCGGGGTGGAAGGCGAAGGGGACGGCGTGAATGCGCATTCCGGCAAGACGACCTCGGCCACGCTGCCAAGCGGCATCGAATTTGGGATGTTTGACATTTATCATCAGGACTACGCGGAGTCGGAATCGGCATGGATTTTTTTCAACCCGGACGGCACCTGCGACGACGGTGTGGTGATCGCGCTGCTGGGCCGGGGGGAAAAGAAATTCATCACGCTGGATTTTGCGACCGGCACGTCGAAAGCCCTGAACGAATTCCGATGAACTGCCGCCTGCCAAGCCATCGCGGGGGAACCCGGGCGTTTTCGCTGCTGGAAGTGATGATTGCGATTGCGATCTTTTTCATGGCGGCGTTTGCCATTCTCGGACTGGTTTCGAGTTCGCTGGCGAATGCGCGCCGGCTGCAGCGGCCGCTGGTGGATGCGAGCCCGGTGCTGGCGCGGTTTGCGGCCACGAACAGCCTCGTGGAGGGCGTCTTTTCGGGCAGCCTGGGCGACGTGGATCTGCTGGGCAAGGAATACCAGGGCTACAACTGGGAGGCGGAAATCGTGGAGGTCGGTTCCAACCATCTTTACCGGGTGGAGTGCATCGTGAAGCCCGCCGCCGGCAGCCGCGAAATCGTCTCGCAACTGAGCACGCTGCTTTACAAACCCAAGTCGCCGCCGGGCAGCCTTGACGGCGGCATTGGCATGAAAGGACGATGAACTGCCGCCTACCAGACCGGGGCCGCCGCGCCTTCACCTTGATCGAGGTGATGGTGGCGCTGGTGGTTTTCAGCATGCTCATCGGGGCGGTTTATTCCACGTGGGCGGTGGTGATGCGCGCCCAGCAGGTCGGGCAGGCCGCCGCGGAACAGGCGCAGCGGCAGCGCGTGGTGCTGCGCACCATCGGCGACGCGTTGATGGGCATCGAATCGTTCCAGGCCTCGCAGAAGTATTACTGGTTCAATTTCGAGAACGGCGCGACGCCCTTCCTCAGTTTCGCTGCGCATCTGCCGGGGAGTTTTCCGCATTCCCGGAAGAACTACGGGAGCGTGCCCGGCCTGGATTTCAGCTCGCGGCGCGTGATTTTTTCGCTGGCTGACGGGGTCAACGGCGAAAAGGACCTGGTGCTGCGCCAGTTTCCGCTCCTGATGGAAATGGACCAGGACGAGAAACAATATCCGTGCATTCTGGCGCGCAACGTCAAGACGTTCAGCATCGAGTGCTGGGCCACCAACCGGCTCCAACACGCGGAATGGGACAACGAATGGGATGAGACCAAGACCAACTCCATTCCGGCGATGTTGCGGGTGACGCTGGTGCTGGGGCGCAGCGCCGAGGCCGCCGGGGTTGGCGGGGCCGCCCCGGTTTTTTCGGCCACCCGTATTTACACCGTGCCCTCCGCCATGATGCCGGTAGTCGTGCAAAGAGGCGGGGGCGGACCGGGCGCTCCTCCTCAGGGGGGGCAGTCGATAAGCCAGCCGGGAGGGAAAAAGTGAAACTCACCCGCTCCAGCCAGCCGCGCGCTTTTGCCGTCATCATCGTGCTGGTGGTGGTGACCGTCCTCACCTTGCTGGCGGGGGCGTTTGCGTATTCGATGAAGATCGAGACGCGTCTGGCCGCCAACGCGAACGACGACGAACAGTTTTACTGGATGGCGCGGGCCGGGGCGGAACGCGCCTGCTGGTGGAAATCGCTGGACAATGGGCCGTTCAGCTCGACGCATCAGTATTGGGCGGGCGGTCCCGGTGAAGGGCCGGAGACGAACAGCCCGCTCGCGCTGGAATCACTGGCCAGTTGCCCGGTGGGCGCCGGCACGGTGTCCATCAAAATGGTCGAACTGGAGAGTCTGATCAACATCAACGCGGCCGACCAGCCGCTGCTGCAAAATGTGCTGGAACAAATGAACGTCGGCCCGGATCTGAAATCCGTGGTCACGGATTCCATTCTTGACTGGATAGACACGGATGACGGCACCCGGCCGGCGGGGGCGGAAAGCGATTATTACCAGGGGCAGGGGGGGTATGACGCCAAGAACGCGCCGATTGACAACATGGATGAGCTGCAACTCATCAAGGGTGTGACGCGCGCGATGTACACCGGCCAGTCGGAAAACACCATGAGCACGCCTTTTCCCACGCACCGTCTGGGCGTCGGCACGCGGCCGGGGGAGGAAAATTACACGTTTGGCCTGCGCGATGTCTTCACGCCGTTCTCCAGCGGCAAGGTCAACTGGCGCACGGCTTCCAGCACGGTGCTGCAGGCCTTGCCGGGGATTGATGAGGCCACGGCGGAAGCCATTGTCAATGCGCGCGATGCCGACCCGCCCGTCCGGGACCTCAATCAATTGCTCGGCACCGCCGGGATGAATCCGGCGGCGGCCCAGCAGGCCATGCGCTATTTCGATGGACCGGGGCATGGCAACACGTACAAAGTCACCATCACCGCCACGATCGGCCAGCTCTCGCACACCTACACCGCCATCATATTCCGCGACGGCCGGCTTGTGTCCATCTACAACTTCTACCGCTCGGAGTGAGGCGCCGGCCCGGCGGATGGCGCCCGGCGGCCCCAGCCGCCCCGGCCTTGGCGGCATTATTCCGGCGTCCTTTTATGGATTTAGCTTGAGGCGCGTAATTTTGCGGTTGAAAATTATCCTTAGCGCCTGGGTCGCCGGCGGGTGGCGGCCCGGCCAGTCATGAAGATAACCTTTGTCTATCCACGGTTTGAGAAGTTCCTGCGCAGCGTGCCGGAACTGGATGCGGGCTTGATTGATTATTTTCTGGGCGATTACACCACGCCGCCGTCGCTGGGCATCCCGCTGCTGGCCGCGCTCACGCCGGCGGAGTTTGCCATCGAACTGATTGACGACAACAGCGGGCAACCGCTGGACTACGCCGCGCCGACCGATTTGGTGGCCATCAACTGCTTCACCCCGCAGGCCACGCGGGCGTTTGAGATTGCGGACAATTTTCGCGCGCACGGCAAAACGGTCATCATGGGCGGCATTTTCCCCTCGACCATGCCGGAGGAATGTCTCCAGCACGCCGATTCGGTGAACGTGGGCGAGGGCGAACCGAGCTGGCCGAAGATTCTGGCCGACCTGAAAACGGGCACGCTCAAGCGCCGCTACGAGGGCGGCTGCTCGATGGATGCCGCAAAAATTCCGGCGGCGCGCCGGGAGATTTTTTACCGCAACGAACATTACGACTGGGATGAGGATCTCATCCAGGTGATGCGCGGCTGCCTGTACAACTGCCCGATGTGCCCGCTGCCGCAGCAAATGGGCGAGCGCATCCGCTTCCGCCCGATCGACCAGGTGGTGGCCGAGATGAGCACGCTCAAGCACGAGAATGTGTATCTGGCCGATGACATGCTGTTTTTTCCGCACCGGCATGTGCGCGAGTATTCGCAGAAGCTCTTTGAGGCGCTGGCGCCGCTGGGCAAAAAGTATTTCGTCAATTCGACGATGGGGCTGAACATGGAGCCCAAATTTCTTGACGTGGCGGCGCGGGCCGGCGTGAAAAATTTCTATTGCACGATGAACGTGGAGCCGGTGTCCATCCGCGCGCTGCAAGGGGGCAAACGGGAGCGGCAGGTGCTGATTGACCTGGTGAAAGCCACGCAGGACCGCGACATCCGCTTCTTCGCCTCCGTGGGCATGGGCCGCGACTGGGATGATCTGGGGTTTGTGGACCGCGCGCTGGACCTGCTGGCGGCGGCGGATATTCACACGGCGGAATTTTTCATCTTCACGCCGTTCCCCGGCTCGCCGCACTGGGAGCGGATGTTGAGCCAGAAGCGGATTTTCGATTTTCAATGGTCGCGGTACAACGGGTCGCACGTGGTGGCCACGCCGCAGAATCTGACGGCGGACCAGCTCCGCGAACAATTCATCCGCATCTGGCGCGAATTTTTCCAGATGCAGAAGAGCCGCCATGCCGCCTCGCTGGAACCGGCGACGTGGCAGAACGGCATCCAGGTGCTGGGCAAGCCGCTGCAGCGGCAGGGCACGCGGGACGAGGCCGCCATCACGGGGGTCGGGTTGTTCAGCCCCATCGGCGACACGGCGGCGTCGGTCACCGCGGCGCTGCGGGCCGGCCGGCATGGGCTGGCGCCGGTGGCGCGCTTTGATGCCCGCCATTTCCGCACGAACCTGTTTGGCGAAATCAAAAACTTCACGGCGGCGGACTGGCTGAGCCCCGCCGAACTTGTCGAATACGAGGACTTGTATCTGCGGTACGCCATCGCCGCCGCGCGCCGGGCCCTGGCGGATGCGGGGCTGGCGGCGGAGGGCGGGGAAATCCGGCGCAACATTGCCATCGTACTGGGCACCTGCAACGGCGGCCTCGCTTCGGCCGAGGCGGAATATGCCTGGAAACACGGGCGCAGCTCGCGGCCGTTCGATGAGGTGATGAATTTGCAGGCGCAGCTTTACGGCTTCGGCAAGGCGCTGGCGAGCGCGTTGAAAATCGGCGGCGAAACGTGGGTGGTCACCACGGCCTGTTCCTCGACCACGGTGGCGCTCGGGCTGGCGCAGACGCTGGTCAACCGGGGGTATTACGACCTCGTGCTGGTCGGCGGTTCGGACGCGCTCTGCGTGGCGAACGTCTCCGGCTTCGATGCGATCAAGGCGACTTCCACGGCGCGCATGGCGCCGTTCTCGGTCCCGCCCGGCCTGAACATCGGCGAGGCGGCGTGCTTCTGGGTGGTGGAGGATCTGGAAAAGGCGATTCTGCGACAGGCGCGTTGCCGCGGCCGGCTCATCGGGCACGCCACCACTTCCGACGCCTATCATCCAACCACGCCCGATCCCCGCGGCCTGGGCGTGGCGCGCACGTTGACGAACGCGCTCGCGGACTCCGGCCTGGCCGTCGCCAGCCTCGGCTGCGTGAATGCGCACGGCACCGGCACCGAAGCCAACGACAAGGCCGAGTGCAAGGGCATCGGCAAATTTCTGGGCGAACATCCGTTGCCCGTCGTTTCCACCAAATCGTTCTTTGGCCATTGCATGGGGGTGACGGGGATTCTGGAAGCCACCTGCCAGTTGCTGGCGATGAATGACAATTTCATTCCGCCCACGCTGAATTTCACCGGACCACGGCCCGGCTGCGCCCTGGATTTCGTTCCGAACGTGGCGCGCGCGCAGTCCTACGACGCTTTCATCACCGCCAACTATGCGTTTGGCGGCAACAACGCGGCAGTCACCATTTCAAAGTGGGACGCCGTGGTGCCGGTGCGCCCGAAGCCGGCCGGCCGGGTGGTGATCACCGGGGCGGGCACGGTGACGTCGCTCGGTCTGGGGATGGCGGCCACGCTGGAACAACTGCGGCGCGGCACCGTGGGCATTGTGCCGGTCACGAATTTTCCGCTGACCGGCCGTACCGCGCGGCTCGCGGGGCAGGTGGCGGATTTTTCCGCCGCGCAGGTGGATCGGCGGCTGGATTTCGCCGCCTTGAATCCGATCAGCAAATTTGCCGTGGCCGCCGGCCGGCTGGCGCTGGAACAGGCGGGCTTGAAAATTACGCCCGCCAACGGCGATGACGCCGGGGTGGCGATGGGCGCCTGCAATGGTCCGTCGGAGATGGGGCACATGGACAGCGTCTTCACCAGCGACACGTTTGCCGCGAACATTCCCAGCTTTTCCAACATCACGGCCAACTCCACGGCGGGCTGGGTTTCCTCGCAATTATATTTGAAGGGCGTCAACGCCACGCTTTCGGCCGGGCCGCACGCCGGCTTGCAGAGCCTGGCCTATGCCTACGACGTGCTGGCGGAGCAGCGCGCCCGCGTGATGCTCGCCGGCGCGGCGGATGAGGTTTACGGCCAGACGTTTTATAATTACGACGGCATGGGCTTTCTCTTTGATGGCGCCGCGGAGGCCGATTACCGGCTGCGGCTGGACGCGGACAAGCGCAAGGTGCTCGGGGAAGGCGCCGCGATGCTCGTCATGGAAACCGCCGAATCGGCCCACGCGCGCCAGGCGAAAATATTCGCCGAAGTCCTTGGCTACGGCATGAGCATGGACGCCGAAGGCTTCCTCGCCGCCAATCTTGGCACGGACGGACTCAGGCACGCCGTGCAACTCGCTTTGACGCGCGCCGGCGTCGCCCCGGAACAGGTCGGGCTGCTCGTCTGGGCGCCCCAAGGCAACCGGCAGGATGAAAAGGTGCTCGCGGCGGGGGCGGCTGTTTTTGGCGAACGCTTTGCCCGGCTGCCCCTCGTCACCACCACCTTCAACACCGGCTACATTGAATCCGCCTCGATTCTGGTCAGTCTGGCGGCCACCTTGTCGGCGCTGGCGGAGGGCACGGAACTGTGGCCCCAGCGCACCGGCGTGCCGGCCTTGGATGACCGCCCCGTCAACCCCGACCCGGAATATATTCTCGCCCTGGCCAGCACGGACTTGGGCTACAACTTTGTCGCCGTCCTGCGGCGCGGATGGCACGCATGAGACGCGAGGTTGTCATCACCGGCCTCGGCAGCTTGTCCTGCGCCGGGGCGAATCTGGCGGCCGCGCGCGACAAATTCATTGCCGGAACGTGCTGCCTCACGCCGATCGTCAATCCGCGCGCCGCGCGGCTCCGCGCCCGGTTCGCCGGGCAGTTGCACGATTTCGTTGCCCCCGCGGATTCCCCCGTGGAGTTGTTCGGTCATGACCGCCACGTCCACCTGGCGCTGGTTGCGGCGCGGGAAGCCCTGGTGGACGCCGGCCTGGCGCCGGAAAAGTTCGGCCGCCGCATGGGCCTGATTTTCTCCACCTGCTCCGGCCCGATGCTGCTCATCGAGGCGCATTACGAGCGCATCATCCGCGGGCAGCCGCAGCTCACGGCGGCGGAACTTTTTGCGAAGCGTTACCATGCCGGGGCGCAAGTGCTGGCGCGGGCGCTCGGCATCGGCGGGCTTTGTACGACCGTCGTGACCGCTTGTTCCGCCAGCACGGCGGCCATGGCGCTCGCGGCGGATTTGATCCGTTGCGGCATGCTCGATTGCGCGCTGGCCGGCGGTGCGGATGCCTTTTCCGTCAGCACGCTGGCGGGCTTTGATGGCTTGAAGGCGACGAGCGACGGCAAATGCGCCCCGTTCTCCAAACCGCCCGGCCTGAATCTCGGCGAGGCGGCGGCCTTTGTGGTGCTCGAAGCGGCCGCGTTGGCGCAGTCGCGCGGCGCGGCGGCGCACGCGACCGTGCTGGGCTCCGGCATGAGCAACGACGCGCATCACTGTTCCGCCCCGGAACCGGGCGGGCGCGGTCTGGCCGAAGCGATCCGCCGCGCGCTGGCCGATGCCGGTTTGGCGCCGGAAAATATTTCGTACCTCAACGCCCACGGCACCGGCACCGAGGCCAATGACAAGGCCGAATGCAAAGCCATCCGCAAGGTCTTTGGCGACCGCGCTGCGACCGTGCCGGTCAGTTCCACGAAGTCCATCGTCGGCCATTGCCTGGGCGCGGCGGGCGCGGTGGAGGCGATTGCCGCCCTGGCCTGCGCGGCGGCGGGCGTGCTGCCACCCACGGCCAATTTCGCCGGTCTGCGCGATGGCTGTGCGGTGGACTGCGTGCCGGATGCCGGGCGCCCCTGGCCCGTGCCCCAGATTTTCCTGAGCAATAATTCCGCGTTCGGCGGCCACAACACCAGCCTCGCGCTGCGGGCGGAAAAGGCCGCCTCGTCGAGCGCGCCCGGGGGCGGCCACGATCAAACGTTGACGGCGGCTGAAACTGGCAATGTGCCGGTCTATCTCACCGCCTGCGGCGTGGTTTCCGCGGCGGGCGTGGGCGTGGCGGCGCTGGAAAATGCGTGGCGCACCGGCGCATCGGCTTTGCGTCCGGTGGCACTGCCGGGCCTGGCAGCGTTGCCGGTGGGGCGGGTGGATGAGGCGGCCGTTGAGGCGGCTGACCGGCGTTTGAATTTGCGCTCGCTGGATCGTTCCAGCAAATGGGCGACCGTCGCCGCGCGGCTCGCGATTCGCGCCGCGCAGTTCCCGGAAAAGCCGGCGGCCCTCGCGGAACTGGGTCTCTTTCTGAACCTCGCCGCCGGCCCTTCGTGGGCGGAGTCGGAATTCCTCACCTCGTTTCTCGGCAATGACCATAAGGTGTCGCAGCTCGCGGCGTTTCCCTACATCGTGCCCGGCTCGGTGGCGGGCAATGTCTGTCGCGCGCTCATGCTTTCCGGGCACAATCTCACGCTCAACCCCGGCCCGGCGGCGGGTTTGTTCGGCCTCGAACCGGCGCTCGCGGCGCTGCGCTGCGGCCATGCCGGCGCGCTGCTATGCGGCGCGGTGGATGAGCTTTCTGATCGCATTCTGGCCGATGACATTTCGGCCGGACTGGCCTCGACGGAACATCCGCCCGGCGAAGGCGCGGCGGTGTTCCTGCTGGAAACTGCGGGGCATGCCCAGGCCCGCGGAGCGAAACCGCTGGCGGAAATCTGCGGCCTCGCCAGTGTAATCAATGGTCAGGCTCCCGCAGCGGCGCTGGCCGAAGTGGCCGCCGCCGCCTTGCAACAGGCGGGCATCGGCCCTGACGCCATCCGCTTCGTCACCTTGTCCGGCGCACCCGGATGGCTGCCGCATCCGGCCTGGCGTGAAAAATTGGTGCAGACTTCCGCTGTCACCGGCCAGCTTGAAGGCGCGCAGCCGCTGCTGGATCTGGCGGTGGCGTTGCGCCAGCCGGATCTGCTGGCCGGAGAATATCTGTTGTCCGTCGCCGCCGTGGGTGGCCTGGCAGGGGCGGTGGTGCTCCGAAAATCTTAGGGCACGAAAGCGACAATGCCGTAAGCGAAGGTCTTTTCCTTCAGTCTCGCGGCGAAGTCGGAGCAGCCGCCTCGACCTTACACCAGCTTTTTCAGCTTCGCATCCGCCGCCAGTTTCTTGACGAGGTCTTTGATTTTTTGCGCCTCGTTTTTGTTGGCAATCAACACCGCATCATCTGTCTGCACGACAATCGTGTCTTTGATGCCCACCAGGGCGATCGGCGTGCGGTGCTTGGTGCGCGCATCGAAAATGATGTTCCGCGCCGCGTCCACGTGGATGAGCTCCGCCACGGCACAGTTGCCTTCCGCATCGGCCTTCAGATGCCGCGCCAGCGCGGGCCACGCGCCGAGGTCGTCCCAGGCAAACGCACCGTCGGCGCAGATGACGTTTTGCGCGTGTTCCATGAGCGCGAAATCGACCGAGATTTTCTTGATGCCGGGATATTCCTTCGCCAGCACCCGGGCGAGCTTCGCCGGCTGGTTCGCCACCTTGAACCACCGCTGGCATGCGGCGTACATTTCCGGCTGATGCTTCTGCAAGCCTTCCGTCACCGTCACAAAACTCCAGACGAACATCCCCGCGTTCCACCGGTAATTGCCGGCCGCCAGATATTCCTGCGCCTTCTCCAGGCCCGGCTTTTCCACAAACTGCTCGGCCTTGTAGAAGGTGGTTTTGTACGGCTTCGCGCCGACGGGGGCGGGCAGGGCATTGCCGGTGCGGATGTAGCCATAGCCGGTCGCCGGCTCGTTCGGCTGGATGCCGATGGTCACAATCACCCGGCCGCGCGCGGCCACATCAAAGGCGTCGCTCAGCACCTGCTGGAATTTCTTCGGCTCGGGCATCACATGGTCGGCCGGCAGCACGGCCATCACCGCGGTGGTGGAGCGCGCGCCGACGATCGCCGCCGCGAGCGTCACTGCCGCGCAGGTGTCCCGCCCGACGGGTTCCGCCACGACGTTGTCTTTGGGCAGCTTGGGCAGTTGCTTGCGCACTTCCGCCGCCTGCGCGGCGTTGGTGATGATGAAAATATTTTTGAGCGGCACCAGTGGCAGCACGCGCGCGACCGCTTCCTGGAGAAAAGATGTTTTGCCGAGCAGCTTGATCAGTTGCTTTGGCGTTTTCTCGCGGCTGATCGGCCAGAACCGTTCCCCGCGTCCCCCGGCCATGATGACGACGAAACGATCTTTGATATTGGTTTTGCTGGTTGTGCTCATGGTTTATGTTTTCAACGACGATACATTTTGCCGGTAGGTTTGCCTCCGGGCGTGTTTAAATGGATTTCACCGCGTCACTCAAACTTTTTACAAAAGCGCCGACCTCGCTGGCGAGTTTCGGCGAACTGCCGTGCTGGGCGATCTGGTTCACAATCGCGCTGCCCACCACGCAGGCGTCGCCTTCGCTGGCCACCAGCCGGGCCTGCTCGGGATTCGAAATGCCAAAGCCGATGGCGATGGGCAAAGCAGTGTGCGCCCGGAGCCGCGCGACTTGCACCGCCAGATCCGAGGCGATGCTCGTCTGCATGCCCGTCACGCCGATGCGCGAGATGTAATAGATGAAGCCGCTGCCGCGCGTGACGATTTTCTCCAGGCGGTCTTCCGGCGTGGTCGGCGCCACCAGATAGATGTGGCACAACCCCGCCCGCTGCATCAGCGCCTCGTAATTGTCGCTTTCCTCCGGCGGCAAATCGAGCACCAGCAGCCCGTCCACGCCCGCCGCCGCGCAATCGGCAATGAATTTTTCGATCCCGACCTTGTGGATGAGGTTGAAATAGATGTAGAGGACGATGGGAATCTCCGACTGCCGGCGGATGGCCGCGATGGTGGCCAGCAGCTTGGGCGGCGTGGTGCCGGATTCCAGGCCGCGCTGGGCGGCGAGTTGGTTGACCAGCCCGTCGGCCAGCGGATCGCTGAAGGGCACGCCCAGTTCCAGCACCGCCACGCCCGCCCGATCAAACTCCAGCGCCAGGTCGCGCGTGGCGTCCAGGTTGGGATCGCCCGCGCCGATATAGACCACCAGGCCTTTTTTTCCGGCCGCCTTGAGCTGGGCAAACTTTTGAACGATTCGATTCATCGGCGCTGAGTTTCGGCGTTCACCTGCCAAGTTTCAAGTTTGGAAAAGCCCGGCCGGGTTGTACCTATGCCAAAGCTAATCAAAGTATCCAGTTTCTCCCCCTCATGCCTCCTGTCCGGTTAATAATTCGCGTCCATTCGTGAAATTCGCGTAAAACCGTCCCCGTCCCCGGACCGCGAGTTGTCTCAACTCGCAGCGCGTGGCCGGCCAGGAACGCAGAATTGTGACCACTAACCGGCGGTTTGACTTGCGTAGAATTTTCTGGCGAGCAAAATCCGGGCATGTCACCCCACCCGCCAGTCGGCAACGTCCCGGCACCCTTGGTGTCGGTGGGTCCGGCTTGGTGGCGATCCATCCGGGGGATCGGTTGCACCCTGCTGCTGCTTTGCCTCGGTCTGCTGGCGGCCGGCGCTGTCGAAACGCCCTCGCCCAATTATTTTCCACGTTCCTGGAAAACCGAGAACGGCCTGCCCGATAACGCCGTGACCGCCGTGATCCAGACCCGCGATGGCTACCTCTGGATCGGCACCTACGGCGGCCTCGTGCGCTTTGACGGCGTGCACTTCACCGTCTTCAACAGCGGCAACACGCCCGGTCTGCAAAGCGACCGCATCACCGGTTTGTTTGAGGACCCGGCGGGCACCTTGTGGATTGGCCACGAGCGCGGCGACCTGACGCGTTGCCAGCAGGGAAAATTTGAATCGCTCGCCGTCCATGAATCCGGCGCGCGCCGGAAAATCCCGGCCATCGGCACCGACCAGGCGGGCGACATCTGGGTCCTGAACGAGGAAGGCACCCTCATCCGCGCCCGCGACGGCGCCACCTGTTCGCTGCCCAACACCGATGGCGTCGCCGAAATGGCCAACGACCGCCAGGGCCGGCTATGGATCACCAGCGGCGGCCAGTTGGCGATGCTGGAGCAAGGCCGGCTGAACGTGCTGTCCAATACCAATGATTCCAACGGCGTGGGCGGCTACGTGCAAGGCATCTGCCCCGCCCGCGACGGCGGACTATGGATCGTGAGCGACGCGCAAGTGCGCAAATGGAACGGCCACGCCATGACGGAGAACCGCGGCACCAACCCCTGCAACGCCACCGTCGTGGCGATGCTGGAAATGAAGTCCGGCACGCTGGCAATGGGCACTTCGAGCGACGGGCTGTACCTGTTGTTTTCCAACCGCACCTCGCTGCATTTCCACCACGCCAACGGCTTCCCCAATGACTGGATCCGCTGCCTGTTTGAAGACCGCGAAGAAACGCTCTGGGTGGGCGCCGGCAGCGTCGGCCTGACCGCCCTGCGGACCGCCAAAATTGAAACCCTGGAAGCCCCGGACAACTGGCAGGGACGCGTCGCGTTGTCCGTCACGCAATCGCGCGACGGCGCGATCTGGGTCGGCACCGAAGGCGCGGGCCTGTACCGTTTTCTCGCCGGGCAATGGCGGCATTTTGCGGGGAACTCCTGGGTGTGGTGCGTCGCGGAAGATTTGCAGGGCCGGATGTGGGCGGGCACCTGGGGCGGCGGGATGTTGCAGCAGCAGGGCGACCGCTTCGTGGTTCCGCCCGGCTTGGAAAACGTCACTGTCCCCATGCCGGCGCTGCTGCATACCGCCGACGGCGTTACCTGGATCGGCACCGCGAGCGGTCTGCTGCGTTACGAGCACGGCGTGACGAAATGGTTTGGCGAGAAAGAGGGACTCAAAGCCCCCGACGTGCGGACGATTGAACCGGCGCCGGATGGCACGGTGTGGTTTGGCATGGTCGGCGGCGGCTTGGGCCGTTTGAAAGAGGGCCGGCTGGAACAACTCCGCAAAAGCGACGGACTGCCGAGCGATTACCTCCAATGCCTGCATCTGGCGGCGGATGGCGCGCTCTGGATCGGCAGCGACAGCAGCGGCCTGGCCCGCTTGAAAAACGGACGGATCGCCAGGATCACCACGGCCGAGGGACTTCCCAACAACACCATTTGCAGCATTCAGGAGGACAGCCACGGCAACTTCTGGATCAGCTCGCATGGCGGCATTTTCCGCATTTCTCAAGCCGCCCTCAACGCCTGCGCCGACGGTCAGCAGCCCTCCGTCAACTGCCTTGCCTACGGCATGGGCGACGGCATGCCCTCGCTCGCCTGTTCGGGTGGCCTGCAACCCGCCGGGTGCAAACTGGCCGATGGCCGGATCTGTTTTACCACCAGTAAAGGCGTGGTGATCGTGAATCCGGATGAGGCCCGGGTCAACCAGCTCCCGCCGCCTGTGCTCATTGAAGCCATGCTCGCCGGCGGCCATCTGCTGGTGCAGTATCCCGACGGCCGGGTGCCGTTGGAAATCGCCCCCGGCTTGCAGCGGTATGAGTTTCATTACACCGCCTTGAGCTTTGTGGCCCCGGAAAAAATCCGGTTCCAATACCGGCTGGAAGGCTGGGAAAAGGACTGGGTGGATGCCGACAACAGCCAGCGTGTGGCGGATTACAGCTATATTCCACCCGGCAATTACACGTTCCAAGTGCGCGCCTGCAACAGCGATGGCATCTGGAACCAGACCGGCGCCTCGCTGACCATCACCGTGCTGCCCCATGTCTGGCAGACCTGGTGGTTTCATTTGCTCGCCACGTTGGCGGCCGTCGCGCTCGTGGCCGGCTTCGTCTGGTTCATCTCGCGCCGCCGGCTGCGGCTCAAACTGGAACGGGTGGAACGCCAGCAGGCCCTGGAACGCGAACGCACCCGCATCGCCAAGGACATCCACGACCATCTCGGGGCGAATCTCACGCGCATCTCGCTCCTCAGCCAGTCCGCCCACGGCGAACTGGAAAACCCCGCGCAGGCCGCCGCCCAGCTCGACCGCATTTACGACACCTCGCGCGAACTGACCCGCTCGATGGATGAAATCGTCTGGGCCGTCAACCCCCAGCACGACACGCTGGACAGCCTCGCCAGCTACCTCGGCAACTTCGCCCAGGAATACCTGGTGTCCCTCCATCTCCGCTGCCGGCTGGACGTGCCGCTGCACCTGCCGCACTGGCCCATCACCGCCGAGACCCGCCACAACGTCTTTCTCGCCTTCAAGGAAACGCTGCACAACGTCGTCAAACATTCCGGCGCCACGGAAGTTTCCATTTCGCTGACCACCGATCACGCCGGCTTCCTGCTCTCCGTGCGCGACAACGGCTGCGGCTTTGATCCCGCCGCCGTCCCTATCCGCCCCGGCCGCGGGAACGGCCTCCAAAACCTGCGCGCGCGGCTGCAAAAAATCGGCGGCCGCTGCGAAATCATCAGCGCCCCCGGCACCGGCGCCGAAATTAAATTTCTCGTCGCCGTCCCGCCCGGCTCCCGGCCCGCCGCGTGAGCTGTCATCAATTGATGTGACAAGACAGTCAACCCGCCCGCGTACTAAGCTATGACCAAGGTAAAAAAATCTGTGAGCATTGCAGTTGCCATCGTGGAAGACGACGTGCCGGCGCGGGAAATCCTCGCCGGCTGGATTCGCAATACCGAGGGCTTCCGCTGCGTCGGCGAATTTGATGACGCCGAAACGGCCCTCCTCAAACTGCCGCTCGAAAAACCCTCCGTCGTGCTCTTCGACATCAACCTGCCCGGTATGAACGGCATCGAATGTGTCCGCCGCCTCAAGCCGCGCCTGCCCGACACGCAGTTTGTCATGGTCACCGTCTACGAAGACGCCAACCACATCTTCAACGCCCTGTCCGCCGGGGCCTCCGGCTACCTCCTGAAACAGACCCGGCGCAATGAACTGATCGACGCCCTGAAGGATGTCCATGCCGGCGGTTCGCCCATGAGCAGCCAGATCGCGCGCAAAGTCGTCCAGAATTTTTATCGCAGCGAAACCCAGACCGACGGCGAAACCGTGGAGCTTTCCGGGCGCGAACGCGAGGTGCTGGAACTGCTCGCCCGCGGCTACCTCTACAAGGAAATCGCCGAGCTGCTCAAGATCAGCGTGCAGACCGTCAACACCTACATCCGCCGCATCTACGAAAAACTCCACGTCCGCTCCCGGGCCCAGGCCGTCGCCAAATACACGCACCTCCCCATGGGCGCAACGCGTTGAGTGCCTTCCCCACCCCGGCGTCCAAACCGGCTGTTTCATGGCTGCATGTTTGCCTTTCATTAGCACCGGGCTTCCAGCCCGGTGGACACTGGCGGTGAGGACCACAGCCGTTTTAACGGCTTCCGGCACCCCGTCAAAGCCGCTGAAGTTGCTCCCTGTTCGTTTTGCTTTGCCAAACCGGGCTGAAGCCTTGTGCAAATGAAACGACTATGAAATATCCAGGTTAGAGCATTGAGGGAAATGCTCTAACTTTTCGTGTGCCACCTGAGACCACATCCGGCGCGGCGCCGATTCTGTATTTCCTGGCAGCAGCATCCATCAGATGTATCTCTAAAAAGTTGACGCATCCATCAGAAACACTATCTTTCCGGAATGAAATCAAAGGGAACTAGGCAGAACGCGACTTCCATCCACTTCTTCTTAGCCACCTGTTAAGCCACTGGGCGTATGGAAAAATCGGTGCATGATAATTTTATCGTCGGCTACGAGGTTCAGTGCGAGCGTCGAGAGGTTCGTCTGTTCACCGAGTATCGTGATGGTGGCAAGTTAGAGCGAACGGTGGTGGTTTTTTCCGGTGTTGAGGCTTACACTTTCAGATACGATTGCATGGGTAATATCATCTTTGACATTGAGGAGGTTTCAGCGGAGAGCATCGTTTCCGCACGGCAGGCCGAGTTTGCCGAAGGACACCGGCTTTCTGGTTGGCCGAGATTTTGGCGAGATTCACTTGATGAGGTTTACAAATATTTGCGCGAGCAAGAGACACGCGGCTTTGAACTTTCATCTTCTTATGGCATGGATGGCTGGGTGATTGCTCGCAGCATGGAGATTAGAGAAGATGACCGTGTTGCATGACCAGTTGCCGGAGCCAACCGCCGTGGGCGCTGTCAGTTCCGCTGTCGCGGTTCACTTCGCGAGCCGGCGGTGGCACAGCTTTTTTCGTTAGGCGATAAGCGCCTTAAAGAATCCCGACAATTTTTTCACACCAACTAAATGAAATGAATTCAAAAGCCATTCTGTGCCTCACGCTTATTTTGAGTAGTACGTTGGTTTGCTTTTCTGCCGAATGGAAAGTGACTCTGAAGGTTGTTGATGATAACGGGCAGCCGGTAGCTGATGCCAAAGTGAGTGTTGGTTATTATGAACATTCACAACCTGCTTCAATAGATGGCCTGACAGACAAAAATGGCATTTTCAAAGCGTCACACAATACCCCTGCTATTATTGCAGATTTAGGATTCTCTGCGGAAAAGGCGGGTTACTACAAGACAAGGCCGCCGGGAGTCGAGTTGCGAAACTATGATCAATATAATGACCTTTCCAAGTGGAATATCACACAAACGATAGTCTTGAAGAAGATCTTTCACCCAATTCCGATGTATGCCAACCAGGTGGATATTGCTCACGAGGCGAAACCTGCCTTTGACATACCGCTGGGATTTGATTTGGCTGCTGGTGATTGGATTGCTCCATATGGGAAAGGCAAAACGGCACATATGTTTTTTATGTGGCATGTGGATAAAGATACGAATGATGTTTCCGCAACTTATGGTTCAAGAAGCAGATTCGGCTGGGAATCTAAAATGATACTTTCGTTCCCGAATTTTGGTGATGGAATTCAAGCATTCGATATGCCCGGCCTAACCGAAGGCAGTGAAATGCGTTCGCCACAAATAGCGCCAACAAATGGTTATTTGCCAAAATTATTCAAGCATTCGGGTTGGCACCCAGTTCCACAACATGCCATAAGTTCAGACACCAACAGCTATGATTCTTATGACCACCTTCACAAAAACTATCTGCTCCGTGTCGCAACGGTCTTGGACAAACAAGGCAATGTTAAATCCGCACAATACGGCAAGATTTATGGTGATTTCGAAGAAGTTGTCTGGATGTTTCTGAACCCAACCACAAATTCGTTAGACCTTGAATTTGATCCACAACATAATTTAGGCAGAGGGGGAAACTCTGGTTGGCCAATTTATTGAACTATGAAATTACTATCGCCTAACAATATGTCGCCGGAGCCAACCGCCGTTTGCGCTGTCAGTTCTGCTATCGCGGCTCACGTCGCGGGTCGGCGGCAGCTTTTTTCGTTAGGTGGCTATTCACACACGAATTAGATGGACACATTTCTTGAGATCCGCGGCCGCAATTTTGATGTGAAGGGCGCGCTTCGCCTTTCGACGTTGCGTAAATGTGCCAAGCCTTGGCGGCGAGGTGACACCGTTGGCTCGAAAATCAAACACGTATTCAAGGATTCCGGTTGTTCATTTTGCGTTGGCGGCGGTGATGATTGCGAGCTGGAGAGACAGGTCGCTGATGCGTTGGTGTTTTTGCAGAAAGAGTCCAGTGAGATTCGCCGACTTCGGGCTTTGCCTGGAATTGAGAAGGCTTGTTTGCGTTTTGGCGAGATTTGGCCGGAAGGCATAGTTGGCCGGTCTCCACTTTTGCCGAGCCAGTTGTTATTGGCTTGTGGTCAGCTTGGACTAGACATTGTTTTATGTCAGTATTTGGGGACAGACGATGACACCAAAGCCACCTAATCATGCGCTGCCGCGAACCCAGCGTGAACGTCGCGGATGCAATTCAGGTATCCCGTGTGCCGGGGCGCTGAGCTTGGGTCGATACGCCACATTACAAGCATGGGCTTTTTGATTGCCATACTTTTTCTCGCCTGGAGCGTTTGGATGCTTGTCGCGCTGTTTCGGCGGCTTCGTCGTCGGCACTCCAGCCGCGGTTTGTGGTTTTCGTTTTCAGTTCTTGCTACCTGTGGCGTCGCCGTCGGCATTTGGTGTGCGTTGTATTGCGAGTATCACCTCGGCACACGATTCCGTATTGGCAGTTTTCCGATTCCAGTCGTGTTTTTCCATTTCGAGGATGGTCAGTGGGTGGATTTTCCAGTGCCAGCTTTTCAAGCTTGGCTGGCGGTAGTCACAAACATTATCACCATCACAGCACTTGCCACGCTGCCTGTTTGGTCGGTATTGCGGAGACATGACCATGTGGCCTGACACAACTCCGGAGCCAAAGCCGGTTACGCCGGTCCACTCTCCGCAGTTCTGCTATGAAAGACAGGTCCGTTTTCGCTGCGGGTTTCGATCTTCGGATTTTTATCCATGTCCATCCGTAATCCAACGTGCTATTGAGCCAAGTGGTTAAACGAATTCATTGCGTTGGTAGGGCGCGTCACTCCGTGCGCGCCGGGGCATCGCTTGCAACGGAACGGTGCGCCTGGAATGACGCGTCCGATCCACCTTGTCTGCATCCGCGTCCATCCGTGGTAGAAATTGCGTTGAACTCCAACCGTTTAACGCGGCGCATCCGCCCCAAAATAATTCGCGTCAATTCGCGAAATTCGCGTAAACGTCTTCCCCCATCCGTGTTGATCCGTGGTTAAAATAACGCTGTTAAAATAACGTTGTCCGTAGGGAACGCCTGCTGTCATTATATTCCTCCCATGTTTGCCGAACCCATTGCGTCCCCGGTGGAAAATTTGCTGATTGAATTGAACTCCATTGTGGAGCCGGTTCAACTCGCGGAGTTGTTTCCCCAGGCGCAGCCCTTGGAAGTTGAACTCGGCTGCGGCGACGCCTCGTTTTTGGTGGAATACGCCCGGCAAAATCCGGCGCTCAATCTGATCGGCGTGGAACGCCTCCTGGGCCGGCTGCAAAAGCTGCATCGCAAAGGCCGGCGGCTCGGACTCATCAACCTGCGCGGCATGCGCATCGAGTCGGCCTACTTTTTGCGGTATATCCTGCCCAACCACTCGACGCAGGCCCTGCATATTTATTTTGCCGATCCGTGGCCGAAGAAGAAGCACCACAAATTCCGGCTCATCAACACCGACTTTCCCCAGCTCGCTGGCCTGGCCCTGACCCCGGGGGGAATCGTTTATTTGCGGACGGACGACACCGACTATTTCCAGCAGATGACCGAAGTGTTTGCCGCCGCTAAGGAATTTACCCCCATTGAGACCCCGGCGGCCCTGGCGGCCATAACCACCGATTTCGAAAGAGATTTCAACGCCCAAGGCATCCCCACCTTGCGGGCCGCCTACCGGTTGGTTTAACCCGGCGCGCGCCCGTCCCCGGGCAATGCCACAAGTTTTTGGTTTGGGAGAATGCGCATTTTTTGGCAGTCCGTCGCGCCCCCAGACGCTCCGCCTTCGCCCGGCTTGTGGCGCCGCGCGCCAGCGTCTTGGAGTGCGGCGGCCCTCCGCCGCTTTGGTCGAGGCAAGGATACCATCCGACCGTGTGCGCGTCCGCAGCAACTCCCTCACGACCGATGGCCCCCGAATTACATGTGGGGCCTGATAAAGATAACAACGCCTCAGCTGCACCACCGCTCGAAAAATCCCGATTGTCCCCGGAGCGCGCCCGTCTCGGGCGCAGCAACTCTCTCACGACCGATGGCCCCCGAAAAACAAACAAACACCAGCATACACGGCAACCACTTCAACACGCCGCCGTACAAGCCGTCCCGGGGCACTAAACGTCAATGACCCGCCCGCCACCACTGCCACCGGCGCTCGGCGGGCCGGGCGGCCGGCGCGGGTGCTGCACGGAAACCCGTGAGTTGCCGGTCAGCACATTCAAGGCAATCGTAATGCAACTGATGCTGAGCGCCCCCAGAAAAGCATAGCCAAATGAAAAGGTGCCGTGGCTGTTGGTAATGTGAAAAAACGGCAGCAGCACCGTCAGCAGGCTGAGCAGCAACGCATTGATGACCAGCGTGAACAGCCCCAGCGTGAACAGCAGCAGCGGCAGGGCGATCAGCATGAGGATGGGCCGCACAAACGCATTCAAAATCCCCAGCAACAGCGACGCCGCCAGCAGGTATTCCAGCTTGTCGCCGTAGCTGATGTGGTTGCGTAAAATAATGACTGTCAACAGCACCGCCACAGTGTTGATGATCCAGCTCTGCAAAAACCGCACGCCTTTTTGTGTATTCGGACTCATGGTCAAATGACGGACGCAAGATGCGGCACCAAGGCTTGAAAAACAAGGCGTGTTTTTTTCATGGCGTCGCCGTCCAGTTTGTTTCACATTCTTTCTCCACCATGAAACCACTGCTGTCCCTCCTCTGTTTCCTGCCGGTCCTGGCCGCTTTTGGCGCCGGCGTGGTCGCGCCCGATGCCAAACTGGAAAAGCTCTCCGGCGGGTTCCAGTTCACCGAAGGCCCCACGGCGGATCACTCCGGCAATGTGTTTTTCGTGGACCAGCCCAACAACCGCATCTTGGAATGGAGCACCGCCGGAAAGCTTTCCGTCTTCCTCGAACCTTCCGGCCGCGCCAACGGCATGTATTTTGACGCGCATGACAACCTCATCGCCTGCGCGGACGAGCACAACGAATTGTGGTCCATCGCGCCGGACAAGAAAGTCACCGTGCTGGCGAAGGATTTTCAGGGCCATTACCTCAACGGCCCCAATGACGTCTGGGTCGCGCCGGATGGCGGCATGTATTTCACCGATCCTTTTTATCGCCGCTCCTGGTGGAATCATACCACCATGTCCCTCACCAATGAGGAGGTGTTCCATCTCGCCGCCGACCGCAAAACCTTGACCCGGGTGACCGACGATTTGAAGCAGCCCAATGGCATCATTGGTTCGCCGGACGGGAAAAAGCTGTTTGTTTCCGATATTCGAGCCGGCGAAACCTGGCGCTATGACCTCCAGCCGGACGGCTCGCTGACGAACAAAACGTTCTTCTGCAAACTCGGCTCGGACGGCATGACCCTGGATACGGAAGGAAATCTCTATCTCACCGGCCGCGGCGTAACGGTTTTTGACGCCACTGGAAAACGGATTGACCACATTGACGTGCCGGAAAAATGGTCGGCCAACGTGTGTTTTGGCGGGGCGGACCACAAAACCCTGTTCATCACCGCCTCGGAATCGCTGTATTCCATCCGGCTGCGTGTGGCGGGCGCCAATCCGGCCAAATAGTGAGGCGAAAATAAATGAGTGCGTTTGAAAAAACACCTTAGCTAAGCGGAGCGAGGCTTTAGCCCGGATATTTCATAGCTGCTGGTTTCCCTCTCATTAGCACCGGGCTTCCAGCCCGGTGGACCCTGGCGGTGACGACCACAGCCGTTTTAACGGCTTCCGGCCCTGTCAAAGCCGCTGAAGTCGCTCCCAGTTCGTTTTGCTGTGCCAAACCGGGCTTGAAGCCTTGTGCCAATGAAACGACTGTGAAATATCCAGATTAGAGCTTACAACTTTGAGGAAAATGCCCTAAGCAAACCGGTCAGGCGCCGGGAGCATCAGGTTTAGCGTCGCCGGGTTCGTCATCTTCGTCCTCCTCATCTTCATCATCGTCGTCGTCGTCGTCATCATCATACTCCTCTTCGTCCTCGTCTTCGGTAGCGGTATCGGCTGCGGCGCCGTCTTCAGTCGCAGCATCGGTGGCCGCGCCAGGTTCGGATTCAGTAGGCGTCGCCACCTCGGTGGTGGCAACCGAATCCGGTACTGTCTCAGTGAATTGCAGTTCGTCCGGAGGCGCAGTGGCCAGTCCCGCGTCGACCGTGACCGGCGCCACGGGTTTCTCAACCGGGATGCGCCGGAGTTCGTCCGCCGCCGGCAAATCTTCCAGCCCGCGCAACCCAAAGTATTCCAGGAACAACGGCGTGGTGCTGTATAGCGCCGGACGGCCGATAACTTCCGCGCGGCCGCTTTGCTCGACCAGCGCCCGTTCCAAAAGCGTCTGCATGGTGCCATCCACATTCACCCCGCGCACCTGCTCGACCTCGGCCCGCGTAACCGGCTGCCGGTACGCGACAATGGCCAGGGTCTCCAGCGCCGCCTGCGAGAGACGTGAGGGCCGGGCCTTGACGCCCACCAGGGCGCGAAGCCA
>Ga0302322_100000054_pt1 | contig 64499 bp, 62 predicted proteins | sample Fen_T0_2_FD_203757 | JGI IMG/M metagenome (GOLD analysis project Ga0302322, IMG submission 203757) | Peat permafrost microbial communities from Stordalen Mire near Abisko, Sweden - Fen_T0_2 | ecosystem: Environmental > Terrestrial > Soil > Wetlands > Permafrost | place: Sweden: Abisko...
CAGCCATTCGTTTTTCTTTTGCAAGCCGGTCGATGTCTATTGAAAGCTGGTCAGATTTCAATCCACGTATACCGCCATCATATAATGATTGTTGAACTATTACTTGCCCTGCGACCTGACCGCCGTTTGATATAGCTGGATCATATCCAAAACTTCCGGATGTTGGCGCGTAGATAGAACTCGCACTTAATTTTATTTGCGGATGCTTCGTGGTGGAAAGTTCTGCGTGCGAAAGCTCTGCAGTGCGAATTGCATTTTCAGCGCTTCGCATTCGTGGACTCTGTGTGCGTGCTAATGTCAAACAGCGGTCAAGCGTGAACACTGCCTGACCGCTTGCATACGAAAGTGCAACAATAACAAGAAACAGAATTCTGATAACGATTTTCACGGATACTATTTCTGAATTTTCAGAATACAAAACGTATTTGGCAGAATTGTCGGGCGCGGCCGTGGGCGTTCGGGTGTTGGAGCCGGCGCGGGGCCAAATTCTGCAGTTGGAAGGTATAAAGTGTGCGTTTCGGGGTCAACAGTTATTGTGCGGGCCCCGATTTGTGTGATAATCGTATCGAGAACAAAAAAATTTGCGGGTGATTTCTCACGTACAACTGTCACGGTGCCATCACCATTTGATGAAAAGGCAAGACCCGCACCGGGATCAAATGCACATCCATCGGCCCTATCGCCAATGGGAAGCGAAGTAATGATATTTCCATTAGCTGCATCTACTACCATCATCAATTTATTGCTGCACACAGAAAATAAACGATTATGTTCCACATCGAGAGCCAAGCCTGAAGGTTCTTCACCTGGCTTTATCGGCCAACGAGAAATTACTTTCATTTCCTTTGCATCAATGGCTACAATTTCACTTTTATCTTCAATATTCACAAATATATGACCTTTGCCATCGGTGACGGAAAATTCAGGTTTGCCGCCGAGAGGAAGCGTTGAAACAACGGTTCCTTTTTCAGCATCAAGAATTGTTGCATCGTTACTTCGTCCATTAAAAACAAATACACGACGAGAAAAAGAATCATACAGAATCGCATCAGGATTCTTGCCGACAGAGACAGTATCGATAAGTTTCAGAGTTTTCAAATCAACAATGCTCACGGTGGATGTGCGCCCGTTAGAAACAAAGCAACGGCTAAATTCATTAGCCACCGTGATCCCGTGGACCCCTTCTGTTTTTGGAATCTCACCGATAACTTTATCGGAATCTGTATTAATCACTACAACTTTTGTCGCGTGTGAAACGAACAATCGATGTGATTGAGAATTAAAGGTAAGGTAATCCCAGCCGCCTTCACCACCAACAGTAATCTTCTTTACGACATGATAGCCTGACGAAGATTGTGCAATACCAATTGCTGAAAGGCACAAGAAAAGGATTGCGATGTTCCACATAATTTTAAACATGGGAATTCTCCTAAGATGTGATTGGTTTAGATAAACAATATTCTCTGGTTAGTTTGTTTTCACTGCTTTCGATTTGACAATCTTTGCATTGCTATCCAGTACCACTGCAAATGTCTTTTTGCCGCTCTTCACTTTAAGTTCATATACGACCTTTGTCCCTTCCGTAACCTTCTCTCCTTTTATCAGCCTGTACTTCGTGAACTGTTTTTCAAGAGCTGATTTTACGTTAGCGGGAAGTGCTTCGAGAGCGATGCTTTCTTCTATTTCAAATATTTCACCTTTATCGGTAAAAAGAATATCGCGTTGGATTGTTCCCTCTTTACTCTCCACCTCATACAACGTCTTACCGTCTTCCACTTCTGTCGCTGCTCCAGTAATTGTCGCCTTCGGATATGCTTTTTGGAATGCCGCCGTAACAGCTACGGGCAGATCTTTTACAGCGATCTTATTTTCCTGTGCTTGAGCAGTTGAAAACACGGCCATGATAATCAGTGTGCCCATCAACGCGGCTATTATTGCAATATGTTTGGATTTCATAAATATCTCCAGAGAATATCGTTACACATTAGTGAATTTTTATGATTCATACATTCTCTATCAAGGTACAATTGTTAGATGAAACAGAAATGAAAGCAATATAATTCGATTAATCTGTTTTATAAGACTGTTTCAATGGAAGCGTGATATTGAATGTTGAGCCCTGATTCACGACGCTCTCTACCGAAATCGTTCCGTGGTGAAGATTGATTATGCGTTGAACGATTGAAAGTCCCAATCCGCTGCCGCTGTGTGTAATGCGGGATGTATCACTACGATAAAAGGGTCTGAAAATGTTTTGGATATCGTCCGGAGATATTCCGACTCCTGTGTCGTGTATAATCATGCGCACAACTTCTTTATCTGACTGGAGCGTAAGAGAGACGATTCCATTTGCCGGAGTATACTTAATAGCATTCTCAATGAGATTGAGTACGGCACTGCGTAGTTTTTCTTCATCAGCTGAAAACTCGACTGGATCTTCTATTTGAAGCTGAAGAGAGACATGTTTATCAGCTGACATTCTGGATAGCTTTTGAACACAATCCGCTATCAATTCATCAAGCCGTATTAATTGAAAATGCGAGGTGGTGTTCGATATTTCCAGCTTCGTGAGAAGTAATAAATTTCCTGCAAGTATTCGGAGATGGTCAAGTTCATCCAGTGCAATGTGAATACTTTGTTTTGCTGAATCGGCCAGAGAGGAGCGATTTGCAAATTCCAATTCGGATTGGATAATTGTTAGTGGCGTTCGAATTTCGTGCGAGGCATCGGCAATAAATTGTTTCTGACTCTTAAATGCTGCTTCAATGCGTTCCATCATGCGATTCAGTGCTGTACCGAGCTCTGCAACTTCATCAAGTTTGTGCGGAAGTATTAGTCGTTCGTTCAAATTCGAGGCAGAGACACGGTTGGCTGTCTCGATCATAGTTGACAGTGGCTTGAACGCCCTGCGTACGATAATATATACTGCAACCACAGATAAGAGAAGCGCGAACGGAATCGTCGTCCAGAGTACTAATTCCAATTGATCAAGATTTTCTTCGACCTCGGTGAGCGGGGTGGCGACTTGTAAAATCCATTCGTGATGATTTTCAATATTCACATGATGCCAAAGGGAGAGGTATCGTACATGCTCGATACGGATCTTTTCGATAAACGGTTTCCTCTGCTGTATCTCTTTCAGCGAGTACGACTTTGCCAAACGCAACACAGAATCTGAATAAACGGTGACGCCCGATGAGTCGTACAAACGAAATACAGACAGTGGGAGGATCTCGTTCAGAATATCTCGAAGTTCGGCGCCTACTGGGAATTTATGTCTTTCATACTGTTCATCAATTTCATCCCGCATTTTTTGTGAAAGACTTTCTAAACGTACATCGACTTTTTCAAGGTTAGCGCTCTTTACTTGCTGATAAATGAAGATACCGAAGATAAAAAACACAAGCCCTACAACAATGGTAATTGCAACAATGATTTTTGTTTTTATAGTGAACATCTATTCTTTTTCATCCGAGAAAATATATCCTGCTCCGCGTACCGTCCGGATAAGAGAGGTATCGAATCCCTTGTCAATCTTCTGGCGCAAGAAGCGCACAAAAGATTCGATGATATTACTGCGTGGCTCGAAGTTCATATCCCACAAGTGCTCGGAAATTGTTTCGCGTGAAAGAATTTTACCGGGATTCATCATAAACAATTCCAGAAGCGCAAATTCTTTTGAGGTCAGCACAATTTCTTTTCTATCACGATACGCTTTATGCGTTGTAACATCTAACCGCAGTCCGAAGTGCTCTATATCCGTTGTTCTGACCTCTGTTCTTCTGCGCGCAAGTGCACGAATGCGTGCCAGCAGTTCACCGATGTGGAAAGGTTTCGGGAGGTAATCATCCGCGCCGTTGTCTAATCCGCGAATTTTATCATCCACATCATCCAATGCTGTGAGCATAAGAATCGGCGTGAGCACATGTGCATGGCGAAGATTCTTACATGTCGTCCACCCATCTTGATAGGGCAGCATAATATCTAAAAGGATAACATCGTATTCATTGACGTGTGCAAATTCTTCTCCCGTCCTACCATCGCCGGCGATATCCACGGCAAAGCTTTCCGCCTGCAAATGTTTTGCGATAGAAGCCGACAACTTGGTATCATCTTCAATAAGGAGTATGCGCATAGAATGCCTTATTATAGAGTACGGAAAAAAGATGAAAATGGGATGAAATTTTTAGGAGGATGCTTTTAGAGGCTTCAAATGAAGAATAATGATCTTCCATGAAAATCCTGGTGCAGCAAAGAGGTATAGTATTCGTTTATCACCTATTCTCTCTTTTCAACGTATACTATGAATTTGAAATTGAAATTTGTCTATGAACCTTTGACTTTTACCCAAAAAACTAGGTAATTAATATTCATAGCACTTTACTCTAATCACCTACTACATTCACTTATTTATCATGGGAGGTTTCATGAAGTCGTTGCTCTCCGTTTTTTTTTCTATCTGCTTATGGATAAACTTTTCATCCGCACAATGGACTCAAATAAACACTGGTCTCGGCAGCCTCAAGATTACCGGTGTCGCCCGAGTTGGTACAACAATTTATGCAGGTACTTCAGATAAAGGAGTTTTTAGTTCTATCGATAATGGTAATTCATGGACTGTCTATAGCGGAAATTCTACGTTGCCCAGCCTTACCATTAATGGTTTGGAGGGTGATATAAATGGATTGGGTATGTTCATTTACACTCAAAACGGTATGGCTCTCTTACAGCCGCCACTGGCATTATATGTACCGCCATTTAATCAAACACTTTCGAATAAAGATGTTTTTCTTTATAGGCAGTACACTACTCCTACATCAAGAAGAATCATTGGAACAAAAAATGCCGGACTCTTTTTTACCGAGGATAATGCGACGTATGTCTGGACTGAGGGTTCCGGACTTCCTGCAGGGGCATCAAAAAATATTAGAGGATTTATATCCCAAGATATCACTGTTCTTGCAATACTGGGAACAGAAAATGGTGCGTTTCAATCAACCGATCGCGGCAACACTTGGACTGCTGCAAACACTGGGCTAAGTGGAAATGCATTGAAAATAAACAACATGTATTCGGTTTTTGCTTTAACGAGTAACGGTCTGTACTTTACTTCTCCTACGGTTTTTACCGGATGGACTACGGCTATTACAACAGGAGATTTTAGAGCTTGCGCATCAGATCTGATAAGCGGGAAATATTATTTCTTTGGTGATCATGTTGGCAATTCCGTTGATCTGAACACATCCCAAATAGCAAACATACCCCTCGGCGGAATTTCTGGAGGAATCATTACATCAGCATTACTGTACAACAATTACGTTTTTGTTGGAACAGAAACCGGCGGAATATTCAAGGCGGCGATTGCTGGTTTAGTTACAGGTGTACATGAAAGGAATGAATTGCCCAACGAGCTTACTCTTTCTCAAAACTATCCCAATCCATTCAATCCAACAACGACTATCTCTTTTAGTCTTCCATCAAAGTCGTATGTATCTCTGAAAATATTCGATGCATTGGGAAGAGAAGTCGCTCTTCTCGTCTCTGAAGAGATGTCCACCGGAACATACTCCCGGCAATGGAACGCCAAGAGCCTGCCAAGCGGTGTCTATTTCTACCGTCTCCAGTCAGGTTCATTTACTGATACGAAGAAACTCGTGTTACTCCGATAACGACAAACGGTTCGATGGAGAGCGACATAGCTCATCACTTCAAAGAGAAACGATGAAACAAAGTCCATTTTCTAATAATTGAAGATGGACTTTGTTTTTTTATGGGGTGGGATTATTCATATCTTAAAGCATCGATGGGATTCAGCATTGCCGCTTTTCTCGCCGGATAAAATCCAAAAAATATTCCGATCGCAATAGAAAACCCGAAGGAAAGAATTATTGAGAATGCGGTGACAATCGTCGGCCACTTCGCGAGGCTCGATATAAGAGATGAACCGGCAACGCCGAGTATAATTCCAATAATACCGCCTAATAAACTTAGCACAAGTGCTTCAATAAGAAATTGTAAAAGGATATCCTTGCTTCGTGCGCCGATGGACATCCGGATACCGATTTCACGTGTACGTTCTGTGACAGAGACAAGCATAATGTTCATGATGCCAATACCGCCGACAAGCAATGAGACCGATGCAATGCTTGCCAAAAGAATTGTGAGGATATCGGTGGTCGCTGTTGCTGTCGCTGCAAGATCGGTTTGATTACGAATAGTGAAGTCGTCCGAATCGTACGGTTGAATTTTATGTCTCATGCGCATAAGCTCGGAAATCTGTTTTTGAGCGGCACTAATATCCTTTAAGCTTGTTGCGGAGACCAGGATAAATCTTAAATTAGGCCAATGAGAAAGTCTTCGTATGACGGTGGTATAAGGAGCAAGGATGACATCATCTTGATCCTGCCCCATTGCGTTTTGCCCTTTTTTCGTAAGTACACCGACAACTTTAAACGGGACACTTCGTATGCGAACAGTTTGATCAACTGGACTTGATTCCGGAAAAAGATTATCGGCAACGGTTTTTCCTAATATACATACTTTTGCAGCCGCTTTAACATCCTGATCGGTGAAAAATTCTCCATATTCAATTGGCCACTGACGTATCTCAAGATAGTCGGTACCGACACCTGAAATACCGGATGACCAATTAAGATTGCCGGCAATAATCTGACCTCCGGCCATTGAACCAGGAGAAATGTACTGAACAGCCGGGCATTCTTTTGCAATTGCAAGAGCATCGTCCTCCGTGAGAGTTGTTGCCCCTCCTGCCGCACTCCGAACTCCTGCCTGTTGTTGGGCGCCTGGATAGACCATAAGTACATTGGTACCCAAAGATGCTATCTGTTCCTTCACGGAATATTCAGCACCCTGACCGATGGCAAGCATCGCTATAACAGCTCCTACGCCAATAATGATTCCGAGCATCGTGAGAAACGAACGCATCTTATTGCGCTGCAATGCTCTAAACGCAGAAAGAAGAATATTGAGTATCTTCATGCCGCCGCCTCCTCTTCTTCATCATCAATCAATGGCAATTCTTTGATTACCTCTGATGCAACCTTTGTGCGGTTATTGATCTTATCTGTTTTAATCTTGCCGTCTCGAAACACGATATGCCGTTTTGCAAAGTCTGCAATGTCCGGTTCATGCGTTACCAGAATAACGGTAATGCCATGATTATTCAGCTCCTGAAAAATACCCATGACCTCAACGCTTGTTCGGCTGTCCAGGTTACCGGTTGGTTCATCGGCGAGAATAATACTCGGATCATTTACCAATGCTCTTGCGATGGCGACTCGCTGCTGTTGACCGCCGGAAAGCTGATTCGGGTAATGATGGATTCTGTCTTCAAGACCGACTTTTTCAAGTGCATTGGTTGCTTTCACTTTTCGAAGTTTGGTTGATGTTGGACCATAGAAGAGCGGAAGTTCTACATTCTCCAACGCGGATGTACGGGAAAGCAAATTAAATCCCTGGAATACAAAACCAATTTTTTTATTCCGTATCGATGCAAGTTCGTCTCCGGGTAATTTTCCGACATCAATGCCCTCAAGGATATATGATCCCTTCGTCGGTTTATCAAGGCAGCCCAAAATATTCATAAATGTGGATTTACCGGAGCCAGAAGCTCCCATAATTGCCACAAACTCTCCTTTTGATACATTCACTGATACTCCACGAAGAGCATGTACATCTACCTCACCAAGTTTATAGATTTTAACTAAATGCTCAATCTGGATAAGAGTTCCATTAACATCTTTCGGTGCAGTGTGAATATCTGCGATCATCGGAATCCTCCTCCGCCGCCTGGAGGTCGCTGACCTTGACTTGTGAGAGGACTTTGAACCTGCACTGCAGCATCGCTGTTATTAGATGTTGCACCGAGCACTATTTGATCGCCCGATTTCAACCTCATCGAACTTATTTCTGTGAATCGTCCGTCATTCAATCCTGTTCTTACAAAAACAGACTCAAGCAATCCGTTTGATTTTAAAATCCAAACTCTTCCTCTTCCGGACTGATGGGATGGTACGTATGCGCTTTTTTGATATTCAGGGTAATTTGAAGTAATGCCGAATTTTGCAGCATCTCCGGATACTTTGGCTTTTGGTTTAACCAAAGGGATCGGTGCGTTTCTTTGAGACATTCTGCCAGCAAACATCTTTTGCATTTCGCTGCGGAAATCCTCCTGGCTTAATTTACCCCCATGTGCCGATTGTATAGAATCCCTCAATATCCGGAAACGCGCCATGTCTGCATCTGATGGCTGAAAATTTCCCATTTGTCCTGAAGCCCCACCTTGTCTTGATCCCCAACCTTGACCCGATCCCTCACTCTGTCCCGGTCCTCCACTTTGGCTCAATCCCTCACTTGATCTATTCCGAGTAACTGATGCCGGATTGTTTACGGATTTGTTCTGCTCTCCAACGACCGGACGGCTCGATTTTGATGTGTCTGTTGAGATTTCTCCTCTTCCCATAAAACCGTTTCGCATCGCTGCAGCGCCTGTTGTATCGATAATATCCGCAGGCGGTTGAAATCTTAAAGCCATATTCGATACTTTCAAGGCACCGTTCGCGCTTGCAACGAGAATTTTGACATTTGCTGTCATTCCCGGCATGAGTTTCAGTTGATCATTTTGAACATCAATGATGACAATATAATTCACAACATTTTGTATGGATTGCGGAGCAAGCCTGATCTGCGACACCGTGCCTGAAAATATCTCATCAGAATAGGCATCAACGGTGAATGTTGCCGGCTGACCAATACTTATCCGGCCGACATCGGATTCATCAACGGTTGTTTGAACTTGCATTCTCCGAAGATCGTTTGCAATCGTAAACAATGTTGGTGATGAAAAACTTGCAGCGACGGTCTGGCCGACATTCACTTTTCTGTCGATGACGACACCGTTAATCGGTGCATAAATAGTTGCGTAGGCGAGATTGATTTTTGCCCTATCCAATGAAGCGAGCGACTGTTTCATTGCAGCCTGGTTCGATTCATAGGTTGTGAGAGCAGCAGAATAATTCAGCTCCGACTCAAGACCTTTTTTGTACAATTCCGTTGTTCTCTCGAATGACCTTTTACTATCATTTAACTGCGCCCGAGTACGATCAAGGCTCGCTTCAGCATCTTTTACTGATTGTACAAGAAATGTAGAATCGATTTGTGCAATGATCTCTCCTGCTTTCACGACGGAATTAAAATCGGCATAAAGTTTGGAAACAATGCCGGAGACCTGTGTACCGACATCAACACTAATAACCGCATTAATAGTACCGGTTGCCGTCACAAAAACCGTCAGATCTCCTTGCGTCACCTTATCAAATCGGAAAGTGTAGTTCCGACTTGTATTCCGGGCAAAGAGCAGAATGACTCCTATAACGATAATGACAACAACTGAACCATAGATAAGGAATGATTTTTTCATACTGAGCTCCTCATAAATCAAAATAATACTATTCTCTTGTCTGCAATTATTAGACGAACCTTATTCCAAAATGTTTTTGTCTCCAAGAGAAATTTTGATACGTCACTGGTGATAACCTAGGATATAGACAATATAGAAGGTCAGAAAGTTTCATTGCCTTCGTCAACTATTGTACGACGGGGTGATCAACAATTTCAAGCACCCGCGGGAAGACAACCCTGTATGTGATATGATTGAATTGTTACGCTCGTTCAATTAGTTCTCGAACCGTTTTCCCTGTAATCACCTGACCTTCTTTAAGAATTATTTGAATGGAGGCATGGTTGTTTTTCACTCGGCGTAAAAATTCAGATTCCGTGAATATGACAGTCCGCAATTTTGCACCATATCGCTTCCACAGAATACCTGTCACAGTATCAAGGTGACCGCGAATTTCTTGTTCTGTCATCCAATTCGTAGTGATCAGGCACACGTCGACCGTGGTATCGTGTGCATCGCGTTTCATGACAACGTTCCCATAAAGAATCGCACTCTCGACAACCATCGATAGTTCTTTCCGCAGACGCTTGGTGAGGCGTCCAAGATGACGCCGCTCTATTTCGAGCAAAGGAAGAATTCCTTCATGCCACAATCTATGTTCGCGGTTGATTGTAAAAAGGTGGTCGCGCCCTCCTCGATAACAATTGACGAAGCCGATATGCTCCAGCCGTGTTAACGCATTCAGACACGATCGGTGGTTCATATGAGAAAGCCGCGCAATTTCCCTCCCGGAGAGCGGACGCGAAGCATCCATAAGGATTCGCAATGAAGAAATATGGGACCACGTGGAAAAAACTTCATCGAGGATATAATCAAAACGCATATATCGGCCCTCTTGTGCTAACAGCAAATTTAGTGTACCTTTGAATCCGTTACACGCGGGATCATTCTGTTTATTGAAGCTATATTACGGATACAAAAGTATCCATAATATAGCGGATTATTCATTTTCAAGAAAGCGGCTTTACATATTTTCGCATAACTGAAAAGCAAAAGGCGATTTTATGCGAAAGAAGTCCCCTTACAGGTCGGTACATTTCTTGTTTTATGAAAAGTCAGTTTCAACCTGAAAATGTAATATCATGCATGAACTTTCTGTTGCACAAAATATTTTAGAGATCATTCAGCAGCACGTTCCCGAATCGGAATGGACACGAGTCGAAAAAATTCGGTTAAAAATCGGCGCGAGTGCAGGTATTGTTCCCGAATCGCTGGAGTTTTCATTTCAAGCCATTACTGCTGATACAGCATTACGTCATGCCCGCCTCAATATTGAATCTATTCCCTTCCGCATTCATTGTAACTCGTGTGATACAACAACAGAGAACGACGCTGGATGGGCAGTGTGTCTTCACTGTGGAAGTGCTGACACAAAAATATTATCTGGGTCAGAATTGGATATCTCTGAGATTGAGGTAACAGAACCAGAATTGGAAATGCTATGAGTATCGTGACCATCGAACGAAAAGTGCTGGAGAAGAACGACGAACTTGCGTTGCAAAACCGAAAAGTATTTCAGCAGGCTGGTGCATTTGTCATAAACATTGTCAGTTCTCCGGGTTCCGGCAAAACAAGTATTTTAGAGCGGACACTGGAACATCTGAAAGGCAGGCTTCGCATTGCGGTCATTGAAGGCGACGTGCAAACGGATTTTGATGCACAGCGTGTTGCAAAATTTGGAGTGCCGGTTGTACAGATTGTTACGAACGGCGGCTGTCATCTGGATGCAAACCTGGTGCAGGATGCGCTCGGCAATATGGATTTGAAGGGAATTCAACTGCTTGTCATCGAGAACGTCGGCAATCTTGTATGCCCCGCGAATTACGATTTAGGTGAACATATCAAAGTAGTGGTGGCAAGCACCACCGAAGGTGATGATAAACCCTTGAAGTATCCGACGATGTTCCGTCAAGCATCCGTTCTTCTTGTCAATAAAATCGATCTTCTGCCATACGTCAATTGCAATCTTGCAGAGCTCAAAGCCAATGCCTTCAAAATAAATCCAACGCTGAAAGTCTTTGAGATATCCTGTACAACGAATCAGGGCATTGCAGAATGGTGTCGTTGGTTAGAACAACAAGTGCAACATAATTACCATTAGAGAAAAACAATCCACAAAGAACCATTCACGAATAACAGAACGACAGACGAACAAAGAAAAACCATGGTACAACCAGAAGCGAAAAATCATCCGAGCGGCGACAACCGATTTAAGTTGCTCGACCGTGCGATTACAAAGCATCATGGAAGTGGCGATGCATTGATCGAGATTCTTCATGTGGCGCAGGGCATTTTTGGATACCTCGAAAATGATCTGATGGTCTACATTGCCAATGCATTGAAACTTCCGCTGAGCCGTGTGTACGGCGTAGCAACATTTTATCATTTCTTCCGATTGAAACCGCAAGGCGAACACACGTTCGTCCTCTGCACCGGAACCGCGTGCTATGTCAAAGGCGCAACCGAAATTCAAAAGGCCGTTGAGCATCACTGTGCATGCAAATTTGGTGAAACGACAGGCGATAATAAAGTCTCGCTTATTTCGGCACGGTGCGTCGGATCGTGCGGATTAGCTCCGGTTTCTGTTCTCGATGATTCGGTGTCCGGAAAAATGACCCCCGAGGAAGCGGTAAAACGCATCAAACAATGGCAGGAAGAGAAAAAGGAGGTTGCGGCATGACAAACGAAGATCTCCGTGAGTTATCTGAAAAAGAACAAACCCGGCAAGCACAATTCGAACACCGTATTTTATATTGTTCCTCTGCAGGATGTGTGTCAAGCGGATGTGATGCCGTAAAGGCCGAAATGAAGAAGGCAATCGATGAACTCGGATTGACGAAGAAATGCGAATTAATCGGTACCGGATGTCTCGGTCTCTGCGGCGAAGGCCCATTGGTGTTTGTCCATTCCGATCCGACACTCTATCAGCATGTCGATGCAGCGGTAGCGCGGCGCATCGTGGAAGAACATATTGGACAGGGGAAGAAAGTGAAAGAGAACGAGGTTGATTTGAATGATTCGTTCTTCTCTTCGCAAAAGAAAATCGTGCTGGAAAATATGGGCAAGATCAATGCCGAGAGTATTGAAGAATACATTGCAGCCGATGGATACGAAGCGCTGGCAAAGGTACTGACCGAGATGACACCGGAAGATGTGATCGGCGAAATTCGTAAGGCCGGATTACGCGGAAGAGGCGGCGCGGGGTATCCCACCGGATTAAAATGGGATATCGTCCGTAAAGGTGTGGCAAATCAAAAGTATGTGATCTGCAATGCCGATGAAGGAGATCCGGGTGCATTTATGGATCGCAGTGTTCTCGAAGGCGATCCGCATCGCGTGCTGGAAGGTATGGCGATTGCCGGATATGCGGTCGGTGCAAGCCAGGGTTTTATTTATGCCCGTGCAGAATACCCGCTTGCGATCGAACGCTTGAAGACGGCAATCAAGCATGCAGAACGGCTCGGTTTGCTTGGAAACAGAATCTTTGAATCGCAATTTAATTTCCGGATTGATATCCGGATTGGCGCCGGTGCATTTGTGTGCGGTGAAGAAACAGCATTGATGCGTTCAGTGATGGGCCGCCGCGGTCGTCCGAAAGTACGCCCGCCCTATCCGTCGGAAAAAGGATTATGGGACAAACCGACCCTGATTAATAATGTGGAAACGTACGCAAACATCGCGCCCATCTTGAGAAATGGCAATAGTTGGTTTACGGCTATTGGAACGCCAAAAAGTCCAGGTACAAAAGTGTTTGCCCTTGCCGGAAAAATTAACCGCACCGGTCTTGTGGAAGTTCCCATGGGCATTCCTCTGAGAAAAATTATTTTTGACATCGGCGGGGGAACTCCTGAGGGGACCGAATTTAAAGCGGCACAAACCGGCGGGCCTTCCGGCGGCTGCATTCCGAAAGAACATCTCGATCTGCCGGTCGATTATGAATCACTCCAAACCGTTGGTTCGATTATGGGCAGCGGCGGAATGATTATTATGGATGATACGTCCGACATGGTCGACGTGGCCAAATACTTTATGGATTTCTGCATGGATGAATCATGCGGCAAATGTATTCCATGCCGTGTCGGAACGAAGCATATTTATATGTTACTCGAGAAGATTGTGAACCATCAGGCGACACAGGAAGAATTTGAATTGTTGAAAGAACTGTGCGTTATGGTAAAAGAGACCAGTCTCTGCGGTCTTGGTCAATCGGCACCAAATCCTGTTCTCTCTACCATACGGTTCTTTCAAGAAGAATACACATCCAAGCTGAAAGCTGCGACAGAGTTCAACGCTATAGACCACGATCAATCATCAGCAACTGTCGCGAAGGAGGTACAATAAATGGCGGTCATTACATTTATCATTGACGATGAACATTTTAGCGCCCAGGAAGGTACAACCATCCTTCAGGTTGCGCGCGATAATAAAATTCACATTCCCACACTGTGCTATCTGGACGGGTTATCCACCTTTGGTGCGTGCCGGTTGTGCGTTGTAGAGATTGAGGGAACACCAAAACTCTTTCCTGCATGCACCACAAAACCAACAGAAGGCATGATCGTTCGTACCAACACCGACCGGTTAAAGAAATACCGGCGAATGATTGTCGAACTGTTAGCCTCTGAAGGAAACCACCAGTGCGCTGTCTGCGTGGTCAATGGACATTGTGAGCTGCAAAATTTGGCATACGAGGTCGGCCTCGATCACGTACGCTTCCCCTATCTCTTTCCAAAAAAATCACTCGATGCCACACACAAAGAATTCGTCATGGACAGAAACCGCTGTGTGTTGTGCACGCGGTGTGTGCGGGTCTGCCATGAAGTTGAAGCGGCACATGTATGGGATATTGCCGGCCGTGGAATCGAGTGCGAAATTATTGCCGATCTGAATCAGCCGTGGGGCACATCGGAAAGCTGCACCTCTTGCGGAAAATGCGTTCGGGTCTGCCCGACAGGTGCGTTGTTTGAGAAAGGATCCTCCATCGGCGAAATGCAAAAGGAACGCGGATTTATCAAGTTTATTGTCAATGCCCGGAATAAACGCGAATGGGTCCATACGGCTCATGAAGAAGAATAAAAACAATGGAAATGATTCACAGAACAATGCATTATAACGGTACTAACGAAAACACGAAAAGAAAAAAAATATGAAACCAAGAGTCGCAACAGCATGGCTGGGAGGATGTTCCGGATGTCATATGTCATTCCTCGATTTAGACGAACGCCTGATTGAACTTGCAGACAAAATTGACCTTGTCTATTCTCCTATTGCCGATGTAAAAGAATTTCCAGAGAATGTTGATGTCACTCTCGTGGAGGGCGCAGTTACAAATACCGAGAACGAAGAGATGGCACACATCATTCGAAAAAAATCGCGTCTGGTAATAGCATTCGGCGATTGCGCAACGACCGGCAATGTGACTGCGATGAGGAATTCCATCCCTCTCGAAGCCGTTGAGCACCGTTCGTACATTGAACTGGCAGACAAAAACCCTCGCATTCCGGACGAGTATGTCACCATAGCCCAGCTCTTAAAAACGGCACGACCATTGCATGAAGTGATCAAGGTCGATGTGTGGCTCCATGGCTGTCCGCCGACGGCCGATCAAATTTGGTTTACGATTAACGAATTACTTCAAGGTAAAATTCCCGTACTGCCGCCGGCATATTTACGGTACGGTTAACCGGAAGCCCGAAGAGATGCACGCACAGCGTGTATTGTACAAGGCTCTATCAAAGCAAAGAATATTCATTGATTGAATTGAAATGAGAACCCCATGTCAAAAACAATAACAATATCACCGGTGACCCGTATCGAAGGCCACGCTAAAATTACTATTCAATTAGATGACAATAATGATGTGTCGGATGCGCGCTTTCATGTAAATGAGTTTCGCGGATTTGAAAAGTTCACAGAAGGGCGGTTGCTTTGGGAAATGCCCGGTATTACATCGCGCATTTGCGGAATCTGTCCTGCCAGCCATTTATTAACATCGGCGAAAGCCGGTGACGATATTCTTGCGGTAGAAATTCCCGAGACTGCTGAAAAATTACGCCGCCTGCTGACACTCGCGCAGTGGTTGCAATCTCACGCATTAAGTTTCTTCCATCTCTCTGCACCGGATTTTCTGCTAGGCTTTGATTCCAATCCCGCGACAAGAAATGTATTCGGTCTTATCGCGGCAGACAAAGAATTTGCGAAACGCGGTATTCGCTTGCGTAAATTCGGCCAGGAAATCATCGAGATTCTTGGCAGCCGCCGTATTCACACACCATGGACTGTCCCGGGCGGTGTTCGCGAGCCGCTCGATCCCGCAAAGAAAGAGTACATGCTCGGATGGATTCCTGAAGCGAAAGAAACCGTCGGGCTTGCCATGGACGCAATCAAGAAAATTCATAAAAAGTTTGCAAAAGAAATTCCGGAATTCGGAAACTTTCGCTCTCTCCTCGTCGGCCTTGTGTCCAAAGACGGCGGACTGGAATACTACGATGGCTTCCTCCGGATTATGGACGGCAACGGAAACACCATCGCCGATAAGCTGGATCCCAAAAAGTATTATGAATACTTTGGCGAAGCGGTAGAGCCGTGGTCCTATTTGAAATTTCCGTACTACAAACCGTTCGATTATCCAAAAGGAATGTACCGGGTTGGTCCGTTGGCGCGTGTGAACATCTGCGATTACATTGAAACACCGCTTGCTGAAGCGGAACGAAAGATTTTTAAGAAGCTTAGCGGGAACGTTGGTGTCGTCAACAATTCCTTCTATTATCATTATGCCCGCTGCATTGAAATGCTCTTTGCAGTGGAGAAAATCGAACTGCTGCTGAACGACCCTGCAATTCTTGGACAGAACATTCGGTCCATGGCATCTATTAATAGGAGTGAAGGCATTGGTTGTACGGAAGCACCGCGCGGTGTTTTATTTCACCATTACAATGTGAATAAAGACGGGGTCATTCAGAAAGCGAATCTTATCATTGCCACTGCACAGAATAATATTGCAATGAACCGAACTGTTCGCCAGATCGCAACACATTTCATTGACGGGAAAAAAGGAAAAATAACAGAGGGTATTTTGAATCGGGTCGAAGCCGGAATCCGTTGTTACGATCCGTGCTTATCCTGCTCAACACATGCACTAGGTCAGATGCCTTTGCTTGTAGAATTGCTCAATGCAAACGGAGAGGTCCTGGACGAAGTCCGACGATGAACAGGGTGCTCGTCATCGGTTACGGCAATACACTTCGCGGCGATGATGCAGCAGGTGTCCGGGCTGCTGAACTACTTTCAACACTTCATCCGGATATCATCAGTGTCTATTTGCACCAGCTTGTTCCTGAATGTGCAGAACAAATAGCTGAATGTGATCTGGTGTTTTTTATCGATGCTCAAAAAGATATCACACAACTGAATGTGCGGTTGGTTGCGCCCAGCACTGAGGCCGATCAACCGCGCACTCATTTTATCTCACCCGAATCTCTTCTTACTCTCAGCCAGCAGTTATATCAGCATCTCCCCGCTCAGAGTTATATCGTGGGCATCCCTGCATCACAGTTTGAATTCAGCGAAGAACTCTCGGCTTCAACAAAAAAGAATGTGGACGAAAGCGTACGTATGATTGATAAGATAATCAGCGACTATCAACACTAGGATTTCTTTCTGCTCTCTCATGTTCTGTCATTAAAATTAATCCTTTAAATCGCATAATAACCCGATTTTTAGTGGCTTTTAATACGTTACTTTTTTCTCTTGACATTATGATATCATAATGCTATCATTTCAATAGCACATCTTATGAAAGGGAAAAACATGCAAACTGTGACAGAAACAAAAGCGTTTCGTGTAAATGGATATATTGCCGTTGTTGTTCTCATTGTCCTTATTCTTCTTGAAGCCTTTCTTGTTTATGAAATGGCTGTATTGAAAAGCCCTGACCCGCTTTGGTTCTTTGTACCGATAGCGATCATGTCCGGGTTCCTAGCTCCGGGTTTTCTTGTGGTACAACCTAATGAAGCACGCGTGTTGGTGCTCTTTGGTCGGTATATCGGATCAATTCGCAATGATGGATTCTGGTGGGCAAATCCATTTACCATCAAGAGGCATGTTTCTCTGCGTATACACAACTTTAACAGCGAAAAATTAAAGGTAAATGATTTTCATGGCAATCCCATCGAGATTGCTGCGGTGGTCGTTTATCGTGTCATCGATTCGTCTCGAGCATTATTTGATGTTGAAAATTATGAACAGTTTGTCGCCATACAAAGTGAAACTGCGATTCGTGCGCTCGCTTCTGAGTACCCCTACGACGGCCAAGATGAAGAGCGTTCATCACTCCGCGGCAATCCGCACGAAGTTGTGGAAAATCTCAAAAAACAATTGCAGTCAAGATTGGAAGTTGCAGGAGTCGAGATCATCGAGTCACGTCTAAGTCATTTGGCATACGCTCAAGAGATCGCCCAGGCGATGCTGCGCCGTCAACAGGCACAAGCAATTATTGCTGCACGGAAAAAAATTGTCGAAGGCGCGGTCGGTATGGTAGAGCAAGCATTGAAAATGTTAAGCGAACAAAAGATTGTCGTATTGGACGAAGAAAAGAAAGCTACCATGGTGAATAATCTCATGGTCGCTCTGGTTTCCGAAAACGCAGCACAGCCGATCATCAATACAGGCACGCTCTATCAATGAGTGAGAAGAAAAAATTTCTTTTACGCTTGGATGATTCGCTTTACAGCGCTCTGGAAAAATGGGCAGCGGACGATCTTCGCAGTGTCAATGCACAGATAGAGTTTCTGTTAACAGATGCAGCAAAGAAAGCGGACCGCTTGAACCATGGCAATGTGTCTCCGAAAAATTCCTAGCGATTGACCGTGAAGCGAAGATTCCGTTGCTGATTCCAGAGGTAGGAGAAGTGGAAAGATTGTTTTATGAGAGGAGTAAGGATCGTGAATACTATTGCAGTGCGGTTATCGCTTGCCCTGATCTGTCTCATGGTTTTTTCGTTCTCATATGCTCAAGACCAAAGAGTTTCGGATTCGGACACTCTCAAAATTCTGGCAAAACAATTTGTTGAACGATTGGCACAGGAGGACTTTTCCAGTACTATAAAATATTTTGATAGCACGATGATTACCGCACTGCCTGTGGAAAAGCTTCGGGAAATTTGGGGATATCTTATCGCTCAAGCTGGACATATGAAAAAACAAACAGGAGTGCGAATAGAAAAATCGGCGCAGTATGATATTGTCTATGTGACGTGCGAATTTGAAAAAGCATCTCTTGATATTAAAGTGGTCTTCAACATTATGAAAGAGATTGCCGGTTTATTCTTTGCGCCAAGTTCATCTTCTTCGGAATATACATTGCCTGCCTACACTCACCCTGAGTCTTTTCGAGAGAAAGAGGTGGTCGTCGGACGCGGAGAATGGGCGCTTCCCGGAACGATTACTTTCCCGCTCGGTACTGGTCCTTTTCCCGCGCTTGTGCTTGTTCATGGCTCGGGACCGAATGACCGCGATGAAAGTATTGGCCCTAATAAAGTATTTCGCGATCTTGCCTGGGGATTAGCCTCCCAGGGCATTGCTGTTCTTCGCTATGAAAAGCGAACGAAAGTCTACGCAATAAAACTCAACACGCTCAAAGACAGCCTTACGGTGAAGGAAGAAACGATTGATGATGCCCTCGCAGCGGCCTCCCTGCTTCGTAGAACAAAGGAAATTGATACAACACATATTTTTATGCTGGGTCATAGTTTAGGTGGTACACTTATTCCGAGAATTGGCATGGGAGATCCTGCTCTGAGCGGGTTCATCATCATGGCCGGCGTCACCACGCCCTTCGAGGATATCATACTTCGTCAATTGACATACATCTATTCACTTGACGATACACTCTCTGACACCGAAAAGACGCAATTGGAACAGATGAAAAAACAAGTTGCACAAGTGAAAGACCCGACATTGTCTGTGACAACGCCAGGTAAGAATTTACCGTTTGGTGCACCAGCCAAATATTGGCTGGACTTGCGCGGCTATCAACCTTCAGAAATGGCAAAGAATCTGAAACAACCTCTCTTGATTATACAAGGAGAACGAGATTACCAGGCCACCATGGAGGATTTTCGGGGCTGGAAGAATTCTTTATCTTCCCGGCAAAACGTAGAATTTAAAACCTATCCAACGTTGAATCATCTTTTCATCGAAGGAACAGGAAAAAGTACACCAGAGGAATATCAAACAGCTGGTCATGTTGCAGAATTTGTCATTTATGATCTCGCCCATTGGATAAAGAAGTACTAAACACGCGGATACATTCGCGATCGCAGTTTCCAGAGACTCGCTGGTTTCATGAATTGAAGGACGGCTGTTCCCATGCCACTGTATAAACATACACAAATAGGATATATGGTTATCATTCCACTGATCATTACCCTTGTCGTCGCTGGAGCGTTGCCTCACTCAACCATGCCGGTCATCGTGCTCCCTCTTGTTGTTTTAGGATCGATACTTATTATCGTATTATTCGTTTCGCTGACCGTTGAGGTCACAGAAGAGCATCTAAAATTTTGGTTTGGCATTGGTATCATTCATAAACGCGTTTGTATTTCAGATATTGAATCCTGCAAAAGAACCCGCACATTTCTCCCAGGCTGGGGCATTGATCTCACACGACGGGGCTGGCGCTATAACGTATCTGGATTTAACTTGGTGGAGATCACTCTCAAGAATGGAAAACGATTTCTTCTCGGGACGGATGAAGTGGAAGATTTAACCAGCGCTTTAACGAAAGCGTTACTGCGTTCTACAAAAAATATCCAACACCGGGTTCGCCAGAGCTAAGCCGGGAGAGCTGCACCTCGAGCCAAAACATCTTTCTCTGCAGATAGTACTCGGAAGGCTCACAGCAGATATGTATCCGAACCCTTTTTTAAAGAAAGAATTTTATAAGCAGCGGCCGCCGCTCCAACACCGTTGTCGATATTCACAACCGTAACACCCGGAGCGCAGCTTGTAAGCATGGCAAAGAGTGCCGTGAAACCGGAAAGTGCAGTGCCGTATCCAACACTGGTGGGAAGTGCAATGACCGGCTGCGGATACAGACCTGCGATGACACTGGGGAGGGCGCCTTCCATTCCAGCGGCAACAATCAGGACATCACAATCACGCAGCGTGGTATCATTTGCAAAGAGACGGTGAATTCCTGCAACACCAACATCAAACACTCTCCGCACTTCTATACCAAGACTTTCCAGAATAAGCGCTGCTTCCTCACACGCCGCGATATCGGTGGTTCCGGCGGAAACGATACCGATTCGCTTACCTGAAACTTGCGGCAACGGATTACCAATACGAAAAGAACGTGCGTCTTTCAAAAACAATCCTCGCGGAAAAGCTTTTTTCAACTTTGGAAAAAATTCTTTGGGACAGCGCGTTCCAAGTACAAGCTTTTGTTTTGCATACAGCGCTTTGGTAATCGAGATAATACGCTCTACAGGTTTATTTTCACAATAAATTATTTCAGGAATCGAAGTCCGATCCCGGCGCGACATATCGAGTTTTGCATACTCTTTGATAGTATGCAACGAGGATGAATGAAGTTGTACTTTCTCAGCGGCAGATTTGTGGTTTATATGAATTACCGCACGGGACGTTCTATTTTGCATTCTGTATAATCTCCCGATTCAGCTTTCCGGATTTAAATCCTTCTTCATCTATTAACACTTTTTTATAGCCCAACGACTTGACAAAACCTTGTACCTCTGTAAAAATCGCTGCCAATTGCGGGATAGCCCAGGCATCAACCTCAATTTTTGCAGTTGTTTGAAAGTGCCGTACACGTACATTAATAAAACCTTTTTCCCGAATGAACCGTTCCGCCTGTGCAATCATACTGAGAGAAGCTCGATCGATCATGGTTCCATATGGAATACGCGAAGAGAGACACGGTGCCGAGGGTTTGTCATAATTCGGCAGACCTAAGAAAAGAGCAGCATCACGAACATCCTGTTTCGTAAATTGGGCCTCAATCAAAGGAGAGCGGACCTGATATTCTTTTGCGGCTATTCTGCCGGGCCGGTAATCTCCGATATCATCGACATTTGCACCATCGAGTATAAACGGAATTAAATCTTTCTTCGCGATTTCGCCAAGCCGCTTATACAACTCCTGCTTGCAAAAATAGCACCGGTTTACAGGGTTCTCAGCGTAATTTTGTATTTCTAGTTCATTATAGACAATTTCATGATAATTGAAGTGATGCACTTTTGCAATGGATCGTGCAAGATCCACATCTTCCGCCGTAATGGTTTCTGTTGTTGCCAGTACGATGCGCGCATTCCTGCCAAGCACTTTGTTGGCAACAAACGCGACGAGCGTCGAATCCACGCCGCCTGAATAACCTACAATAACATTTCCCCAATTTTGAATAAGAGCCTCAAGTTGCTCTATTTTTTGCATGAAGAACCTTTCCGTTTCTAATACAATTTACATAAAAAAGTTGAGAACTACTTATGTCTAACCCGCATTTTCCGGATGTCTCAACTATTATACCTTGCGTTTCGATGGCAGATTAAATAGATTGCGCGGGGAAAAGATATCCTCTCTAACAAACCAATGGGAGAAAAGGTTGCTGTTTCTTCATGGGTAGGCGGCTTTTCTTTACGTACAATTTGATCGGGTTGAATATGAATAAACAAATTGTTTTGAGATTTATTGACGCAATCAACGACCATCATGTTGATGCTCTTTGCTCGCTCATGACAGACGATCATACATTCATTGATTCACACGGAAACGAAACGGTTGGCAAAGAGACGATGCACAATGGGTGGATGGGCTACTTTCAATTATTTCCAGATTATAAGATCGAAGTTACCGATATATTTCTCCATGGCGATACAGTTGCTCTCTTTGGATTTGCGAGTGGTTCCCTGGGCGGTGGACACAAGAATCAGGATGCTTATTGGCATCTCCCTGCTTCGTGGAAAGCGATCGTGAAGAACGAGAAGATTTGCCTTTGGCAAGTGTATGCAGATTCAAAGATTCCATTTGACATTATAAACAAATCAAAGGGACAATGAATCATCATTTCCAGGGAGAGGAAAATCAGATAAAGGAGCTTCTTTCCACCTGCGGTCCTGTGTGGACCACCTGCCCGAATTTTTTAGCAACGAGTGATGCTAACAAGGAAGAATAGGTGAGAAAGAGAATGGAGATCGCCAGAATATGTAAAGAACAATATGGAATGAAGTAAGAATTATCCGACATTGCAGACTGCGATGGCTGTCTTACGAAAGGTGGCAGACTGTTTTCAGGATGTCTGAATTGTACTCTGAGGGAATGCACTAAACAAAAAACAGAGAAAGTTGTGCGTTGTGTCCCGAGTATGGCTGCCAGAAACTTGAATCATTTTTCATGATGGATCCATCTGCGAAGACCCGCTTGGAAATGAAAAGAAAGAGCCTTTCTTAAAATAATTATCAAGCGAAGACAGCGTTCATTCGATTCTGCCGCTTCCTCGAGTGCTGTCGTTCGGTATCAAGGTACCCGTCCTCCTATAACTCTTCCCGAAAATTGGGTATATTATTCCACCACGATGCTTCTGACGATTATAGAAATATTAGGCATTGCTGTTGCGGCGTTTTCCGGTATTATGGAGGCGAAGCGCAACAATATGGATTTAATAGGTATATACACAGTGGCATTTATCACGGCACTCGGCGGTGGAACCATACGCGATATTTTATTGAATCGGTATCCAATTTTTTGGGTGATCCATCCAGAGTATGCTCTTGGAATTTTTTTTCTCTCGGTGATTGCGGCACTTGTTCTTCGGTACAAGCAAATTGTTATTCGCCCGTATGCGATTATCATTCCGGATGCACTCTCGCTCGGTTTGTACAGTGCCATTGGCGCTGCATATGCTCTGGAATTGAATGTTTCGTGGTTCATTGCCGTCCTGATGGGCGCTATTACCGCTACGTTCGGTGGAGTTATGCGTGATATTCTTTGCAATAAAGTTCCGGATATATTTAAACATGGTGGACATTTATATGCAACGTGCGCGCTCAGTGCGGCAGTGATGTACATTATCGTTAAGTCAATAACGAATGATCACGCGTCTGCAGCAACTGCAAGTTTGATGACAGCAACAGCGCTTCGGTTGTTCTCTGTGAAATTCGATATTACGCTGCCATTTTAGAAAACCCAATACTATGATTGTTCATTCGCAACAAATGGAACTGCATTTCCCTTCTCTATGTTGATGATGATAGAAGTACGTATGCCAAACGAACGAAAATATACATTTGGACCTGTTCCCTCGCGTCGTCTAGGATTATCGCTGGGGGTAGACGTCATACCCAAAAAACTCTGTTCTCTTGATTGTGTGTACTGCGAAGTTGGCGTGACTGATAAACGCGGTCTTGCAAGGAAAGAATATTTACCTGCAAATGAAATTCTTGCTGAAGTAAAAGAATTGATTGCAGAATATCCTGATCTTGATCACATCACACTCTCGGGTTCCGGTGAACCGACGCTGAACTCAAAAATCGGCGATATCATTCGCGGGATCAAGCACATGACGCGTGTGCCTGTTGCTGTCCTCACCAACGGGACTCTGCTCGATAATCCGGAAGTTCGGCGCGACCTGATGGATGCCGATATTGTCTCGCCTTCCATGGATGCCGTCTCAGCAGATGTCTTCGAAAAAGTCGACCGGCCCAATCCGAAACTCCGTATCGATACGATTATCGATGGGATTAAAGCATTCCGCCGGGAATATACAGGCAGAATGTGGATCGAAATTCTTTTTGTGAAGGGGATGAATGACCACGATGAAGAAGTGTACAAAATGAAACAAGTGCTCGATGAAATCCGTCCTGAAAAAATTCATCTCAATACAGTCATACGCCCGCCGGCGTATGCCATTGCACAGCCTGTGGGTGAAGAGCGTTTGAGGGAGATTCAAAAGATCCTGGGTGAACGGAGTGAAATAGTCGGGATCTTCAAAGAACTCCATACAACACAAGAACATCGTGTTGATGGACAGTCGATTCTTGCGTTGCTCAAGCGCCGCGCAATGACCGCCGATCAAATGACCGTTTCATTGGAAATGGAGAAAGTTGAGATTTTGACCTCACTCGACCACATGCTTCAAGAGAAGCTTATTCAAACCTATACGTTCAATGGAGAAGAATACTACCAGGCTCTGGAAGGTGCACCATCTTGAAGGATTTTACTCTTGCAGGGAGAGAATCCACAGAGATGAACGACGCGTGACGCTGAGACACGAGAAAATCTAAACTTGTTCTTATGTGGAATTCGTCGCTATTTCGTGGGGTTAATTTGATTTCCAAGCATCGTGGCAATAGTAACCGCTTCGCGAGCAAGATGAAGTACTTGTTTATCACTCGAGACTTTGATCATCACTTCTGAGCTGGTAATAAACGCATTCGGGGCTAACTTCAAGAACGAAATAATTGCCGCACGCAATTTTTCATCGTTTAAGATAGTCAGAGCTTTCTTTTCTTCTTCGGTTTTTACTTCAGCAACTTTGTCGAACTCTGCATAGCTCGTACCAAATTTTGGGGTTGAAAGAGCAAGCCTTCGCTGAATGTTGAAACGAAATGGAATTGCTTCAGGGAGAGAGACAATAATCATTACACATGTCCGGTCCATAGAGGCTGCCTTGGCGACGGTTCCTCCCAGTATTCCACGAGACTCCCCTCCAAAAATTTTCATTGTCAATCCGTTGACTTGACCACGAACTGCATACCAGACAGCATCCAGCTGTGAATGAGAGCCGACAAAAGGTGTGAGTTTTAATTCCTCTTGTGCCTGCTTCATCGATTTGATGATACCACGCTTTCCCCGTGATTTCATCCAAAAGAGAAGAACTGTTAGTCCTATGAGAATACAAACAATGATTACCGGAAGAATAAAATCTTCATCCATGAGATCGCTCCTTTTGTATGTAATATACTATGTAGAATTTAGTCAATTGTTATGAGAAAAAACAATAGAGATGTTGTTTTAGATGCGGTAAAAACAAATTTCTTTTATACAGCCGCTTATGTCATCTTGATTGCTTTCTTGATTCGTGCTACATTGACTTTATTGATATCAAGGATCCTTATGAATAAACTTGTTCGATTCGGCGTTTCCATGGAGAATGACTTACTCCATGAATTCGACCATTTGATAACACACAAAGGATACAATAACCGTTCGGAAGCAGTCCGCGATATTGTGCGGGACGCACTTGTGGAAGAAAGCATCCAAATGCCCGATGGAGTTGTGTACGGCGCATTGGTGTTTCTGTACGATCATCATAAACGGGAATTAGAAAAATCACTTTCAAATCTCCAGCATAATTACTATGAAAATATTATTTCTACTTCACATGTTCACGTCGACCATGACCATTGCATGGAAGTTGTTCTCCTTAAGGGAAAAGCAAGTATGCTCAAATCTCTTGCTGAGAAAATATTGAGTTTCAGAGGAGTAAAGCATGGCAAGCTGACATTGACCACGTCACTTCTCCATGCTCCTCACCCAATCGACTCCTCTCCCAAAAAACACAGACACACTCATTAACCATCCCGCAACATCATAGACACCAGAACACATAATTTCTTTTCTTCGAGCAAATCTCTTGCTTTTGTAGTAACACTTAATTAATATTCGTAGCACGCTAACGTTCACCGCCGGTATCAATTGGACAATGTGTTACTGTCAGAAGTTTTGAATGAACTACGTTCATACCATCGGAGGGCCAACGTACCATTTGCATCCATATTGTGTCACCTACTGTCCCCCCAATACAGAACACGATGTGACGAACAGAGGAACCGACACCTTACGATATATCTGCATCGTTGTAAAAGTGAAAAACTGAAGTTGCAAGCCCTTGAATTATCATTTAAATTATCTTACACATTCGTTTCAACAATAGATGCATTTTCAAAGAGAATATGAATGCACATCCCTGACGGATTCCTTGATGTAAAAACTGTCATTGCCACGGCCGTGTTTTCCGTTACCGGACTTGGAACGGCATTACAACATGCCAAGAAGCATCTTCAATCGCGGGAAATTCCTTTAGTCGGATTGACTGCCGCTTTTATATTCGTTGCCCAGATGCTGAATTTTCCCGTTGCGGGCGGAACCTCAGGACATTTGATAGGTGCAACATTGGCTATGGTGTTACTTGGACCGAGTGTCGCAATTATTGTGATGTCTTCCGTGCTTATTATTCAAGCCACTATCTTTGCTGATGGCGGGTTGCTTGCTTTGGGAGCAAACATTTTTAATATGGCAATCATCGCCCCTGTAAGTAGTTACATAATTTATAAAGTCTTGCGGGGATTGGTACGCGATACACGTGGCCAATTGATTTCTGCTTCGGTCGCTTCCTGGTGCACGACGGTAATTGCTTCCGTGTTTTGTGCCGCCGAACTCGCATGGTCTGGAACAGCGACGTGGAGTGTTGTCTTCCCGACCATGGTCGGAATACATGCCATTATTGGGATGGGAGAGGGGTTGATTACAATGCTCGTCCTCTCTGCAATCTTTAAAACTCGCCCCGAACTTCTCACCAACTCCTCCCTTCATACAAAGAGAAAAGAGAACAGACCGTCTTTCATTTATGGCGCAGTGATCGTTATAGGGCTACTTCTTTTCATTGCACCATTTGCTTCTCAACTTCCGGATGGGTTGGATCGAGTTGCTCAATCTCTTGGCTTTGAATCTAAAAAAATCGAGAATCAGGGATTTTTAACGCCTTTAAAAGATTACCGTTTTTGGGGGATTGAATCGCAACCTCTATCGATTATTGCTGCGGGCATGACCGGGGCTGGTGTTATCTTTGCACTCTCATTTCTTCTTGCAGGCGTTCTTATTCCTAAACAAAAGAACGTTGATCATTCACCCTCTTCGACATAACGGCGGAAAGCGCAATGCGTCACGATTTTATTGATCGATATAGCCGGCTCGACAGCCCGGTTCATCGTCTTCCTTCTTATGCAAAATTATTTTTTTCAATTGTAATTATTTTTACATCTATCCTTGTGCCAATTCATTATTTTTGGGTTTTTATGCTGTTCTTCACTTTTCTGATTCTCATTACGTTGATGAGTACGATTCCCTGGCGCTTCATTGGTGTCCGTCTTTTATTTCTTGAACCGCTTGCTCTTGGAATCGCTGTTATGTCACTCTTCCAGCAACATGGCTTTGAAATTTTTCTTTCGATCCTCATAAAAAGCTCGCTCTGTCTTTTCACCATGATACTTCTTTCGAATACAACGCCTTTTTCTGAAATCCTTTCTCTTTTTCGAAGAATCGGTTTTCCGGCGCTCCTTATTACAGTTTTAGCGCTGACCTATCGTTACTTATTCGTCTTAATGGACGAAGCTGCTCGCCTTCGTCGTGCCCGCGATAGCCGTATGTTTGTTCTCCGTCGTTCCCGCATTTGGCTGTCGTTGACTTCCCTCTTGGGTCAATTATTTATCCGTTCCACGGAGCGCTCAGAAAAAATTTATACTGCTATGATTTCGAGGGGATGGAAATGATTCCTGCGATTCGAGTGACGAAACTCTGTTTCAACTATCCCGATGGTAAAGAAGCTCTCAGAGATATTAGTTTTTCTATTTCCACGGGTGAATGTGTTGGTTTAGTGGGACCCAATGGATCAGGTAAATCAACACTCTTGCTTCACCTGAACGGTATTTTGCCGGGCACGATTGATGGATCGTCGAATATAGCAATCAATGGAAAATCGATTGCCCGGAATACGATGATCGAAATTCGTCGTGATGTCGGCCTTATGTTTCAGGATCCGGATGATCAGTTATTTTGCCCTACTGTTTTTGAAGATGTCGCATTTGGTCCGAGACAGTTTGAACTTTCGGAGGAAGAAATCCGGAGGAGAGTGGTACGGTCGCTTGCCCAGACAGAACTTTCTGGATTTGAGAATCGTTTCCCGTATCACCTCAGCAACGGCGAGAAACGACGTGTCTGTCTTGCTGGGGTGCTTGCATGTGAACCGCTCGTACTAGCACTCGACGAACCCACCAGTTATCTCGATCCACGCGGCAAAAGAAATCTCCATCAAATACTCAAAGCACTTCCAGTGACCAAGATGATAGCAACTCATGATTTGGAAATGGTTGTGGAATTATGCAGCCGCACCATTGTTTTGGACGAAGGCAAAATTGTTGCAGATGGACCAACCATTGAATTGCTTGGAGATGAAGAACTGATGCTTCGTCATGGTTTGGAAAAGCCGCATATTCTTCGCCATCACCATCCTCATTAATCTGAAGAACACCGAAACATCGGAATCGTATCAGTCGCACTTCTGCTATTCAATGCAGCGGGCAAGAGAATATTTCTTTAAGCGTGCCGACTCTTGCAAACGGAAGAGCCGTGCAGTATCTTATAGACGATTGACCGCATCAATACAAAACTGAACGGACCATGAAAGCCTATCATTCGAAGATCATAGAATCCTTACGAACATTGCTTGAACTAAAAAGCCTCGTTCGAATTCGATCCAGGGTTCAGGACATCAAACTTTCTCTTGAAGCGAAATCCCAGGAGACCCATGGAGTCCAAAAGAAAACAACGAACACAAAAGCTATTGAAAAAAAATCAACGTATGTGCTTGGTGAACTTACCCAGATTCATAATGCCCGAACGATAGAGCGGGCAAAATATTATATCCGGAGATTAGTCCGTGCACTCTCCGAAACAAAAACCGGCAAGGTGAACGATCTCAATTTACGCAGGTGGAAAGAATATGATGATATTCTCACAGATAGCCTTTGGATCCTAAAAAAACGTGATACCGGGGGAGCGCATAGCGGGAGGTATTGGGGCAATTTTATCCCGCAAATTCCCAATCAATTATTAAGACGCTATACTAAAAAGGGTGAATGGGTACTGGATACGTTTCTCGGGAGTGGAACCACCTTAATAGAAAGCAAGCGATTGGGCCGGCATGGAGTCGGAGTAGAACTTCAGAGAACCGTTGCTGCCTCAGCTGAAACATCCATTGAACAAGAACTATCTCTGGATCCGACGCGGACCGAAATTATTGTTGGCGACAGTTCCACATTAAATTTTCAATCCGAACTGAAACAGAGAAATATCAACGGCGTGCAATTCCTCCTGATGCATCCGCCGTACTGGGATATTATTAAATTCAGCAAAGACAAACGCGACCTGTCAAACGCAAAATCCATCGATGAATTTTTATTCCAATTTGGAAAAATCGTCGATGCAACATATCCCCTATTAGACAAAGGGCGGTACTTCGCGCTCGTGATCGGTGATAAATATTCCCATGGTCAATGGGTTCCCCTGGGGTTTTACACCATGCAAGAAGTTTTAAAGCGGGGATACTTGCTGAAATCTCTGATCATTAAAAATTTCGAAGACACGAAGGGAAAAAGAAATCAGAAAGAATTGTGGCGGTATCGTGCACTTGCCGGCGGGTTTTATATTTTTAAACACGAATACATTTTTTTATTTAAGAAGGAATAACTGCCATGGGAAGCCCCAGGGCACTTCCTTGCGGCAGGTAACAAACATTCTTTGAAAAAGACCGGATGATTTTCACCAACACAATGTTATTATTCGGTCGGTGACTTCTACTACGACTGGAGGGATCTATGTTCTTCTCTATTTTATTTGTTCTCGTCATTGTTGTTCTTGTTGCCTTTGCCATTGGCGGGTACAATTCTCTCATTCAAATTCGGAATCACGTACGAAATGCATGGAAGCAAATTGACGTACAGCTCAAACGCCGGCATGATCTGATTCCCAATCTTGTTAATACCGTCAAGGGACAGATGGAATTTGAGAAAGGAACTCTGGAGCATGTGATCCAGGCTCGCGCAGCGGCCGTGAACGCAAATTCGATTGCCGAGAGCATGGCAAAGGAAGATGTGCTCTCATCGGCACTCTCCAGATTGTTTGCCGTTGTTGAAAATTACCCAACCCTGAAAGCGAACGAGAGCATTCAACCGTTGATGGAAGAATTGACGACCACGGAAAATCAAATCACCTTTGCCCGGCAATTTTACAATGATATCACGACTTCGTACAACACCAAGGTGGAACGTTTTCCTGTAAATTTGTTTGCATCGTCATTCGGCTTTAAACTGTTCCCTCTCTTTCAGATAAAAGAGGCCCGAGAGCGAGAAACTCCGTCTGTTGACCTCTCACTAAAGAAATAGTCTCTGAAGATGGAATTCATCTGTATGATGCCTTCCCGCAATATCCGAGGCGCGATTCATGTCTGAACCCGTTCTTATTCATGCTCGCAATATGTATGAGCAACAAACGCATAATCGCCGGATGACGTGGCTCCTCATCATTACATTTGTTCTCCTGATAGCGGGAATTGGTGCTGGATTCGATATTTTTTTTACGACCAATGCCCCGATTCGGTTTATGATACTTCCCTTTATCCTTCTCATGGCAGGTTCAGGCATATGGAATTTCAAACAGCGCGCAGCAGAAGGATTGTGGAAGAAACCGCAAGCATTTGCTGAGGATGAAGGAGATAATCTGTTGTTTGGCTGGCTCATTAAATTAACTCTGGTCACGACAGTGATCATGATTTTTCTTTTAGCGTTCTATTTTCATCCCCGCTCATTCATACAATTCTTTTCTCATGACATCAACATTCCTCTTGTACGGTACCTCCCCGTTGGAACAACCGTCGCTGTCCTCATCGGCATCGTATCCATTCTTACGAGTCTGCGATGGGGAAAAAACTCCATTCTCTGGTCTGTTCATGCCGAACAACCAGATGCAACGGTATCGGATTTGCCTGAGTTGTTGAACATCGTGAAAGAAATAAGTCTGGCAGCAGGAATTCCTGCTCCCAACGTGTACATCGTAAAGGATTCCGATCCCAATGCATTTACCATTGGAACGATTCCATCAGATTGTTCGGTGGTCGTCACGACAGGTCTGATTTCCATGCTCAATCGCGAAGAACTGCAGGGTGTAATCGCACACGAGGTGAGCCACATTCGAAATTCCGATACACGTTTGATGACCATGATTACGGTCTTGTTCGGTGCCATACTTTTACTTTCCGAGTGGATGAAGAAAAGTGTTTTTTTCGGCGGATTGAGCGGCGGACGTGTACCCGGCACAGGTTGGATAGTGCGCGGCGTCTTATTCGTTGGATGGCTTCTCACGTTGCTCCTTGCTCCGTTGATTGCACGCATTGTTGCGATGGCGGTATCGCGTCAACGAGAATACCTTGCCGATGCGGGAGGTGCGGAACTAACACGTAATCCCAAAGCGCTGGCGAATGCTCTGCTCAAAATCGACCAAGCCTCAGAACCTACAACATCTTTTCAAAAAGGTATCGCTCATTTATGCGTGGTTGATCCGTTAGGAAGAAGCATCAACTCAAAGGAAGGCTGGTGGTCTGATCTCCTCGCAACTCACCCCCCCATAAAGAACAGGATTATACTTTTACATGCCATGGCATATGAAAAAGGAACAAGCTGAACGAGAGAACATCGAGTCCCATTTTCGTATATTAGTGGAGCGGTACTGGTCACGTGGAAATCCCCAACATTGGATTCTTGGAATGTTGCTATGAAAAAAAATCAATGTGGTATAATGAACTATCGTAGACGGCATGGTGTCTTGCCTTTGTTTTTCACGTTCCTCTTCTCATTCACGTTGCTTTCCCAGACCAAGCTTCTCATCCCGATGGATTTAAAACAAACCGATCATCTCAAATCGTACGGCATAGCGTTTTGGCTGCTGGAACATAACGGCGAAGTGGATTGGCTCCTGAATTATCGGGGCGGGTCATTTCTCTGCGATTACAACGGTGTCGTGGCAAACGAATGCCGTGTGCGAGGAGTTTTTTTTGAGCCGCTCACCGCAAGCGAAGCTGCTTCTCTGTATGCCGAAGTCCAACGCGAGGACAACAACGAAGATGTCGTGCGACTCGAGAAAGCACCAAAGATTGCGGTCTATGCGCCGCCGGGCTTCAAACCCTGGGATGATGCCGTAACCATGGCACTCGAATACGCAGAAATTCATTATACGAAAGTATGGGATGAAGAAGTACTTTCCGGCAAACTGGCAGAGTACGATTGGCTTCACTTGCATCATGAAGATTTTACCGGACAGTACGGGAAATTTTTCGCGAACTTTCGAAATGCACCGTGGTACATTGAACAGCAACTGCTCTACGAACGCGAAGCACAGAAGCTGGGGTATAAAAAAGTATCCGAAGAAAAAAAAGCTGTAGCCCGTTCGATGAAAGAATTTATCGGCAATGGCGGATTTATGTTTGCGATGTGCTCCGCCACAGACAGTTACGATATTGCGCTAGCGGCAGAACATGTTGATATCTGTGATGTCATGTTTGATGGCGACCCGCCCGATCGCAACGTTCAGGAAAAACTCGACTTCAGTAAAACATTGGCATTTGAAAATTTTAAGCTTGATATGAATCCGCTGCGCTACGAATATTCAGATATTGATATCCCGGCAAGCGATCCGCAGCCCCTGCGGGATCAAAATACCGACTATTTTACACTCTTTGAATTCTCTGCAAAGTACGACCCCGTGCCGACGATGCTGACACAAGATCATGTCAACATCATCAAAGGATTCATGGGGCAAACAACAGCATTCAAGAAAAGCCTCATTAAGAAAACCATAACAATTCTTGCAGAGCGCGAGGGAACGGAAGAAGTGAAGTATATCCACGGTAATTTTGGTCGAGGCACATTCACGTGGTACGGCGGCCACGACCCGGAAGATTATCGGCATTCCGTTGGTGATCCACCGACCGATTTAACTCTGCATAAAAATTCACCCGGCTATCGGTTAATACTCAACAATGTTTTGTTTCCTGCGGCAAAGAAGAAACAGCAAAAAACATAACCGGTAATGAGATAGCAAGAAGTTGTGTTCCATCGTTGTGGGAGAGATGGACTTCCCAAAGATATGGGAAACGGATAGAGAAAAAACCTGCCTGGAACTTGATTCTCTGCAGTAACAGATAAGAATAAAAATGAACAGTAAGGAATCTCTCGAAGAACGTATCAAGCGCGCTGTCCAGGAAGAAGTTGTTCTCATCCCGTATAACCCAGGTTGGACGAAGATGTTTGAAGAAGAGAAGAAGCATCTTTTAGACTGCCTGCCACATGAGATTATAAAGAGAATCGAACATTTTGGGAGCACAGCAATTCCCAATATAGCGGCAAAACCAATTATTGATATCCTGGTGGAGGTGAGTTCGCTTGAAGAAACCAAGAGGGTGGTGGTCCCGATATTACTTGCACAAGGATATGAATATTTTTGGCGGCCGACGCAAGGTGACGACGGACTCCCATTTTATGCGTGGTTCATCAAACGAGATACACACGGGAACCGCACGCATCACATTCATATGGTCGAGCGCGGATTTGAACACTGGGAGAGATTGTACTTTCGTGATTATTTAATTGATCGTCCTCGCGTTGCAAAAGAATATGAACAATTGAAAATCCGGAGTGCAGAACATTTTCCCCATGACCGGGTTGCGTATACCGCCGCGAAAACATCATACATTGTAAAGACGACCCTGTTGGCAAAGGCATATTACGAGATGAAAAAAACATTCGTGATGAGAATCGCAACACTGTCGGATATTGACGCCATCACTGAAATCTATAACGAAGCAATTTTGACCACCACCGCAACGTTTGACACGGAACCGAAGACTATCTCTGAACGGACCCAATGGTTTCAATCTCACGATGAGAGACATCCCATTTGGGTTGCTGTGGTCCATGGAAAAGTCGTTGGGTGGATATCGTTGAGCATTTGGTCTGACCGCCCCGCGTATAACGATACGGGTGAAACGTCTTTCTATGTCAAATCCGAATATCGCGGGAAGGGAATTGGTAGAGCGCTTCTTCAGACCATAATCCATGAAGCCCAACGATTAACGTATCATACCATCATTGCGCGTATCGCCGGTGAAAGCGATGTAAGTTTGCATATTCATGAGAGTTTTCAATTCTTTCCAGTGGGAATATTGAAAGAAGTTGGACGGAAATTTGGCAGACTCTTGGACGTCCATATCATGCAAAAAATACTGGATTGATCGAATGCGGTCACTGGTCAACCCTCAAGAACTTCACGCTTCGGGCAGCTCGTTCCGCCCCGTTATACCGGAAACGAAGTAAAGTTTTACAAATTGATTTTGCTCATATTAACGAGTAACTTATCAAAGATGTACAGATGCGTACGAACACGGTCATGGCAAGGTTGAACGGAGAGTTCGATCTGCCCGCGTGGATCATCAGAGTGAATGAACGAGAAAGAATGTATTCAATGAATGAAAAAATTTTATTCATCGCCGAGCGGATAAAAGAACTGAGAGAGATTTCCGGACTTTCCGCCGTGACGCTTGCGCAAGAACTTGGAATTTCAGTGGAGGTTATCAATCAATACGAAAGCGGGGTGGTTGATATTCCTGTTGGATTCCTGTATAAAGTGGCGCATAAATTTGGCATCGAGCTTTCCGCTCTCCTTACAGGTGAGAATCCCCGGCTGCATGTGTACTGTGTGGTGCGCAAAGACAAAGGATTACTTGTCGAACGAAGGAAACAGTATAAGTACGAAAGTCTGGCCTTTAATTTTATCAACAAAAAAGCAGAACCCTTTATTGTCAAAATTGAACCGGAATCAGGGACCCCTCCCATGGAATTCAATTCACATCCGGGGCAAGAATTTAATTACGTTATTGAAGGAACGATGAAGATCATCATCGACGCCCACGAAGTCGTGCTGAACGCTGGAGATTCCATCTATTTTGATTCGGCCTATAAGCATGGGATGAAGGCAATGAATCAATTACCGGTGAAACTGCTTGCGATCGTTTTATAACCATGAGAATAAAGAATGAATATGCTTGAACGCTATCTTTCACAAACAGATTTTTGTTCGTATGAAGAATTCTTCGACAAGTTCGAAATTCGGGTACCGGAACATTTCAACTTTGCATTCGACGTAGTAGACGAGATTGCACGGACCACCCCTGATAAAATTGCCATGGTGTGGTGCGATGATAAAGGTCATGAAGCAGTCTTTACGTTTGGACAAATGAAGCGCTTCAGCGACAAAACTGCAAATTTCTTCAAGTCCATCGGCATCGGAAAAGGCGATCCGGTGATGCTGATTCTGAAACGCCGGTATGAATTTTGGTTCTGCATACTGGCATTAAATAAAATTGGGGCGATTACCATACCGGCAACGCACCTGCTGAGCACAAAAGATATTGTCTATAGAAATAATGCAGCAGATATAAAAATGATTGTGTGCGTGCAGGAACCCGATGTCATCACTCATGTTGAAGAAGCAGAAGCGAAATCACCGACATTGCAGCATAAAGCATTGATCGGTGCATCGCGCCCAGGATGGTTCAGCTTCACCGATGAAATGGAAAGAAGCTCGGAGGAGTTTCATCGGCAATCGATCGAAGAAAAAACAACCATGACCGACACCATGCTTCTCTACTTTACATCCGGCACAACTGGAATGCCGAAGATGGTGAATCATAATTATTCCTATCCACTGGGTCATATTCTTACTGCAAAATACTGGCAAAACGTACAAGACAATGGTCTTCATTTTACCGTTGCAGATACTGGATGGGCAAAATCAGCATGGGGAAAAATATTTGGTCAATGGTTGTCCGGATGTGCCGTCATGACGTACGATTATGATAAATTCGTTCCCCGACATTTGATGAAGATTATTGAGAAGTACCGCGTCACTTCTTTTTGTGCGCCACCGACCATCTACAGGTTTCTCATCAAAGAAGATTTGAAACAGTATGATTTGACACAGTTGCGATATTGTGTCGTGGCCGGTGAGCCGTTGAATCCTGAGGTGTACAAGAAATTCTTTGAAGCGACCGGCATCCGCTTAATGGAAGGTTTTGGACAAACAGAATGCACCGTTGCCGTCGCAACATATCCATGGATGGATCCTAAACCTGGTTCCATGGGAAAACCTTCACCGGGGTACGACATCGATCTCATCGATCCAGATGGCAAGATCTGTGAAGTTGGCGAGATCGGACAGATCATTATCTATACGAAGAAACGAAAACCGATAGGAATGTTCGACGGATATTTTCGGGATGAAGAGCTCACAAAAAAAGTTTGGCAAGACGGAATCTATTACACCGGGGATACGGCATGGCGCGATGAAGACGGCTATTATTGGTTTGTCGGTAGAGCGGATGATATTATAAAAAGTTCGGGGTACCGAATCGGTCCATTTGAAGTGGAGAGCGCTCTGGTGGAACACCCAGCGGTGTTGGAATGTGCTATTACTGCCGTCCCGGATGCTGAACGAGGCCAAATTGTGAAGGCAACGGTTGTCCTTTCAAAAGACTTTCAGCCAAGCGATAAATTGGCGCGAGAGTTACAGGACCATGTTAAAAAAGTAACCGCGCCGTATAAATATCCAAGGATTGTTGAATTTGTTACCGAGCTTCCCAAAACGATCAGCGGAAAAATAAGACGCGTACAAATACGGGGTGAGGAAAGCAACGAATAATACGGAGATCAACAATGTCGACTGAGATATTTGATTCATCAACGTTTGGCGGTGTTCTTCAACAGATCGAGCTTGTCCAGTACCAAACCGGTTCTATCGTCAGCCGGATGTTAGTGAAAAAACCTAACGGGAATGTCACAGCATTTGCTTTCGATCAGGGTGAAAGTTTAGCCGAGCATACTGCGCCATTTGACGCACTTGTTCTTATGATAGAGGGCGAAGCTGAAATATCCATCTCCATCATTGCTCACCATGTGCGTGCAGGCCAACTGCTGTTGCTTCCAGCCGGTCAGCCGCATGCAATAAAAGCGATAACGAAATTCAAGATGATCCTGGTCATGATCAAAGCGTAAAAAATGATCGTTATTGATGAGAGATCATTGCGCCTGTTGGGAAGAACCAATGTATTCTCACAGAGCTCTTTTCTCTTCACGATTCTGGAGTAAAAACCATGGCTGAAATGCAAATTACCTATCGTGGCGTTGTCCATCCATGGCATTGTGATATTATGGGTCATATGAATGTTGTTTGGTACGTCAGTAAATTTGATGAAGCAGCCTGGCAGTTAGCCTCTATGATGGGTTTGAATAATATATATTTTCTCAAAAAACATAAGGGCATTGCAGCTGTCCAGCAGAATATCACATATAGAGCTGAGCTTGGAGCCGGGACGACGCTCACCATACGTTCGGGTGTATTCGACATAAAAGAAAAAGTTGCGAGATTTGTTCATGAAATGCGTAACGATAGCACAGGCGAAATAGCGGCGGTCATGGTATTGACCGTTGTTCATTTTGACACGCGAAAAAGAAAATCCTGCCCATTTCCAAAAGCCGTACTCCAACAGGGTAAAGAATTGATTGTACCGTATGATATTGGAGTATCATCGATTGAGAAAAGACAAAGAAATATAAAGGATGTGCCTTTCTAAAATTTTCTTTCGGCATTTTTAATGTCCTATGGGACGGTAAGTGAACGACAATGAATGTTCATTATTTTCAGCATGTTCCCTTCGAGGGGTTAGGAAGTATAGAGCGTTGGATGAAGTCGAAGTCAGCTCGAATTTCCGCAACAAAATTTTACGAACATGCTTCTGTTCCAGCTCTTGATGAGGTTGATTGGCTGATCGTTATGGGTGGACCTATGAGCGTAAATGACGAACACCGATACCCGTGGCTCCTGACAGAAAAGAAATTTATTGCTGAAGCAATCGAACGAGGGAAGATTGTCCTGGGTGTGTGTCTTGGCGCCCAGTTAATTGCAAGTGTGCTCGGAGCGAGGGTCTATCCAAATCGAGATCGTGAAATCGGCTGGTTTCCCGTTGAGTGCCTGGCACAGAATGAAAAAACAAGTCTCATAAATATTCTTCCTTCCCATGCGGAAGTTTTTCACTGGCACGGCGAGACATTCGACCTCCCGGCACATGCAGTTCACCTTGCACGAAGCAACGGTTGTAATACTCAGGCGTTCCGCCTTGGTGAACAGATCTTGGGTTTGCAGTTTCATCTTGAAGTCACGCCGTTCACGGTCACGTCGCTGATAGAACAGTGCCCCAACGATCTTGCCCCCGGTACCTATATTCAATCTGCTGAAGAGATGCTTTCCGTTCCTGCAAGGTTTGACCGCATCCATACTATCATGGATGATCTTCTTGATCGTTTCCATCGTGGAGCAGCACCAGGGTTGAAGTGACATCGTCACATGCGAATTTATCGTATAGTCGCGTATTTGCATGGTCCTCTCTCTTCTCCATTCGCCGATATGGTTCCGTTATCTGCCGAAATCATCGTCACACTTTTCTGTCTTTCATGTATATTGAAGAAAGAAAATAAAAACAGATTTTTTGCAGCCCGGTATTATTTCAATGTTGAATGTTTTACGCATCTGTAACATTTTCGACATCCTGTTCGTTTTACTGTATAGTACCAAAGGTGTGTGATTTCTATTCTGGACGAACAAGCCTGCAGATATTTTTGTAGTACAAATTATTCACGGTTTCTCATACTCGAACAAATACCATGAAATCACTCGTATTCATTGCACTCCTCTGTTTCATTACGTCCCAACTCTTCGCACAATCGTATAAGGGCGAGATCGTCGGTACTGTCATTGACGGAAAAACATGTGAACCCTTACAAATGGTAAATATCCAGGTAGTGGAACTTCCACAGTATGGTGCCTCGACGGATGCCGAAGGAAATTTTACCATTACGGGAGTACCGGTGGGAACATATAGTCTGAAAGCCTCTATGGTAGGATACGAACAATTGATTCTGGTGAATCAGGTTGTGTCAACGGGGCGTAGTACAAAAGTAGTATATAAACTGTCTGAAGAATCTGTTTCTGTCTCTGCCGTTACCGTACAGGCAACATACTTTACACGCAGCAACGATATCGCGCCGTTGAGCGTCAATAACTATGATCGTGCTGAAGTGAAGCGTCAGCCGGGATCTGTTCAAGATGTGCAGCGCGTAGTACAGAATCTTCCTGGTGTGGCAAGCTCGAATGATAATATTAACGAATTGATCGTGCGCGGTGGTGCACCGTTTGAGAATCTTACCGTCATGGAGCACATGGAAATTCCATCGATTAACCATTATCCCAACGAGTACAATTCGGCTGGTCCTATCAATATGGTGAATATTGATCTCGTGGAAGATGTACAATTCTCTGCGGGCGGATTTCCGGTCCAGTACGGAGATAAAATGTCCTCGGTGATGGATATAACGATTCGTGAAGGGGATCGGAATAAAGTGTTCGCATCAAACACGGGATTCAATATGGCGGGAATTGGCACATTGATGGAGGGAAAGTTTTCAGACGGCAAGGGTTCATGGATTTTTTCTGCACGTCAGAGCCTGCTGGAGGTCATAGATAAAATCATGGGAATGTCGACAATTTCGTTAACAGCGATCCCAAAATATTATGATGCACAAACAAAATTGGTGTACGACCTTTCGCCTACTCAAAAATTAACGCTGAATGGAATGTATGGTGATAGCAAGATTTACATTGAAGGTGACCCGAAAGAATCGAATATGGTCAAAGCCGGAATAATAGATTCTACAAGCCTGCAAAATGTCGATGTCCATAATAAACAATATGTACTGGGATTGAATTTGAAAAGTTTGTGGGGAAAAGATGGATATTCTATTCTTTCGTATTACACTGTGGGAAATCAATATAATGTAGATGTTGTGGAAAATTTTACGCGGCGTCAGTACGGCCCGACAGGGGACGTGCTGGTGTATAATATTATTAAGTCCCGCAATGTGATGAACAGCCATAACGATGAGGCGTTTCATGCCTTAAGATATGATCTGTTTTATCAGATTCATCCTCAACATGATCTCATGGCCGGTGCACAAATTCTGACAACCAGTCATTGGTGGGGACTTACGACATTCTCTGGAGGATCAATGTATTATGATCTGAATAAGAATGGTGTGAAGGATGCGACCGATCTCGTTGTCATCTCGCCGAATGGAAATATCCCAAACTCTCTCGGTTTTGGTGATGCAAGTAAACTGTATGCCTATGTCAGCGACAAGTACCATATCACGCCACGCTTCAACCTCACACTTGGATTGAGGTACGACTATTTCACCTACTCGAAACAGGGACAGCTCAGTCCGCGTTTGAATCTGGCGTATGAACTCATACCAATGACCACCATTGTCTCGGTTTCAGCTGGCGAATACTGGCAAACACAGCCATTGCCGAATTATTCTGATACGCGTAATCTTGGGTATAACAAGGAGCTGCTCAATTCCCAATCACAGCATGTGGTACTCGGACTTCAACATATTCTTGATGAAGGAGTGAAGCTGAGTGTCGAAGGATATTATAAAAAGTTTTCTCACATTGCCGTCGAAGAAGAATACGCATATTCGCTTGTCGATACCATGTGGTCGGACAAACTATTGCCGAGTGGAAACCGTACGTCGTACGGGATTGAGTTCCTGTTGCAAAAAAAACAGGTGACAAATTATTACGGTACCATTAGTGTTTCACTTTCTAAAACAACAGAAGAGGATCCTCGTATTGGAAAAGAAGGCCAGACATATCCTTCGTCTTACGATTATCCGCTTATTGTCACTCTTGTCGGCGGTAAGGTAGTAAAAGGGGTGCGCGCGTGGCTGGACCAGACACCCTTTTTTATAAAATATCCATCGTATATTTTGCCGTTTTCGGACGAAATGGAAATCAGTTTCCGGTACCGTTATCAAACCGGACGTCCTTATACGCCCTCTGTATTTAATCAATTTGTACACTATCGAGAAGGAGATGTGAAGTGGTCTCAAGGTGCATGGCAATATAACAACGACCATGTCAACAGCGATCGGTATCCCGATTACAGCAGATTCGATATTCAATGGATCAGCAGATTTTATATGCAACACTGGAATATTAACGTCTATATCGCGTTACAGAATCTCATGAACACCAAGAACGTGTTTTATTACGAATATCGAAGCGATGGAACACGCGAAGCGGTGTATCAATTTTCCTTCTTCCCGGTCGGAGGCATTGAAATAGAATTTTAAAAACTTTATTGATTGATAGAATATTTCCTGCGATATTAAAGGTATCTTGAGCGATTGTTGATTATCAACAACCGCTTTTTTTCTTGAATATGAAACTAGGAATTCGTATTGCACTTTAAAATTGCCGTCGTCGCCTTTCTTCTTGTGTTGGTCTTTACCTCTTCGGCCTTTGCACAACGCGAAACACCATCCTTGGAAGATTTCTCAGGCTCTTCTCAAACGTGGACCTACATCGGTGCCGGCAGCTCAGTGCTCCTCACCGCTGTACTATTTCACAATGATCAACAAATCTATAATGATCTGTATCGTTGGAAAATGAATAATAAAATTTTGGAGGATGTGAGTCCGGTTATTACTAACGCTGGGGGCGGAGCTTTTTCAATAGGATTGTTTGGAGGTTTTGCTGGATACGGATTAATCTTCAAGGATAAGAAAGCAATCGAAGCAGGAAAAATTGGCCTCGAATCATTTTTACTTACTGGAGTAACAGTGCAATTGTTCAAGCATCTGTGCGGACGTGAACGTCCCAGCGCCGCGACCCGGCCTGGAGGTTTTTGGCATGGACCATTCGCCCGTTTCCACGATCCAGAAGACGGCAAAGGAATTTCTTCCTTCGATGCATTTCCTTCCGGACATACGACGACGGTCTTTGCCGCTGCCACAACCATATCCGATTTTTATACTGAACCATGGGTATCGTACCTGTGCTATTCTCTTGCTTCATTCGTTGCTGTCAGTAGAGTGATGGAGCAGACGCACTGGCTGAGCGATTGCTTTATAGGCGCACTCATAGGCCATTACGGAACGCGTTTGGTCGAAAGATTAAATTATAGATCCAGCGGCATTACGCTGCTGCCGCAAGCAGATGAACACCAATACGGTCTCCTTCTGAGTGTAACGTTTTAGGATGAATATGAGACGATGTATTCTTCGCTTTGAAATTCTATTCATCAGTTCCCTCTGTATTGCACGTGTCGGTCACGCACAAGAAACACAACTCTCATCCTTGCCGGATTCCATTGTTGCTCTGGATAAAGTGCATTCGGAAAACATTCAATGGTACACGATGTTCTCGAATATACCGCGGGAATGGGAGCGCTGGTATGATATTTCTTTTCGAAATGAACGTATCAACGAATGGCTTTGGGTCGGGGGACTCACACTGGCAACGTATCTTACGGATGACATAACGTATACACCGTCGGCAAAATTTTACTACGGGTCATCTGACGCAAAGAAGTGGAGCGATTTCTGCGCAAACATCGGAGATGGAACAACTCAATTTGCGCTTGCCGGATCATTTGGTGCATATGGGCTTGTCTTCAAAGATCAAAAGGCATTACGCACAGGCAGTCAGATTGTACAGGCAGTACTGGCATCCGGTGCAGTGGTACAGGTGCTCAAGCATGTGAGCGGCCGGGAGAGTCCATTTGTACGAACCACACCATTGGGAGTGTGGAAAATTCTCCCCAATCAAATTGATTATCATCGCAGGGTGCCTCAATTCGACGCATTTCCATCCGGTCACATTTGCACATCCATTGCCACGGTGATCGTTATTGCAGAAAATTATCCGGATGTAAAATGGATTCGTCCGGTTGGATATACGTTCACCGCGATTGTTGGACTTGGCATGCTTAGCAACGGTATTCATTGGGTGAGTGATTACCCGCTCGGATTATTCATCGGATATTATTTTGGCATGCTTGCTGCACACCCGGAAGGCGTTTCTGTCACAGAATCTGGAGATGGAAAGCTGAAAGTGTACGTTCTGCCAACGATCACACCTTGGGGAAACGGTGTCAGTCTAACCATGAAGTTTTGACGGTGAGAGACATACACTTCGAATCACTCCATGTTCATCGCTAACAGCTCACTGCCGTTGTTCTTACACATTAAACCGGACAGTCATAACGTCTCCATCCTCTAGTATGTAATCGCGTCCTTCAACGTGAAGTAACCCTGCTTCGCGGACGGCTGCTTCAGAGCCGAGTCGATCTAAATCAGAGCATTTTAAAATTTCCGCACGAATAAAACCCTGCTCAAAGTCGGTATGGATTTCTCCGGATGCTTGTGGCGCCGTTGTACCATTTTTTACAGTCCAAGCATGTACTTCTTTCGGTCCGGCGGTAAAGAATGTAATGAGATGAAGCACATCGTACCCTTCGCGAATCACTTTGTGCAATCCGGATTCCCGCAGACCAAGTTCGGCCAGAAACGCCGGACGATCGTTTTCTGGCAGCTGTGCTATTTCAGCTTCAACAGCTGCGCTCACCACAACAACCTTTGCTTGTTCTTTCGCCGCGATCTCACGGACCTGATTCACATACGCATTATCGGCAGTTAATTCCTTCTCATGGACATTGCAGATATACATCACCGGTTTATTGGTCAACAAGTGCATATCGCGGAGAACCAGCTGTTCCTCCTCGTTGCCTGGCGTGAAGTATCGCGCAAGCCTTCCGGAGAGTAAATGCTGTTTGACTGCAGTATACAACTCCTCTTCAGCTTTTATTTTCTTATTACCGGTTTTTGCGTGTTTGTCGGCATCGCATTGCTTTTTCTCGACGGTCTCCACATCTTTTAAAATCAATTCCGTTTCGATGACTTCAATATCATACGTTGGATTCACGGCACCATCGACATGAATGATATGGGGATCGTCGAAGCAGCGAACCACATGCACTACGGCATCGACCATCCGGATATGAGAGAGGAACTGATTACCTAATCCTTCACCCTTGCTCGCACCTTTCACAAGACCGGCGATGTCAAGAAATTCAAGCGTGGTCGGTACGATCTTTTGGGCGTTGTAAATATTCGACAGACGGTCGATTCGTGTATCGGGTACGGCGACAACGCCGATGTTCGGATCAATCGTGCAAAAAGGATAGTTGGCGACAGTTGCTCCGGCTGACGTGATTGCATTAAACAACGTTGACTTGCCAACGTTCGGCAGTCCCACGATTCCGCATGTAAATCCCATTTCATTCCTTTTTTTCTGAGATAAAATATAGCCAACGATTTCCTTCAAATCAAAAAACGTATGGAACTAAAAGAATATTTCACTTGCATAATTATTCATATCGCGGTATATTAATACAGTATCGAAAATGACTGGAAAAGGTTGAAACTATGATTTCTGTTTCCGTTGTTGGTGCATCGGGTTATTCGGGACTTGAACTTTTAAAAATCCTCGTCCGGCATCCTGCTGTCCAGCTTGACTCGCTCTTTGCGAATACTTCTGCCGGCAAGCAACTGGCCGATGTCGCTCCGTTCTTCAGAAAAACAATGGAGAGGGTGCTGGAATCGTATGCGATTGATAAAATTACCAAGAGCGATTTGATTTTTATTGCCCTTCCCTCAGGAGAAGCGATGAACCTGGTACCGGCGATGCTCTCGGCAGGGAAACGTGTCATTGATCTCGGCGGAGACTTCCGCCTGCAGGACACTTCGCTCTACGAACGCTACTACAAACGGCCTCATTCGGCAAGCGCACTGTTACCACAGGCCGTGTACGGTTTACCGGAATGGAATTATACTCGAATTCAATCAGCATCTCTTATCGCGAATCCGGGATGTTATCCAACCAGTGCGATTCTTCCGCTCGCTCCCTTATTAAAAGAAGGGCTTATTGAATCGAATGGCATTGCAGTCAGTTCACTTTCCGGGGTTTCAGGAGCCGGGCGAAGCGCCTCGGTCGATATGTCGTTTGCAGAAGTAAATGAATCGGTGCGGGCGTACAAAGTCGGGATTCATCAGCACATCCCGGAAATCAAATCGACACTGGAATCACTCTCCAACGGTCAGGTGAAACTTTCATTTGTGCCGCATCTTCTTCCGATCACACGGGGCATCTATACCACGACGTATGCGACCATAAAAAAATCCTTTAAGGAAGAAATGGTTCTTGCGGCCTACGAAAAATATTATGCAGCGGCGCCGTTTGTACGATATTCGTCAACAGCAATTCCGGAAATTAAAAACGTGGTTTATTCGAATTTCATCGACATTGGCTTTCGTGTCAACCAGGAAGACGGTCAGCTCATTGTTCTTTCTGCGATCGACAATCTCATAAAGGGCGCAGCTGGACAAGCAGTGCAGAATATGAATATTATGTTTGGCCTAAACGAAACTGAAGGACTCAAGTAATGGAAATTGAAACATCTCAAGAATGCACCGGCGGTGTCACTGCTGCTCGGGGGTTTACTGCCGGTGGCGTGTATTGCGGTATTCGCAAAACAAAAAAAGATATTGCCATCGTGCGCTCGGCAACGCCGGCGGTGGTTGCGGGAGTATTTACGCAGAATAAAGTCGTTGCAGCGCCCCTGCTGGTCGATAAACTTCAGCTTGAGAAATCGGATGTGTGCTCGGCAGTCGTCATCAACAGCGGCAATGCCAACGCATGCACGGGCGAGCAAGGAATGAAGGACGCGTGGACCATGGTGAGTACGACCGCCGATGCTCTCCACCTGCCGCGCGAGCAGGTGATGGTTTCTTCAACCGGCGTCATCGGACAATACCTTCCGATGGAGAACATCGTGAACGGTATACTTGATCTTTCAACAAAACTTTCTGTCGACGGGAATAAAGATGCTGCTGAAGCGATTATGACGACGGATATTTTTCCCAAAGAATATGCGCTGCGGTTTCCTTTCGGTTCTTCGAAGATCACCATTGGCGGAATGGCGAAAGGTTCCGGTATGATTGCACCGAATATGGCAACCATGCTTGCCTTTGTGACGACCGATGCGGTCATCTCACCAGCGGCGCTGCAAGCGGCATTGCGCATGGCAAACAATCATTCGTTCAACCGCATTACGGTCGATGGAGATATGAGCACGAACGATATGCTGCTCCTGCTTGCGAACGGACTGGCAAAGAACGAAGAAATTCGGGAACACACTCCTGCGTTCCAGCAGTTTCTCGCTGCGCTCGAATATGTTCTCATCAAGCTTGCAAAGATGATTGCACGCGATGGTGAGGGCGCAACAAAGTTTATAGAAATTGTCGTGAACGGGGCAAGAACGGAAGAGGAAGCGACACATGCGGCGCGTGCGGTTGCAAATTCCAATCTCGTCAAAACCGCACTCCATGGTGCCGACGCAAACTGGGGACGAATTCTTTGTGCCGTCGGTTACTCCGGTATCGATTTTGATCCGTCAAAAGTCGCTATTGGCTTTAACGATTTGCCCGTGCTTCAACCAAATTATGAAATTGTTCTTGATGAAGAAAAAGCAAAAGCGATATTGTCGCAAGATACCATATCCGTGCTGATCAACCTGAATCAAGGTTCTGCAGAATCGCGTTTCTGGACGTGCGACCTCACAAAGGAATATATTCATATCAACGCAAGCTATCGTTCCTAATACAACAGAGGTGAATCATACAACTGATCCCTGAGAACTAAAATGCCGAAAACCCAAACCAAAGAAGAAGTCCTTATTGAAGCGCTGCCGTATATTCAAACGTACGAGAGCAAAACATTTGTTATTAAATATGGCGGTGCGGCCATGAGAGACGAACGCCTCAAGATATCGTTTGCTCAGGACGTAACGATTCTCCGTAAGATCGGCATCAATATCATCATCGTGCATGGCGGCGGAAAAGATATTACCGATCTTGCCACCGCACTGAACATCCCCACACGGTTTGTTGACGGACAGCGTTATACGGATGAGAAGATGGTGGATGTCGTTCTGATGGTGCTTGCCGGAAAGTTGAACAAAGAAATTGTCAATCTCATTAACACCAACGGCGGCAATGCTGTTGGCCTTTGCGGTATGGATAACGGATTAATGAAAGCACACCGAATCACAGAAAAAGATCTTGGGTTGGTTGGTGATGTAAGTTTTGTCAACGTCACTTTTTTGAATCTCCTCTTGAATAACGGTATGATGCCGGTGATTGCGCCGCTTGCAGTTGGAGACGACAATAAAATTTTGAATATCAACGCAGATCTGGCAGCAGGTGCGATTGCAACTGCGCTGAAAGCAGAAAAGCTTGTCTATTTGAGTGACATCGAAGGCGTGCTTGTGGATAAGCAGTTGGTTTCATCGCTCACGTATGCGGAAGCCGAAACTCTGATCGAAGGCGGCGCCATTCACAGCGGTATGATTCCAAAAGTGCGCTCGGCATTTTCCACGCTCGATGCCGGTGTCAACAAGGTTCATATTATCGATGGACGCATTAAGCATTCTCTCCTGCTGGAAATTTTCACCGACGAAGGTGTCGGAACCCAAATGATCCATCCATCATAAGGGAAAGGAATATGGAAAAACAACAGCGTCATCTGACCATTAAACAAATTCTCGCCAGCCGTTCTATTACGACGCAAAGCGAGCTCGCCTCAGCGATGCGGAAGGAGGGTTTTAAAACCACGCAAGCGACCCTCTCGCGAGATATGAAAGAGCTTGGCATTGCCTGGGTCTATACACCGAGCGGCGCAAAATATATGCTCAGCCCCGAACAGGAAGAAGAACGGATGACAACAGTGATTGGGTTTGAAATTGAAAAGATCGAAGCAAACGAAAGTATGGTGGTTATCAAGACTCTGCCCGGCCGAGCACAGGGAGTGGCAGAAATTATTGACCGGCTTCATCTCCCATCCGTGTTGGGAACACTTGCAGGGGACAACACGGTGTTTATTCTCCCGCGTTCGGTCAAGAAAATAAAAGAGACTATGAGTGCACTTCGCGATGTGCTCGAAAAAAATAAACCAGGGTAACTCCATGCACGTGTTCCATGAGAGAAAATAGTTCTTCATGTATATTCGCACCGTCGATATCGCCCATCCATCGCTCACATCACAGGCTGCCGAGCAGGTGCTCGATGACGAAGCACTTACGATTCGTTCCGAACACACCTGGCGCGTGCTGAAAGTAATCCATGGCCACGGTACCAGTGAGCGCCCTGGGGTATTGAAACAAGTTGTCCAGAACTGGGCGCATCACCATCGAGCACGCCTACTGGCGGTCATTCCCGGCGAGCAATATTCTATTCTTGATACACAGACACAAGAAATGCGTAAGCAATGCGGTCAGGTAGCAGATGAAGATCTAGGTGCATCAAATGCCGGAATAACTTTACTATGGATACAATAAATTGATGAGTGGTTTAGCCAACGAGTCAATGTGTCTTTGAGCAAAATAAACTTTCAAATAAAAGATAATATTTTTCGCAAGAGAAAATAATAACCAGGAGAATGAACTTGAAAAAAGAGCGAATTGCCGTCGCCTATTCCGGCGGACTTGACACATCGGTTATAGTAAAATGGCTGCAGGAAAAATACAATGCAGATATCATTACCGTGACCGGAAATTTAGGACAAAAGAAGGAACTCGTCGGCGTGAAAGAAAAAGCGCTCAAGACCGGTGCTAAAAAAGCCTACGTTCAGGATTTACGGAAGGAATTTGTGGAAGAATACATTTGGCCGTCGCTCAAAGCCGGTGCTCTCTATGAATATAACTATCCGATGGCAACTGCGATAGGCCGTCCGCTGCTTGCAAAATCTTTGGTGGAAGTTGCACTGAAAGAAGGATGCACTGCGGTGGCGCATGGCTGCACAGGAAAAGGAAACGATCAGGTCCGCTTTGAAGTTGCCGTTGCAGCGCTCGCTCCGGAATTAAAAGTATTGGCGCCGGTGCGCGAGTGGGAATTTAAATCACGGGAAGAAGAAATTGCATATTGCGAAAAGTATGACATTCCGGTTTCTGCAACGAAGAAGAACCCCTATTCGATCGATGAAAATCTTTGGGGCACAGCAATAGAGTGCGGCGTGTTAGAAGATCCGATGGTCGAGCCGCCTGCCGATGCATACCAGCGGACCGTTCCCGCAAGTTTGGCGCCGGATAAGCCGACCTACGTCTCCATCGAATTCAACAATGGTGTTCCTGTTGCATTCAACGGCAAGAAAATGGCCGGCGCAGACCTGATCGACCTTCTCAATGAAATAGCCGGAGCAAACGGTATCGGCAGGCTTGATCTTATTGAAAATAGACTTGTCGGAATTAAATCGCGTGAAGTGTATGAAGCTCCTGCGGCAACGGTTTTGCATTTTGCGCACCGCGAACTTGAACGCATCGTCCTGGACAAAGATACGGCACACTATAAAGCCAAACTCGCCAACGATTATGCCGATATGATTTACAACGGTTTATGGTTCACACCGCTCCGTGTTGCCATGGATGCATTCATCAATGAAACGCAAAAAGTTGTTTCCGGTTTGGTGAAAGTGAAACTCTACAAGGGGAATCTGGATATTGCGGGACGCACGTCGCCTTCATCGTTGTACGATACGAAGCTTGCGACGTATACAGAAGAGGACTCGTTCGATCACAAAGCAAGCGTGGGCTTCATTAAGATCTACGGCTTGCCGATAAAAACATTTTATCAGGTGAATAAGAGCTTATTGAAGAAGAAAAAGTAATATTTCATACTGCACCCAACGTCTGTCCGAAGTTGATCGCAGGATATGGGGAGAACTATTTAATTTAAGCAGGATTCTTCACTTCGTTCAGAATGAAAAATTTATCCGAGTTCTAAGGGATTTGTATTCCCAAGGTTACTTTGGCTCCGGAGTAAGACTCTGTCACAACGAAATTGCCATCCCCATCGTGTGAATGCACGGTGGGGATTTTTTTATCAAGTTCTTTACCAGGCTCTTCATCAAGTTCTGAGGGGGTTGTATTCCCAAGGTTACTTTGGCTCCGGAGTAAGACTCTGTCGCGACAGGGTATTCAAAAATCGATAGAAAATGTTTTCATCTTTTTTAATTCCTCATTGAACTTGAATTTCACCCCAATTCTTGATTGATTATTACTAGATAGTATCATCATTCTTGGAAAATTCTGTGCTCCGCTCAATTATCACAATACTTCTTTTCACTTCGAGCCTTATTGCTCAGGTCGACACTGATACAATACAACTGCAATCCAAAATAATAAACGATTCGCTTTTCTTGCACGTGCAGCGTCCGGATAAGGATACGTTGCGGACATTTGCTTCCCATTATCGCATGGCCGCTTGCACGCGGCCGGACGCGAAGGCATTCATTAATGGCAAACCATCAAAAGTATATGCGAGCGGTGCGTTTGTTGAACTCTTAAAAATTAATGTTGATACCAATACGTTTCGTTTCACTGTAAAGTCTCCGGCAGGAGATTCGCTGTGGAAAGAATTCGTCATCATCCGTCCGCGGCCGATGAGAAACTCGCCGCACGATACGCTCGTCATCGAACAGGCGATGATGGAACCTGCGGAAGACATGTGGCTCACGAGCGGCGATATCCTTGAAGTGAAATTTAAGGGAAGTCCAGGCTGGGAAGCATCGTTTGATATACCGGATGGCGAATCAGGTATTCCAATGCGCGAATGTTCGCCAGGCGAAGGCGGGGGATTCACCGGCGTGTACATCGGCCGGTACATCATAAAGCCAACGGATGAAGCACGGGACGTGCAGATCAAATTCCATCTAAAGAAAAGTTTCTGGAGCAGTGAAAAGATTTCTTCAAAAGCAAAAATATCAATTCTTCCAAAAGAATTGCCTCGCGTTGCAGAAATCGTTGGCAAACGTCCCTATCTGAATGCAGGACTTGGTGAAGACCGTCTCGGCGGATCGAAGCTGGGATTTCTTCAGGAAGGAATTCGGGTCGTGATCACCGGCAAGGTGGGTTCTCAATATCGTGTCAAACTTTCTACGTCGATGGAGGCATGGCTGCCGGAAGGATTCGCAAAACTCTTGCCGCCAGAGGAACCATTGCCGCACGCACTCGCCGGATCTCTCTCTGCAACAAGTGAAGGCTCCGAAGAGATTGTCACACTCGCGCTTTCAGAAAAACTTCCTTACAGCAGCGAACTGTTAGTCAATCCTAACGCCATTGCTGTTGATATCTATGGCGCAACATCCAACACCAATTGGATTTCGCAGTCGCGGTTCGTCAAAGGAATCGAAAGCATCACGTGGAAGCAGGTTGCCGCTGATCAGTATCGCATTCTTATTGGTCTGCTCCACCCGCATTGGGGATATGATATTGAGTATGCCCGCCAATCACTGCGAATAAAAATCCGCAAACCTCCAGTGATCGCTTCACCCGATTCGGTTCTTGCAGGACTCGTTATTGCCGTCGATGCAGGCCATGGCGGCGAGAACAATGGCGCGATCGGCGCAACCGGTGCTTTAGAAAAAGATATGAATATTTCGATGGCTCGGCATCTTGAAACGATCCTCGTTTCCAAAGGTGCTCAAGTACTGCTCACTCGCACAGAGGACAACATTCCGACCATGGTCGAACGTGTTGAGAAGATTGTGCGTTCCGGCGCACGACTGCTTGTCTGCATTCACTGCAACTCTGCCGGCGATGCCTCCGATCCGCTTGCACTCCGGGGAGTTAGTACCTATTACCGGCCTCTTGGATTCAAACCGCTTGCCGATATGATATACGACAATATGCTTTCACTTAAATTAAAACCGTTCGGAGAAGTAGGCAGTTTTAACTTTACGCTTAATGCACTGACACAGCTTCCAAATGTCCTGGTGGAAACAGCGTTTCTTTCTCATCCGGAAGATGAAATGTTGTTAATGGATGATGGCTTTCGAGCGAACGTGGCAGAACAAATTGCAAAAGGGCTAGAGAACTTTGTAAGAACATATTCAGGAACAACGCTCACCGACAAGTAAAAAATATCAGGTAGAACGTCATCAGCACAAGGGAATCTGCTCTTTTCCTTTCCTCCCTTACTTTTTACACGCATCCATTGTTCCCTCGCCTAATTTTGACTAACTTGAAGGAATCAGTTAATTTACTTTCATCATTCTTATTTGGATATCTCTTATGCCTACTCAGACGCTTTGGGGTGGAAGGTTCAAAGAACCTCTCGCTGAAATCGCATTAAAATTTTCTTCTTCCATTGAGTTCGATAAAATACTATACGAGGAAGATATTGCCGGAAGCATCGCTCACGTGGAAATGCTTGCCGCCTGCAAAGTGCTGACGGCATCCGAAATGAGGCGCATCCGTTTGGCGCTGAAATCAATTCAGAAAGAAATTGAATCCGGGAAATTTGAATTGACCACCGAGTACGAAGACGTGCATATGGCAATCGAACACCGGTTAACCCAAAAAATCGGAGCACTGGGCGGAAAACTGCATACAGCACGCAGTCGCAACGATCAGATTGCACTCGATGAGCGGTTGTTCCTCCGCACAGCAATCCGCGAGATCAGTAAACTGGTCGTCAATCTTCAGCGCGTCCTGTTGTATAAATCTGAAAAAGTATTCGGCCTCGTGATGCCCGGGTATACACACACGCAGCGCGCACAGCCAATTTTGCTCTCCCACCATCTCCTGGCATATGTGTCCATGCTGGAGCGCGATTTTGAACGGCTGCAGGAATGCAGCAAACGTTTGAACAAATCACCGCTTGGCGCCGCAGCCTTTGCAGGAACATCTTTCCCGATTGATCGTGCTCTGGTGGCAAAGAAACTGCATTTCGATGGAATTGTAGAAAACAGCATCGATGCCGTGAGCGACAGAGATTACCTCATTGAATTTACAGCCGCATGCAGTATTCTGATGATGCATTTGAGCCGGTTTGCCGAAGAACTGGTGCTCTGGACAACGAAGGAATTTAATTTCGCTCAAATCAGCGACTCCTACACCACCGGCAGCAGTATTATGCCGCAGAAAAAAAATCCCGACATGGCAGAGCTCGTACGCGGGAAAACCGGCCGTATGTATGGTGCGCTGGTCAGCCTTCTCACCACGATGAAGGGGTTGCCTCTATCGTACAATCGTGATATGCAGGAAGATAAAAAGCCGATGTTTGATGTTGTGAGCACCATGCGGCAATGTCTCTATATCTTTGCGCATGTGCTTGTGCATACGACATTCAACAAAGCGCACATGGAAGAAGAAATCCGCACCGACTTCCTTTCGGCAACAGATATGGCAGATTATTTAGTACGCAAAGGATTGCCCTTCCGGGAGGCACATGAGATCACCGGCAAAGTTGTCGCATACTGCATCAGCCGGAAAATGTACTTCGGCAATCTTGATATCGATGCACTGAAACAATTTTCCGGAAAATTTGACGGTGATGTGTTCGATTTTATTCTGCCGCAGAACAGCGTGAACCAAAAACAATCGGCAGGAAGCACGCATCCGCACGAAGTGAAAAAGCAGCTTGCATCATGGACACGTGTGCTGGGCAAACGAAGAGTATAAGGTTTTACTCATTTTAATACAAAAGCCGTCTCATATTATTGGACGGCTTTTTTTTGACCTCATCCACCGTTCAGCGCTACCGGAGAACCTTTCTGTGTTACGATTTCATACAACGACCGTGTCAGAACATATAATGGAGGAGAACGATATCGGGTTCTTCCTGCACATAGAAAACTTAAGTTACCGTATTCTGAATTACAGGAATTCAGTTCTTTTCTTCTATTGAGAAAATAATAATTGGAGGATCCATATGAAGATTTCCGATCTACGCGGTACATTCAGATTACACAATGATGTTCTTATGCCATATTTGGGACTTGGCGTATTTCAGGTGACCGATGGAGACGAAGTGATTCAAGCGGTGAATCAGGCCCTGGTTGCCGGTTATCGGCATATCGATACTGCATCGCTTTATGGAAACGAACGCGGTGTCGGCCGGGCTGTTGCTGCCAGCGGAATTCCTCGCAATGAAATATTTGTGACAAGCAAAGTCTGGAACTCCGATCAAGGATTCGACACAACGCTACGTGCGTACGAGAATAGCCTGAAGCTGCTGGGATTTGAATATCTCGATTTATATCTGGTCCATTGGCCGGTCAAGGGTAAATACATCGAGACATGGAAAGCTCTTGAGCACCTCTATTCCGAAGGCCGTGTCCGCGCCATTGGCGTGAGTAATTTTCTTCATTATCACCTTGAAGACCTTCTGGCGCATTGTAAAACGGTTCCGATGGTAAATCAAATGGAGTTTCATCCCCGTCTTGTTCAGCAAAAATTACTCGACTTTTGTTCTTCCCGGAACATTCAATATGAGGCATGGAGTCCGTTAATGCAGGGAAGAATAGTTCAGATCAAGGAATTGCAGGAGCTTGCAACAAAATATAAAAAGAATATTGCACAGATCGTTCTGCGGTGGAATCTGCAAAAAGGTGTTATCACCATTCCCAAGTCCATTCATCGAGAACGAATAGTATCCAACACACAGATATTCGATTTTGAAATTACTGCGGAAGACATGCTGATCATTGATGGTCTGGATACAAACAAACGCGTGGGAGCAGATCCGGATAATTTTAATTTCTAACGGGAAATGTTTTCAACAGCCGAGTGTTGTTCAGTGAGGAAGAGAAATCCATTTGTTAGAAAATTGATCTGAAAGACACGAACACCCTCCAAAAGAGGGTGTTCGCATTTTATACAAGAAAAGTGTCTGTTATAAACTGGTGCCAAAATCCTTCTTAAATTTCGCTACGAGTTTATCTGTCCAGTCGCTCGTAGGGGCTAATCTGCCGACAAAGAATCGTAGAACCTTCGGTTCCTCAACAAACTTCAGGCCTCCGATAAGTTTCCGGTTTTCGTACAACCAAGTAACACGATCCTCAACGAATTTTATTTGTGAAAGTGTGAACACCCGCCGTGGTAATGCAAGCCGCAGTAATTCAACCTCGGAAGGAACATCATTGCCTTGTTCATCCCGATCCATCGAGATCGTACCGCGTTCCATACCGCGAATTCCGGAGATAATAAAGAGCGCTCCGGCTAACGCTCCTGCCGGATACTGCAACTGTGGAACGTGCGATAGGAATTCTTTTGCATCGAGGTGACATCCAAGTCCGCCGGCCGGCGTTACAACAGGAATTCCTTTGGCGTCAAGGTTGTCCACTAAATATTTTATAAATTGCGGCGAATGACTGATGACATTCATTTCCACCGATTCCCGCAATCCTACCGCCATCGCTTCAATCTCACGGACGGACATACCACCATAAGTTAAAAATCCTTCAAACAGAGGCACTAAATCGCGCATCGCTAAGTACAAATCCTTGCTATTTGTCGCTATCCCGCCACCACGTGAGCAGCTAATTTTACGGGCGGAGAAATAAATAATATCTGCAAGGCTGCACAAGGTGAGCATGATTTCCTTGACACTTGTATTTTTAAATTCCTCTTCGCGGATTTTATTAAAATAAATGTTTTCGCATGCAAGGCTGACATCAAGGACAATGGGAATACCGAATTCATTGGCAACCGCACGAACATCGCGCATATTTTGAATGGAGAATGGCTGGCCACCGATGAGATTCGTACCGGCTTCCATGCGAATATAGGGAATCTGTTCTTTTCCTTTTGTTTTTATCAGGAGGCGCAGTTTGTTAATATCGATATTTCCTTTGAACGGAACGGTGCTCTTTATTTGCAGGGCATCATCGGTATAGAGCTCAGAAACTTTTCCACCGGCAAGTTCAATATGAGCTTTCGTTGTCGTGAAATGATAATTCATCGGCACGGTTTGGCTCTTTTTAACAAAGACCTGTGAGATAATATGCTCAGCAGCACGTCCCTGGTGAACCGGAAGAAAATATTTTGTTCCGAATACTTCGACAACAGCTTCATACAGCCTTGTATAGGAAGCGGAACCTGCATAGGCATCGTCCGCTACCATCATCGCGGCAGTTTGCTGGTCGCTCATCGCGTTCGTGCCGCTGTCGGTAAGCATATCCAGAAAGACATCCTTGTTCTGTAATAAAAACGTGTTGAACCCTGCTCCTTCAATGGCCTGTAATCTCTCTTCGACAGGCAGCAGATTTAATTTTTGAACAACACGCACCTTGTGCATTTCGAGTGGAACATACTCTCCGCTGGCAAATTTAATTATGGAATCTGACATGGATGCTTCCTTTTTTTATTTGTTGTCGATTGCTGCAGTAAATTATGATGTGATACATTCATCCTTCACTCTGATCTTCAAAGAGGTATTAACTGTTCGTTTTCAAACTCCGTTCGTTGAACGGACCAATGGTTGCATGGATACAGCGTTCGTCACCTCGGGAACGGACAGCCGCACGCTGTCCAGAGGAAGATCTTCCAGCGGAGGGCACACGAGAATGCTTTACTATAGTACGGATAGGAACGAATAATGTCAAGGAAGAATTTGCAGACGGACCTCAAGCGCCGGAGGAAAAAAACATGCGTCACGGGATACCAGGAGGGAAAGATTCTTTTGAAAGCTGATAACGATTTATGCGTTCGTACGACAGCCAATTTTCTTCCAGATAAAGTACACAGGAATTCCCAGCACAACAATCATCAATCCTGGCCACGTATAATTTGGCTTGAAGATCAGAAGGTCGATACAGATGGCTGTTGCAAGAATAATATAGAGAGCCGGAATAACGGGATATCCCATTGCTTTATACGGCCGTTCTGCAGAAGGTTGTTTTTTTCTCAGAACAAATATTCCGACAATCGTTAATATATAAAAAAGCAATACCGCGAAAACAACATAATCGAGGAGATCGCCGTACGTGCCGGAGAGACACAGGAGGCAGGTCCACACACATTGTACTATCAATGCCGCACCGGGGACAGATTTGCTATTCAACACTCCTGCTTTTTTAAAAAATAAACGATCTTTAGCCATTGCGTAATATACCCGGGCACCGGCAAGAATCAATCCGTTATTGCACCCAAAGGTGGAGACCATAATGAAAACCGCCATAATGACTGCGGCACGATCACCAAATATAACCGATGCCGCCGCCGTTCCCACCCGGTCACTCACTGCAAATTGAATCCCTCTTCCAGCGGCATCTGTCGCCGCCGGAAAACCTGTTAACGGCAGAACCAGCAGATATCCGATATTGGCAAGCAGATAAATAAAAATAACTATTCCCGTTCCCCAGGCAAGACTGAGCGGAATATTTTTCTTTGGATTGTCCACTTCACCGGCAGTGAAGGTAATATTGTTCCATGCATCAGCAGAAAACAGGGAACCAACCATCGCAACGCCGACAGCGGAACACAGCATCAAACCAGAAAGAGGCGTTATGGAGCTGATCTTGCCTTCTGCAATTTGTGTCCATGTTGCGTTCCAAAAATTTTCTGCATTTGCCGCGAGGGCCGAAGCGTTTCTTCCAACAAAGAGTGCAAGCAGAATAAATCCAAGAAGTGCTGCAATTTTTGTCACCGTGAAAATATTTTGAACTATTTTCCCTTCCCGCAAACCACGAACATTGACAGAGGTCAGGACGATGACACTTGCAATGGCGAGAAGTTGTGCTGCACTCACATGAAATTTTCCAAGAGAAAGAAGAATGTGTTGTTCGCTGAACCACGGAAGAAGCACGCCGGTGAATTTTGCAAAGGCAACGGCAACAGCCGCGATCGTACCGGTTTGAATGACAAGAAACAAAGTCCAACCATACAGAAAGGCTATAAAAGGATTGTACGCTTCACGAAGATAAGCATATTGTCCGCCGACATGAGGCATCATGCCGGCGAGTTCGCCGTAACTGAGCGCCGCGAAAATCGTCATAATCCCGGTGATCACCCAAACGAGCAGAAGGTATCCCGGCGCCCCCACCGCGCGCCCAATATCAGCACTAACAATAAAAATCCCGGACCCAATCATCGAGCCAATAACAATCATGGTGGAATCGAGCAATCCAAGTCCGCGCTTAAATTCAGATGGTGCGGTGAGTCCTGCCATAGTTCGCATAGAATAAACGTCTGTCAAATTTGTTCTTTGAAAAACGGTTTTACAGAAAGAGCGTTTGATGTGTCAGCTATTCATCAAGTTCAGATGTTGGTACTACAACTTCACCACGACGAATTCTCGCCGTAACACAATGTCTCCGTCCGTAGCTGAAGTAGATAAGAAATCCAATTCCTAGCCAAATAAATAAACGCCACCAATTTTCAACCGGCAGAGAAAACATTAATATGAGACAGCAGACAATACCGGCAATTGGTACAAAGGGGAACAATGGTGAGCGGAATGGCCGTTCAGCTTTAGGATGTGTTTTCCGCATGATGAGTACCGCTGTACAGACAATAACGAATGCAAGCAATGTCCCAATATTGGTCAGCTCTGCAAGGATACGAAGAGGGAGCAGTGTCGCCATGGCCGCAACAAACACGCCGGTGAGAATTGTGGATTTCCATGGTGTACGTAATTTCGGATGCACGGCGCCAAAAAAACTTTCCGGTACCATACCATCACGCGCCATCGCCAAGAGCACCCTCGGTTGACTCAGCATCATCACTAACAAGACAGACGTAATCCCCGTAATAGCACCTATATCAATAAGACGTTGTGCCATGGGCATTCCTTTTTGAGCGAATGCATTGGAAACCGGTGCGTTGATGTCGATCTTGTCGTAAGGAACCATTCCGGTCAGCACTGCACTGACAGCAATGTATAACACAGTGCAAATAATGAGCGATGCAATAATTCCGATAGGGACGTCGCGTTGCGGTTTACGAGCTTCTTCCGCGTGCGTTGAAACAGAATCAAAACCGATGAACGCAAAAAAGATAATTGCTGCGCCGGCAAGCATTCCCAGTGGAACACCATCTGCGCTTGTTTGACCGAACAGAGTGTGACCGAAGAAACTGATGCCGGTGTACCCGTAAGGAGCAAACGGTTTCCAATTATTCGGATCGATATAGAACACACCCACGACGATGACAAACAAGACAACAACCAGTTTGATCCCGACCATGGTGGTATTAAAGACTGCACTTTCTTTTATTCCTTTTACTAAAATGAATGTGATAATCGCTGTAATAATGATAGCGGGAAGATCGAGATACGACCCGGTGGCAAAGAAATGCCCGGCTTGCACATCAAAATCAATCGGGGCGGTGGCAAATACACTGGGAATATAGATACCGAAACTTTTCAGAAGATCCTGGAAGTGAGCAGACCAGCCATGAGCAACGGCAGCCGAAGCGACTGCATATTCCAGCACAAGATCCCAGCCGATGATCCACGCAAACATTTCACCAAGCGTTGCATATGCGTAGGTATATGCTGAACCGGCAACCGGAACCATCGAAGCAAATTCTGCGTAACAAAGAGCGGCAAAAATACATGCCACACCCGAGGCTGCAAAAGAAAGGATCAGGGCCGGACCGGCTTTATCATGAGCACCAACACCGGTCAGAACAAAAATACCGGTACCGATAATTGCACCCACACCGAGACTCGTCAGGGTGACTGGGCCAAGCACACGGCGTAAACGATTTTCTCCCTTCATTTCTTCAAGGAGGAGTGATAATGGTTTCTTGGCAAAGAAGGAACTACTCATGAATGTTTCCTCTGCGGATTAGTATTACGGTTGAATTAAAAGAGCAACCACTTCAGTATGTAAAGAAGAAGTATTATTCCAACGATGAATCCGAATATTCCAAATGCAATTTGTTTTCCTGATTGTTCCGTTTGATTCGTTTGCTGTTCGTTCATGGTGAATCTCCTGTTCTTACTCATTTGATGGACATGGTTGAGCAGAATCTGGATGACTTTTCCAGGTTCTGCGTTGAATAGTCCTTGTCCGAAGAATCTACTATTCATGGACAAAGGAATTTTACATGTGCCGGGGAGACTCACAGGTACGAAGACGTTGTTTGCGTATAGAGTAAGGAATGTGCCAGTATTCGTACATACGCTAATGATAAGTGTTCATGCATGGTAAAGATGCGAACATGCTTTTCGAATACTGGTTCATGGATTAATAGTATAAAAATTTCTGAATATTCCGGTGCCGACTTGGAAAGAATCCTTGGAGATGCGAAGGGAACGGGATTCATGGGTAGAATTCTTTGTTCGGAAGAAGACTGTGGTGCGGCGTGAAGATCCGTTGCTGGGATCGAAATGATCATGGCTATCCACAGGAGTATAATATTGAGATAGCAAAGAGAACGGTTGTGCCGCAACCGGACGATATAGCGATTATTATTTGTCATCACCACTGTGAAAAACTACCGAGTTTTCCATCTAAACGCAATAATAAACCGAAGGAGAGACGGGTTCGTGTTCATTGCACCTCTCCACTCTTTTCCATATCATATTCCACGAAGAACATGGATGATGCATTCACAAGAATAAGCGACACCGGTACTATGACGAACGAGAAGAGAGGCAGGACAAAAAGCAGATCCTCCATTCCCAAACGAATTCGAATCGGTGTCATTTTCGGCGGACGCTCTGTCGAGCATGAGGTCTCGCTCGTCTCCGCCGCATCGGTAATCAAAGCTCTCGATAAAGAGAAGTACGAAGTTATTCCTATTGGTATTGCACCCACGGGACAATGGCTCAGTTCCCATGAGACACTCCGGCTGCTCAAAGAAAAACAATCAATCGAATTTGAACAGGAACAATTGCTTATTCCGGATCCACGGAAGCAATCATTAGTGACCATCAACGACGGCAGTGTGGGAAAAACTCTCGATGTCGTTTTCCCATTAGTGCACGGCAAATTTGGTGAGGATGGCTCTCTTCAGGGATTATTAGAACTTGCTGATCTTCCGTATGTCGGACCCGGTGTCCTTGGCTCTGCGGTGGGAATGGACAAGGTGATTCAGAAAGAGTTGTTGATCCGGGCTGATATACCAACGGCACCGGGCAAGTGGTTTACGTTTGAAGAGTACTGCACGCGAAAGAAAAAAATAATTGCAGAAATTGAAAGATCGTTGAAGTATCCGCTCTTTGTGAAACCATCAAACTCAGGTTCAAGTATCGGTATTACCAAGGCACACCATCGAACAGAGCTTCTGAGAGCAATTGACGTTGCTGCTCAATTTGACAGGAAAATTTTAGTGGAACAGGGTATTACCAACGCACGCGAAATTGAATGCGGAATACTGGGGAATGATACACCGGCTGCATCGGTACTTGGTGAAATTGTCTCTTCCAATGAATTCTACGATTATGACGCAAAGTATGTGGATGAAAAATCAGAAGCCGTTATTCCGGCAAAGCTGCCGGCAGCTGTTGTGAAAACAATCCAGCAGTATGCACTGCGTGCTTTTCGTGCACTGGATTGTGCGGGGATGGCACGAGTTGATTTTCTGGTGACAAAAAAATTAAATCGAATTTATTTGAATGAAATCAATACGATCCCCGGGTTTACTTCCATCAGTATGTACCCAAAACTCTGGGAGGCCTCGGGATTGCCTTTTGCTGCGTTACTGGATACACTGGTTCAACTCGCCCTTGAACGGCACGAAGCGAAGACAATACTGAAGACGACCTACCAGCCTAAAAAAGACTGGTATCAATAAGCACGGATTCGATGGAAGATCAATTTTATAGAAACCTCCAGCCTGAACGATTCCTAAAAAAAATTGCCAAAGGTGCCGCGAAGAACAAGAAGCGTACAATTCTTCTCGTCATCGCCTTTCTACTCTTTCTCTATCTGCTCCTCGACAACAAGGGAATTCTTACGCGTTTTCGACTCGAAGCGCAGCATCGAGAATGGATCGAGAAAGTAAAATCCGACAGCGTAGAAACCATACGACTTCAGGAACAGATCAAAGCTTTAGAAGGCGATAAGAAGACCATTGAAAAAACCGCCCGCGAAAAGTATGGTATGGCACGCGAAGGTGAAACTGTCTATCAAGTGAAAAAAGAAAAATAGATTTCAATACGCAACTATCAATTGAACGTGCGAAACCATGAAACAATCCCCCAAACAAAATCACTCAGCGGTAAAATTAAAAACCTCCAATGCCTGACCTATTTTCCAAAGATCAACTTCGCTCCGGGCGTGCACCAGCTGCGCCATTGGCGGAGCGAATCCGTCCCAAAACGCTCGAAGAATATGTCGGTCAAGATCATCTGACGCAGCCCGGTAAGCCGCTTCGGTTGATGTTAGAGCAGGGCGAAGTGAGTTCCATGATCTTTTGGGGACCGCCGGGAGTCGGAAAGACAACGCTTGCTCGGCTGATTGCAAATCATGTGAAGGCAGAATTTCATCAGCTGAACGCTGTCTCTTCCGGAGTGAAAGAAGTCCGTGAAATTATCTCTCGCGCCGAGAAAAACTTAAGCCATCTCGATAAACGCACCATCTTATTTATTGATGAAATTCATCGGTTCAATAAAGCTCAACAGGATGCATTGCTGCATTCTGTTGAAGAGGGCACCATCACACTCATCGGCGCAACGACAGAGAATCCTTCGTTCGAAGTGATTTCTCCGCTGCTTTCCCGATGTCAAGTGTACGTGCTGGAATCACTTGGCATGGAAGCTCTGAATAAAATCATCGACCAGGGTTTGGAACATGATACAGTACTATCAAAGCTCAAGATCGAAATTGTCAACCGTGAATTCCTTATGCTTCTTTCTGGAGGAGATGCACGCAAGCTATTGAATGGATTGGAAAACTCAATCCGTTTGACAAAACCCAATGCCGACAGTTCTATCACGATCACCAAACAAAAAATTGAAGAAGCCTTCCAGCGAAAATTTACACTCTACGATAAAGAAGGCGAACAGCATTACGATATTATTTCTGCGTTCATTAAAAGTGTGCGCGGCAGCGACCCGGATGCGGCGGTGTATTGGATGGCACGAATGCTAGACGGCGGCGAAGATCCCAAATTTATTGCGCGCCGTATGATTGTGCTTGCCTCTGAAGATATCGGCAATGCAGATCCGTACGGCCTGACACTGGCAACCTCCTGTTTCACTGCCATCGACTATATTGGCATGCCGGAAGCACGTATTGTTCTGGCGCAAACGGCGACCTATCTTGCATCGGCACTAAAAAGCAATGCGGCCTACAAAGCGATTGAAGGAGCCTGGAGCGATGTTCGTAATTTACCCAATCTTCCCGTGCCGCTTCCTATCCGTAATGCACCGACGAAGTTGATGGATGATCTGGGATATGGAAAAGAATATAAATACAGTCATGATTTTCCCGGTCATTTTATAGAGCAGCAATATTTACCGGATAATCTGAAAAACAAACTCTACTACAAGCCTGCCGAGCTTGGCAGAGAAAAAGATATTCGCGAACGGTTGAACAAGTGGTGGAAGAACAAACAACGATAAGGGATGCGAGCGGCGGATGAGTTTATTTCTCCTGATCTTGATTTTTTAGATACCCTCCTCATACGCAATTCATTCTGAATTATTATTCATGCAGATGAACTGTTTGTATCTCTCAATTGTTTAGACGGTGTTCTTCGTCGCAAGGTAAAATTCCTCACTCCAATCTCATGACGCTATAGCATCGGATACGGACGTGAATCGAACTCCGAGGTATTCTTCATGAACAACGCATTTACTTGCTCTTGTTCAACCTCGCTATGAAGTTGTCCTTGTGGTCATTGTCAAGAACATATAAGAAACAGCTTTCATCAAGTAGCACGCGTTGCTTGACATTCATTCGAAAAACATCGAATATTCATTGAGAGACAAGGGCAATCCATCAGAATAATCCTATAATATTTCCATTGCATGCAAAAATTCGTTTGTTGAAATTGTAACACCGTGACGAGCGAACCGATACCCTTGAGGTCGTCCTCATGGCTCTTGACACCTGACACATGATCTCTCTGGATGAGTTGTTACTATAGAGTGATGCAAACGAAGAAGGAGTTTTTCATGAAACGAAGATGTATTCACTGTGTCTTGCTGGCAGTCATGATAGCCGTCTCGGCTACATACTCGCAGCAGACTCAAGTAATCTCGTCGAATGCCGCTGAGCAGGAACTTTATGTCGAGCAGCTTCAGTCCATTGACGCTGTTAAAAGTTCTATCGATCTGTGCGCAATTTCATTGAAATCGAGTTTACTCGCAATTCTTTCGTCAGATGGCAGCGTCAAACTCTACGATATCCCGGCACTGAAAGAAAAATCGACGATC
>Ga0302322_100000055_pt1 | contig 64288 bp, 52 predicted proteins | sample Fen_T0_2_FD_203757 | JGI IMG/M metagenome (GOLD analysis project Ga0302322, IMG submission 203757) | Peat permafrost microbial communities from Stordalen Mire near Abisko, Sweden - Fen_T0_2 | ecosystem: Environmental > Terrestrial > Soil > Wetlands > Permafrost | place: Sweden: Abisko...
TGAGCACAGGAACCGTTCCTCTACATTCGGTGGCCCGTTCTGCGATGCATGACGAGTTACATTGCAAATTGGCGCGAAACCTCGTTGTTCGCAGCGCGTCACGCCTCCACTGGTCATACCGCGCGAAGCCGTTCTACGATGGAAACAGAAATCAGTAGTCGGGGTGTAATGCTCCAACGGATGATGCTCCCCGCGAGCGGGCCGAGGCGCTGGGACGGGAGATCCGCCGCCGCCGAGGCGATTCTCGACCGGATCGAGCGCGGCTAGCGCCCGAACCGGCGTCCGATTTCGGACAGCGGCAGCCGCAGCAGCACGGCGCGGCCGTGCGGCGCCGGGAGCGCGAGATCGACGCCATCGAGCGAGCGCAGCAGGGCCTGGGCCTCGGCGGTGGCGAGGCGATCGCCCGCGCGCACTGCGGAGTGACACGCGATCTCGCCGAGCAGCGCATCGAGCCGCTCGGCCTCGCCGGGCGCGCCGGCGTCGTCCCAGGTGTCGAGCAGCCGGCGCACGAGCTGCGCCGGATCGCCGTGGCGCAGCGCCGCCGGCACCGCCTTGATCGCGAGCGTGGTCTTGCCGAACGGCTCGACCTCGAAGCCGACCTGAGCCAGCACGCCGGCGACGCTGGCGACCCGCGCGAGCTGCGCCGGCGTGGCGTCGAGCGTGGTCGGAAACAGCAGCTTCTGGACCGCGACCCGCGGCTCGTTGCCCTCGCCCGGGCGATGGTGGCGCGCGCGCAGCCGCGCGAGCTCGACGCGCTCGTGCGCGGCGTGCTGATCGACCAGCACGAGCTCGCCGTCGGCCTCGCAGACCAGGTAGGTCAGATCGAGCTGGCCGAGGTAGCGCAGCTGCGCGGCCAGGCCGTTCGAGACGCTGGCGCCGTCGGCAGCGCGCCCCGCGGGATGCAGCGGGCCGGCTGCGGCAACGCTGCGCGGCTCGGGCTCCCGTGCCAAGGGCGGGCCGCTCGGGTCACCGGGGCGATCAGCGCGCCCCGGCGGTTCGCTCGGTTCACCCAGGTCACCGAAGAGATCCGTGCGCGCCGCTGGTTCGCTCGCAACGTCCGGCCGAGCCCCGCCCATCCGCGGTTCGCTCGGCCCGCCCGGGTCACCGGAGCGATCGGTGCGCGCTGGTGGTTCGCTCGGAACTCCCGGGTCACCGGAGCGATCGGTGCGCGCTGGTGGTTCGCTCGGAACGCCCGGGTCACCGAAGAGATCGGTGCGCGCCGGTGGTTCGCTCGGAACGCCCGGGCGATCCGCGCCCCCCCGCGGTTCCCTCGGCCCACCCGGGCGATCCGCGCCCCCCCGCGGTTCCCTCGGCCCGCCCGAGCGATCGGCGTGCGCTGGCGGTTGGCTCGGCGGCGCCTGCTCGCCCCTCCCCCACGTGGGGGCCGGCTCCTCGGCGACGCGCTGGGCCCGCGTCTGGTCGCGCAGCTCGCGCACCCAGTCGCGCGCGACTCCCGACGGCCCCGGGCTCGTCCGGTACGGCCGGCTGCCCGAGGCGGCGCGGTCGGGCGGCGGCGCGGCGCCCGCGCCAAACCCGAGTGGCACCTGCCGCGACTTCATCTCGGCCGCGTGGCGCTCGGCGAGCGGCGTCGCGGCGCGACCATCGAACGGCAGGACCGGCGGCGCCACGCTGGCGCTGATCTGCACGGGGCCCGCGCCGCCACTCTCGTCGCGCCAGCGCGCCGCCGCCACGCCGGCTTGCACGACGTGGCGCACCGCCGCCGCCACCGCGGACGGATCGGCGAACCGCACCTCGAGCTTCTGCGGGTGGACGTTGACGTCGACCGCGCCGGCCGGCACGTCGACCAGGACGACCGCGATCGGATAGCGGCCGCGCGGCACCAGCTCGCCGTAGCCCATGGCGAGCGCGTGGAGCAGCCCGCGATCGCGCACCGGCCGCCGCCCGACGAACAGCTGGACCCCGCGGGCGGTGGTCTGCGCGAGCTCCGGGGCGGCGAGATATGCCGTGACCCGCACCCCCGACTCCTCGCCGCTGACCGGCGCGAGCCGCGGCGCGATCCGCGGCCCGAGCAGCGCCTGGGCGCGCGCCAGGCCGTCGCGATCCGGCGGCACGTCGAGCGCCGTGCGGCCGTTGTGCCGGAGCTTGAGGTGCAGCCGCGGGTACGCCATCGCGACCTTGGCGACCAGCTCGGTCACGTGCGACGCCTCGGTGGCCTCGCCCTTCAAGAACTTGAGCCGCGCCGGCAGGTTGTGCAGCAGATCGGCGACCTCGACGGTGGTGCCGACCGGCGCGCCGACCTCGCTTGCGGCGACCAGCCGGCCGGCCTCGATGGCGAGCCGCGTCGCGGCGTCGTCGCCGGCCCGCCGCGTGGTGAGCGTCATCCGCGACACGCTCGCGATCGACGGCAGCGCCTCGCCGCGGAATCCCATGCTGGCGATCGCCCACAGATCGTCGACCTCGCGCAGCTTGGACGTCGCGTGGCGCTGCAGGGCGAGCCGGGCGGCCGCGGCGCTCATCCCGCAGCCATCGTCGGTGACGCGGACCAGCGTGCGGCCCCCGGCGGCGACATCGATCGCGATGCAATGTGCCCCGGCGTCGATCGCGTTATCGACGAGCTCCTTGACCACCGAGGCAGGCCGCTCGATCACCTCGCCCGCCGCGATCTGGTCGATCACGTGGGGCGCGAGGACGGCGATCATCGGCTCCATGTCCCTCGGTACCACGGTCATCTGACACAAACTCGCCACGCCAGGCCACCCCGCCCACCCGGCTGTGCGCTATAAGGCGCCATGCTCCGCTCGACCACCGGTCGCGTCGTCGCGGTCACGGGTGCGTCCACGTTCCTGGGCGGCGCGCTGCTCCGCCGGCTCGAGGAGGACCCGACGTGTGCCCGCGTGCTGGCGCTCGACGTCCGGCCGCCGGCGCTCGCGCCCGGCGCCAAGACCCAGTTCGTGAAAATCGATCTCACCCAGCCGACGATCGACGGCGAGCTCGCGACCCTGCTCGACCGCCACCGGATCGACACGTTCGTCCACGGCGCGTTCCTGTCGCACCCGACCCACGCGTCGGAGTGGGCGCACGAGCTCGAGGACGTCGGCACGATGCACGTGCTCAACGCGTGCGCCGGGGTCGAGCCGCGCCGGTTCGTGATGATCTCGACGACCCTGGTCTACGGCGCCCACCCCAAGAACCCGAACTTCCTGACCGAGGACGCCGAGCTGCGCGGCCACCGCGACTCGCGGTTCGTCAACGACAAGGTCCGCGCCGAGCGCCAGGTCCAGCGGTTCGCCAAGGAGCACCCCGGCGTCGAGGTCGCGATCCTGCGGTTCGCCCCGATCCTCGGGCCGACCGTGTCGAACATGTACACCCGGTTCCTGTCGCGGCCGATCGCCCCGGTCCTCCTGGGCCACGATCCGCTGATGCAGTTCGTCCACGAGCAGGACGCTGCGTTCGCGCTGCAACAGGCGGTCGATTCGCACGCCACCGGCGCGTTCAACATCATCGGCAAGGGCGTCTTGCCTTACACCACGGTGCTCGCGATGCTCGGCCGCGTGCCGCTGCCGATGCCGAAGTTCGTCGCCCGCTCGCTGACCAAGGTGCTGTGGGCGACCCAGCTCGTCGGCTCGCCGCCAAGCTTCCTCGATTTCCTGCAGTACCTCTGCGTGGCCGAGGGGACCCGGGCGCGCCGCGAGCTCGGCTTCACGCCGCAGTTCTCGATCCAGCGCACCGTCCTGGACTTCCTCGGCATCGCGCCCGAGGATGGAGCGACCGACGTGTCCCGCGCCCACGCCTAGCGACGACCGAGGACAAGCCGACGACCGAGGACAAGCCGATGACCGACGACAGCGACCCACCGGACCCGAGCGGCGACGACGACTACAGCGACGCCGATCCGCGCGTCCCGGACGAGTCGGCGTGGCCCAACCGCGACCTCGGGTTCCTGGGCGACGACGTCTACCTCGGCGAGGAGGCCCGCGTGCCCGCCGGGTTCACCGCCCAGCCGGTGCCCGCGGCCGCGACCAGCGGCGCCGCGGAGCTCCGCGAGCTCGAGCGCCGCGTCGCGCAGAACGGCACGCCGGTGTTTCCGATCGACCTGCGGCGCCGGCTGCCGCTCGCGGCGGTGTGGCGGCGGTGGCGCGCGCTGGCGATGTGGGGCCGCAGCGACGTCGTCGACGATTTCGGCCGCGATCCGCGGGCGACCGCGCGCTGGGAGTGGCTGTTCGAGTTTCTGTACTCGCGGTGGTTCCGCGTCCACGCCGAAGGCCTGGACCACATCCCCGACAAGGGCCGCGCGCTCCTGGTCGCCAACCACGCCGGCTCGCTGCCGTACGACAGCGCCATGGTGATGCACGCTGTCCGCCGCGATCACCCTGCGCGCCGCGACGTCCGGCCGCTGGTCGAGGACACCGTGTTCCACCTGCCGTTCCTGGGGCCGATCATGAACCGGATCGGCGGGGTGCGCGCCGACCCCGAGAACGCCGAGCGGCTGCTGATGAACGACGAGCTGGTCGCCGTGTTCCCCGAGGGGGAGAAGGGCATGGGCAAGCTGTGGAAGGACCGCTACCGGCTGCAGCGGTTCGGCCGCGGCGGGTTCGTCAAGCTCGCGCTGCGGACCGGCGCGCCGATCATCCCGGTCGCCGTGGTCGGCGCCGAGGAGGCCGCGCCGATGCTCGGCAAGGTCACCTGGTTCGCCAAGAACATCGGCATCCCGTGGGTCCCGGTCACGCCGACGTTTCCCTGGCTGGGACCGGCGGGCCTCTTGCCGCTGCCGAGCAAGTGGCTGGTCGCGTTCGGCGCGCCGATCGATCTCGGCACCGCGCACGGCGCCGCCGCGGCCGAGGATCGCCTGCTGGTCAACAAGCTCGCCGACCAGATCCGGATGCGGATCCAGTCGATGATCGACGAGCTGCTCGGGCGCCGCCGCTCGCCGATCCTGTCCGCGTTCCTGGGCTAGCCGCGGACCGGCCGGTTCGCCCGACCGCGGCGGCCGTGTTAGTGTCGAGGCCGTGCACGCGCAGCTCGGCGCCGAGTTCGACCGCCTGCTCGATCGAGCGCGCGAGCTGCTCGGCGCGGCGGACGATTCGCTGCTCGGCGAGGCCCACGCCGCGGTCAACCAGGCGCTCACGCTGTGTCCGCAGTCGGTCGATGGCTGGCTCGTCAAGTGCCAGGTCGCCTCGGCCACCGGAGACGATATCTCCGCCCTGGCGGCGGCCGAGATGGCCCAGCACCGCGCCCCCGAGCGCGCCGAGTGCCTGTACTGGCGCGCCGCGGTGCTGGGCGACCTCGGCCGGCACCGCGAGGCGCTGCGATCGATCGAGGCCGCGCTCCGCGCGGTGACCCGCGACGACCAGTGGATGCTCGAGGATCTGCACTACGAGAAAGCCATGATCCTGGAGGCGCTCGGCCTGCACGACGCCGCGGTCGCCGCCTGTGAGTCCGGCCTGCGCAGCTGTCCAGGCTCGCCGCTGCTGCGCGCCGCGCTGGTACCGGCCGAGCGGGCGCGGGTCCGATCCTCGCTGAAGCTCCTGCGCGGCGGCCAGGCGTGATCCTCACGTAGGGGATCGCTCACGGAACGCTGCGCGCTGCTGCGACCTCGCCGCGCGGCGCGATTCCGTTTGCTACGATGACCACGTGCATCGCGGCAGCAGCACATGGGCCGCAGGTCTTGGGCTGACCGCGGCTGCGGTCCTCCTCGCCGGTCTCGTCGCGGGTCTCATCCGGTTCGGCGTCGCGCTGGCCAGCGAGCCGCCCCTGGGTCCGCCACCATCGGCGCCGAGCGCGCTGGCCGCGGCCGTCGCCGCCGGGCGCCACGTCCGGATCGACGGACCGCGCGGCCCCGTGCACGTCTGGATCCCCGCGAGCTACCACGCCGATACCGGCGCCACGGTGGTCTACGTCCACGGCTACTTCGACGACGCCGACACCGCGTGGACCGGCCACCAGCTCGCCCCGCAGTTCGCGCTGTCGGCGCTCAACGCCGTGTTCATCGTCCCCGAGGCGCCGGTCGCGCAGAAGCTGCCGATCAACTACCCCGACCTCGGCGAGCTGCTGCGGCTGGTCGAGGACAAGGCCGGGGTCACCCGCGGCGCCGCGCTCACCGTCGCGATCGGCCACTCCGGCGCGTTCCGCACCCTGCAGAGCTACCTCGACGAGCCCCTGCTCGATCAGCTGGTCATGATCGATGCGATGTACGGCGACGAGGACGCGATCGTCAGCTGGGTCCGGACCTCGCCGCGCCACCGGTTGATCTTCGTCGGCGAGGACACCCTGCTCGGCACCGAATCGGTCGCCGCGAGGCTGCCCGAGACGCTGACGCTCGACCGGTTCCCGCCGAGCTACGACACCTGGCCGGCGCAGGCCCGGACCGCGCGCTCGGTCTACGTCCGCGCGCAGTTCGCCCACATGGCCCTGGTGACCGAGGGCATCGCCCTGCCGTCGCTGCTGCGGCTCTTGCCGGTCGAGCTCCTGGCCGACGCGCCGTGGCGGCTGCCGCTTGGCTCGCTGCCGCCGATGCCGGACGCCGCGGTGCCGCCTGCGGATGCCGGCCCGCCCGACGACGGCGGCCCGCCGGACTAACCCGCGACGTCGCACGCGCGCCGCACCTCTTGCACGGTGGCCGGCGCATCCAGCCGGAACAGCCCCGGCAGCCCGCGCTCGAGCCGCGACGCGCGGATCGCGGCCTTGATCGCGAAGAACACGCTGTTGGCGAGGACCAGCGGCGGCTCACCGATCTCCTTGGCCGAGAACACGTTGTTGGGGTTCTCCGGAACGTCGCCGGCGAGGTCGCGAGGAAACAGATAGACGTTCAGCTCGAGCGGGATCGACGCGGTCGCGGGCACCTTGTAGCGCCAGGTATTGGTGGTGTTGAGCTGACCACGCTCGTCGCCGTCGGGCTGGTACACCAGGCTCTCCGACATCACGTAGCCGACGCCCTGGATGAACGCACCCTCGACCTGGCCGATATCGATCGCCGGGTTGAGGCTCCAGCCGGCGTCGTACACGACGTCCGCGCGCAGGATCTTGACCTCGCCGGTCAGGATGTCGACCTCGACCTCGGAGCACGCCGCCGAGTAGGTGAAGCCGCTGAACGAGTCCACCGGACCGCCCACCGTTCCCGACGCCATCACGGTGATCCCGGGGATCTGGGGCTGCGCCGCGAGCGGCTTGTACCCGATCGCCGCCAGCGCCGTGGTCCCCCCGGAGACCTGCACGGTGTCGGCGCACACCAGGCCGACGCGGTGCGCGTTCGCGAGCGCCACGACGTTCTGCCAGACCAGCCGCGGCGGATCGGAGCCGGGCACGGTCGCGGCCCAGCCCTTGGCTCCGTAGTTCCAGAAGTCGATGCCCTGGGCCCGGCAGTAGTCCTCCCCTTGGTTCTTGAGCATGTCGTAGCCAAACTGGGTGAGCCGGCCGCGCAGCCCCTCGCACACCCGCTTGACCGCCTCGGCGGCGTACGGCGTCCCGGTCGACGCGCCCGAGCTGGTCGGGTTCGGGACCACCGCGGTGTTCGCGCCGCGGATCGAGACCAGCTCCATCGGCACGTTCAGCACGTAGGCCGCCACCTGGGTCGCCTGGGTGATCAGGCCCTGCCCCATGTCGACGCCGCCCTGGTTGATCACGATCGAGCCGTCGCCCGCGTACACCGAGACCACCGCGGCCGCCTGCTCGAGCTGCACGAGGTTGTAACCGGAGCCGTACTTGTTGGGGAGCATGACGACGCCGCGCTTGGTCCAGCGATTGGCGGCGTTGAACTCGTCGGCGGCGGCGCGCCGCGCCCCATACTCGCACGTGGCCTTCAGATAGGCCCAGACCTGCTTCATGTAACAGTACGACAGCGGCTGCCCGAACGGCGTGACATCGCCGAGGTCGTACATGTTCTTCTCGCGCAGCTCGTCGTCGGCCATGCCGAGCGCGAACGCCGCATCGTCGACCGCGTTCTCGATGACAAGCTTGCCCTGGATATCGCCGAACGCGCGAAACGCCGTGTTGGGCGCGGTGTTGGTGCGGCACACGTCGAGCTCGGTCTGAAAATTGGCGATCCGGTAGCAGTTATCGGCGCGCAGCTGGATGCAATTGGCCACGATGAACGAGCAGTCGTAGAACGCGCCGCCATCGCCCCACAGCCGGGCGTGGAGGCCGCGGATCACGCCGCGCAGCGCGGGGTCGATCTCGATCTCACCGCGGGCGTTGCGGCGCTCTCCGAGGTCGACGGCGATCTGGTATTGCCCGTAGTACGGGTGGCGCTTGCCGATCATGCGGGAGTCGGCCGCGCGCGCCAGCGCGACCCGGATCGGCCGCTCGCGCACCGCCGCCGCGACCACCGCCGGACCGGTCACGAACCGCGCCTGCTCGGTCTTGCCGCCGTAGCCGCCGCCGACGGGGCTGATCTGGACCGAGATCCGGTTGTACTGCTCGCCGATCGCCATCGCGGCAGTCTGGTGCATCTCCATCGGGCTCTGGCTCGACGGGTGCACGATCACGCGCTGATCGTCGGCCAGGTCGACCACGCAGGCCTGGGTCTCCATGTAGAAGTGGATCTGGCCGCCGCTGGTCTGGGTGTTGCCGATGATCCGGCACGGCCGTCCAGCGACGTCGCCGGTGTGCTCGGTCACCTGCTTGTCGAGCGCCCCGCGCGCCACCACCCAGTCGAGCTGGCTGCCGGGCCGGGTGACCTTCCAGATGTGCGAGACATAGGGCGCTTCGCTCGGGCAATCGGGGTACACGCTGGTCATCGCGATCGCCTGATCGAGCGAGAGCACCGGCTGGTACCACGCCGGGCCCCAGTCGCCGGACCAGCGCGGCGGCCCGTACACCACGCACGCGCGGCCGACGTAGCCGGCGATGGTGATGGCATCCTGCTCGGTGCGCGCCAGCACCATCGCGATCAGCTGGCCGACGTAGCTGACCTGGTCCACGGCGAACAGCGGCTGATCGAGCCCCATGCCCTGGTAGTTCATGCCTTGCGGCGGCACGTCGGCATGGGTCACCAGCGCGGCGAACGCGGGGAAGCGCTGGGCGAGATGGTGGCGCAGCGCGTCCGCGGATGCCGGGGTCGGCGCCCCGGCGCCGGGCACCTGGAACGCGTAGCTGGCGAGCGCGCGCGTGCTCTGCACGAACGCGCCGTTCTCGCCGCGCGGCGGCAGCGCGAGCTCCTGGGTGTAATGCAGCTGCCCGGAGGTCTGCAGCATCGCCTCGAGCTTGATGTAGGGCTGACCGACCGGCTGCTTGAACGACTGGACCGCGTAGTGCTGGCGGCCGCTGCTGTCGGGCCAGCGGCCCCACATGATCTTGCCCGCGGAGCGCACCTGGGAGGGAACCGCGTCGGGATCGCGGACCAGGAGCGCGTGAACGATCGCCTTGTACAAGAGCGCCAGCACCAGATCGACGCGGTACTGATCGGTGATGCCCTCGTACGGTAAGCCCGCCATGCGAGGCGCGACCCGCCGGAGCTCGGCCCAGGTCTCGGCAGCGAGGGTCGACGCGAGCGCGGGGTAGTCCGCGAGGCGCAGCGGCCGGCCGCGCAGCATCGCCTCGGTGGCCGCCGCGTGCCATGGACAGGGCGCGATGCCACCGAACACCAGCACCGCGTCGTCGACGGTGATGCCGGCGCCAAACGCGAGCCGGGTCGTCGCGTTGACGATGGAATGCGCGTTGATCTCGCGGAGCGCGACCTTCTGGGCCAGGACGACCTCGCCGGCGCCGCCGCGCGGCAGCAGGTAGCCCAGCACGAGCAACTCGCCGGGCAGCGCCGGACGCGCGGAGACCCTGGCGATGAGCTCGCTGGCGCCGACCCACGATCTTTGGCCGGTCGCGATCTCGAGCACCTCGATCTCCGCGGCGATCGCGGCCAGCGCGGTGAGCGAGTCCGACGGGAATGGCTCGCCGGCGTGGAGGTGCGACAGCACCATCATCGTGTTGCCGGCCAGGGTCGCGGCGTTGCGCACGATCGTGCCCGCGGTCCGGCGCGCCATCACGAGCGTGGCGCCGAGCCGCGTCGCCTCGGCGCCGCCGGCCGTGGCGGTGTCGAGCAGCTCGATCAGCTGGCTGAACGTGGTGGCGGCGCCGACCCGGACGCCCTGGGGCGTGATCGACGTGCCGTACAGCTCGTCGACCATCCGCAGATCGATCAGCAGCTCGGCGGCATGGAACTCGTCCGGGTACACGCCGAACGACGTGTTGCCATGGATCATGCGCACGCGCCGGCCGTGCGCCGCGCGCAGCGCGTCGAGCAGCTCGGCCAGGGTCGTCGGCGTCACCCAGCGCTGGCCGCCGCCGTGCGCGGCCACCGGCACCGGACCGGCCTTGGCCGCCGGCGGAAACGGGATCGACACCGCGCCGGGCAGATCGGGCGCGACGTCGCCATCCTCGAGCAGGCACTTCATCCGGTGCGCCTCGTCCTTTGCCGTCCAGTTCGACGCGAACGTCTTCATGCCGGTCAAGATCGGGCGATAGCCGGTGCACCGGCACAGGTTGCCGTCGAACACGTCCTCGATCTGGCGCTTGGTGGGCGCCGCGTTGGCGGCGAGCAGCGCCGACATGTTCATGACAAAGCCGGTGCTGCAGTACCCGCACTGCGTGCCGTTGTTGGCGGCGAGCCGGTACGCCACCGGGTTCATCCCGGCGACCGGCCCGAGGCCGGACGCCGCGGTCCCCGCGGCCCCCGCCGGCGGCGCACCGATGGGCGACGCAACCGCCAGGCGGCTCGATCGCAGCGCCGTGCGCACCGCCGTGGCGCGCTGCTTCGCGGCGACCATCCGAGGCGCGTGCTGCGCGGCCGGCGCGGCGGTGCGGGAGAACGTCACCGCCTGGCTCGGGAACTTCGGCGGCGGCACCACGACCGCGCCGGTGCCCTCGACGGTCGTGACCGCCATGCCGCCGAGCGCGCAGACCGGCCGCAGGCATGAATTGATCGCGAGGGGTGCGGCGCGCTGCGCGGCCGCGTCCCAGCGCGACACGATCACCGTGCACGCGCCGCAACCACCCTCGCCACACCCCTTCTTGGCGCCGGTGAGGCCCACCCCCGGCGAGCGCAGGTAATCGATCAACAGCAGATCGGGACTGGGCTCATCGATCGTGATTGGTTCTCCGTTGAGGAAGAACGACACCCTACCAGCGGCCATGCATGCCTCCCGGGTCGTGCCCGACAACACCGCGGTTCGCTCCGCGGCTCGAACGTCGCGGCACGGATCCACATGTACAATACAACGCTTCCTCGCGCGCGCGCCACGTGGCTGGGAGGACACAATGTCCCCGCGGCAGGACGCGAGGCTCGGTGAGGAGCGCGCACCGCACGCCCAGGTCATCGATGCGGCCGCGCTCGGTCCGTCGGCGCATGCATGTACCGTACACGGCGAAGCTGCCGCATCATGCGGCGCGGCGCACGGCCCGGCGGCAGCTGATCCGCGGCGCGACCCGCGATCAGAACGGCGCCTTGTCGAGGAAGCCGTAGATCGCGCGGATCCGATCGCCGGCGACGATCATCACGTCGAACCCGATCGCCGCGGGGTCGCCGCCCGGCGCGCCGGCGTGCCACACAAAGCGCGCCTGATCGTGGTGGGCGTCGACCGCGCCGGCGAGCGTGAACTGGATGCCGGGAAACTGCCTCTGCACCCCGGCGATGAAGCCATCGATGCCGGCGCGCCCGGTGACCGCGCCGAGCGGATCGCTGTAGGCGCCGTCCTCGGTATAGAGCTTGTCGATCGCGGCGCGCCGCCGGGCCGGGTCGGTCTCATTCCAGATCTCGATGTAGCGCTGTGCGAGCGTGATGGCTTGATTCGTCATGAGTCCATGTTGCAGGTCGCCGCGCGAGACTCAATTACGCGCCAGGTAACGGCCGCGCGATTCACGCCGCCGCGCAGATCGGCTGGAGCGCGCGCCGGCTCGCGTCGTCGGCCGGGAACAGCGTCTCGATCCGCAGCTCCTGCAGCGTGATGTCGAGCGGCGTGCCCAGCGTTGCGGTCGCGCAGCGGCACGTCGAGCGCCTCGGCCAGGATGATCACCATCTCGCGGCTCGGGCTGGCGCGGCCGGTCTCGACGAAGCTCAGGTGGCGCGTCGAGACGCCCGCCTCGGTGGCGAGCGCGAGCTGGCTCTTGCCGCGCGCCCCGCGCCATGCGCGCAGCAAGCGGCCGAACGGCGCGGCCGGGGGAGAAGCGTGCATCGCCACAGCCTAGCGTAGCCGGCGGTGGCGGCCCGCCGCCATGACCTCGGAGGTCATGGCAGGGATCAATCCGGCGCCCGGCGCTGCTCGATCCCGGCGTTGATCGCCTGCCAGGCCGGGTGGGCCTCGACCACGGTGAGCGCGTCGCGCCAGCCGAACGGCCGGTCGCCGAAGAGTTCGGCGAAGTGTTCGAAGATCTTGCGGAGCAGCGCGGCGTCCTCGGGAGTATCGAGCGTCCAGCGGTGATGCGCGTAGTCGGCCTCGCAGGACAGGCCGATCAGCGCGAACTCCTCCGGGTGCCGGTAGATATAGGGCGTGACGTGCTCGCGCCACGCCGGGTTGGTGTCGTCGCGCCACGCGCGCTCGAGCACGTCGAACCGCACGAGCTCCGCGCTGATGCCGAGCGGGAACGTCGCGCGCGGCCACGACGTGCTCGCGTAGTCCGCCTCGGCCTCACGGTAGCGGGCGACCAGCACCCCGAGCACCTCGGGGTCGGTCAGCGGACAGTCGCTCGTGATCCGGAGGACGTCGTCGGCGCCAGCCTCGCGCGCGGCCTGGTAATACCGATCGAGCACGTCGTGCTCGGCGCCGCGGAAATACCGCCAGCCTTGCGCGCGGCACGCGTCGACCAGCACGTCGTCGCCCGGCTGCGTCGTGGTCGCGACGATCACCTCGTCGACGGCCGGGCACGCCCGGGTCCGCTCGATGCAGTGCGCGAGCGCGGTCTTGCCGGCGAACACCTCGAGGACTTTGCCCGGCAGCCGGGTGCTGCCCATCCGCGCCTGGACGATCGCGATCGTGGCCATGCAGCATTGTCGCGCGAGCGCCGCGACCCGGCGTGGCGCGCTGGGTGAGCCTGCCCTCCCCGCGCGCCGCGATGCCTGCCGGGCGATCGCGGGGATACTGCGCGGATGGGAGAGGTGATCACGACCGAGGCGTTCGTCGGCCGGCGGCATGCCATCGAGCGCTCGCTGGTGTGCGCGATGCAAGGGCAGTTTCCGGTGCTCGCGCGCGGCCCGACCGGCGAGGTCGCCGCGGTGTTCCGCACCGGCGCGGGCCACTACGGGCTGTCCGGCACGCTGGCCACCGCGTGGTCCACCGACGGGGGCTATCGCTGGTCGGATCCGGTCGAGGTCGCGCCGCGCGGCTGCGATATCCGCAACCCGGCGTTCGGCGTGGCCAGCGACGGCCGCTGGCTGCTCGCGTACTGGCAGGCCGGCGTCCACTGCTACCCTCCGGTGACGGACAGCCCGACGCCGAGGGCGCAGCGGCGGTGGCGGACGCCGGGCGTGCGGCCACCGGACAGCGCGCCGGACCTGTTCGCCGTGGCCAGCGTCGATCGCGGCCGGACGTGGTCGCCGCCGCGGGCGCAGCACACCACGCTGCTCGCGTGGGCCAGCCCCTACGGCCGGATCATCGCCGCGCCCGACGGCAGCCTGGTGATGGCGGCGTACGGCATGCCGCGCGACGCCGAGGAGACCGGCCGGTTCGACGCGGTCGTGATGCGCAGCCACGACGCCGGCGCCACGTGGGCCGACGAATCGCTGGTCGCCGCCGGTGGCAGCGAGCTGGCGCTGTGCTTCGCGGCGCCGGATCAGCTGATCGGCGCCCTGCGCCGCGCCGAGGGCGACACCGCGATCGTCCACAGCCGCGACGCCGGCCGGACCTGGAGCGCGCCGGCCGCGGTGACGCGGATCGCCGAGCACCCGGCAGATCTATGCCGCTTGCGCGGCAGCGGCCGGATCTTGCTCACGTTCGGGCGCAGGCGCCGCCCGCTCGGCCTGGGCGCGCTGACCAGCAGCGACGGCGGCACCACCTGGGATACCGATCACGAGGTCCTGCTCGCGGGCGATGGCATCGGCCACGACGTCGGCTACCCGTCGACCGTGCAGCTCGACGACGGCGCGCTGGTCACCGCGGCGTACTTCGCGCACGGCAGCGCGGCGTCCGAGGCGAGCGACGGCTGGGGCGATACGTCGTGCCAGGCCCTGCACTACCGCGAGGCGCTCGTCGTCCCCTGACCTGGCCCTGACCTGGGTGCGCTACTCGCGCGGCGGATACTTCTGGAGCTTGCGCTGCAGGCTGCGGCGGTGGATCCCGAGCCGGCGCGCGGCCTCGGAGATATTGCCGCCGGCGTCGGAAAGCACGCGGTTGATGTGCTCCCACTCGGCGCGCGCCAGCGACGGCGCTTTGTACTCGCCGGAGTCCGGCGCGGGCGGCTCGAGCGGCGGCGCCTCGGCGCGGGCGAACGCGCCGACGATGTCGTCGGCATCGGCCGGCTTGGACAGATAGTACGCAGCGCCGAGCCGGACCGCGTCGATCGCGGTGGCGATGCTGCCGTAGCCGGTCAGCACCACGCTCTTGGTCGATGGATCGATCTCGTGCAGCGCCTTGACCAGCTCGAGGCCGCTCTTGCCGGGCATCTTCAGATCGACGACCGCGAACTCCGGCGAATCGCCCTGCGCGAGGGCGATGGCGCTATCGTAGTCACCGGCCGTGCGCGCTTCGTAGCCGCGATCGACGAAGGCACGGGCGAGCCGGGTGCGATAGGTCTCATCGTCGTCGACGATCAGGATCGACGGCTTCTGGTCGCTGTTCATGCGAGCTTGGATACCATCTCGGGCCGCGCAGATTCACTCGATCTCCCTGCCTGCAAAGCAGGATGCGGTGCGGCAGCCGGATCCTGCTGAGAGACGTCCGTGGGGAGCACCACACGGACGTCGGTGCCGGCGCCCGTCGTCGAGTCGATCTGCAGGCTTCCACCGACCGCCTCGACCACGGCGCGGGCCAGAAATAACCCGAGCCCCATGCCGCGGCCCGGCTGCTTCGTCGTGTAGAACGGCTCGCCGATCCGCTCGAGGATCTCGCGCGGCATCCCGGCGCCCCGGTCGCGGATCACGAGCTCGAGCATCTGATCGTAGCGGCGCGCCACGACGACGACCGCCGTGGTCGGCAGCGACGCGTCCTGCGCGTTGGTGATGAGCGATCTCAGCGCCTGGCTGACCGCGCGCGGCGGCAGCCGCAGCACCGTCTCGCGCAGATCGGCCGGCACGTCGCGATGCACCACCGGCGCGTCGCGGATCCCCGCCAGCGCGTCGTCGAGCAGCGAGCTCACCGTGCACGGCGTCACGCTCTCGCCGACGGTGCCCGCGCCTTGCTGCATCTGGTCGAGGATCGCGCGGCAGCGGCCGACCTGCTCGCGGATCAGCCGGGCGTCGGCCGCGAGCTCGGGATCCGCGGCCCGGGTCAGCGCGCGCTCGAGCTCCTTGGCCGCCAGCGCCACGGTGCCGAGCGGCGTCGACAGCTCGTGGGCTGCGCCCGCCGCCATCGTGGCCAGCGAGGCGAGCCGCTCCTGGCGCGCGGCCAGCCCGCGCGCGAACGTCAGCTCGGCGTCGCGCTCGGCCAGCGCGCCGATGATCCGGCGCAGGAAATACACGACGAACGCCGAGGCCACGCCGAGCGCGACCCACATGCCGATCACGCGGCGGCCCTGCGGGATCAACAGCGGCTGATGCGCCACCAGCAGGAGCCCGAAACCGACGAACGACAGCCCGACCAGCATCCAGGTCCAGCGCGCCTGGACCAGCACCGTGGCGAGCGCGATCTGCACCACGTACAGGAACGCAAACGGGTTCTCGGGACCGCCGGTGAAATACAAGAGACCGGTCAGCACCGCGATGTCGAGCATCATGACGGCCGCGATCTGCCGCTCGTGGACCGGGCGCGACATCTGCGCCGTTCTCCGATCTCCGAAGAAGTGCAGCTCGATCAGCAGATTCGAAACCAGGCCGACCGCGATCACGCCGAACAGCGCCGCCATCGGCAGCGCGCCCTCGAGCAAGAACTGGCCGACCAGGACGGTCGCCGCCTGCCCCGCGATCTCGGCCCACCGCAGCCGCGCGAGCCACTGGATGTTGACCCAGTTGCGCTCGGGGATCGCCATGCGAGGCACCATCGTGCCCCGCAGCCTATCAGATCGTGCCGCGAATTACTGCGCGGGCTTATCGAGCTGCTTCAGGCCCTTGTCGAGCACGGCCTGCTGGTAGTACTGCGCCGCCGGGGTGCCGGCCGCGATCTTCTCGTTGGCCTTCTTGAGCTCCTCGTCGACCAGCGTGATGAACCGGTCGATCGGCTGCGCGCCCGACAGATAGCGGCCGTTGATGAAGAACGCCGGGGTGGCGGCCACGCCGAGCACCTGCAGGTCGCGCTGATCCTTCTGCATCAGCGCGTAGCACTCGCCCTTCATGTCGGCCTTGAACTTGTCGGCGCTGAGCCCGAGCTCCTGGGCATACCCGAGCACGATCGGGCAGCCGGCGGCGCTCTCCCAGCAGCGCTGCGGCACGCCGCCGTCGCTGGTGGCGTCCTTGTCGAACTGGCGACCCTTGAAGCCCTTGTCCCACAGCAGCTGATCCATCTGGAGGAACTTGCCCTGCTTGTTGGCGGCGCACACCGCGAGCGCACCGGCGGTGGCCTGCTGCGGGTGCACGACGAGCTGCTTGTAGGCGATGCGGAGATCGTTGCCATACTTCTTGCGCAGCTCGTCCATCGTATCGCGGACGCGATCGCAGTACGGGCAGGCGTAGTCGTAGGCCTTGACGATCGTGACCTTCGCGTCGGCCGGTCCGTCGATGGGATCGCCCTCGATCGACACCGCGTACGTCTTGGCCGCGTCGGGCTCGGCGCGCTGCGGGCGAGGCGCCGCGGCCCCCGCGCCGCCGCGGCCGATCTGCGCCTTGAGATCCTTGATGTCCTTTGCCATCTCGTCGAGCTTGCGCTCGACGTTCCGGTTATCGGCCTGACACGCGGCCGCAAAGACGACGGCAAGTAGCACTAGCTTGTTCATCGATTCATTCCTCCATCGGACTCGCACGCGTCCGACCGCTTGGCGATCCAGGGCGCGGAGTCTTCCGCACCGTGGTCGCAATTGCAACACAGTGGCTCGGTCAGCAAGCTCTCATCTATCGCGCCGAGCTCCTCGGCGTGTTCGCTGCGCTGGGGCGACGCGGCCCACGTCCGGAGCTCGGCCTGAAACTCACACGCCTCCTCGCGCGACAGCACGCCGTCGCCATCGAGATCCGCCTCGGGATGGGCCTGGCGCAGCGCCTCGGCCAGCTGCGGCGTGTACTTGCAGACCGCGCGATCGCCGTGCGCCGCCGCCGAGCGCGCGCCGCCGAGCGCGAGCGCGGCCCACGCGGCGAGCCCGAGCCCGTGCACCATGCCCAGCCGGGCGCGCGCCGGCGGGCCGAGCACCGCGGCGACCCGGGCATCGAGCCCGCGCGACGCCGCCAGGTTCGCCGCCGCGGTCGCGTGGAGCTGCGCCATGCGGACCAGCAGCCGCGCATACGCCGGCCGCGACACGTCGCTCGCCTCGATCGCCCAGGCATCGCACGCCGCCTCGCGCGCCAGATCGAACCGTCGGCTGACCAGCCGCACGACCGGCCAGAAGAAGAACACCGCGTTCGCCGCGATCTGGAGCAGCCGCGCCAGCGCGTCGCGCCGGCGGACGTGCGCGAGCTCGTGGAGCAGCGCGGCGCGCAGCAGCGGCGGATCGCCGAGCAGGCCCGGTGGGATCACGATGATCGGCCGGACGATCCCGACGACGTACGGGCCGGTCGCCGGATCACCGATCGCCAGGCGCGGCGGCCGGGGCGTCGCGGCGGCGAGCACCGCCTGTGCGTGCGCCGGCGCGGGATGCGCGCGGCGCGCGGCGCGGACGACCCGGCCATGGGCGATCACCGCCCGCACCACCACGGCGCACGCGCCCAGCAGCCACACCGCCGCGATCGCGAGCCACGCGACCGACGGAGGCGGCGCGTCGGCGACCGCGGCCTGGGGAGCCACGACCATCGCAGCCGATCCGCCGTGCATCCGCAGCGCCACGAACACATCCGCGAGCGACCACGGCAGCGCCGGGCCCCACGGCAGTACGAACTTTGCCAGCACGATCAGCCACACCGCGGCCTGCCAGCCCGGGCGAAGCCGACCGGCGCGCACGATGGCGAACCCCAGCACCGCGAGCACGGTCCCCTGGACCGCGATCAACGCGAACAGCTCGACGATGGCCTTCGCGGCAGCGCTCATCGCTTCCCCTTGCGGCGCGGCGCGCCATCGCCCGCGGGTGCGGACGCCGGTTCGGCCGCGCGATCGGTCGCCCGCTCGGCCTCGGCGATCGTGCGCTCGATCGCCCGCAGATCCTCGCGCGACAGCGACTCGTCCTCGACCAGATTGAGCACCAGCGAGCTGGCCTGGCCGTCGAACACCTCGCGGACGAACTCGCGCAGCCGATCGCGCAGCACCGATTCGCGGCGATGCGCGGGCCGGTACACGAACGGCTCGCGGGCCTTGTCGACGACGACCGCGCGCTTGGTCGCGAGCCGGCCGAGCAGCGTCATCACGGTGGTGTACGCCAGCTCCTGGCCCCGCCTGGCGAGCTCCGCGCGAACCTCGGCGACCGAGCCGGTGCCGACATCCCACAGCGCCTTCATCACGCGCAGCTCGGCAGGGGTGAGATCTGGAGATCGCGCCATACGAACCAGGTCCTCTACAGGTACTACACGCGTAGTTGGTGCTGCAAGGCCCAAACGCAGGCGCGTTCTGGCACCTACATCGCGGTCGGCATGTGCCACGACAGTTTTGGCGCGCCGAGCTGGCACGTGAACCCGAAACCGAACGTGATCAGATGATCCTGGATCAGGCCCTCGGGCGGGTTCGGAAATGGCCCGGCCGAGCGGAACGCGCGCACCGCTTCATCGTCGAGCTCGGAGATCCCCGACGGCGTGACCACGACGATCTGGGTCAGCTCGCCGCGCGGCGACAGGCTCACGCGGACCTCGGTCGTGCGGGTCTTGGTCCCGTACACCGTGCCGGTCGGATCGCGGCGCCGCAGCACCATACCCGGCTCCCAGTTCTGGGCGACCTGGCGCTTCACGCGATTGAAGAACCCGGCGTAGCGAAACTGCTTGGCCGACAGCGCGGTCTCGGCGCCGGCATCGATGTCGTCGAGCCGATCGACCGAGCCGCCACCGGCCAGCCGCTCGAGCACCGCCTCCGAGGGCTTCAAGTTCGGCACCTGCGGCGCGCCGCCGCCCGCTCCCGCCTGGCCGCGCGGGATCTCCGAGCGCTCGCGGCGCTGCTGCTCGATCGCCGCCTCGCCTTTGCGCGCCGCGAAGCCATCGGCGACCATCGCCCCCCCGGCGCCGAACATCGAGCCCGCCGTCCTGGCCTCCTGCTCGGTCTGCGACGGCGCCTGCACGCCCGGCGCGCGCATCGAGAGGTGCCCCGGCACGTCCGGCGCGTGCTCGTTGATCCCGGGCAGCCGGTCGGGGTCCTGGCGCTGCACCGACGGCTCGTCCTTGGGCTTGTCCTTGGCGATCAGCTCCTCGGGCTTGGCCTTGGCGACCATCGGCTCGTTGCGCGCGCCGCGCGACACCGTCTGCTTGTCGACCTTGGTGTTGTACTCCGCGAGGAACCGCGCGTTGTCCGGTTCCTTCTCCTCGGTCGGCTTCACGGTCTCGATGATCTGCTGCGGCCGGCGCTGCGGCGGCGGCGGCGGGGGGGGCGGCGGCGCGGCCTGCGGCGGAGGGGGAGGCGGCGGCTCCAGCCTGGCGACCTGCGGCGGTGGCTGGGTCTTCGGCTCGGGCGTGGCATCCTCGAGCAGCCGCTCGGCATCGATCTGCGGGAGCCGGTCGGCCATTCTCTGCGAGACCATCACGACCGCGGTCGCCGGATCGTTGCGGCTCTGGCAGGTCGACAGCTCGATCCACATCGTCAGCCGCACGTCGGCCAGGCAGCGATCGACATCATCGATCCACGGCGCGAAGCACATCGCCGTGCGCGCCGAGGTCGCGAACGCCGTATTGCCGGCGCACGACGACTTCAGCTCGCTCGCCTCCGGCTCGATCTTCGCGAGCCGCGGCCGCGGCGGCGGCAGGCCGTGTCCGGCGATCGACAAGCCGAGCGCGTGCACGGTGCCGAGGATCATGCCGTGGACGGCGATCGCGGCCACGGCGGCCGTCCAGAGCGTGGAATCGCGTGCCAGCCGGGCGCGGCGTGCAGTCGAAAAGGCGCGGGCCACGACCGGAGTATAGGGACCCAGCCAGCGAGCGTCAGGTCGATTCGATCGACCTCCCCAGCCGCACGGGCCGGCAACGCCGGGGCCGCGGCGCGGTCGCAGATTCTGCACACTTGGCAAAACGTCGAGCGGCGTGTTGTACGCCACGATGCAAGGAACCGGCGCCCCGCGTTCACGGCCCGAGAAATTCGCGCTCCGGAGAGTTGCCTCACCCCTGGGCCGCTCGCAGCTTGACGAGCCTTGCGACGGCGCACGAAGCTGCGTGCCCCGCATGCCGCCACGCCCTGCGATGCCGACGACGCGATGCGCGGGCCCCGACGTCTGGACCGGCGCCGAGCTCGCCGCACAGCCGGCGTCGTGGCGCTGGCAGCTCACCGCCGCGCAGCTGGGAGATCTCGATGCTGCCGCCGATCGCCTGATCGCGCGCGGCTGGCCAGCGGTCGATCCGGTGGGCAGCCCAGACGCGCCGTCGCCGTCGCTCGCCGGGTGATCTCGCTGACGCCGTAGCCGCGATCCACGCGCCTGACGCCGCTTCGGTGTAACCTCGTCCGTGGAAGCGCGCGCCGGACTGGTGTCGGCCTCGGTCTTCAAAACCGATGAAGCTCTGCGCGAGCAGCGGCTTGGAGGGTTCGATTCCCTTGCGTTTCCGCCATTTTGGCGGCTAGTGCCGCAAACGAGCGAGCCTGGGTCCTAGGCCTAGGACCCGCCTAGGACCCAGCAGGCGCCGCGTGGCGTTGGTCCCGGCCGTCGGCTTGCCTTGTGAGCGGCCGCTCGCCGACACGCGCTCGCGACAGCCTTCGACCAATCCGGGCGGCGAAACCAGCGCACGGCCGCCAGGCTGACACGGTCGCCAAGCGTACTCGCGCGGCGGACGCACTCGATGGCCTCGCCGCCGCGTCCTTCGCGCATGCTACGTTTCCCACATGGCGATGCCATCCCGGGCCGACTTGCTAAAGCTCGACGTTGCAGCGCGCCTCGAGCTGATCGAGGCCCTGTGGGACAGCATCGCCGACGACCCGGAGAGCGCCGCGCAACTCTCGCTGACAGACAGCGAACGTGAGCTCCTCGATCAGCGACTGCGCGAGCACGAGGAAGATCCAGGGGCCGCACGCCCGTGGGCCGAAGTGCGAGCCGCGATCCTCGCGCGCCGATGACGAACGCGCTCGTTGTTCGCCCCTCCGCGAGCCGTGATATCGCCGAGGCCCACGCGTACCATTCGCAGCACGGCCGGGGCGATGACTTCATGTCGGCGATCGACCAGGTCTTCAGTTGGATTGCCGAACGCCCGCTGATGTATCCGCTCGTTTATGGCGCGGTTCGTCGCGCCTTGCTGCGCCGCTTCGCCTACGCGGCGTTCTTCACAATCGACGGTGACACGGTCGTCATCCTGGCCCTGCATCACCAGCGCCGCGATCCGTCTCTGCGGCCCAGGCCATGATCGTCCAGATCGGTGCCCGACCAGGTAGCCGCCTTGCTCATGTATCGCGGCTGCCTTCCGATCACGGAGCAGCACGACCAGCTTCTCGGTTAGGCCAAGCGTTGCTGACCACGCTCGCGATCTTGATAGTCGGACCTCCAGCACTTCGTCGATGCAGCCGTGACGCCGAACAACATCCCGCATCCCGCAAGCGGCCAGCCAGCCATTCGCCTCGTTCACCTCGGACTTCTGACCGGCATTTCGGAACGTGCCGACATCGATCCCACAGAGAACAAAGAAACTCCCCGGCAACGCAAGCACTCAATTAACCACTACCGATGCTAGGCCACCTTCGTTGGCCGGCTGTCGGTGGGCGCCTCGGCGCGCTCGGTCATGCCGTAATCCCGTGAGACCGCGGCGATCCGCAGCCGATAATCACGCAGCACGCCATCTCGGCCGCGTGCCTGGGCGTCGCGGTGCGTGCCGCGCGTACGCCATTGGGCGACGGCCACCTCGTCACGCCAGAACGACAGCGAGACGAGCTTGCTCGCGTCGCTGACACTGCGGAACCGCTCGACTGAAATGAACCCGTCGATCTGGTCGAGCTCCCAACGAAGCGTGTTGGCCAGCTCGAGGTACCCCTGCTCATCTGCAGGCCACACTTCAAAGATGACCGCGATCACGACTCCACCCGCTTCAGGAACAGGCGTGATTCGTCGCGGATGAAGCGTTCGCGCGCGGCGAACGCGAAGTTGGCGTTACCCGCAGGGTCGGCGGCGATCCTCGCGCGGTACTGCTCGTACGCCGCGAGGTCCGCGATCGAGTACACGCCGAATGCGGTCGTGGTCGAGCCCTCGTGTGGCGCAAAATACCCGATGAGCTGCGCGCCGCAGCGGGGGATGACCTCGTGCCAGGTCCGCGCGTACTGCGCGAACGCCTCACGGTTGAACGGATCGATCTCGTATCGAATGAAGCAGGTGATCATGGGGAAGCGATAGCGCAGGGTCACTTCGATACCCATCGAACGATCTCGAGGGCTGGCCACCTCGCCGCCCTGATGCGCTACAAATGCGCCATGTCGCGCCGAACGGATCCGGTACGTCGCCGCGCGCCGGACATCGCGCCACTCGCGAGCGTGCTGGCCGATCCGTCCCGCGTTGCGATGCTCGACGTCCTCCTCGACGGCGGCGCCCACGCAATCGGCGCGCTCGCGCGGCGCGCCGGGGTCACACCCGCAACGGCGTCGTCACATCTGCGCAAGCTGCTCGACGCCGAGCTCGTGGTCGTCGCGCCGGAGGGTCGTGAGCGTCACGTACGCCTCGCGTCACCGGACGTCGCCGAGCTCCTGGAACGACTCGCGACGCTCGCGGTTCCCGGCCTCGCGCCGAGCGTGCAGCTCCGCTTCGCGCGCACCTGCTACGATCATCTCGCCGGCGTGCTCGCCGTCCTCGTCGGGAACGCCTTCGTCGCGCGCGGCTGGCTGCACCGCACGACGGACAACTTCGAGCCTGCACCGGCGCTGCTTGACTGGCTGGCCGCTCACGACCATCCGGTGCCGATCACCGGGGCTCGCAGGCCACTCTCGCGCGCATGTGTCGACTGGACCGAGCGCGTCCCGCACCTCGCAGGCCGCGTCGGCGCCGCGCTCGCCTTGGTGTTCGTCGACCACGGCTGGGTCATGCGCGTTCGAGCGTCCCGCGCACTTCGCCTCACCGAACGCGGGCGCCTTGCACTCGCCCGCGAGCTTGGGGTGACGCTCCCGGCGCCCCGCTCACGTGCCTGAACGAGTCTCCTCGGCGTCACTCGCAGAACACGGATCTGCCCCCCTTGTCTGCACCCGCCTGGCGCGCCGGCATCTGGGCGTTCCAGCTCGCCGCGATCTCCGGCTTCGCGATGGATAGCCGCGGACAACACGTTGAAACGCTCCTGTGAGCAGCGCGAGCGTCGCCCTGCCCGGTGGGGGTGTACCGGTTCGCGCACTGCGCGCCCCTGACGCGACGAGCGTGGCCAGCGTCGGCGTGGCCTGCGCGGTGGCCACGATCGACACCACCGCGGGATTCTGTGCCGCATCGGGTGGCGCGTCCTTGGTGTCGTCGTCGCCGCAACCGGCGAGGACGGCGAAGGTCACGAACAGGGGGGCCGTGCGCTGGGCGAGCAAGCGGCGAGTCGAGGACTGAATAATGGAAGTCAGCATGGCTCGCAGTTCGCCGGCGCGTCCGGATCGGATGCAGGCCCGATCAAATCCTGCGCATCGATCGAACGGGAGTGGGTGTGCTCAGGCGCGCGGCCCGACGGCTCGCATCGGGAGCGACGGGTGACCGGAGCGGAGCGGAGAGCGCTGTCGAGGTTCACCTACCTGCCGGTGTTAAGGGCACTCCGGATCTAGACCGATCCAGGCCGGCCCACACCCACCGTCGCGCAAATGACGCCGTTCCTGGTCCGGCGGGGGGCTGGACGACCTCCGGTCAGGGCGTCGTCGCCGAGGGTCCAGGCTGCGCGGCATGGGCGGGCGCGGCGTCCCCGCGCTCGAGCGCAAACCCCTCATCGATCCAGCCGGTGACGCCTCCGATCATGAGCTTCACGGCCCGGCCGAGCCGCGCCAGCCGGATCGCGCCGCGGTGCGCGCCATTGCAGTGCGGACCCGCGCAGTACACGACGAACGCCACGTCCTCGGCGAACCGCGTCAGCGCGGATGCGACGATCTTGCCGTGCGGCAGGTTGTGAGCACCCGGCACGTGGCCTGCCTGAAACAGCGCCGGGCTGCGCACGTCGAGCAGCACGAAGTCCGCCTCGGCGCGCGACATCGCGTGGTGGACATCCCAGCAGTCGGTCTCGAACCGCAGCGCGGCTTCGAAGTGGATCAGCGCCTCCGGAGCCGGGGCGGGCGGAACAGCCATGACATGTGACGGCATCCTTGCATCCTCCGTGATGAGTGCACGCAGGATCGCGATTTGCGGGCCGCGCTGCCAGTGGCCAGAAAGTCATCCTCCAGTAACAATCCGCCATGGTCGCTCATCTCGTGGTCGCGCTGGCCTATGACCAGCTGTGCACGTTCGAGTTCGGCTGCGTCGTCGAGGTGTTCGGCCTCGCCCGACCGGAGCTCGACGTCGCGTGGTACCGGTTCGCGGTGTGTTCGGCCGAGCGCGGACCGCTGCGCGCCGCAGGCGGCGTGACCGTCACCGCCGCGCACTCGCTGCGCATGCTCGATCGGGCCGATACGATCATCATTCCGGGCTGGCCGGAGGCCGCGGCGCCGCCGCCGGCGCTGCTCCGCAAGCTGCGCGCGGCGGCGCGGCGCGGCGCGCGGATCTGCTCGATCTGCTCGGGCGTGTTCGTGCTCGCCGCGGCCGGCCTGCTCGATGGCAAGACCGCGACGACCCACTGGCGGTACGCGCGCGCGCTGGCCGAACGCTACCCGGCGATCGACGTCCGGTTCGACGAGCTCTACGTCGACCAGGGCCCGATCGTCACGTCCGCGGGATCGGCCGCGGGGCTCGACATGATGCTGCACCTCGTGCGACGCGATCACGGAGCCAGGATCGCGAACCTCGTCGCGCAGCGCCTGGTGATCCCGCCGCACCGGGTGGGCGACCAGGCGCAGTTCGCGCCGCGGGTCGTACGCGACGACGAAGCCGGCCGGCTGTCGAAGTTGATGGACTGGGTCCGGAGCCGCCCGGCGGACCGCCATACCCTCGGCTCGCTGGCGCGTCGCTCGGCGATGAGCACGCGCACGCTCCAGCGGCAATTTTACGAATCGACGCGGATGTCGCCGATCGCGTGGCTCGTGCGCGAGCGCGTCGCGATCGCCAAGGAGTTGCTCGAGCGCGGTCGGCTGGCGATCGCGGAGGTCGCCGAGCGCGCCGGGTTTCGCTCCGAGGAGTCGTTTCGCCGCCACTTCCGGCGCGTCGTGGGCGTGAGCCCCAGCACCTACAAGCGGCAGTTCGCGCGGCAATGAGGCAAAAGCCACGTCAGGCGGCCCCCCTGCGGCGAACGATGGCCCGCCGCACCGGCGCGATCAAGCGCGCGCGAGCCAGCGCCCGATCCGGACGTAGAGCATGCGCTGCCGGACCAGCGCGAGGTTGCGCACGGCCCACGGGTACATCGCCGCGTCCTCGCTGGCCGAGTGGGCTTCGAGCAGCTCCACGAGCTGGCGCAGCCGCGCGAGCCGCACCTCGTGGAGCTCGACGTCGACGCCGATCGGCGTGACCAGCTCCTGGATGCGGAGGTGCGCGGCGCGGATCCGGCGCGCGTCCTCGGGGGCGTGCACGGCATACGCCGGGAGAATCAGCTCTTCCTCGGCCGCCATGTGATCGAGGAGCTCGGCCTCGACCTCGATCCAGCTCAAGGCGAGCGCCCGCGGGTCATCGGTATGAGCCCGAGCCAGCAAGTCGCGGCACGTTGCCTCGAGTCGATGATGGTGATCGGAGAGCAAGAGCTCCGAGCCACGCCGCGGGGGTGGCGGACCGGGTTGCGTTTCGTTCTGCGTGAACATGTGTTACTCCTGGATTCGATCATCGCGACTCAGATAACAGACAAAGTCGCGTTAGCCGTGGTCGCGCGACTTCGCGGCGCGCGGGTGGTCGCCGTGCCCCATGCCGGCATGCTCGGCGCTGCCTTCGATCTCGCCGGCCACCTCCGCCGCGACGAGCTCGGGATCGGTGCCGGTGGGCGACTCGTCATCCGCGTTGTCGGCGTCGGCGGGCGCGAGCTCGGATGGATTCGCATCGTCGTTGCGCGCGTGGCCGAAGCGATCGGCGCCACGCTCGTCCGCCACCTGCCAGCGCTGCCCGCCATAGCGTGGCCCGCCGCCTTCCCGTCGCTCGTCACGGCTGCGCTCGGTTCCTGTCGCGGGTGTCTTGGGATTCATGATCTGCCTCCGGCAGGTTCCAGTGCAAGCCCCAGACCGCCGGCGACACCGCCGGTCAGTCGGCGCTGTCAGCCGGCTTCGCGCCCTTGGGGAGCTCGGCGATCAGCGCCTCGGTGGTCAGCATCAGCGCCGCGACCGACGCCGCGTTCTGCAGCGCGACGCGCACCACCTTGGTCGGGTCGATCACCCCGGCCTTGACCAGATCTTCGAAGACCCCGGTGGCGGCGTTGTAGCCATAAGCGCCGCTGCCCTCGCGCACGTTGTTCACGACCACCCCACCCTCCACGCCGCTGTTCTGCGCGATCTGGCGCAGCGGCTCCTCGATCGCGCGGCGGATGATGTTCACGCCGAACCGCCGGTCGTCCTCGAACTTGAGCGCGCCGAGCGCCGCCGCGCAGCGAATCAGCGCGACGCCACCGCCGGGCACGATGCCTTCCTCCACCGCTGCGCGGGTCGCGTGCATCGCGTCCTCGACGCGCGCCTTCTTCTCCTTCATCTCGACCTCGGTCGCCGCGCCGACGCTGATCACCGCCACGCCGCCGACGAGCTTCGCGAGCCGCTCCTGCAGCTTCTCGCGATCGTAGTCCGAGGTCGTGTCCTCGATCTCCCGGCGGATCGACGTCACGCGCGCCTCGATCGCCGACTTGGCGCCGCCGCCCTCGACGATCGTCGTGGTGTCCTTGTCGATCCGGATCCGCTTGGCGCGCCCGAGATCGGCCAGGGTGACCTTCTCGAGGGTCTCGCCGAGGTCCTCGGTCATCGCCCGGCCGCCGGTCAGGGCCGCGAGGTCTTGCAGCATCGCCTTGCGCCGATCACCGAAGCCAGGCGCCTTGATCGCGCACACCTGCAACGTGCCGCGCAGCCGGTTGACCACCAGGGTCGCGAGCGCCTCGCCCTCGACCTCCTCGGCGACGATCAGCAGCGGCTTGCCCGACTTGGCGACTTGCTCGAGCAGGGGCAACAGCTCCTTCATGCTCCCGAGCCGCTTCTCGTGGATCAAGATGTAGGGCTCCACCAGGACCGCCTCCATGCGCTCCTGGTCGGTCACGAAGTACGCCGACAGGTAGCCGCGGTCGAGCTGCATGCCCTCGACGACCTCCAGCGTGGTCTCCATCGACTTGGCCTCTTCCACCGAGACCACGCCGTCCTTGCCGACCTTGGCCATCGCCTCGGCGATCAGCGTCCCGATCGTCTCGTCGCCGTTCGCGCTGATGATCCCCACCTGCGCGATCTCGCTCTTGCCCTTGGTCGGCACCGACAGCTTCACGAGCGCGGCGACCACGGCTGCGACCGCCGCGTCGATGCCTCGCTTGATGTCCATCGGGTTGGCACCCGCGGTCACGATCTTCACGCCCTCGGTGAAGATCGCCTGCGCGAGCACGGTCGCCGTGGTGGTGCCGTCGCCCGCGAGGTCCGAGGTCTTCGAGGCGACCTCCTTCACCATCTGCGCGCCCATGTTCTCGAACCGATCCTCGAGCTCGATCTCCTTGGCGACGGTGACGCCGTCCTTGGTGATCGTGGGCGCCCCCCACGACTTCTCGATGATCACGTTGCGGCCGCGAGGTCCGAGCGTGACCTTCACGGCGTTGGCCAGGATGTTGAGCCCGTTCGCGATGTACTCGCGGGCCGCGACGTCGAATGCGATCTCTTTGGCTGCCATGGTGTACCTGGTTTCAGGATTCGAGGACCGCGAGGACGTCGTCCTCGCCGAGGATGATGTGGTCTTCGCCGTCGACCTTCACTTCCGAACCCGTGTACTTGCCGATCAGGATCCGGTCGCCCGGCTTGACGGTGAGTGCTTGGAGCTTGCCCCCGTCGAGGCGCTTGCCGCTGCCGACCGCGATGACGGTCGCCTCGAGCGGCTTCTCCTTGGCGTTGTCGGGGATGAACAGGCCCCCGGAGGTCTTGCTGACCTCCGGCATCCGCTTGGCCAGCACGCGATCGTGGAGTGGTCGAATCTTCATATCAGCCTCACGCTTTCATGGTCTCGCGCCAGGAGCTGGCGCATGCTGGCCGCGCGGCTCGTCGTGGCGAGCGAGGTGCGCTCGGTGACATCGCAGCGAAGCAGGATACTCGGCTGCAATGATCGTGCGCGGCCGCGACAGACGCCACCTCGGCATGGCGTCCTCACCCGCGCAGCGTTTTGCTGACGAGCTGCAGCACACACGAGCGCGAGCGACCGCGGCCGTCGCTCATCGCGCGGATGCGACGCGAGACCTGCTCGCCTCACGTTTGCCGTGCGTTCCAGGGCGCGAGCGCAGACCGCAAGCTTGGCGTCCGAGCGCGCGGATCTTGCGCCGGCCCGCGATTCGGCTCAGATCCAGTGTCGCCGCAGAAGCCAGCTCTTCACGGACTGGGTCAGCACCAGATAGCAGGCGGCGGTGAGGATCAGCAGCGCGTGGTAGGTCGGCGGCAACGCCGTGAGCCCGAGATAACGCCCGACCGGCGTGAACGGCAGGCCGACGCCGACGCCGATCACCAGCAGGCCGACCGCCATCACCGATCGCGAGGCGCGACTCTGCAGGAACGGGATCTTGTTGGTGCGAATGACATGGATGATGATGCCCTGGGTGACCAGGCTCTCGACGAACCAGCCGGTCTGAAACACGCTCGCGCTGTGGGCAGCGACCGCCGCGGTCGAGACATCCCAGCAGCCGAACCCGTAGAGCATCACGAAGTAGGTCGTGTAGTCGAAGATCGACGAGCACGGCCCGATGAACAGGATGAACCGGGTCAGCGCCTTGATGTCCCACGGGCGCGGGTTCTGGATCAGCTCGGGATCGACGTTGTCGGTCGGGATCGACGCCTGGCCCAGGTCGTACAGCAGGTTGTTGGCGAGGATCTGGATCGGCAGCATCGGCAGGAACGGGACCAGGATGCTCGCGCCGAGCACGCTGAACATGTTGCCGAAGTTGCTCGAGGCGCCCATGCGGATGTACTTGCTGATGTTGGCGAACACCTTGCGGCCTTCGAGCACGCCCTCGTCGAGCACGAGCAGCGATTGCTCGAGCAGGATCATGTCGGCCGCCGCCTTGGCGATGTCGACCGCCGTGTCGACGCTGATCCCGACGTCGGCGGCGTGGAGCGCGGGAGCGTCGTTGATGCCATCGCCCATGAAGCCGACGACGTGCTTGCGCGCCTGCAGCGCCTTGATGATCCGCTGCTTGTGCGCCGGCGAGACCCGCGCGAACAGCGCCGTGGCCTCCGCCGCGCCGGCGAGCTGCTCGTCGGTCATGCGCTCGACGTCGGCGCCGAGCAAGACGGCGTCCACGGTGAGGCCGACGTCCCGGCACACCTTGCGCGCGACGACCTCGTTGTCGCCGGTGATCACCTTGACCAATACGCCGTGTGATCGCAGCGCCGCGATCGCCGCGCTGCAGCTCGGCTTGGGCGGGTCGAGAAACGCGACGTAGCCCTGCAGCACGAGGTCGCGCTCGTCCGCCGCGCCGTACGCCACCGCGCCGCCCGGACCGCCGACCCGGGGCTCGGCTTCCTTGGTCGCGAGCGCGAGCACCCGGAAGCCATCGGCGCTCAGCCGGTCGTACTCGCGCTTCATGTCCTCGACGCGCGCGGCGTCGAGCGGGCGCCGCGCGCCGTCGAGCTCGAAGCTGACGCACCGCGAGAAGATCGCCTCGGGCGCGCCCTTGGAGATGATCATGTCCTTGCCGGCCGGGGTGCGGACCACGACCGACATGATTCGGCGCTGGAAGTCGAACGGGATCTCGTCGATCCTGACGAGGTCGGGGACGCGCGCGTGGGCGTGCGTCGCCTCGTGCGCCAGGACGGCGCGGTCGAGCGCGTTCTTGAGACCGGTCTGAAAGTGGCTGTTGGTATACGCGAGCGCGAGCACGGCCTCGCTGTCGCGCAGCGCCAGGTCGCAGTAGCGTTCGAGGACCACCCGATCCTGGGTCAGCGTGCCGGTCTTGTCCGTGCACAGCACGTCCATCGCGCCGAGGTTCTGGATCGCGTCGAGCCGCTTCACGATCACCTGCTTCTTGCCCATCGCGACCGCCCCCTTCGCGAGGCACACCGCGACGATCATCGGGAGCATCTCGGGCGTGAGGCCCACCGCGACGGCGAGCGCGAAGAAGAACGCGTCGCGCCAGCTGCCCTTGGTGAGCCCGTTGATGACGAACACGATCGGCACCATCACGAGCATGAACTTCAGGAGCAGCCAGGTGAACCGCGAGATGTCGCGGTCGAAGGCCGTGGCCGGCGGCTCGACCTGGAGCGAGGCCGCCATGCTGCCGAGGTAGGTGTGGTTGCCGGTCGCGACCACGACCGCGGTCGCGGAGCCGCTCTCCACGCTGGTCCCGAGGAACGCGATCGCCGCGAACTCGAGCGGCGAGGTCGGCGCGGCGCCGGCCTGGCTCGCGTGCTTCTCGATCGGGATGCTCTCGCCGGTCAACGATCCCTGGCTCACGAACAGGTCCTTGGCCTGCACGATCCGGACGTCGCCTGGGACCATGTCGCCCGCCGCGAGCTCGATGACGTCGCCGGGGACCAGCTCCGCGATCGGGACCTCGCGCGTGCGGCCGTCGCGCCGCGCGGTGGCGTGCACCGAGATCATCGCGCGGAGCTTGGCGGCGCTGCTGCCTGCCCGGGTCTCCTGGACCAGCTTGAGCGCGAGGCTGAGCACGATCATCAGCAGCATCACGATGGCGGCCGCGGCGTCCGCGGACACGAACGACGCGGTCGCGAGCACCGCCAGGAGGATCACCAGCGGGTTGAGCACGGCGCGGCCCAGGAGCCTGGCAAAGCTCGGGCGCTCGTCGCGGGCGAGCGCGTTGGGGCCGTGCTCCGCGAGCAGCTCCGCCGCGCGCGACTCCGTCAGCCCACCGACCTGGGTCGCGAGCCGTGCGTACACGTCGGCGGGATCCAGGGCGGCGGTCTCGATCACGAGCGGCGCGACGCGAATCGCCGCCGCGTCGAGGCGACCTGCGTGAGTCCGCTTCGGCAGCAAGGCATGGATGGGGAGCTTACTCATGTGCAGCACGCCGCCATCTTCACTCGAACCGCAGCGCGTCGATCGGGTCGAGCCGAGATGCCTTGCGCGCAGGGTAGAGGCCGAACACGACGCCGACCAGCGCGCTGAACCCCACCGTGATCGCCAGGATCTCGGGATGGATCGAGAACGGCCACCCGAAGTACGCCGCGAGCCGGCTCGCCGCCACGACGCCGACGCCGATGCCGATCAGGCCGCCGCCGAGCGACAGCGCGAGCGCCTCGGCGAGGAACTGGGCGAGCACGTCCCACGACCGCGCACCGACCGCCATGCGCAGGCCGATCTCGCGCGTGCGCTCGGTGACGCTGACCAGCATGATGTTCATGATGCCGATGCCGCCGACCAGCAACGACACGGCGGCGATCGCGGCGAGCAGCGTGGTCAAGATCGCCGTGCCTTGCTGCTGCGCCGCGGCCATCTCCGCCAGGTTGCGGATCGAGAAGTCATCGTCCATGCCGGCCACGAGGCGGTGGCGATCGCGCAGCAAGCTCTCGATCTCGCTCTGCGCGTGCCCGGTCTGGTCGGCCGCGACCGCGCTGACGAAGATCGCGCCGTTGACGTAGCCGCCGAGCCCGGCCTGGACCTTGGTCTCGAACGTCGACGAGGGCACCAGCGCGGTGTCGTCGTAGTCCTGGCCCATCGGCGATTGTCCCTTGCGCTCCAGCACGCCTATCACCTTGAACGGGATCCCGCGAACCCGCACGCTGTGGCCGACCGGATCGAAGTTCGTGCCCCAGAGATGCTCGACGACCGTCTGGCCGAGCACGACGACCTTGGCCGCAGCGTCGACGTCGCTCGCGTCGAACGTGCGGCCGCGCGTGGTGTTCCAGCTCCGGATGACGACGTAGTCGGGGCTGGTGCCGACGACCCCGGTGGTCCAGTTCTGATCCTCGCCCTGGATGACCGCGCCTGCGCGAAGCACCGGCGCGACCGAGCGCACCGCCGTCTCCTTGCGGATCGCGGCCAGATCGGCCCAGGTCAGGGTCGCCTTGGTCCCCGCGCCGCCCATCATGCCTCGCGACGACGCCGAGCCCGGCACGACGATCAAGAGGTTGGTCCCCATCGCCTCGAAGGTCTGCTCGACCCGCCGCTTGGCGCCCTCGCCGATCGCGACCATCGCGATCACCGCGCTGACGCCGATCACCACGCCGATCGCGGTGAGGAACGACCGCAGCTTGTTGCGGAGCAAGGCGTGGCCCGCGGTGCGCGCGATCTGGAGCCCGTTCATGCCGCCGCCGCGAGCACGGGCCGCTGGGCGACATCGGAGATCACGCGGCCATCGCTCATCGTGATCATGCGCTCGGCGCAGCTCCCGACGTGGGGCTCGTGGGTGACGACGACGTTGGTGATCCCGGTGCGGCCAAGGCTCTGAAACAGCTCCATGATCTCCATCCCGCTGCGCGAGTCGAGCGCGCCGGTGGGCTCATCGGCGAGGATGATCTTCGGATCGTTGACGATCGCGCGGGCGATCGCGACGCGCTGCTGCTGCCCACCCGAGAGCTGGTTCGGCGTGTGATCGGCGCGGCCCGCGAGCCCGACCCGTTCGAGCGCCGCGAGCGCGCGCGCCGTGCGCTCGCGCGGTGGCACGTTGGAGTACAGCAGTGGCAGCTCGACGTTCTCGCGCGCGGACGTACGCGCGAGCAGGTTGAAGTGCTGAAACACGAACCCGATCATCTGGTTCCGGATCCGCGCGAGGTCGTCGCGCGCGAGGCCGCCCACCGCACGGCCCGCGAGCCGGTAGATGCCGGTGGTGGGGCGATCGAGGCAGCCGATCAGGTTCATCAGCGTCGACTTGCCCGAGCCCGACGCGCCCATGATCGACACGAACTGGCCGGCGGGGACCTGCAGCGTGACGTCCGCGAGCGCGACCACCTCGACCTCGCCGAGCACGTAGATCTTGGACACCGCCTCGAGCTCGATCAGCGCGCTCACAGGTTCCTCGCGGCGCCCGACGTACGATGCGTCGGGCTCGCCTCGGTGATCACCTGGTCCCCCGGTCGCAGGCCGCCGGCGAGCACCTCGGTGAGCGTGCCGTCGCTGACCCCGGCGGTGACCACCACTTGCACGGGCGCGCCACCGCGCAGAGCCCACACGAGCTTCTGGCCGGCGGGCGCCGCCTCGGGCGTCTTGCCGGCGAGCTCGATCGGCGCCCGGAACCGGAGCGCCGCGTTGGCGACGCGGAGCACGTCCTTGCGATCCGCGTAGATGACCTCGAGGTTCGCGGTCATCCCGGGCCGGAGCGCGAGATCGGGGTTGTCGACATCGACCACGGCGTTGTACGTGACGACGTTCTGGATCACCTGCGGCGCGCTGCGAACCTGACGGATCGCGCCGCGAAACACTTGAGTTGGGTACGCGTCGACCGTGAACGTCGCGGTCATCCCGGGCGCGAGGCGGCCGACGTCGGCCTCGGCGATGCTGCTGTCGACCTGCATCTTCGTGAGATCTTGACCGATCAAGAACAAGGTCGGCGCCGCGAACGCAGCGGCGACGGTCTGGCCCACATCGACGTTACGCGAGATCACGGTTCCGGAGATCGGCGAGACGATCGTCGTGTGCTCGAGGTTCGCCTTCGCCGTGGCGAGCGACGCCTGCGCCTGCGAGACCGCGGCGGTCGCCTGCTCGAGCTGGGCGTCCGCGACATCCGCCGCCGTGTCGCTGAGGTCGGCGGTCGCCTGGGCCAGGAGCTGCTGCTTGACCAGGGCGCGATTTCGCGTCGCCGTGCGCCGGGCGTCGAACCGCAGGGCGCGCGCCTTGTCGACGTCGGCACGGGCCGCGCCGAGGTTCGCCGTGGACTGCTGGACCGCGGACTGGAACAGCTGCGGATCGATCTGGGCGATCATCTGCCCCGGGGTCACCTTCGAGTTGAAATCGGCGCCGAGCTTCTCGAGCGTCCCGGACACCTGGGTCCCGACCTGAACGGTGACGATCGGGTTGACGGTGCCGGTCGCCGTGATCTGTGCCTGGAGCGGTCCGCGGCTCGCCACGGCGACCTCGAACCGGAACGCGGGCCCGGCGTCGCGGCTGTGCACGCGCCAGACATACATCCCGATCGCCATCGAGATGATCACGAGTCCACCGAGGACAATACCGCGGATGCGATGATTCGGTATCGTCGCGCGGCGGGGCACGGCGGGGCGCACGTCTGCTATCGGCTCGCTCGTCATGCGCGCCAGGTGTGCAGCGATCGTGCCTGCGCCCGACCTCGCGCGGTGCCTCGCATCAGGCTGCTGCCGAGGTGCACCGCACGTGCCGGGTCACGCGAGGCTCCAGGCCCGGCGGCCCTGGACGGCATGCATCGTGCTGTCCGTTCGACGCGACGTTCGGCACGTTCGCCGCGCCCTCGAACAAGGAATCCATTCATGAACAAGACCGACAAGCAGCTGAAGCAGGACATCGAGACCGAGCTCGGATGGGACCCCAAGGTCAACGCCGCCCAGATCGGCGTGAGCGTGGACAACGGCGCGGTGTCGCTCCTGGGCACCGTCGACACCTACGTGCAGAAGTGGGCCGCGGAGGATGCGACCAAACGCGTCAGCGGCGTTCGCACCGTCGCGCAGGACCTCACCGTGAAGCTCATCGGCGACCACAAGCGCAACGACTCCGACATCGCCAGCGCGACGCAGAGCGCGCTGACCTGGAACGTCTCGGTGCCCAAGAGCGTCACCGCCCAGGTCCAGCACGGCATCGTCACGCTCGAGGGCCAGGTCACGTGGAACTTCGAGCGCGAGGCCGCCGAGCGCGCGATCCGCTACCTGACCGGCGTGGTCGCCGTGTACAACAATATCGCCATCACACCCCAGGCTACGGCCTCTCAGGTGAAAGAGAAGGTCGAAGCCGCGCTCCACCGGCAGGCCACCTCGGACGCCAATTCGATCCACATCGACACCTCGGGTGGGAAGGTGATCCTGACCGGCCACGCCTCGTCGTTCCGCTCCATCGAGGACGCCGCGGGCGCCGCGTGGGCGGCACCTGGCGTGACCGAGGTGGTCGACCGCATGACGATGTCCGCGTTCTGAGGCAGCGACACGCACCCCCCGCGCGCCCAGCGAGCGCATCGGTCACGAGACGTCGACACCTCGCGCGAACGGCGACCCCGCAGAGCCTGCGCCGCGCCGCAACGCTTGCGCTTCCCTGCTCGCCCTCCCCAGCCAGCGTCGACAGGAGGATCGCTCGCGCCGGCGACTGCCGCTCACGTCTCGGCGTGCCGCACGTGCTCGGCCCTCACCATGTACACGACCTCGCCCGCGAGGCTCTTGATGTGGTCGCCGATGCGGCCGAGATACCGGCATACCGAGCTCAGCGGCATGACCCAGGTGATCGTCGCCGGATCCGTGGCGACGTGAGCCAGCAAGGCGGCGAGCGCGTTGGACTGATCGCGGTCGAGCTCGGCGGTCTCTCCGATCACGTGCTCGGCGGTCTCGGCGTTCCGGGTCGCCAGGCTGGTCAGCGCTGCGCGCAGCAGGCGCGCCACGGCCGCGGCGCGTCGTTCCAGATCGATGCGCTGCGGAGGGGCCGGCAAGCGGTTGAGCTCGCGCGCGCGCAGCGCGCTGTTCGCCGCCAGATCGCCGATGCGCTCGAGATCCGTCACGGCTTTGAGGCACATCGTGACGAACCGCAAGTCACCTGCGACCGGCTGGCGCCGGGCCAGGAGCTGCAGCGCCTGCTCGTCGATCTCGTTCTCGTCCTGGTTGATCGCGGCGTCACCAGCGATGACGACCTCGGCGAGGTGGTCATCGCGCTCGATCAGCGCGCGGATGGCGTGGACGATCTGGTGCTCGGCCCGCGCTCCCATGGCGACGAGCCGCTCGGCGAGGCCCGCGAGCTCCTCGTCGAAACCCTTGCTGGTATGCGGAGAGGTGGTCATCGCATCGCAGCTTGCGCTGGTCATGTGACGCCGCGATGACGGATCGCCGCGATCACCTGCACGGATTGCGCAGCGTGGGGCAAGGCGCCGCGACCGCGGGCTCAGGCTGCCTTGGTCGCTTCGATCTCGAGCGTGATGTCGATCTGCTCGCCGACGGCGAGGCCACCGGTATCGAGCACTTGATTGAACGAGACGCCGAAGTCCTTGCGGTTGATGCTCGTGCGCGCCGAGAACCCGACACGCTCGCCGAGCTGAGCGTGGGTCACGCGCCCGCCGAATTCGACGTTCAGCACGACGGGCTTGACCACGCCGCGCAACGCGAGATCACCGGTGACCTTGTAGTGATCGCCGGCGCGCTCGACGGCCGTGCTCTTGAACGTCAGGTGCGGGAACTTCTCGGCGTCGAAGAAGTCGGGCGAGCGGATGTGAGCGTCGCGGTTCGCGTCGCGCGTGTCGACGCTGGCCACGTCGATCGTCGCCTCGACGTGCGACGCCGCCGGGTTCGCCTCGTCGAACGCGAACGTCCCGCTCCACTTCGTGAACGCGCCGTGGACCTTCGACACGAGCAAGTGGCGGACCGTGAAGCCCACGCTTGAGTGAACGACGTCGATGTTCCAGTTTTCGAGAGCCATGGAGGAGGTTCCTTGGTGAGCGGAGTTGAACCGAAGTACACGCGCCGGTGCAGCCATGTATATGGAAGGACTCGTCCGGTTGTCAAACGCGACACGCGCGACCGCCCGAGGTCGTGACGACGGCCCTCGAGAGGTTCGCCACGATCAGCGCGACGCCGCACGCCAGGAACCGAGATCGCGCCAGCCGCCGTCGTGAGGTGTCGGTGACCGTGCGATACGAGCGTTGAGCCGCGCCGCATCATGTGGCCCCCGGTGTCTTGTGGTGCGCAAATGGCCTCAGACTGGCAAACGGGCGAATTGTGGCCGCGCGCGTCGATGGGGTAGCGTTGGACCCAAGAGGTCCATGATGATCAGGAAGCGTTTCGCGCTTTTACTCATTGCGACAAGCTGCGCAGCGCTGGTCGCGCAGGACACGAGCTCGGTGACCCTGGCGCCCCTGGCCGTCCCACCTTTCACGCTGTTGCCCACCGGCACCGTGAAGCCCGATCGCTGGCTGCGGACGATGCTCGAGTTCCAGCGCGATGGCGCGACCGGCGCGGCAGAGTCCTTGTACGGCGAGCTGGGCCCTCGTAGCGCGTGGCTCGGCGGCACCGCCGACTCCTCGGACTGGGAGCGGCCGCCGTATTACGTGAAGGGCCTCGTCACGCTGGCCTACGTGCTCGATGACGCGCCGCTCAAGGCCAAGGCGCAGAAGTGGATCGAGTGGACGCTCGCCAGCCAGAAGCCCGACGGCTCGTTCGGTCCGTCGACGAACAACGACTGGTGGCCGCGCATGGTGATGCTGTACGCGCTCAAGGACTACTACGAGGCGACCCACGATGGCCGGGTCATCGCGTTTTTGACCAGCTATTTCAGCTTCGAGGCCGCCAACCTGCCGAGCAATCCATTGCAGTCGTGGGGCAAGTCGCGGGCGGGCGATAACATCGACATCGTGCTGTGGCTCTACAACCGCACCGGCACCCCGGCGCTGCTCGCGCTGGCCGACACGCTGCGCAGCCAGGCGTACGACTGGACGTCCGTGTTCACGAACAACACGTTCGGCGCGTTCGGCGACGACTTCCAGCCCAAGCACAACGTCAACGTGTCGCAGGCGATGAAGCTGCCCGCGGTGGTCTTTCAGCGATCGAAGGCGGCGGCCGACCGCGACGCGTTCGCGGCCGGCGACGCCAACCTGCTGAGCCACCACGGTCAGGTCACCGGGATGTCGTCGGGGACCGAGATGCTCGCCGGCACGTCGTCGATCCAGGGGGCCGAGACCTGCGCGATCGTCGAGCGCATGCAGAGCAACGAGGAGGCCCTGGCGATCCTGGGCGATCCGCGGATCGGCGACGAGCTCGAGACCATCGCGTTCAACGCCCTGCCCGCGCAGTTCGACAAGGCGGGCATCCACGTCCACCAGTACTACTCGCTGCCCAATCAGGTCCAGAGCGTGCCCGGCGATCACAACTACGAGCAGGAGTACGCCAATGGCCTCATGCCGAGTCCGTTCTCCGGGTTTCCGTGCTGCCGCTTCAACATGCACATGGGCTGGCCGTACTTCGTGAAGAACCTGTGGGCGGCGACCTCGGATCACGGCCTCGCGGTGCTCGCCTATGGCCCGAGCCACCTGACCACCACCGTCGGCGACAGCGTCCCCGTGACGGTCACCGAGACCACCAGCTATCCGTTCGAGGAGCAGGTCAGCTTCACGGTCCAGACCGCCGGGGCGGTCGGGTTTCCGCTGAAGCTGCGAATCCCGGCCTGGTCACCCAACCCCACGGTGCTGGTCAATGGCACCGCGCAGCCCGGCGTCACGCCAGGTACGTTCTATACCGTGTCGCGGACCTGGAGCAACGGCGACGCGGTCACCGTCAACCTGCCGATGGTGATCAAGACGGTGCCGCGGATCAACAACTCGGTCGCCGTGACCCGCGGCCCGCTCGTCTACTCGCTCCAGATCGGCGAGCAGTGGACGGCGACGTCACACTCCGCGGTGGCGGGCTACGACGAGAGCACGGTCACCCCGACGACGCCGTGGAACTACGGCCTCGTGATCGATCCGGCGAACCCGGCCGCGTCGATCCGCGTGAACCAGCGCGCGATGCCCGCGGACAATAACCCGTTCCTCCAGCAGACGACCCCGGTCACGCTGACCGCGACCGCCAGGCGGCTCCCGGCCTGGGGGCTCACCGGCGTCAGCGCGACCGAGGTGCCGACCAGCCCGATCTACGCGACCGCCGCGGCCGAGCAGGTCACGCTGGTGCCGTTCGGCGCCGAGAACCTCCGCGTGACCTACTTCCCGGTGATCGGCAATGGCACGGGTGCGCTGCAGCCATACTTCATGATCGTCAATCAGAACAGCGGGAAGTGCCTCGACCTGATCGGCGGCGATGGTGGCAACGGCGCGCGGATCAACCAGTGGACCTGCGATACCGGCAGCGGCAACCAGCGCTGGGCGATCCTCCCCACGGAGAACCAGGATCACTTCCGGCTGATCTCGTACGTCACCGGCAAGGCGGCCTGCATCGACGCGGACTCGCTGGATCGCGGGGCGCAGCTCCACGACTGGCGCTACACCGGCAACAATCCCGCGCAGCAGTTCGATCTGATCGATGCCGGCAATGGCTGGTTCAAGATCAAGAATGTGCACAGCGGCAAGGTGCTCGACGTCAACGCGTTCAGCCAGGACAACGACGCCAAGGTCCAGCAGTGGGACGATAACGGGGGCCTCGGCAACCAGCTGTGGCGGCTGCAGCCGTGGGGCGACTACTTCATCGGCGCGACCGGCGGCAACTACGTGGCCGTCCAGCAGATGGCCACCGCCAGTGGCTCCCGGATCGTCCAGGCGGCGTTCCAGCCCGATCCGTCGTTCCAGTGGCGGTTCGAGTCGGTCGGCGACGGCTTCTTGAAGGTGTCGAATCTGCGCGCGCTGACCAAGGTGCTGTGCGTCGAAGCCGCGGCCACGGCGCCGGGCCACTGGTGCCACCTGTGGGATTACAACACCGCCAATATCGGCGATCAGAAGGTCAAGATCGTCCCGAAGCCAGACGGCAGGTTCAAGTTCTACTTCGCGTTCGACGGCCAGGCCTGGGACATCCCGGGCGGGCAAACCGGCAGTGGCGTGGAGCTCGATCAGTATCCGGACAACGCGAACCCCTGGCAGGAGTTCAGCCTCGAGCGCGTGCCCGAGTAACCGCGGCCGCGACCGGACGCCAGGCCGGTGCGACGGTCCTGTCGGCGAGCCGGCGCGGCCGTCCCCGCGTTGCGCGCGGCATCGCCCGGTGCAATGGTTCTGCCGTGTCCACGCTGCCCACGGTGCTCGCGATTCACAGCGGCGGCTTCAGCTCGCGGCAGTGGAAGCGGCTCGGCAAGCTGCTCGAGCCTGGCTACCACGTGGTCGCACCCGACCTGATCGGCTACGGCGCCGAGCGCTGGCCGATCGGCAAGCCGTTTCACTTTCGCGAGGACGTCGCGCGGCTCGCACAGCTGCTGCCCGGGCCGGCCCACCTCGTCGGTCACTCCTACGGCGGCTTCCTCGCCGCCCAGCTCGCGCTCGAACGGCCCGAGCTCGTGCGATCGCTCGCGCTCTACGAGCCGGTGACGTTCGGCGTGCTCGACGAGCCGGCCGACGCCGAGGCCCGCGCGGAGCTCGACCAGCTGCCGGCCTACCAGCCCGATGCCCGTGGCGTCGACGAGGCGTGGCTTGGCCGGTTCGTCGATTGGTGGCAGGGCGCCGGCGCGTGGAGCAGCCTCGCCGAACCGACCCGGCAGGCGTTTCGCGACACCGGCTGGAAGCTGTCCGAGGAGGTCGCGTCGCTGACCGCCGATCGGACCGGCCGCGCGCGCTACGCGACGATCACCGCGCCGACCTTGGTGCTCGGTGGTGAGCGCTCGCCCGCCGCCGAGCTCCACGTGCTGGCCAGGCTCGCCGCCACCCTGCCGCGCGCGACGCTCCGGCTGTTCCCCGCGCTCGGTCACATGGGGCCGGTGACCGCGCCCGACGTGGTCAACGCGGCGATCGTGGCGCACCTCGCGGCGCAGCCGGCGTAGCCGCCGGTCACTGCAGCCGGACGATCTCGCGCGCGTGGGTCGCCGCGAGCTCGGCGAACGCCGCGGGGTGCACGCAGGCCGCCATGATCTCGAGCGATTCGACGAGCCGCGGCCCCGGACGATTGAAGAACGCATTGCCATCGGTGACGTAGACGCGCGTCGCCGGGCCGACCGCTGCCAGCACCAGGCGCTCGATCACGCCGCGCTCGGCGAGCGTCCGGTCGATCGGAAACCCGCACGGCTTGATCACCACCACGTCCGGGGCCAGCGCCGCGAGCGCGGCCGGATCGACCGTGGGCGCCGGCGCACCGGCGACCGCGCCGCTCGCCACGCCGCCCGCGAGCTCGATCAGCTCCGGCATCCACGTGCCGCCGATCATCAGCGGGTCGATCCACTCGAGGCTGACCACGCGAGGCCGGCTGCCCGCGCGCGCGGCGATCGCGGCGATCGCCCGGATCCGCCGGTCCAGCGCCGCCCGCAGCTCGGCGCCCCGCGCCCGGCAGTCGAGCGCCTCGGCGACCCGCTCGACGTCGCCCAGCACGTGGTCGAGCCGGGTCGGCGTGAGGCTCACGATCTGCACGTCGTCGCGGTGCGCGTTCCGGGAGACCGCGGCGCGAACATCGTCGAGCGAGACCGCGCAGACCTCGCAGAGATCCTGGGTCACGATGACGTCGGGCGCGAGCGCGGCGAGCGCTTCGTCGTCGACCGCGTAGATGCTGAGCGCGTCGCGGATCACGCCGCGCACCCGCTCGTCGATCGCGCGGCTCGTGCCCGACGTATCGATCCGCGATCGGGTCAGCACGCGGCGATCGCGGATCGCCTCGGGAAAATCGCACTCGTGCGAGATGCCCACGAGCTGATCCGCCAGGCCCAGCGCGCACACGATTTCGGTCGCCGATGGCAGCAACGAGACGATCCGCAGGGTCATGGCACCGTCGTGTATAGCGCAGGATCGCGGCGCCGATCAGTCGCGTGGCGCGCCGCTGCCGAACGCGGCGAGCAGCTCGTCCGCCGCCGCGGTCGAGGTGATCGCCCCGGCTTGCACGGCGGCCTCGAGCCGCGCCACGGCGCCGACCACCCCGGGGTGCCGGCGAAACGCCGCCTCGAGGCGCTCGCGGATCAGCGACCACATCCACGTCCGCTGCTGCTCGGCGCGCAGCTGGGCCAGCTCGCCCGAGGCCGCGAGCACGCGGCGATGGTCCTCGATCGCAGCCCACAGCTCGCCCAGCCCCGCGCCGGTCCGCCCCGAGACCGCGAGCGCCTGGGTCTGCCAGCTCGCGCGGCGCCGCGGCAGGTAGCGCAGCGCGCTGCGCAGGTCGCCAAGCGCGATCCGGGCGCGGCCCGCGCCGTCGCCATCGGCCTTGTTGACCGCGAGCACGTCGGCGAGCTCGAACACGCCCTTCTTGATGCCCTGCAGCTCGTCGCCGGCGCCCGGCAGGACCAGCACGAGGAAGCAATCGACCATGTCGGCGACGGCGGTCTCGCCCTGCCCCACGCCCACGGTCTCGACGAGCACGACGTCGAAGCCGGCGGCCTCGCACAGCAGCATGGTCTCGCGGGTCCGCCGCGCGACGCCCCCTGGCGACAGCCCGCTGGGCGATGGCCGGATGAACGCGCCGGGTTCGAGCGCGAGCCGCGCCATCCGGGTCTTGTCGCCGAGGATCGAGCCGCCCGAGACCTGGCTCGACGGATCGATCGCGAGCACCGCGACGCGCTTGCCGGCGGCGACGAGGCGCATGCCGAGCTCGTCGACGAACGTGCTCTTGCCGACCCCCGGCACGCCGGTGATGCCGACCCGATGCGCGTCGCCGGCCGCGGGCAACAGCCGGCCGAGCAGCGCCTGCGCGAGCGCCGCGTCGTCGGCATCGCGGCTCTCGATCAGCGTGACCGCCTGGGCGAGCACGCCGCGATCGCAGGCCCGCACGCCGCGCTCGTAAGCATCGACCGAGAGCCGCGGTCGCCGCCAGGTCATGGCGCCGGCTGCTCGTTCGGGCCGTGCGGGTCGTGGCGTTCCAGGCGATCGATGAGCGCGATCGCGGCGTCCGCGATCACCGTGCCGGGTCCGAAGATCTCGGCCGCGCCGGCGGCGCGCAGCGCGGCGTAGTCGTCGGGCGGCACGACGCCACCGACGACGATCAGGATGTCCGGCCGGCCCAGCGCCGCCAGCTGCGCGCGCAGCGCCGGGACCAAGGTCAGGTGACCGGCCGCCAGCGAGCTCGCGCCGATCACGTGGACGTCGCTCTCGACCGCGGCGCGCGCGGTCTCCTCGGGGGTCTGGAACAGCGGGCCGATGTCGACGTCGAAGCCGAGATCGGCGAACGCCGACGCGATCACCTTCTGGCCGCGATCGTGGCCATCCTGGCCCATCTTGGCGATCAGGATGCGCGGCCGGCGGCCCTCGCGCTCGAGGAAGCCCTGGGTGCGGCCGCGCACGCGCGTGATCTGCTCCGAGGTCTCGCCCACCTCGCCACTGTACACGCCCGAGATCGCGTGGATCTCGGCGCGGTGGCGGCCCCAGACCTTCTCGAGCGCCCACGAGATCTCGCCGACCGAGGCGCGCGCCCGCGCCGCGTCGATCGCGGCCGCGAGCAGGTTGCCCTCGCCGCGCTCGGCGCACGCCGTCAGCGCGTCGAGCGCGCGGGTGCACGCCGCGGCGTCGCGGCCCTGGCGCAGGAGCTCGAGCCGCTCGATCTGGGTCTTGCGCACGGCGGCGTTGTCGACCTTGAGCACCGGCACGGTCTCGGCCTGGGTCGGCTTCCAGCAGTTGACGCCGACGATGCGCTGGCGGCCGCCGTCGATCCGCGCCTGGGTGCGCGCCGCGGCCTCCTCGATCCGCAGCTTCGGCACGCCGGCCTCGATCGCCTTGACCATGCCGCCCAGCGCTTCGACCTCGGCCAGGTGGGTGCGCGCGCGCGCCGCCAGCTGATCGGTGAGCCACTCCACGTAATAGCTGCCGCCCCACGGATCGACCGGCCGCGTGGTGCCGGACTCGAGCTGGAGCTGGAGCTGGGTGTTGCGCGCGATCCGCGCCGAGAAATCGGTCGGCAGCGCGAGCGCCTCGTCGAGCGAGTTGGTGTGCAGGCTCTGGGTGTGGCCCTGGGTCGCGGCCATCGCCTCGATGCAGGTGCGGATGACGTTGTTGTAGACGTCCTGCGCGGTGAGCGACCACCCCGAGGTCTGGCAGTGCGTGCGCAGCGCCAGGCTCCTCGCGCTGCTCGGCGAGAACCCCGCCATCAGCTCCGCCCACAACAGCCGCGCGGCGCGCAGCTTGGCGACCTCCATGAAGAAGTGCATGCCGGTCGCGAAGAAGAACGACAGCCGCGGCGCGAACGCATCGACCGACATCCCCGAGGCGACGCCGGTGCGCACGTACGCCAGGCCATCGGCGAGCGTGTAGGCCAGCTCGAGGTCCGCCGTCGCGCCGGCCTCCTGCATGTGATAGCCCGAGATCGAGATCGAGTTGAACTTCGGCATGTTCCGCGCGGTGAACGCGAAGATGTCGGCGATCAGCTTCATCGAGGGTGCGGGCGGATAGATGTACGTATTCCGCACCATGTATTCTTTGAGGATGTCGTTCTGGATCGTTCCGGACAGCCTCGCGGGCGGCACGCCCTGCTCCTCGGCGGCGACCACGTAGAGCGCGAGGATCGGCAGCACGGCGCCGTTCATCGTCATCGACACGCTCATCCGGTCGAGCGGGATCCGATCGAACAGGATCCGCATGTCGAGGATCGAGTCGATCGCGACGCCCGCCATGCCGACGTCGCCGACCACGCGCGGGTGATCGCTGTCATAGCCGCGGTGGGTCGCCAGGTCGAACGCGATCGACAGGCCCATCTGGCCGGCCGCCAGGTTGCGCCGGTAGAACGCGTTGGAGTCCTCGGCGGTCGAGAACCCGGCGTACTGCCGCACCGTCCACGGCTTCTGGACGTACATCGTCGGGTACGGCCCGCGCACGAACGGCGCGAACCCGGGCAACGAGCCGAGGTGCGCGACGCCGGCCAGGTCGGCGGCGGTGTAGAGCCCGCGATGCGGGATGCCCTCGGGGGTGTCCCAGGTCGCCGAAGCCGCGGCGCCATCGTCGGCGACGGGCGCCGCGATGTCGTCGAACCCGAGCGTGGCATAATCGGGGAGCTTCACGAGGCACCGCCGAGCGCGACCGGCGCCGCCACGAGCTCGACCAGATCGGCGAGCGCGGCGACCACGTCGCAGCCGACGAAGAGGAAGCTGTCGACCCCGGCGGCGCGCAGCGCCGGCTCGAGCGGCCCCGGCCTCCCGGCGACCACGATCCGGCGGCAGCCCACCGCGCGCAGCGCGCGCGCGCAGCCCACGGCCTCGGCGGCGTAGCGCTCGTCGCTGCCGCAGATGCACGCGATGTCCGCGGCGACCGGCTCGGCGACCTCGCGCACCGCGAGCCCCGCGGTCGCGAACAGCGCGGTCGCGTAGCCGGTGCGGCCGCGATGCTCCGCCGGCGGGCCGAGCGCGATCAGCGCGACGTCGGGCACCGCGCCCGCCGCGACGCGCGCGCGCAGCGCCTCGAACGCCTCGCCATCGCGATGCGCCGCGAGCACTGGCGGTGCCACCGCGGGCGACGGCGGCGGCACCGCCGAGGGCAGCCGCTCGCCGAGGTTGGCGAACTCCGACACGCCGAGCACCGGCTCCTTGCGGCGCGCGATCGCGTCCTGGCGCTGGCGCCACGCGGCGTCGAGCCGGCGGCGCAGCGCCCCCGAGCCCAAGGCCACGACGATGCCGCCGTCGCGCTCGATCGCCTGGAACCGCGACCACGCCTCGCGCGCCAGCGCGTCGGTCCGCGACTCGAGGTAGTACGAGCCGCCGCCGGCGTCGAGCACGCGGCCGAGGTGGCTCTCCTCGCGCAGCACCAGCGCCGTGTTGCGCGCGACCCGCTGGCCGTGCGACGAGGCCGGCCCGAGCGCCTCATCGAACGCGATCGGCGTGATCAGCTCGGCGCCGCCGAGCGCGGCGGCGAACACCTCGGTGGTCACCCGCAGCATGTTGACCCACGGATCGCGCTGGGCCTGCGTGCGCGACGAGCAGATCGCATGGACCGGCGGCGGCGGCACCAAAGCGGCCCCCATGGCGACGAAGATCTTGTGCCAGCAGCGCCGCAGCGCGCGCAGCTTGCAGAGCTCGCCGAACGTATCGCGGCCGACCGCGACCTGGACCGCGAGCTGGCTCGCCGCGGCCAGCGCATCGAGCCCGCCCGCGACCATCGCGCCGAGCACCGCCACCCCCGACGCCAGCACCAGCGCCAGCTCGTCGGCGGCGTCGGCCCCGGCGTCGTGGAACGCCACGCTCGACACGCGCGCGACCCGGAGCTCCGGCCACGCCTCGCCGGCGACGCGCCGCGCGACGCGGGCGAGCTCCTCGAGCTGCCCCGGCAGCTGCGCCGCGTCGAGCGCGCCGCGCGCCGCCGCGGTGATCGGGTCGCAGGCCAGCACGCCCCGCGGCGCCGCGATCTCGCGCGAGCCGTACCACACGAGCGCCTCGGCGGGCGGCTGGGCGCCGACGTCGATCACGACCGCGAGCCGCCGCGCGAGCACGGCGTCGAGCGCCGCGTCGTCGCCGGTCGCGATCCAGAGCGCGTCCGCGCCGCCCTCGAGCTGGTCCTCGAGCTCGCCGGCGCGCCGCCGCCCCGGCGGCGGGATCCGCATGCAGATCGCGAACGGCCGCGGCTCGGCGGCGCTGCCGCGCGTGAACGGCGCGCGCCCCGGCGACCCTGGATCGGCAGCCGCCTGGGTGTACAGCGGCTGCACCGCGAGGCCCTCGGCGGTGATCTGGACGAGCTTGTCGAACGGCGCGCCCGCGAGCTCGGCCTCGACCAGCGCGCGCCAGTCGGCGGGCGTGACGTCGGCGAACTTGCCGCCCATCACATGTTCCGCCGGTACTGCCCGCCGACCTCGTACAGCGCGCGCGACAGCTGGCCGAGCGTGCACACCTTGCACGCCTCCATGAGCGCCTCGAACAGGTTGCCGCCGTCGAGCGCGGCGCGCTGGACCTGCGCGAGCGCGGCCGGCCGGGCCTTGGCGTTGCGGGCCCAGAACGCGTCGCGCGCCGCGATCGCGCCCTGCTTCTCCTCGGCGGTCGCGCGGATCACCTCGGGGGGCGACGCCGTGGGGCTGCCCCTCGGATCGAGGAACGTGTTGACGCCGATGATCGGCAGCGTGCCGTCGTGCTTCTGCATCTCGTAGTACAGCGACTCCTCCTGGATCTTCGAGCGCTGGTACATCCGCTCCATCGCGCCGAGCACGCCGCCGCGCTCCGAGATCGAGCGAAACTCGGCGAGCACCGCGGCCTCGACCAGGTCGGTCAGCTGCTCGATGATGAACGAGCCCTGGTTGGGATTCTCGTTCTTGGCCAGGCCAAACTCCTTGTTGATCACGAGCTGGATCGCCAGCGCCCGCCGCACGCTCTCCTCGGTCGGCGTGGTGATCGCCTCGTCATAGGCGTTGGTGTGGAGCGAGTTGCAGTTGTCGTTGAGCGCGAGCAGCGCCTGCAGCGTGGTGCGGATATCGTTGAACGCGATCTCCTGGGCGTGGAGCGACCGGCCCGACGTCTGGATATGATACTTCAGCTTCTGCGAGCGGTCGTTGCCGCCGTACTTGTCGCGAATGGCCCGCGCCCAGATCCGCCGCGCGACCCGGCCGAGCACGGCGTACTCCGGATCCATGCCGTTCGAGAAGAAGAACGACAGGTTCGGCGCGAACTCGTCGATGTGCATCCCGCGCGACAGGTAGTACTCGACGAACGTGAAGCCATTGGCGAGCGTGAACGCGAGCTGCGAGATCGGGTTCGCGCCGGCCTCGGCGATGTGATAGCCGCTGATCGAGACCGAGTAGAAGTTCCGCACCTGGTGGTCGATGAAGTACTGCTGGATATCGCCCATCAGGCGCAGCGCGAACTCGGTCGAGAAGATGCAGGTGTTCTGCGCCTGGTCCTCTTTCAGGATATCGGCCTGCACGGTGCCGCGGACCTGCGCGAGCGTGGCCGCGCGCAGCCGGTCGTAGACCTCGCGCGGCAGCACCTCGTCCCCGGACACCCCGAGAAGCAGGAGGCCCAGGCCGTCGTTGCCGTCGGGCAGCTCGCCCTGGTAGCGCGGCCGCGGCACGCCGCGCGCGGCGTACAGCTCGTCGATCTTGCGCGCGGTCTCGGCCTCGAGCCCGTGGTTGCGGATGTACTTCTCGCAGCTCTGATCGATCGCCGCGTTCAGGAAGAACCCGAGCAGCATCGGCGCCGGGCCGTTGATCGTCATCGACACCGAGGTCTGTGGATCGGCCAGATCGAAGCCGGAGTACAGCTTCTTGGCGTCATCGACGCTGGCGATCGAGACACCGGAGTTGCCGACCTTGCCGTAGATATCCGGCCGGGGGTCCGGATCCTCGCCGTACAGCGTGACCGAGTCGAACGCGGTGGACAGCCGCTTGGCGGGCAGGCCGCGCGACACGTAGTGAAACCGCTTGTTGGTGCGCTCGGGGCCGCCCTCGCCGGCGAACATCCGCGCCGGATCCTCGCCCTCGCGCTTGAGCGGGAACACGCCGGCGGTGAACGGGAACTGGCCGGGCGGCGCCTCGCGCAGCAGCCAGGTCAGGAGATCGCCCCAGTCTTCATAGCGCGGCAGCGTGACCTTGGGGATCTTCAGGTGCGACAGCGACTCGTAGGTCAGATCGAGCTCGATCACCTTGTCGCGGACCTGGAACTGGTACTTGGCCGCGGCGTAGCGCCGCTTCATCGCCGGCCAGTCGGCCAGGAGCTGGCGGCACGTCGGGTCGAGCCGGCCCTCGAGATCCTTGTACAGCGCGACCAGCTCGGCGAGGTACGCCGGCTCGCCGGCCACCGTCTCGGTGACCTGGACCACGTCGTCCGCGCCGCGCGGCTCGACGATCTCGAGCCGGCGCTTGCCGACGTTGGCGCGCAGCGCTTCGATCGTGCCGTGCAGCTGGTACATCCGGCGGGCGACCGCGGCCTGGGCGCGCACGAACGCGTCCGCGGCCGCGCACGCCTCGGCGATCTCGGCGAGGTAGCGCGTGCGCTCGGGCGGGATGATCCACTTCTTCTCGGTCATGCCGCCGGTGAGCTCGAGGCGCGGCGTCAGCGGCGCGCCGGTGCGCGCGGCGACCAGCGCCATGAGCGCGCGGTACAGCGTGTTCATCCCCGGGTCGTTGAACTGCGACGCCATGGTGCCGTAGACCGGCAGCTCGTCGTCGGGCGTGGCGAACGCGTTGTGGTTGCGCTTGTACTGCTTGCGGACGTCGCGCAGCGCGTCGAGCGAGCCGCGCTTGTCGAACTTGTTGATCGCGATCGCGTCGGCGAAGTCGAGCATGTCGATCTTCTCGAGCTGGGTCGCGGCGCCGTACTCGGCGGTCATCACGTAGAGCGAGACGTCGGCGTGCTCGGTGATCTCGGTGTCGCTCTGGCCGATGCCCGAGGTCTCGACGATCACGAGGTCGAACCCGGCGGCGCGGCAGATCTCGATCGACTCGCGCACGTGCTTGGACAGCGCGAGGTTCGACTGCCGGGTCGCCAGCGACCGCATGTACACCCGCGGGTCGTCGATCGCGTTCATCCGGATGCGGTCGCCGAGCAGCGCGCCGCCCGACTTGCGCTTCGACGGATCGACCGAGATCACCGCGAGGGTCTTGTCGGCGAAGTCGGCGAGGAAGCGCCGGACCAGCTCGTCGACCAGGCTCGACTTGCCGGCGCCGCCGGTGCCGGTGACGCCCAGCACCGGCACCCGCGCGCCGGCCCCGAGCCTGGGCGCGAGCGCCGCGCGCAGCTCGTCGCCCGCCGCGGGATCAGTCTCCGCCGCCGTGATGAGGCCGCCGACCGTGGCCGGCGCGCGCTCGGCCAGCGCCTCGATCGCCTGGGCGATCACCGGCGTCGGCTTGGGGAAGTCGCACTGGCGCAAGAGGTCGCTGATCATCCCCGCCAGGCCCATCGCGCGGCCGTCGTCGGGCGAGTAGATCCGCGAGACCCCGTAGGCGTGGAGCTCGGCGGCCTCGGCGGGCAGGATCGTCCCGCCGCCGCCGCCGAACACCTTGATCGCGGCGCCGCGCTGGCGCAGCAGATCGAGCATGTACTTGAAGTACTCGACGTGGCCGCCCTGGTACGAGGTGACCGCGATGCCCTGGACATCCTCCTGGATCGCGCAGTCGACGATCTCGGCGACCGAGCGGTTGTGGCCGAGGTGGATGACCTCGGCGCCGGCAGCCTGCATCAGCCGGCGCATGACGTTGATCGCGGCGTCGTGACCATCGAACAGCGACGCCGCGGTGACGATCCGGACGTGATGCTTCGGCCGGTAAGGCGCAGTCACTGCGGGGAGGTTCACCACCCCGGCAGCCTAGCATCGTCCACCGGCGCCGCGCATCGCAGGGAGCCGCCGCCGGTAAGCCGCGCCGCGTCGGCGCCACGTCCTCGCGTGGCTCGAGCGGCCTCGGCACGCCGCGACTACCGGGCCGCGCGGCGCCTCCGGTGCTTGGGCGGGAACTTGATCGTCAGAAATGCGACCGCGAGATCGACGACGTCGTCGCTGATCTCGAGCAGGCTGTCCGGTCCGTGCGCGTGGAGGTGGGCGTAGATCAGCTGGTGGATCGCGCCGACCACGCCGAGCGCGTGGAGCTCGGTGAGCTCGTGGCCCTTGCCCTCGACCGACCGGCTCATCGCCACGATGTGGCGGGCGAACTTGAGCTGCACGTCGTTGCGGCGGGTCACCGCCTCGGGGCCGGCGGCGATCGCCTCGAGATAGAACACCTTGGCGGTGTCCGGCATCGAGACCAGCAGCGCCAGGTAGCCGCGCAGCGAGTACTCGCAGCGCTCGCGCACGCCACCGGAGACCGAGAACGTCATCCGGCCCGAGGCGACCAGCGTGTCGGTGATGACGTCGAGCGCCGCGAGGAAGCACTGCAGCTTGTCGGTGAAGTGGTCGTAGAAGGTGCGCTTGGCGGTCCCGGCGCGCCGGACGATGTCGCCGATCGTGACCGCGCCGTACCCCTTCTCGGCGACCAGGCCCGTCATCGCCTCGAGCAAGCGCTGGCGCTGCGACGCGGCGACGAGATCCGGATCCAGGTTGTGGCGACCGCGCGGGAGGATCCGCGGCACGATCGTCGCCTTGCTGGCCAGCTTCTTCACGGGCGCCCTCACGCGGATCCAGGATAGCCCGATCGCGCACTTGGTGTCTGGCCGCAGCTCGACCTGCGTGGTGTCATCGCGGCGTGACTGCCTCCGAGACGCACCGCGCGATCGACGCCGTCTGGCGGATCGAATCTCCCCGCCTGATCGCCGGTCTTGCACGGATCGTGCGAGATCTCGGGCTCGCCGAGGAGCTCGCGCAGGACGCGCTGGTCGTCGCGCTCGAGCGCTGGCCCGACGCCGGGGTCCCTGACAATCCCGGCGCCTGGCTCATGGCCACGGCCAAGAACCGCGCGATCGACCGGCTGCGCAGAGCGCGTGTGGTCGAACGCAAGCACGCGGAGATCGGCAGCCGCGACGAGGTCGACCACGACCTCGTGCCGCGAATCGAGGCCGCGATCGACGGCGAACCCGGTGATGACCTGCTGCGCCTCGTGTTCACGGCGTGCCACCCGGTGCTGCCGCCGGAGAGCCGGGTCGCCTTGACGCTGCGCCTGCTCGGCGGCCTGACCACCGCCGAGATCGCGCGCGCGTTCCTGGTCGCCGAGCCGACGATCGCCCAGCGCATCGTCCGCGCCAAGCGCGCGCTGGCCGACGCGCAGGTCGGCTTCGAGGTGCCGCGCGGCCCCGAGCTCTACGGCCGGCTGGCCTCGGTCCTCGAGGTGATCTACCTGATCTTCAACGAGGGCTATGCGGCGACCACGGGCGGCGACTGGATGCGCCCGGCGCTCTGCGAGGACGCGCTGCGGCTCGGGCGCATCCTGGCCCAGCTGGTGCCCGCGGCGCCGGAGGCCCACGGACTGATCGCGCTGATGGAGCTCCAGGCCTCGCGGACGCGCGCGCGCACCGGCCCCGCGGGTGAGCCTGTGCTGCTGCTCGACCAGAACCGCGCGCGCTGGGACCACGTGCTGATCCGGCGCGGCCTGGCGGCGCTCGCGCGCGCCGAGTCGCTCGGCGGCGCCGGTGGACCGTACGCCCTGCAGGCCGCGATCGCCGCCTGCCACGCCCGCGCGGCCACCCCCGGCGAGACCGACTGGGTCCGGATCGCCGCCCTGTACGCCGCGCTCGCCGCGCTCGCGCCATCGCCGGTCGTCGAGCTCAACCGCGCGGTCGCGGTCGCGATGGCGCTGGGGCCCGCCGCAGGACTTGCGATCGTCGATGCGCTGGCCGGCGAGCCCGCGCTCTCCGGATATCACCTGCTCCCGAGCGTGCGCGGCGACCTGCTCACCAAGCTCGGCCGGTGGACCGAGGCCCGCGCCGAGTTCGAGCGCGCCGCTGCGCTGACCCGCAATGGCCGCGAGCGCGACCTGCTGCTCGAGCGCGCCGCACGGTGCGCCCGCCAGGCCGCCGGCTCGCCGTAGGGTCACCGCGGACGCCCGGCCGGAGAGTAGACCGATAGCAGACCGATCGCTAAACCGATCGCGGACCGATCGCAGACCGCGACCTCGACAGACCGCCAGGGCGGCCGATGGTCTAGGGGTGCGGAAACTCAGTCGCGATTTCACCCTGCTGATCGGAGCCTTGCTGGTGGGGAGCGTCGTGACCTGCGGCGCGGGCGTGTTCGGCCTCGACCGCCTCGACGGCTCGCTGGAGGACGTCGTGTCCGTGGACATGCCGCGGCTCATGACGATCACCGACCTGCGGCGCCGGATCCGGACCCTCGTGGTCGCCGAGAACGACCACATTCTCGAGGCCGATCCGGCCAAGGCCGCGGCGATCGCCAAGGATCTCCAGACCGGCGCGAAGACCACCTACGAGCTGTTCGCCAAGTACCAGCCGTTGCTCCTGCCTGAGGACGCCGGCACGTGGAACCAGCTGCGCGGCGACGTCGATGCCTGGTACGCGCTCGACGCGCGGGTGCTCAAGCTATCGCAGGCGCGCCAGGTCGCCGAGGCGACCGCGCTGTCGCGGACCCACAGCAAGAAGTGGGAGGCGCTGATCAAGGCGCTGATCGCCAGCGCCGATAAGCACCTGCAGGCGGCCACCGGCGAGAGCCGCCGGGTCTCGCAGACCTCGCGGGTCACCGTCGTCGTGGTGTTCGCGGTGTCCGCGCTGCTCGGCCTGATCGCGGGCCTGTTCATCTACCGCGCGATCCGCCGGATGCTCGGCAAGGTCGTCGAGCTGAAGGATCGGCTGGTCGCCGCCAACGAGGGCCTCGAGCGCACCGTCGACGAGCGCACCCAGACGATCCGGGCGATCCTCGACCACGTCCACTTCGGGTTCTTCCTGGTCGGCCCCGAGCTGCGGATCACCGACGGGTACACCCGGTCGCTGTCGGCGCTGCTCGGCAAGGACCAGCTCGCCGGCGAGCTCGCCAGCGCGTGCCTCGGGTTCGAGGGCGACCGCGGCGCCGACTTCGATATGCGGGTCACCCAGATCTTCGACGACCTGCTGCCCGAGGAGCTCAACTGCGATCAGATCCCGGCGCGCGTGGTCCGCGGCAGCCAGATCCTGCGGATCCAGGCGAGCGCGGTGCGCGGCGCCGCCGGCCAGGTCGTCCAGGTGCTGTTCGGGATCTCCGACGTCACCGACCTCGAGTCCGCCGAGCGCGAGAACCGCGACAACCGGACCCTCTTGCGCGCGCTCAAGGCGCCCGAGCCGTTCCGCCGGTTCGTCGCCGACCTCAGCAGCCGGTTCGGCTCGGTGCGCGACGCCGTGCAATCGGCCGACGAGCCCCGCGCGCGCCGCGAGCTCCACACGATCAAGGGCAACGCCAGCCTCCACGGCCTCGCCGACATCGCGAGCAAGACCCACCTGATCGAGGAGCACGACAAGATCGAGCTCTTGCCGGTGCTCGACCTCGAGCAGGCGTTCCAGAGCTTCCTCGAGTCCAACCTCGACGTCCTGGGCATCGAACGCAACGGCGCCGAGCGCGAGGTGTTCCGGATCGACAGCGCGGCGCTGGTCGAGCTCGAGCAGGCGGTGCGCGACGCCACCGACCTGGACACCCTGCGCCGCACGATGAGCCACCGGCTCGATCTGCTGCGCTGGCAGCCGGTGTCGCGCCTGCTCGGGCCGATCGACGAGCAGGTCGAGTCCCTGGCCGCCCGGCTCGGCAAGGACGTCACGCTCCGGGTCAGCGGCGGCGACGTCACCGTGGTGCCGTCGCAGATCGCGCCGGTGCTGGCGATGCTGCCGCATATGCTGCGCAACGCGCTCGATCACGGCGTCGAGCCGCGCGGCGCCCGCGGCGACAAGCCGGCGCAGGCGACGCTCGGGCTCGCGTTCCACGACACCGGCGACGCGTGGCAGATCGAGGTCAGCGACGACGGCCGCGGCATCGACGTCGCCCGGCTGCAGGAGCGCGCGGTCGCGCTGGGCATCCTCCAGCCCGGCGCCCAGCTCAGCCACGAACAGCTGTGCACGCTGATCCTCGCCCCCAAGCTGAGCACCGCCGAGCAGGTCTCGGAGGTCTCGGGCCGCGGCGAAGGCATGGCCGCGGTCGCCGACGCGGTGAAGCGCACCGGCGGCACGCTCAGCATCCGGTCGGTCCGCGGCGCGGGCACCACGGTCTCGATCAGTCTGCCGAAGCGGACCGCGGCGCGCGCCGCCGCCTGAGAGGGTCGATCAGCACAAGCGCCCGGGGCCGGTGCCAGCCTCGCGAGCATCCGGAATGGGACCGTCGCCCGCGCGGCCGAACGTATTCTGGTCGACCCTGTGAGCCTCACCTGAATTGAGAGGGTCGATCAGAACAAGCGCCCGGGGCCGGTGCCAGCCTGGCAAGCATCCGGAATGGGACCGTCACCCGCGCGGCCGAACGTATTCTGGTCGACCCTGTGAGTTCGGAGCGCGCCGGAGCGCGTCAGAACGGCAGGTCGTCGTTATCGCGGCCGTGCTCGTCGCGCGGCCGGGGCTCGTCGTTGCGCGGCGGCGCGTCGTCGTAGGCCGGCGGCCGCCCGCGCGGCGCCTCGTCGTACGACCCGCGACCGCGCGAATCGCGCCGCGCGTTGTTCTGCGCCAGCTCGACCTTCCAGCAGTCGAGGCTGTTGAAGTACTTCACCTCGCCCTGCGGGTTGCGCCACTCCCGGCCGCGCAGGCTGAAATCGATGCGGACCGGATCGCCGACGCGGAGCTCGTCGAGCTGCGCGCAGCGATCGCCGGTCAGCTGGAACAGCACCATCTGCGGATACTTTGGATTGTCCGCCAGCTCGATGACGAACTCGCGCTTGGTGAACCGCTCGGACACCTGCTTCGTGTCGAAGATGGTGTGCAGCTTGCCGGTCACTTCGATGCCCATGGCACGCAGGATAGGCCCCCGGGCTGACATGCACACCGGGTATTTGCGAGTTCGCCTGTGATTTCGGCGATCCACCTGCGGTCAATCACCGCGGGTCAGCTCGTCGACCAGCAGCGCGACCAGCGCCGCGGTCTGGGCGATCATCTGGCGATCGGCGCGCCCCATCGCGCGGCGCACCGCCGCCTCGACCGTGCCCTTGCGCTCGCGGTCGACCTTGCGACCGGCGGCGGTGAGCCGGAACCGGACCCGGCGGCGGTCGGCGCGGTCGGTCTGGCGCCGGATCATGTCCTGGCGCTCGAGCCGGGCCAGCACCCCGGTCAGCGTGCTGGGATGGATCCCCAGGATGTCCGAGATCTGCTTGGCCGTGGCGTCGGGCGACTGGCCGACCACGCGGATCACCAGCCGCTGCGGGCCGGTCACGCCCATCGTGCGCGCCATCCGCTTGGACCGCACCGCGAGCGCGTGCACGAGCTCCCACAGCCCCTGCATGAACTGCAGGGTCTCGCCGGTCGGGCGCGGGCGCGTGGCAGGCAGCATCGGCTCCGGGCGACTACGCCGCGATCGGCGACTCGGGGGCGCGCAGCCGCGCCGCGTGGACGATCGCCATGCTGATCGCGGTCTCGATGTCGGGCGCGTAGGCGAGCCGCCCGGGCTCGCGCTTGATGCCCGCGCGATCGAGCAGATCGGCGACCTCGGGCGTGAGCCCCGCGAAGATGACCTTGATCCGGATCCGGAACAGCCGATCGAGCATCGACTCGAGCGCGACCAGGCCGGTGACGTCGATCGTCGGCACGTGCTGCATGTTCAGCACGAACGTGTGGTCGTTGCCGACGCCGACCCGCGCGATCGCCTCCATCGCCGACTTCGCGGCGCCAAAGAACATCGGGCCGGCGATCTCGTACAGCCGCACGCCGGGCGGCAGCTCGACGGCGATCCCGAGCTCGGCCGGCTGCTCGAGCACGACCGTGGTCGTCATCGCCATCCGCCGCATGAACAGCAGCGCCGCGAGCACCACGCCGACGCTCACCGCGATCACCATGTCGAACACCACGGTCAGCGTGAAGCAGGTGACCATCACCAGGACGTCGTTGCTCGGCGCGATCCGCAGCAGCCGCGCGAAGTGGCGGGCCTCGGACATGTTGCGCGCGACGATGATGAGCAGCGCCGCGAGCGCCGCCATCGGCAGGTAGGCGACCAGGGGCGCGAGCACGATCGTGCACGCCAGGATGAAGATCGAGTGCATCGCGGCCGCGAACGGCGAGCGCGCGCCGGCGCGGATATTGGTGGCCGTGCGCGCGAGCGCCCCGGTCGCGGCGATGCCGCCGAACAGCGGGCACAGCAGGTTGCCGATGCCGAGCGCGATCAGCTCGGCGTTGGGATCGTGGCGCGTGCCGCTCATGCCATCGGCGACCACCGCGGCCATCAGCGACTCGATCGCGCCGAGCATCGCGATCGCGAACGCCGAGGGCAAGAGCTCGCGGACGGTGTGGTAGTCGAGCGCGAAGCCGCCGACGTGCCACGGGACGATCGGGATCGGCGGCAGCGGCGGGATGCCGTGGCGCACCTCGTTGCCGAGCTTGAACGTGAACTTCGCGATCGTCGACGCGTGGAACCCCGGCCACCAGCGCTGGCAGGCCACGACGATGAGCGACACCACGACGAGCGCGACCAGCGGCGCGGGCACCCGCTTGAGCACGCGCGGCAGCCCGAGCAACAGCCCCAGCGTCACGACGGCGATCCCGACGTCGTAGGGGTTGATCTCCCGGCGCGCGTCCCACAGCGCGCCGAGGTATTCGAAGATGCCCTCGGTGTGCGGCAGCGCGACCCCGAACACGTCCTTGAGCTGGAGCGCGCCGATCACCACGGCGATCCCCATCGTGAACCCGGTGGTCACCGGGTGCGGCACGAACTGCATCAGCCGGCCGAGCCGCAACAGCCCCATCGCGACCAGCAGCGCCCCCGCCAGCATGCCGGCCACGAGCAGGCCGCCGAGCCCGTACTTGTGGACGATCGGCACGAGGATCACGACGAACGCGGCCGTCGGCCCGGTGACCTGCAGCCGGGTGCCGCCGAGCAGCGAGCACACGATGCCGGCGACGATCGCGGTGTACAGCCCGTGCTGCGGCGGCACCCCGCACGCGATCGCGAGCGCCATCGACAGCGGCAGCGCGACCACGCCGACCACCAGCGCGGCGGCCAGGTCGGCGCGAAAATCTTTGACCGAATATCCCTCGCGGAGCCGGCTGCGCAGCCCGAACGCCAGCAGGTCCTTGGCGCGAAACGCCAGCGCGAGCTGGTGCTGCAACGCCTCCGGTAGCTCGTTCACGTAGCGGAGTGACCGGCGGATCACCGGGGTAGTATCAACCGCGCCGCGGCGTCTTGTCACCAGCGCCCGGCACCTACACCGGCGCAACCGGCCCGACCACCAGGAGGCCGCCGCCTGCCCCGCCAGCGCGGGCGCGGGCCCGCGGCCGCGTCCCACGCAGATGCTTTGAGGTCAAATGAATTTGCGCTATGCCATCTGGGCGCCACCGACAGCGCCGGCACCTCCGCATGCATCGCACGCCCGCCTCGCAGCTCCCGCAGCCCACCGGCGCGCCGGTACCACGATGACGCTCGTCGAGCGCGCCCGCCGGCTCTACCGCGGCGGCCATCAGTCCTGGCGGGTCGCCAAGCAGCGGTTGGTCCCGACCGAGCGCCAGCGCTTGTTCGGGCTCACGATCGCGATCGGCGGCGTGTGCGGCCTGGCGGCGGTCGCGTTCCACCTCGCGATCCAGGTGGTCGCCGCCGCCACGATCGAGCGCGGCATGGTCGCCGGCGGCGATCGCTGGATCGGCTGGACCCTGGTGATCCCGACGGCCGGCGGGCTCGCGGCCGGCATCCTGCTGTATTTCGTCGTCCCCAACGCGCGCGGCAGCGGCGTGCCACAGGTCAAGGTCGCCTACGCGACCAATAGCCCCCGGCTGCGCGTGCGCGACTCGCTGGGCAAGTTCTGCATCGGCACGCTGCAGATCGGATCGGGCTCGTCGCTCGGCCGCGAGGGGCCCACGGTGCAGATCTGCGCAGGCGTGGCGACGGGGCTGGGCCGGATCGCGGGGATGTCGCCGCGCAACCTGAAGCGCCTGATCCCGGTCGGCACCGCCGCGGGGATCGCCGCCGCGTTCAACGCGCCGATCGCCGCGGTCACGTTCACGATCGAGGAGATCGTCGGCACGCTCGACCAGACCCTGCTCTCGGGCGTGATCGTCGCCGCCGCGCTGGCGGCCGTGGTCGAGCGCATGGTGCTCGGAGGCCACCCGGTGTTCGACGTCAAGCAGGCGTTCGGGCTCGACTCCGCGGCGTCGCTCTCGCTCTACGCCGTGCTCGGCGTCGCCGCGGCGGTGGTCTCGGTCGGGTTCACCGCGTCGCTGCTCGGGCTGCGCCGGTGGTTCGCCGGGCTGCGCGCGCTGCCGCGCTGGGCCCACCCGGCGGCCGGTGGCCTCATCACCGGCGCGCTCGCGGTCGCCGCGCTCGCGGTGCTCCACTCGCAGGGCATCACCGGCGGCGGCTACCACCAGCTCGCCGACGCGCTGTCCGGCAACCTCCCGCTCGACGTGCTGCTCGGCCTGGGCCTGCTGAAGTTCATCGCGACGATCGGCGCGTACGGCAGCGGCGGCGCCGGCGGCATCTTCGCGCCGGCGCTGTTCATCGGCGGCATGCTCGGCGGCGCGATCGGCGTGCTCGACGTCGCGCTGCTCGGCGATCCGCCCCAGGCGATCGGCGCGTTCGCGCTGGTCGGCATGGGCGCGGTGTTCGCCGGCGTGATCCGCGCGCCGATCACCTCGGTCTTGATCATCATCGAGATGACCAATGGCTACTCGCTGATCCTGCCGCTCATGATCGCCAACATGTCGGCCTACGCCCTCGCCCGCCGCCTGCGGCCGACGCCGATCTACGAGGCGCTGCTCGCCCAGGACGGCGTCCACCTCGGGCACGGCGCCCCGGCCGCAGCGGCGGATCCCGCCGATGCCGTGCTGCTCGCCCAGCTGCCGGCGCTCGATCGCCACTTCCTGGCGTTCCCGCCCGGGCGGCCCGCGGCCGCGCTGCTGGCCGACGCCGCCGCCGCCGGCCGCCAGGAGGTGTTCCCGGTCGTCGATCCCCAGGCCCAGCTGATCGGCGTGATCACGCTGGACGATCTGACGAGCCTCGCCGACGAGCCGCGCGACGGCCTGGGCAACGCCGCCGACATCATGCGGCCCCAGGTCTCGCTGACCGAGACCGACACCGTGCGCGCCGCCTACGACCTGATGCTGTCGTCGGGCCTTGGCGAGCTGCCGGTCATCGGTCCGGACCGCCGCGTGATCGGCATGGTCAACGAGGTCGCGGTCGCGCACGCCTACCTCCAGGCCAGGCGCGCGCAGCTGCCGCCCGGCTGACGGTTCGCTACGCCCGCCGCGACCTGGGCTGGCGGATCCACAGCGCGAGCTCGCCGTGGTCGATCGCCTCGCTGAACGTCAGCGCGAAGCTCGACGGCAGCTCGCCGCCGAACCCGTGGAACGTCACGACGCGGGTCCCGGTCGACAGCGCCGACAGCCGCTCCTCGACGTGCGCCACCTGATCGGCAAACGCGGTCCAGCCGGCGTGATCGGGGCGCCCGGCGCCGAACAGGTCGGCCTCGAACGGATTGTAGAGATACAGGCTATCGAACCGGTCCCAGTCGAGCTCCATCATGTCGGCCGCGACGAACCGCGCCGTGGCCACCTCGAGCCGCGCGGCGAGCCCCTCGGCCGCCGCGACCAGCCGCGGGTCGTGCTCGACGCCGAGCCAGCTGCCGCCCCGCGCGAGCGCGCCGATGCAGCACAGCTTGCCGGGCCCGGCGCCGAGGTCGGCGATCTGCATCCCGGGCTCCGGCGCGAGCAGCGCCGCGGCGCGCAGCGCCACCGACACGGGCGTCCAGTGAACCGCCGAGATCCGCCGGATGTGATCCGGATACAGCACATCGAACCGCTGATCCTCGACGGCAGCGCGCCGGCACAGCGCGTCGCGCACGCCGCGGGCCAGCGCGTCGCGCGGCGTCTCCGCGGGTTGGTGAGCCGCCGACATGTCCGCCGACAGTGTGCCGCATCGCGACCGCGGCTTGGCACTTCACGCGCGGGCCACCGCGGCCGAACCAGCTGTGACCTCACGCAAAGTAGGGATGGGAAACAATGCGATATCTTCTGAGTAGCATCACGTCGGCCAGCCTCCTCGTCGCCGCCTGCACCGCGCCGGTCGCGCCCACGAACACCGCCCACCAGGCGCTCGATGGCGACAACGGGATCTCGGTCAATGGCATCTCGGTCAACGGCATCTCGGTCAATGGCACGTCGCTCAACGGCATCTCGGTCAATGGCATCTCGGTCAACGGGATCTCGGTCAACGGCATCTCGGTCAATGGCATCTCGGTCAATGGCACGTCGCTCAACGGCATCTCCGTGAACGGCACCTCGGTCACCGGCAGCGATTTCGTCGGCGCCACGCTGTCGGCGCTGCTGAGCAACGGCGGCACGCTGGCGATGCGGGTCGACGCCGCGACCGCGCTGACCGGCGCCAACGCCGACGTCCTGGGCTACGCCGTCTCGCTGCAGGGCGACGACGGCTGGCACCCCGCGTGCGGCGCCGAGCCCGACGGCACGCCGATCCTCGCGCTGGTCGTCCCGGGCACGTGGAACCTGGCGAACGGCGCGTGGACCGACGACGGTCTGGCGTTCAGCCTCGCGTGCCGCCACGCCTCGGTCGCGAAGTGCGTCGAGTTCGGCTACAAGTCGTGGCTCGGCTACGGCGACCACCACCACGCCTGCGTGCGCATGCTGCGCGCGGACTACTGCGGCGACGGCACGCCGCACACGGTCACCGGCACGCTGATCAACCTCTATGACAATGCCGGCGTGCAGGCCGACACCGAGTCATGGCCGGTCGACGCCGCGTGGGGCCCCGATGGCGCGCTGTGCGTCAACCACACCCGCGGCGCCAGCCCGCCAGCCTGCTACGCGGCGAAGTACAGCGCGACCTGCGGAAGCTTCGACGACGGCGCGCTGCTGGTCGACGAGTACGCAGGCCCGTAGCCGGACCGCCCGGTCACCCGGCCACGGTCTCGATCTCGACCTCGCTGGTCGTCATGAGCTTGTGGATCGGGCACGTCGCGACCGCCCGCGACAGCGCCTGGCGCTGCTCGTCCGACAGCGGACCGTGGAACGCGAGCCGGACGCGCAGCCGGTACACCCCGGCGCGCTCGCGCGAATCGTCGCGCTCGACGTGCGATTCGACCCGCTCGAGCGGGATCGCGTGGCGCTTGGCGTACCACGTCGCGGTGAGCGTCTTGCAGGTCGCCAGGGCGACATCGAAGTAATCATGCGGCCCCGGGGCGGAGTCGGTGCCGCCGGTCTCGGGCATCACATCCGCGCTCAACGTGTGCGCGCGGATCCGGACGGTCTGGGGGTACTCGCTCGGGTGTGCGGTCTGGGAATCGACGGTGTTCATGCGAGCTCCTTGCCGGGTCGGACCGGCGGTGGACATGTTGGCAAATCGGCGGCAAGGTGTCCGGGGTGGCCGACGTCGGATACCTCGCGATCGTCGTTGCCGGGTTCGGCGCCTACTGGTGGCGGCACCTGCGCGCCCGATCGCCCAGCCCGATGAGCGAGCTGTTCACGCCCGACGCCGAGGTCGCCCTCCACGTCGCGACCCACGAGGCCCGCCAGCGCGACCAGGCGCTGTCGTCGCTGCACGTGCTCTACGGCCTGCTGCAAGACGAGGCGGTCGCCGCGGCGATCACCACCGCGGGGGGTGACACGGTCGCCCTCGAGGACCGCGTCCTGGCGGCGCTCGTCGCGCCGGTCGACAACGCCCACGACGACGCCAACTGGGTCGTCGGTCACGCCGCCACGGTCGCCCACCGCGCCGATCGCAAGGCGAGCTGCACCGATCTGTGGGCCTTCCTGGGCGATACCCACGCCGCCCGCCTGGTCAACGCCGCGGCGGTCGACCGCGGGGCCACGCTGTTCGCGCTGTTCCATGGCGGGCGGTTCCCGCCGCTTCCGAGCGCCACCGACCGGGACGTGTTCGTCGTGCTGCGCAACGACCACTACACCACCCAGCAGTTCGTCTGCCGGGTCCTGCGCGACGTGTTCGCGGTCGACGACGCCCGCGCCAAGGCGCTGATGCTCGAGACCCACGCGGCCGGCCGCGCCGTGATCGGCAGGTTCTCCGCCGCCGACGCGCGCGCCAAGATCACCTTGGTGCGTACGCTCGCCGCGGCCCAGGCCTTCCCGCTGTGGATCGGCGTCGAGCCGGCGTGACCCCCGCCGCCGCGGCGCAGGCCGGGCAAGATCGGCGTCGAGGCGGCCGCCCCCACCGCCGCGGGGCAGATTCGCAAGCGACCGCAGATTCGCTGGATCCGGGCGGCTGCGTGCGCAACACTGACGGTTGAGTCTGCAGCCAAGGAGCAACTGACATGGGTGGTGGCATTGAACCAAGGCCGGGCGGTCGCCCGCCCGTGCAGCAGACCTCGGACGGGACCCCGCCAGACTCCACGGGCACCCCCACCAAGCGAACGCGCTCCGAGCAGCTCCCCCCGATCATCCCTCCCGGGCCGAAAGTCCCGGACGCACAATCGCGTCCCGCGGCCGACCCCGGCGCGGCGCGGCGAGGTGGTGACGAGAGCGAAGCGCCAGCCAAGGCCGCAGACGCCGCGAGCGCTCCGCCGTCGAGCGACCCACCGCTCGCGGGGCGCGACCCGATGACCGGCGCCGAGCCGACGCCCGCCGCCGCCGAAGCCGAAGCCGGCGAGGAGCAACCCCGCCCTGCCCGCACCCCCCGCGGCACGTTGCCGGAGGGACGCTCGCTGTTCGCGCGCCTCGGACCCAGGAACGCGGCCGCCGCGAGCGCTCCGCCGTCGAGCGACGCAGCCCTCGCTGGGAGCGACCCGACGACCGCCGCCGAAGCCGCCGAGCAGCCACCCCGCCCTGCCCGCACACCCCACGGCAGGTTGCCGGAGGGACGCCCCCTCTTCGCGCGACTCGGACCCAACAACGCGGCCGCCGCGAGCGCTCCGCCGTCGAGCGACGCAGCCCTCGCTGGGGGCGACTCGACGACCGCCGGCCGAGCCACCGCCACCGAAGCCGCGGAGGAGCCACCCCGCCCTGCCCGCACACCCCACGGCAGGTTGCCGGAGGGACGCCCGCTGTTCGCGCGGCTCGGACCCAAGAACGCTGAAGATGCGAGCCCGCCCGTCGTCGCCACGACGCCCGCCGCTCCCGGCGCCACTCCCGCTGCTGCTACCGGTGCCGCTCCCGCCGCGCCCGCCGATCCCGCCGCCGCTGCCGCTGCGACGCCCGCCGATCCCGCTGCCGCTGCCGCGGCGCCCGCCGCTCCAGCCTCCGCGGCACCCGCGTCCGGCACCCCCGGAGCCGCACCCTCCGGAGCGGCTCCGCACGCAGCCGCCGCCCACGGCCATGGCCCAGGCGGTCACGCGCAACCGGCGTCGGGCCACCCAGCGCATCTCGGCGCCGCGGCCGTCGGCCACAGCGTCCCGGCGACGGCCGGCCACGGCGGCGCGGCCGGACACGCCCCCGCGCACGCCGCCAGCGCCGCCAGCGCCCCCGGCACCCCCGGCGCGGCCGATTGGCACCTCGACGCCGGCCCGCCGGAACATCCCTCCCCCGAGGCCGCGGCCGCCGTCGAGCACCAGGTTCACGCCAGCGCGCACGCCGAGCGCGCCAAGCTCTCGGCGCTGCTCGCCCAGCGCTGCGCCGACGTCGACGCGCACGTCGCCGCCAAGCACCAGCAGCTCACCACCGCCGCACAGCACCACACCGCCGCGATCCACGCCCACGCACAGGCGGCGCGGGGCCGGCTCGCCGCCGAGGTCACCCAGGCCCAGGC